>Ga0307479_10001029_pt1 | contig 25286 bp, 23 predicted proteins | sample atmos_gasesECM4C_FD_203743 | JGI IMG/M metagenome (GOLD analysis project Ga0307479, IMG submission 203743) | Hardwood forest soil microbial communities from Morgan-Monroe State Forest, Indiana, United States - atmos_gasesECM4C_515 | ecosystem: Environmental > Terrestrial > Soil > Temperate... | reverse complement strand
CTAGCGACGGTCATCGCGACGGCCCTGGCGTCGGTGATCGTGCCGGCCGCGGCCTTCCCAATCGTCGTCGTCGACCCCGCGCCGCCGCCGTTGAATCCCCCGCTGGTCGGCTTCTCCTTCAGCCCGGTCGCGGTCCCTCCCGGAATCGATCCGGAGCAGGCGTTGACGACGCTGCTTTCGACGCTTCAGCCGGACGTGGTTCGGCTGCCGATCTACTGGAGCACCGTGGCACCGACCGCGACCTCGCTCGACTACACCGAATTCGACCGGCTGATCGCGATCATCGAGGCGCACAACGGCAAAAAGGGGTCGCGACACACCCAGGTCGTGCTGGTGGTCGGTGCCCGCAACCTCGTATATCCGGAAGTCCACCTGCCGGATTGGCTCGACACCCGGGCTGTCCATACGCTCGACAAGCTGCTGAAGACGGCAAGCTATCGCAACTATCTGGAGACCACCTATCGCCGTTACGCGTCGCTGTCCGTGCTGCGGGCATGGCAGGTTGAAAATGAGCCGCTCGACAACGCCAGCCTCAACGAGCTGACCAACGGAGCGATCCCGGCATCGACGATCCGGTCGGAGGTCGACCTGCTGCGCTCCATCGACCTCGTCCACGAAGTGGTGGTCACGACCTTCAATTCATCCCACGTGTCGCTAGATGCCAGGGCGTCGAGTCCGCTGGCCTGGCTCTATGCCCACCTGCCTGGAGCCAAGCCCGCCGGCCACCCGGCACAGGCCCTGACGATGGGGGACACGCTCGGCCTCGACCTGTATGTCGTCACCGATTCCACGCCGCTGGATGTTGTCACGCCCAGCACCCGAATCGCCTGGAAAGAGGAAACGCTCGACTACTGGCAAGGACAGGCGCAGAGTCATGGTCGGGCGCTGTGGATCACGGAGATGCAGGCCTCGCCCTGGATCGGGACGACCGGATTCACGCTCGACGACCTGCTCTCGAGCGCGCTCGCCTACCGGGGCCATGGCGTCAGCGCCTACCTGCTCTGGGGCGTCGAGGACTGGCTCGATTCGCCCGTGTGGATGGAGACCGGGATCACGGCGATCGGATTGTTGCGCGGCGGCCGCCCGACCTCCAATCTCTTACCGCACTCTTAAACCAGATTCAGCACCGGTTTAGGTCGGTCTGGCATGGTGTTCAGCATCGCCAACACCGGCCATGTGCGGCTGATCGGGACGCTGCTCGCCGCGGTCCTGCTCGCGACCGCTTGTCAGCCTGGAGTTCGGGCCGGGACACCGGCCTCTGTCTCGCCGAGCCCGAAGGCGCTAAAGCACGTGTTTGTCATCGTGCTGGAGAACACCTCCTATCAGCTCGCGCTGCGGCAGCCCTACATCGCCAGCCTGTCGCGTCAGTACGCCGTAGCCACGAACTACAGCGCGGTGGCGCTTCCGAGCCTGCCCAATTATCTGGCGATGACCTCCGGGTCCACCTGGGGCATTCGCGACGACAACTACCATCAGTTGCCCGCGGGAGGCATCGGGAGCCAGCTCAGCGACGCCGGCATCTCCTGGAAGGCGTACATGGAAGGGTTCACCGGTGACTGTTTCGATAGCCCCTATCCCTACGCGCTCAAGCACAATCCCTTTGCCTACTACGGCGGCGCGTGCCCGTCGAACGTGGTGCCCATGACCGACCTCGCCGCCGACCTGAACGCCGGCACGCCGCAGCTGTCCTGGATCACCCCGGGCCTCTGCAACGACGGCCATGACTGTGGCGTCCGGACCGCGGACCGGTGGCTTTCGCAGGTGGTCCCGGAGATCACCAGCTCGCCAGCCTGGCGAAAGGACGGCGTCCTCTTCATCACCTGGGATGAGTCGAGCGCGAGCGACAGCCGGGTCGCGCTGCTCGTCGTCGCGCCGTCCCTGCGCGGTCAGATCGCGACGCCGCTCGACCACTACTCGCTCTCGGCGACGATCAGCGACCAGCTGGGCGTGGCGCGGCTTGGCCAGGCGCAGCAGGCGAGTTCGCTGTCGAAGCAGCTCCAGGCGGCACGCGCGCAGGCTTCGCCCTCGGGAGGATAAAGCTGATATAATCGATATCAGCTTATGCGAAGCGGTGGCGCGTGATCCACTATTCGCACTTTGCGGTTCGCGGCGCCGCGCGGGCGCCGCTGCTGCTCGCGACGGCCAGCCTGGCGGTGATCGCCGGCTTGCTCGGTGAGCCGCAGGCCGGCGCTGGCACCCCCGCGGTTGCCGGCATGGCCGGCATCGACCAACCGACGATCTCGGCCCCGATCCTCCGGTTCGGACCGAGGCCGGACCGGGTGCACAACGGGATCGATCCGGCAGCCGTCGCGCCCTCGCACGGTCCGGCCGCCACCCCCCACCTTGCCCTGGCCCTTTTCAATCGCGATCGCACGGCCGCCGGCCTCCCGCTGCTGACCGAGTCGAAGGTGCTGGATGGCATCGCCGCCACGCGTGCCCAGGAGATGACCGTGGATGGCCTGACCCACGTGCGTCCGGGCAGCACCGTCATGGCCGTCACCCAATTGCTGCGTCAAAACGCGGTCAGCTACACCTGGGACGGCGAGAACATTTTCTGGGCGGGCGGCCCGCCGTTCGACGATGCGCTGACGTCGGCCGACACCTGGTGGATGAACTCGCCGGAACATCGCGACAACATCCTTGATTCACACTTCCGCCAGGTCGGGATCGGCACCGCCGTCGACGCCGGAAGGATGTACATCTCGGCCGTCTTTACGGATTAGTCAGGCTGCGGCGCGCCGGTCTTCGAGCTCGCCGAGGCTGCGGATGAGCGCGCGGACGGCCGGCTCCCAGAGATGCGTGCCGGACTCCTCGCCAAGGATTCGGAGGGCCCGCTCCTGGTCGAACGCCTTGCGGTATGGCCGGTCCGATATCAGCACGTCGTAGGTGTCGGCCACCGCCAGGATGCGCGCCTCGAGCGGAATCTGGTCGCCACGCAGCGCGTGAGGATAACCGCTGCCGTCGACACGCTCGTGATGCGCGATCACGATCTCGGCCTCGCGGTGCAGGCTGGGCACCCGCGCCAGGATCTCCTGTCCGAGCGCCGGGTGGGTCTTGATCACCGTCCACTCCTCCGGGTCGAGCGGGCCCGGCTTGTTGAGGATCGCGTCGGGGATGCCGATCTTGCCCACGTCATGGAGCAGGCCGGCACGCGCCAGGGTGCGCAGCGTGTCGGTCGGCAGCTCCATGGCGCGCCCGATCCGGACCGCCAGCTCGGCCACTCGCGTGTTGTGTCCTCGAGTGTTCTCGTCCTTGGCTTCGACCGCCGCCGCCAATGCCGCGATCGATTCGGCGTGGATCAGCTCGGCGCCGACCTTGACTTCGAGCTCGAGGGTGGCTTCCATCACGGCGCGAAGCGACAGGCCCTTGGCTCGCTGCGCCGCGAGCGACCAGACGGCGAGGCCGACCCCCACCAGCATCAGCAGGTGATACAGCCACCACGAAAGATGCCACACCTGGCCCAGCATCATGATCACCTGCGCCTCCACGAGCAACATGAAGGAGAGGACGAGCACCCCCTGCAGGGGCAAACGGGCCACGAGGTAGGAGCGGGCTTGCCTCCACGCCGAGAAGAGCAGGAGCCCGATCGTGGTGGCGGCCATCGCCGTCGACCAGGGCCGGACGCCAAAGGGAAGGCTGGCGATCAGCTCGGTGCTGACGATCGCCAGCGCACCGTAGACCAGCAACGCCGTGCCGAGCAACACGATCAGCCAGCCTGCCGGCGAGAAGGGAAGGCGGCGTTCGAAGGCGGCCGTCAGCGGCGTGTAGGACGCCGCGAAAAAGAGGGCCGGGACAAACAAGCTGAGGTAGGCGGAGACGCCCACCACCGCGCCGGCGTAGGCTCCATCCTCACCAACCTGGAGAATCCCGGGCGTGTCAATGGCGTGCACGGCGAAGATGCCGCCCATCGCCATGAACCCGAGGCACAGGAAGAGGATTCGGTACTGGGCGATCTGAACGGCAGCGATCGCCAGCAGGATCGCCAGACCGAAGGCCAGCAGCGAGACCGTCGTCACGATCTCGAAGTGCTGCAGCGGCACCACGACGCTCGGATCGGCGGTGGGATGGGCGCGCAGCCAGGCAAAAATGCCGAGAGGGAAGAGGAGGGACCCAAGTGCCGCCGCTGGAGCCATCCGCGTTAACCAGGGACGCGGAGCGACCGCGGCAACAGCCATATCGACGTAACGGGAGGATCGCGAGAAACCCCGCACTGTCCCGGAGTGTCACCGTCGGTACTAGTATCATTTGGTTGTGGTTGAGACAGAAGCCCAGGCGGCCCTGCAACAGACGGGTGTCCGCTTGACCCCGCAGCGGCTCGCGATCGCCGCGGTGCTGGCGCAGACCGGAAAAGAGACCTCGGCGCAGGAACTCTACGAGCGGGTGCGCAAGAAGCACGCCTACATTGGGCGCGCCACCGTCTTCCGCTCGCTCGACACCCTGGTCAGCGCCGGCCTCGCCCAACGCTTGGAGCGGCCCGGCCACGTCTCCGCCTACGTCTGGTGTGAGCCGGGGCACCATCACCACCTAATCTGCACCACCTGTCGGACCGTCGAAGACCTGGGGGAAGAAGCGGTGGCCCCGCTCGCCGAGACCATCGCTCGCCAGCGTGGCTTTCGAGTCGACCATGCGACGCTCGACTTCTACGGCGAGTGCCGGACCTGCTCCTCGCGCGCCCGTAGTTCTGTCCCCCGCTCCCGGGGGAGGGCCACGATGGGGGCGAGCACCCGCGCCAAGATATAAGTCCAGAAGGCGATCGTCGTGATGAAGAACCCGACGGGGTAGGGGAGGTAGTAGGCGATCGTCAGCCCTGCCCAGGTGAAGAGCACGGCCAGGACTGCGGCCAGCAGCACGCCCCGGCTCGGCCGGGTGGTGAAGCGCTCGGCGATGGCGGCGGGCGCGATGATCAGGGCAAAGATCAAGAGCACGCCGACCACCTGCACCGCCTCGGAGACGGCGACCGCCAGTACGACCATGAACCCAATCGATAGACCGCGAACCGGCACCCCCTTCGCCTCGGCGACCTCCTCGTCGAGGGTGGCGAACAGCAGGGGCCGGTAGACGCCGACCACCAGCAGTACGGTCACCAGTCCCGCGACGAAGGTCACGGCGACATCCCCGCTGGTGATGCCGAAGATCTGACCGAAGAGGAACCCGATCGCCAGGTTGGCCGATCCCTTGTACAGGTAGGTGAAGAGGAGACCAAGGCCAAGCGACCATGCCATCACCAGGCCGATCGTCACGTCGCGGCCGCGAAGGCGCTGGCCCAGCGCGCCCATGACGGCGCCGGCGGACATGGTGAACACCAGCAATCCGACGATCGGCGCCGTCCCCACCAAGACGGCGCCGGTTGCGCCGGCGAAGCCGATGTGCGAAAGCGCGTGCGCGGCAAAGGAAAGGCTCCGCAGGACGACGAAATAGCCGATCACTCCAGCCGAGAGTGCGACGATGGTTCCCGCCTCGAAGGCATGCTGCATGAAGGCGTAGCGAAAGAGCTCCTGCGCGACTCGTACCAGGTCCCAACCGAAGTAGGGCGCGGCCGCCCCAGAAAGGTCAAGCATCGTGATGGGCACTTTCAGCCTCGAGGCCAACCACGAACATGTGGCCGTGACTGTCGTGGAGCACCTCGATCGGTGCATCGTAGAGCCGGCTCAACTGTTCGGTGGTGATGACCTCGGCCGGCTTGCCGATCGCCACGCCCCCGTGGGCAACGTAGAGCACGCGATCGACCACCGGCAGCAGTGGGTTGATGTCGTGCGCGATGAGCAGCACGGTCAGGTCGTTAGCACGGGCGAGCTCGGCGACCAGCTCGGCGATGACGATCTGGTTGCGCAGGTCCAGGCTGGCGAGCGGCTCGTCGAGGAGCAACATCCGCGGCTTGCCGGCGAGCGCCTGCGCGAGCAGTAGACGCTGTTGCTCGCCGCCCGAGAGCCGCCCGATCGGGCGATCCGCGTAGGCCTGGGCCTCCACCGATGCGATCGCCTGGTCGACCCGCTGGTTGTCGTTGGCCGCGTTGCCCAGCGCAATCCCCCACTGGCTGCCGTCGATGCCGAGGTGGACGAAGTCCCGACCTCGGACCGGCAGGTCACGGTCGATATTGCGGCCCTGCGGGACGTAGCCGATGTCGGCATTGCCCCGGTGCGGCCGCTTGCCAAGAACCTCGAGAGTGCCCGCAGCGGGCGAAAGAAGGCCAAGCACCAATCGCAGGAGGGTAGACTTCCCACTCCCGTTGGGGCCCAGCACCGCGACGAATTCTCCGGTGTTCACGGTGAAGGTCGCGTCTCGCCAGATGAGCCGGTCTCGGTAGACTGCGGCCAGGCCATCGGCGACGATGGCGGGAGAGCTCGAAGGAGCCATGCTGCCGGTTATTGTCGGCTTAGCGCGGCCTGCAAGGAGGTCAGCTGCCTGGTCTGCCAGTCCTGAAAGGAGGCAGCCGACGGCTGGACCGTTTCCGAGATTCCGACCACGGGGATGCCGTTCTGAGCCGCGAGCTGCTTGAGATTTTCAGTGATCGGCGTGGAGGTTTGCGTGTTGTACACCAGCAGCTTGATCAGGTGGTGTGAGAGCTGGTTCTGGAACTCGGCCACGGTTTGCGCAGGCGGGTCGCTGCCCTCGGAAATTGCCTGCATGAATTCCGGGGGCGAGTTCAGGTTGAGGCCCAGCGCCTGCGCCATGTAGACGAAGATGCTTTCGGTCGAGCCAACGGCAACGCCGGTATAGGCGGCCCGGATGTGCGCGATCGCGTCATGATACGGCTGCAACGCGACTTGGAATGCCGCGCGCTGCTGGCTGAAATAGGCCGAGTCGGCTGCGTCCAGCGCCTTGTAGTCGGCGGTGATCCGGTCGGCGACCTTGGCGACCCAGTCGGGGTTGTACCAGAAGTGCGGATTGTCGCCCGCCTTCTTGTTGAGCAGGTCGGCCACCGTCAACAGTTTCCGGCTCGAGCTCGGGTTGGCCGAGAGCAGCTTCTGTCCCCAATCGTCGTAGCCGGCACCGTTGAGGATGACGTAATCGGCGGTCGCGAACGCCCGCGCATCGGTCGCGCTGCTCTCGTACTCGTGGGGATCCGTATTCGGGTTGGTGACGATGCTGGTCACCGTGACGTGCGTCCCGCCGAGCTGGGTCGCGATGCTACCCCAGAAGTTCTCCCCAGCGATCACCTGCAATGGCTGGCCCGCTCCGGGACCCGCGGCGGGCGCCCCGCAGGCGGCCAGCACGCTGGAGAGGAGCGTGCCGATCAGCAGCGTTTTGATAACCTGCGTCATTTGATACTGGGTATCATACCGCACGCTCCGTCACGCCGACAAGAGCGACTTTCCAATTCGGCCCCTTAACAGCGCGGGCCTCGGGCCTCTATGGTGGGAAAACAACTTCCGGGCGGATTCTTTACCAAAGGGAGGTGCAGGGTGTACTTCGGTGGAGGCGGACTGTTGATTCTTCTCGGGATCATTGCGCTCGTGCTCGGCTACACGTTGGTCGGGATCATCCTGATCATCCTCGGCCTGTTTGCCGGCGGCTTCGGCTTCTACGGCAGTCGACGCGCGCCCTAAGTCGCGGGCTATCCCTTCACACCCGGCGGCTGCGCGTCGCAGCCGTCGGTTTTCTTTTTATTGGCCGGGTAGCACGCCGCGCGGGATGTAGCTGAGTACGCAGGGCAGTCCGTTGACCGTCAACATCGCGTCGGTGATGGTGTTGGGGTCGAACGACCGGAAGCGGCAGGTCGGCCAGCTGGCGGCGAGGGTCGGCGGCAGCGACTGGGTGCCGGGGAGGAAGTAGTTCTGGCCAACCTGGTCGACGCCATTCGGCACGCCGTACCACTCATCAGGGTGCCCCGCTAGCGCCTGCACCATGAACTGGTGCCAGATGGGGGCGGCGCCCACGATACCAGTCGAGTTGTTCGCCAGCGGGTGGTTGTCCGGATTGCCCACCCACACCGCCGTCGCCAGGCTCGGCGTGAAGCCAACGGTCCAGTTGTCGCGGAAGTCCTGGGTGGTCCCGGTCTTGGCCGACACGTGACGTCCCGGAAGGGTGAGGTCGCCGCCGCAACCGAATTCCATGCAGCGATTGCGATCGTCCGACATGATCGAGTTCACGATGAAGGCCACCTGCTGGCTGACGGCGCGGAACTCATTTTTGGCCGGGTCGTACTTGAACTGGGTGTGGCCCAGCCCATCCTGGATGAGAGTGACCGGGGCCGGCCGATGACGCAGGCCGAGGTTGGAGAGCGTCGAGGCTGCAGTCACCATATCGAGTGGGGAGACCTCGTAGCCGCCCAGCGTGAGACTGATTCCGTAGTAGCTGTCTGGTTTGTTGAGGCTGGTGATCCCCAGGCGTCGGGCCGTGTCCAGCACCGCGGGGATGCCGATGATCAACTCGGTCTTGATGGCCGGGATGTTGAGCGAGTTGCCCATCGCCATCTTGAGCGGGAGGGTGCCGTGAAATTTCTTGTCATAGTTCAGCGGGGCATAGGGCTTGAGGCCGTCGGTGCCGCCGCCGAGCGGGAAGATCATCGGCTGGTCGAGGATGGGGCTGACCATGTTGAGCCGGCCGCTCTCGATCGCCGCCGTGTAGGTCAGCATCTTGAACGAGGACCCCGGCTGCCGGGTGGTCGTGGTCGCCATGTTGATCTGGCCGCCCGGGCGATAGTAGTCGGCGCCGCCCACCATCGCCAGCACCTCGCCATTCTTCGGATCCATCGCCACCAGGGCGCCGTCATGAAAGTCGTAGTAGCCGCCCTTGGCATTGATCTGGTTGCTGACGATGGTCTCGGCCACGTGCTGGAGATTGAGGTCGAGCGTGGTGTAGACGCGATACCCCTTGCGGTCGCTGGGGCGGATGTGGAATTGCTTATCGAGCACCTGCAGGACGTAGTCGACGAAATGGGGCGCCTGCAGTTGATTCGTCGGGTAGAAGAAGGCGAGCTTCTCCTGCTTGGCGGCGAGCGCCTGTTGCTCGCTGATCATCTTCTGGGTCACCATCGCGTCGAGCACCTCGGCCTGCCGGAGCTTCGCTCGCGTCGGGTTGATCAGCGGGCTGTTGTCGGTCGGCGCTTGCGGCAACCCGGCGAGCATGGCGGCCTGCGCCAGCGTCAGGTTGTGCGAGGTGGTGTGGAAGAAGCCGCGCGCCGCCGCCTCGGCGCCGTAGCTCTGCGCGCCGTAATAGATGGTGTTGAGGTACAGCTCGAGGATCTGGTCCTTGGTGTAGCGGCCGTTGAGATCGAGCGCGAGCACCGCCTCCCGAACTTTGCGTTGGATGGTGGGCGGCGGGTTGGGGCCGATGAAGACCTGCTTGACCAGTTGCTGGCTGATCGTGCTGCCACCCTGGGCGAGGTGGTGATGCGAGTAATCGGCGAGGGCCGCGCGCGCGATGCCGGTGATATCGATCCCGTTGTTCTGATAGAAGGTCTTGTCTTCGATCGCGATGGTGGCTTGCTTGAGGAAGGGGGAGATGGTGTTCAAGGGCACGACGATGCGGTGATCGCCGTGGTCGCCGATGTCGTCGATCAACGTCCCGTGGCGGTCGAAGATCAGCATGTCCTGGTGGAGGCCGCTGGCCGAGAGGCCGTCGACCGCCGGAAGGTTGCCGACGGTTTCCGCCGCGAGGGCTGGAATCGCCATCAACGGAAACGCGAACAGGACCAGCGCGAACAAGATGAACGCGCGGCGCCCCTTGGTCCGGCGCTGACTCTCCCGGAGCAGCCGCAACCGGCGGTGGAATACGTAGCGGGAGCGACGACGGCGCGGCATCAGGCGGCTGCCGGCGAGGTGGACCCTGTGGATAACAGCATCACTAAAGATGATAGTGGACATGTAGGGAATCATGTCAAGAGGGAGAACAGCCGTAGATTGGATGGGTGACCCAACTCGGAGCCGGCCGCGAAGCTAGCAAATCGCGTGCCATTTTCGGCGGCTTACTCGTTACGGCCCTCGATTGAGGACGCTCGAGATGGAACATCTCCCCACCTTTGGGGGTTGTTCAGACCGAGTGCGAAGCGGAAACCACGGGAGGCGTAAGCATGGCAAAAGCTCTTGAAGACAAAGTGATCGAGCAGATCGACCGCCGGCCGGCCGCGGACGGCATTCTTTTCGAACCCACCCAGCGACGGGTCCGGGTGCTGTTAGGCGGCGTCACCGTTGCCGATTCGCGCGGCGTCATGCTCATGCTCGAGAACAAGCGCCTTGCGATCTATTACTTCCCGGTCAAGGATGTTCGTCTCGACCTCTTTGTCCCGACCAGCTATACGAGCAATCATCCGGGCAAGGGTCAGGCCACCTTCTACTCCGTGAAGGTCGGTGACCGCGTTGCCGAAAAGGCGGCCTGGCGCTACCTTCAGCCCGAGCGCGCGGACCTGAAGGACTACGTCGCCTTCTACTGGGACAAGATGGACAATTGGTTCGAGGAGGATGACGAGGTCTTCGTCCATCCACGCGATCCTTACCACCGGGTGGACGTGGTCAATAGCTCGCGGCACGTCAAGATCGTGGTCGGGGGTGAGGTCGTTGCCGAGAGCCACCGGCCACGCCTCCTGTTCGAGACCGGGCTCCCAACCCGTTATTACATGCCCAAGCTCGACGTCCGGCTCGACTTGCTGAAGCCAACCACCACCTCGAGTCGCTGCCCCTACAAGGGCAAGGCGGCCTACTGGTCCGTCACCGTGAACGGGAAAGAGTTCACCGATATCGTCTGGGGCTACCCCGCGCCGATCCCGGAGTGCCCGAAGATCGAGAACCTACTTTGCTTTTACGACGAGAAAGTGGACGCCGTCTACGTGGACGGGGAGCTCCAGCCGAAGCCCGTTACGCCCTGGTCTTAAGACGAAAATTTCCCTCCCCCGCGTGCGGGGGAGGGCAGGGTGGGGGCTCCTAGACCTCGCGGTAGCGGAAGCACTTGACAAGGTGATCGTTCACCATCCCGGTTCCCTGCATGAACGAATAGCAGATCGTCGGCCCGACAAAGTTTGCCCCCCGGGCGATTAAGTCCTTGCTTAGCTCCTGCGCTTCCGCCGTTTGGGCCGGGAGCTCGGCCATCGTCTTCCACCGATTTTGCTTTGGCCGGCCGCCGACAAACGACCAGACGTAGGCGTCGAAACTGCCCTGTTCGGCGGCAATCGACCGAACCACTCGCGCATTCCTGATGGCGCTCTCGATCTTTCGCCGGTTGCGGACGATACTGCTCAGGCCCATGAGCCGCTCGACACTGGCATCGGTGAACCGCGCGACCGCGGCCGGATCGAATCCCTTGAACGCCTTCCGATATGCCTCACGTTTGCGCAGGATCGTCATCCAGCTGAGCCCAGCCTGGGCACCTTCGAGCACCAGGAACTCAAACAGGACGCGTTCGTCATGGGCGGGCACGCCCCACTCGCGATCGTGGTAGTCCCGCAACAAGGGATCCCCCTCCGCCCAGTCGCATCGTGTGATGGCCACTCCTTATAGTGGCATCGTGCCACAGATGCCACCCTGGTTCTTCGAAACCAAGGGGCGTTACGACGAACAACTCTTCGAGAGCGAGCTTCTCAAGTCCAACCCGCTGAATGACCCGCACCAGCGGCCGCTCTGGGTGTACCTGCCGCCCGGCTACGATGCCGAGCCGCAGCGGCGCTATCCCAGCATCTATGTCATCCAGGGGTTGACCGGCCAGGTCGACATGTGGCGCAACCGCACACCGTTTCGGCGCAACTTCCCTGAGCTGGCCGACGCCCAATTCGCCGCCGGTGGTGCGCCACCGTGCATCCTTATATATGTCGACTGCTGGACCTCGATCGGCGGGAGTCAGTACCTCGACTCACCTGGCACCGGCAAGTACCACAGCTACCTTTGCAACGAGATCGTCCCCTGGGTCGACGGACATTACCGCACGCTTCCGGCGGCCCGCCACCGCGGCATCATGGGCAAATCCAGCGGCGGCTACGGTGCCATGGTGACGCCGATGCTGCGGCCCGATCTCTTCGGCGGGCTGGCAACGCACGCCGGCGATGCGCTCTTCGAGCTGTCCTACGCGAACGCCTTCGGTAAGTCGGTTCGAACCCTTCGTGACAAATACAACAGTTCCTTCGACGAGTTCTGGAAAGACTTCCGCAGCCGACCGGCGTTCAGCAAGGAAGGGGATGCCGAGCTGCTCAACGACTGGTGCATGGCCGCCTGCTACTCCGCCGATGACGACGGGACTGTTCGGCTGCCCTACGACACCACGACCGGCCAGATGATTCCCGAAGTTTGGGAGCGCTGGCTCCGCTGGGATCCGGTCCGCATGGTGCCCCACCACGCCGACGGGCTGCGCACGATGCGCGCCATCTACATCGACGCCGGCAAGCGCGACCAGTATTTTCTCGACCTCGGTGCCGAGGGCTTCCGCAGGGCGCTCGTGGCCATCGGCGTCACCGACGTCTTCTTCGAACTCTTCGACGCGACCCACGATGCGATCGAGTACCGCTACCCGATCGCCGTCAAGTACCTGGCTGAACGGCTAACCCCCTAACCGAACATCCGGGTCGCGAACTGCCTGTTTGGCTGAGGTCGGCGGACCTCCTTCGGCCGTACCGTGAGAGGCGTCGAACTATCGAATCAAAAAGGAGCACATCGAATACCATGGCGACCCTCAAAGATCTTTCGGATGACATCGCAAACCTTGTCGAGAAAGCGAGCAAGAGCGTAGTCCGCGTCGACGCTCGCCGCGGGCGCGCCGGCACCGGCATCGTCTGGGACAACGGCCTCGTCCTGACGGCCAATCACGTCGTCGAGCAGGAAGACGAAATCCAGGTGGTCGTCGATGACAAGAGCACCAAGGCCACGCTCGTCGGACGCGACCCAGCCACCGACCTCGCCTTGCTCAAGGTCGACGGGCTATCCGCACCGGCGATGCCCCGTGCCAAGGTCGACGAGCTTCGCCCAGGACAGATCGTGCTGGCAATCGGCCGCGCCGGCAGTCTGAAGGCGACTTTCGGCACCATCAGCGCGGTTTCGTCCTCGTGGCGCGGTTGGCGCGGGAGCGAGATCGAGCACCTGATTCAGACCAACGCGCCGCTCTACCCCGGATTCAGCGGCGGGCCGCTGGTCGACGTCGACGGGCGCGTGGTGGGCATGAATAGCTGGGTCTTCGGGCGCGGCGACGGGCGGGCGGTCGCGATGGATGTCGCGGAGCGCGTGGTCGCCAGCCTCAAAGCCGACGGCCGGATCCGGCGTCCATACCTGGGCATCGGGACCCAGGAGGTACCGCTTCCGGAGGCGGTAAAGGCAAAGGCCAAGCAAGACACCGGCCTGCTGATCGTCGCCGTCGAGCCGCAGAGCCCGGCGGACAAGGCCGGCCTGATGCAGGGCGACACACTGGTCGCCCTTAACGGCACCACGACCGATAGCCTCGAGGACCTCTACTCCGGTTTGCGCAAGGCCAAGGTCGGCGCCACCCAGACCGTCAAGGTGGTTCGCGCCGGCGAGCTCAAGGACCTCCAGGTCACCATCGGCGAAGCCGGCAAGTAAGCAGCCTCCCCCCTGACCCTCCCCCGCGAGCGGGGGAGGGGACTGGGCGGCGGGGGAGGGGAATCGGCAGAAACGGCCGTGTCGCAGTCCGATCAACGACTGCGCAAGGGCCTTCAGGATTCTGAGGGCGGATGGTTGCCTCTATAGCCGCCTGAAAACGGCACAGATGGCAAGCAACCGTCGCCTCTTGATCGTGCTCACTGGGTGGGCCGTCTTCAGCCTGTTCTTCACAACCTGGCTCCTTTTCAGCTGGGGTGGCGTGACCACCGCCGAGCGATTCGATGACATCACCGAGTTCTTGGCTGCGTTCCTGGCGGCTGGTCTATGCGTCTACACCGCGATTCGGCATCAGGGCCGCACCCGCGTTGCCTGGGCGCTGATCGCCGCCTCCGCGTTCGCGTGGGGCGCAGGTCAAGTGGTCTGGTCGTACTTCGAGCTGCTCAAGGGTCAACAGGTGCCATTTCCCTCCCTCGCCGACCTCGGCTACCTGAGCGCGATGCCACTGGCGATCGCGGGCGTCTTGTGTTTCCCAGCCGCGCCCTCGAGAGCCGCGTCCGTCGCGCGGACTGTTCTCGATGGGATGCTGATCGCCGGCTCCTTCCTGATTCTCAGCTGGGCAACCGTCCTAGGGGCCGTCTATCGCGCCGGCTCCGACGGCATCGTTGCCAACCTGATCGGGCTCGCCTACCCGGTCGGCGACGTGCTGATTGGCACCATGGTGGTGATCCTCGCCGCCCGCGCGCCCAGGGTGACCCGGCTGCCACTGTACTTGCTCGCCTGCGGGCTGGTGGCCAACTTGCTGGCGGACAGCGGCTTCTTCTATCTGACCGCGACCAACCAGTACGGGGCCAGCAATGCGATCGACGTGGGCTGGGTTGCCGGGTACTTACTGATCGCGATCGCCGCGCTGCAAGCGGCCTCGACGCCGGCGCTGCCGTCGGCGGCCGAGGGTCCGGTGGGCCGTACGGGTCTTCTGCTGCCGTATCTGCCGGTCGTGGCCGCGGGGCTGGTCGCGGGCATTGAGGAAGTTCGGCCCGCCGGGCTCGACCCGGTCGTGTTCTGGGGGCTGCTGGCGGTCATCGGCCTGGTGGTGGTGCGCCAGGCCCTGACACTGAGCGACAACGTGGTGCTCAACCGGCAGCTGGCGATCAAGGCGGCCGACCTTGCCAAGAGTCATGAGCATTTCCGGGCACTAGTGCAGAACTCGTCGGATGTCATTACGCAAATCGATCGCGACGGGTTGATCCGTTATCAGAGTGGTTCGGTGGAGCGGATCCTCGGCTACACCGAAGCCGAGCTCGTTGGCAGGCCGTTCGGAGACCTCGTCCACGACGACGACCGAATGCAGGTGCTGCGCAAGATCGACGAGGCCATCAACATCGAGGGCCTACCACTCGCGCTCGAGTGCCGGCTTCGGCGGAAGGACGACTCGTACTGTTCCACCGAAGTCACGATCACCAACCTGCTCGCACTACCGGCGGTCCGTGGTCTGGTTCTCAATACTCGTGACGTCAGTGAGCGCAAGACACTCGAGGAGAGGCTCACGCATCAGGCGTTCCACGACCCGGTGACGGACCTGCCAAACCGGGCGGCCTTCCGGATCCACCTGGATCACGCCCTCTACGGTGATCGTGAGGGCAGGATCGCTGTGCTCTTCCTCGACCTCGACGACTTCAAAGCCGTGAACGACACGCTGGGCCACGACATCGGCGACAAGCTGCTGGCTGCGGTTGGGGCGCGCATCGGCTCGACGCTGCGACCAGGCGACACCGTCGCCCGGCTCGGTGGCGATGAATTCGCGGTGCTGCTCAGGAACATGGAGGACGAACAGATCGCTGCCCGGGTGGCGGAGCGGATCACGCGGCAGTTCATCGCCCCGTTTGGCATCGGCGGGAAGCAAATCGCCATCCACGCCAGCATCGGGATCGCCGGACTGGTGTCGGGCGAGGAGGCGGCGGAGGAACTGATCCGCAACGCCGATGTCGCGATGTACATCGCCAAATCGAAAGGCAAGGCCCGCTACGTCGAATACGACGCCTCGCTGGCCAGTGCCGCGCTTCACCTCCTGGAGCTGGAGGCCGACATGCCCCGCGCCCTGGCCGAGAAACAGTTCGTGCTTCACTACCAGCCCGTCGTGATGCTCGAGTCCGGTGCGATCCACAGCGCGGAGGCGCTCCTCCGATGGAACCATCCGGAGTTTGGCCTGATCGCTGCCCCGGACTTCATCGCCGTGGCGGAACGCACCGGCTTGATCGTCGAGCTCGGTCGCTGGGCGCTTCAGCAAGCGGCACGGGATGCGCGGCGCTGGCAGGTGCGTTATCCCTCCACCCCATTGATGGGGGTCAGCGTCAACCTCTACGGCCGGCAGTTGCAACGGGCCGAGCTGGTGCCGGAGGTGATGGATGCCATCGATACCGCAGGGCTCGACCCGCAATCCCTGATCCTCGAGCTGTCGGAGAGCGTCCTGATGGCTGACGGCCAGCCGGTTGCGCAAGTGTTGCAGGAGCTTCGCGAGCGAGGCTTCCGCCTGGCGCTGGACGACTTCGGCGCCGGCTACTCCTCACTGGGCCGCTTACGCGACTTCTCGGTCGACATCCTGAAGATGGACCAGTCCTTCGTGGCCGGCATCGGCAATGGGTTGACCGACGGCGCCATCCTCCGCGCCATCATCGGGATCGCCAACACCCTTGGCCTGATGACGATCGCGAAAGGGGTCGACCGGCCGGAACAGCTCGCCGCGCTCAACGCCATGGGTTGCCATGCCGGCCAGGGGGTGTCCCTCTGGAAAACGGTTGACTTCACGGGAATGGAAGCGCTGCTCGCGTCGTGCATCCAGTCGGGCGCCGGTCGCCAGTTGCCCCCCACCTGGCGCCAGACGGCTTAACTTCCGTTCACGCCAAAATGCGTGGATGCGCCCAGAAGCTCGTGGCGGAGCGGTGCTGGCCGGGTTGGCGGCGCTGTTGGTGGCCGGATGCGAGAGCGCGAAGCACGACGAGCCAAGCCTGCCACCACCGAGCATCATCAGCGGGTCCCTGCAACTCTCGCCAGGCTGCGCGCCACAGGCGCAGCCGTCGCGCCGGCCCGCGGAACCCTCCGTTGCCGCGGAGCCTGGCAATCCTCGCCAACTGGTTGCGAGCTGGCTGGAAAACCAGTCGCCTGATCGTGTCGGCATCACCGCCGCACTGAGCCATGACGGTGGCGCGAGCTGGAGCCGCTCGCCCTTGCCAGGACTGTTGACCTGCGATGGCGGTCGCTACGTCCACGCGAGCGATCCATGGGTGTCGATCGGAAGCGATGGGGTTGTCTATGTCGCGTTCCTCGGGACGCGGGCGCCGACCTCGAGCGGCACGTCGCACGACATCGCCGTCAGCGTTTCCCGCGATCACGGGACCAGCTGGGAGGTCCCGGTGGTCCTCGAAAGTGCAACCGCCCCGCCCGCACAGCCGGACAAGGAGGCGATCCTCGCCGACCCCAGGCGCCCGGCCACGGCGTACGCGGTGTGGGTTACCTACCAGGTCACCGCCGGCGTGGAGCCGTCGGTCAACCGGGTGATGTTCGCGCGAACGAAGGATGGCGGCCGCACGTGGTCGACCCCAACCCCGGTTTACAGCGGTAATGATGAGGCCCAGGAGAACCAGCTGCTGATGACCGCCGGGGGCGTGCTGGTCGACGTGTTCGTGGAAGCGTCGTCCTTACCGGGGACGCCGCATCCGCCACCGCTGCCCGTAAGGATCCGCGTTATTCGCTCGACCGACCAGGGACAGACCTGGTCGGCACCCATCGACGCGACCCAGTTCACCTACACCAATGCGGTCGACCCCGGGACCGGAAGCCAGCTTCGCTTCTTCGGTCAGGACATCACGGCCGCGGCGTCGGGCAATGCGCTCTACGTCGGCTGGTTCGAAGCCCACGCGGAGTTCTCCAGCATCCTGGTGGCGCGCTCCGAAGATGCCGGGCTCCACTGGCGTGCGCCGCAGCTGGTGGTGCGAGAGAAATCCGAGGCGTTCTTGCCGACGCTCGCGGTGGCCGGTGACGGCACCGTCGGGCTGCTCTGGTTCGACTTTCGCCACTTCACGCCCAACAGCTCCAGCTTGACGACCGACGTCTGGTTCAGCAGCTCGCGTGATCGCGGTCTCCACTGGACCGAAAAACACGCCGCTGGGTCGTTCGACCTTCGGTCCGCGCCCGCGGTCCGATTCGGTCCCTTTCTCGGCGACTACATGGGGCTGAGCGGGTTACCCGATGGCTTCGCCGCAGTCTTCATCCAGGCGAAGCCGCAGAGCCGCAACGGCCCGACCGATGCCTTTTTCTCCCACATTCGGAACTAGACAGGCTTTCGTCCGAAGAAGTTGGTGCCGATCGCGCCCATCACCAGCTGTCCGTCCTGGTTGCGCATCTCACCGCGCCACTTGACGATCCCCATGTTGGGGCGGCTATTCGACGCGCGCGTTTCCAGCACCTCGATCCGCCCGGTCAGGGTATCGCCCGGTCGGACCGGTGCGGGCCACCGAAGATCCTCCATCCCCGGCGATCCGAGGCTGGTGGTCTGCGCGATCAAACTGCGCACCAGCAACCCCATGAAGAGCGCGCCTGTATGCCAGCCGCTTGCAATCAGGCCGCCGTAGATGGTGAAGCTCGCCGCGTTGGGATCGAGGTGCATCGGCTGCGGGTCGTACTGACTCGCAAACTCGATGATCTCCGCCTGGCTGACCTGCACGCTGCCGAGGTCGACCGTCTCACCGACGCGGAAGTCCTCGAAGTAGCGGGTCAGTGGCGGAGCGTCCGTTCGAGCTGATCGAGGTGGATCTCCAGGTGGGCGCAGAGCGGCAGCTGGGCGATCTCCGCGGCGCTCATGGAGAAGCCCTCGTAGAGCACCGCCCGACGCTGCATTGCCTCGCCGTCGGCTTCGCGAAGGTAGGCGATGGTCCGCTGGTGGTCGCGCTGGATCATAGCGAGAAGCTGGTCCGGCGGTAGCGAGCTCAGCTGTTCACCCGCTGGGTCGCGAGCCTGGACCGCTTCGAGCAGCTCGATCTGCGAAACCTTGCCCGAGCCAACCCGCGAGACGAGGACGCCATAGAACTTCGAGAGCACCGCGATGTGGGCGAGGATGTCCTGCGCGCTCCAGCCTTGCGTCTTTTCCCTCCCCCTCTCGGGAAGGGTCAGGGTAGAGGCGAGCTTTGCCAGCCTCGCCGAGTCCGCCTCAAGCCGGTCCGCCAGACGGTTCCGCTCGTAATCGACGGCTTCCGCAAGGAAGGCGCGCATGTCGCGCTCGGTAAACGCCGGGCTCTCGAGCCGCACGGTAATGAGTGTACGGCCCACCTCAGGTAGCCTTTCGGGGTGGAACAGAAGACGATCAGCCCCTACGGCTCGTGGCGATCCCCAATCACAGCCGACGCCATCGTCGCCGGCGTCATCGGCCTCGGCCAGATCCAGCTGGACGGCGACGACATCTACTGGGTGGAGCAGCGCCCCTCCGAGGCGGGTCGCAATGTCGTCGTCCGCCGCCGCGCCGACGGCACCATCGAAGACGTGACGCCGCCCGGGTACAACGCGCGAACCCGGGTCCACGAGTATGGTGGCGGCGCATACCTCCTCCGCCAGGGGACGGTGTGGTTTGCGAACTTCACCGACCAACGGCTGTATCGGCAGGAGCCGGGTCGTGCCCCGGTCGCCCTCACGCCCCCGAAGGACATCCGGCACGCCGACATGGTGCTGGACGAACGAAGAAGCCGGCTGATTGCGATTCGCGAGGACCATTCCACCGGCTCGACCTGGGCCGTCAACAGCATCGTCGGTCTCACCACCACTCCGTCCCCCTCTGGGGGAGGGCAGGACGAGGGGCTAACCCTCATCGAGGGCAATGACTTCTATTCGTCCCCGCGGCTCAGTCCGTCGGGATCGCACCTGGCGTGGCTCACCTGGAATCACCCGAACATGCCCTGGGACGGGACCGAATTGTGGGTCGCCGCGTTGACCGATGACGGCGGCTTGATGACGCCGCGGAAGGTCGCAGGCGGGGAACGCGAATCGATCTTCCAGCCCACCTGGTCGCCCGACGGCGTGCTCTACTTCGTGTCCGATCGAACCAACTGGTGGAACCTGTACCGCTGGCAGGGCCAGGAGGTCGAGCCCGTCGTGCAGTTGCCGGCCGAGCTCGGGACGCCGTCATGGCTGTTCGGAATGAGCACCTATGCCTTCGAGTCCGAGCACCGGATCGTTTGCCAGGTTCGGTCGAACGGTTTGGGCCGGCTGGTGACGGTCGACCCGCAGGACAAACGCCTCCAGAATGTCGACACGCCCTACACGGCGTTCGCGCCCTTCATCCAGGCACGTGCGGGTAAGGCGTTCACGATCGCCGGCTCGCCCACGCAAATGCCGGCCGTGATCGCGGTCGATCTGAAGACCGGGCGGGTCGACGTGATCCGGCGGTCCGGCGAGGTTGCTGTTGCGCCAGGCTATCTGTCGATTCCGGCGGCGATCGAGTTCCCGACCGAAGGCGGGCTGACCGGCCACGCGTTCTTCTATCCTCCGGTGAATCCTGACTACGAAGCGCCGGCGGGCGAGCGCCCGCCGCTGATCGTTTACGTCCACGGCGGTCCGACAGGTTCCGTCTCAAATGCGCTCGACCTCGGCGATCAATTCTGGACGTCGCGCGGCTTCGGCTACCTGGTCGTCAACTATGGCGGTAGCGCGGGGTACGGCCGTGATTACCGGCAGCGGCTCAACGGGCAGTGGGGCATCGTGGATGTCAACGACAGCGTCAACGCCGCTCGGTACGTGGTCGGCCTCGGCCTGGCTGATGGCAACCGGGTGGCGATCACGGGCGGGAGCGCCGGCGGTTACACCGTGCTCCGAGCCCTGACGTCGACGGATTTCTTCAAAGCCGGTGCCAGTCATTTCGGCATCAGCGATCTGGAGGTCTTTCACACCGACACCCACAAGTTTGAGTCGATGTACGACCAGGGGCTGATCGGCCGTTGGCCCGAGGAGCGGAGTGTCTATCGAGAGCGGTCGGCGATTCACTCCCTCGATCGGATCAGGGCACCGGTCATCCTCTTTCAAGGCCTCGAGGACAAGATCGTGCCGCCGAACCAGGCCGAGCTGATCGTCGCGGCCCTGCGTGCGAGAGGCCTGCCGGTTGCGTACGTCCCCTTCGAAGGCGAGCAGCACGGCTTTCGCATCGCGAAAAATATCAAGCGCTCGCTCGAAGGCGAACTCTATTTCTACTCGCAGGTCTTCGGCTTCTCGCTGGCCGACCCGGTCGAACCGGTGCCGATTGACAATCTCAAACAACCCGCTGATCGGCCTCATTAATATCCCCTCCCCCGCTTGCGGGGGAGGGTAGGGTGGGGGCTCGTTCGATACGGATCGACGCGAGCGGCTGCTGTACTTCTGAGGTGAAATAGGACGATGAAGAGTGAGCGCACATCGGTCTGGATCGACGGGATCGAGCGCCATCTCGAGGATCTGAGGGGAAATGCGTACGAAGGGGCATCGGGCGCCGATCGGTACGCACTCTACGTAGCTGCCTTCGAACTGCTCACGCCGGTCGCGCTCGATGTTCTCCAACAAGTAAATGCATCGCTCCTGCGTGGAATTGGCGATGTGTCGGTGCGGGCGCCCGGGCCCGACGGCAATGGAGGCCAGATCGGGTCATGGCTGCTGACCTGGCCGGAGCTTGCAGAGGCGAGCAGCCGGCTGACCGGGAAGGCGTTGCAACCCGTGATGATGAGCGCTGTCTTTCCGCCGGGCTTCACGCATCCCCACCTCGTTGCGGGTGGACCCGTCGATCCGCGTGCCGCGTCGCTTGCCGCCTGGCCGATGCAGGTAAGGTCAGCTGAGGACGCTGAACAGCATCGTCCGGTTCTCTGGGCGATCGCTACCGCCGAGGTGCATGACCGGATCTACCAGTCGACCTGGCGCGTAATACCGCGGTAGCCGAAGTACAACCCCACCCCTGGGTGCGGGGTGGGTAGCGAGGGGGCTCAAGAACATGCGGTTTCGTTCTCCCACCGAACTTCAACGGGCCCGCGAACCTCGCGGGCGCATGACCGATGCTGAGATCAGTCTCTGGATGCGACTCCGTGCGAAACAAATCGGAGGCCACTACTTCCGGCGTCAGGTTCCTATGGGCGCCTACTTCGTCGATTTCCTCTGCGTAAAGGCTCACTTGATCATCGAGATTGACGGTAGCCAACATCTCAGCGCTACTGAGTACGACGAGCAAAGAACCGCGTGGCTCAAGTCTCGAGGCTACCGCGTCTTGCGCTTCTGGGACAACGATGTCCTACTGCGACAGAGCTCCGTTTTGGAGAGCATTCGTGTCGCTCTTTTAGCTGCCGCCACCCTGCCATCCCCCGCAAGCGGGGGAGGGTGAATGGATTGGGTCTAGCCGCCGAGATAGGCCTTCTGGACCTCGGGGTTGCGGCGTAATGCGGCGCCCGTTCCGCTGAGCAGGATGCGGCCAGTCTCGACGACGTAGGCGCGGTCCGCGATCTCCAGCGCGCGCAGAGCGTTCTGTTCGACCAGCAGGATGGTGACGCCCTCGTTGTGGATGCGCTGGATAACCTCGAAGACGGTTTCGACCATTTGCGGCGCCAGCCCCAACGACGGTTCATCCAGGAGTAGCAGCCTCGGGTGCGCCAGCAGGCCGCGCGCGATCGCCAGGATCTGCTGCTCACCTCCGGATAGCTGTCCGGCCGGAAGGTTATGCCGCTGACCCAGGATCGGGAACTGCTTCATCAGGTCGTCAATTTCGCGATGCGCCGCGCCGTGGTCCCGCCGGGCCCAGGCACCCAACTCCATGTTCTCGCGCACCGTGAGACGACCGAGGATCTCGCGCCCCTCCGGGACCTGCGCCAAGCCCGCGCCAACGATCTTGTCTGGCGCCGCGGTTGTGAGATCGAGGTCGCCGAACCGCGCTGCTCCTGCGTGCGGCCGGAGCACGCCTGAAAGCGTGTTCAAAATGGTTGACTTCCCCGCGCCGTTTGCGCCAATCAGCGCGACGATTTCGCCCTTCCCCACGCCGAAGGAAACACCGCGGACCGCTTTGATCGCGCCGTAGGCAACTTCGAGATCCCGCACCTCGAGCAGGGGGGAGGCGGGTTCGGCGGTTGCTGCCGGCTTCGACGTGGCCACAACATCCATCTCTTCCGAGCCCGGGACGTGGCTGGCGCTCTCGGGCGCGTGGCTGCCAAGGTAGGCCGTCACCACGGCTGGATCATTGGAGACGATCTCGGGGGGTCCGTCCGCAATTTTCCGGCCGAAGTTGAGCACCACGATCCGCTGGCAGACGCCCATCACGAGCCGCATGTCGTGGTCGATCAGTAGAACCGTCAAGCCATCCGCATTGAGTTTCTGGATCAACTCTCGCACTCGGTCCTTCTCGGCCGGGTTCATGCCGGCGGCCGGTTCATCGAGGATGAGGAGCCTCGGCTTGAGGGCGAGCGCTCGCGCGACCTCGAGGCGGCGCTGATCGCCGTACGAAAGTGTCGAGGCGCGCCGGTCGCCGAGTCGGTCCGGATTGAGGCCGACTGTCTGCAGCAGAGTCCGGGCCTCGTCGAGACGCCGATCATCCAGGCGCATCAACGGCCGCAGCGGGAGCAGTTGCTGCAGCGTGTCATCGCGGCGTCGGGTGTGCATCCCGATCAGGACGTTCTCCGTGGCGGTCAGGTTGCGATAGAGGCGAAGCGTCTGGAAAGTCCTGGCGATCCCGAGGCCGGCGATCGCGTGCGGTGGACGTCTTGCCAGCTCAGCCGCGCCGTCAGGGGATGTGAGTCGCATGCTGCCGCTCTGCGATCGGATATAGCCGGTCACCAGGTTGACGAGCGTCGTCTTGCCGGCGCCGTTGGGCCCGATCAGGCCGAAGATCGTGCCTTCTTCGATCTCGAGGGACACGCCATCGACGGCATGCACGCCACCGAAGTGACGGCGGATGTCAGTCAGCTGTAGCAGGACGCTCACGTGCTCTCCAACGGATCCACCAGCGTGGCCGGATGATGGCGAGGCCGCCGCGGCCGACGATACCTTGCGGTCGGAAGATGATGACGAGGATGAGGATGACGCCGTTGACGACGTCTCGATAGGACGCAAACTGTCGCACGATTTCGGGCAAGGCGGTGAGAAAAACCGCCCCCACGATGGGGCCGAAGACGTTGGTCGTCCCGCCAACGACGGCAAAGGTGAGGATCTGGATGGTGCGGCCGATGCCGTACTCGAGCGGGTCCACGTAGAAGTTGATGTGGGTCTCCAGCGCGCCCGCGTAACCGGCGAGCACGGCGCTGATGATGAACGCGATCATCTTGTAGAGCGGGACGTTGATCCCGTTGCTGGAGGCGGCCAGTTCGTCCTCGCGGATGGCGGACCACGCCTGGCCGAGTCGGGTTTTGGTGAGACGCCACACGAGATAAGCGAGGATGGGCAACGAGATCAGGATCGGCACAATGCCGCCCAGCGGGTCCGCGCTTGGATTGTGCAGGCCCTGGCCTTCGCCGGTGATCGGCACATTGAGGATGACGCCGAGCCGGAGCGCTTCGACAAAACCGATCGTCGCGATCGCCAGGAAGACGCCGCGTAGGCGCAGTACCGGCAGGCCGACCACCACGCTGACCGCGCCGGCCAGCAGGGCCCCGGCCAACATGTTCAGCGGGAGCGGCGTCGGCAGGTACAGGCTCATGATGACCGTGGTGTAGGCGCCGATCGCCATGAACCCGGCATTGGCGAGTGTCAGCTGGCCGGAGTAGAAGGTGACGAAGATCGCGATGGCGAGGATGGCATTGATGCCGATCTGGGCGATCAGCAGCTCGTGCTGGTTGTAGAAGCCGACCGGATCGGTGAAGAGTTGGACGAAGAAGTCCACGTTGGCCTAGCGCGGCACTACAGTCGCTCTCGCAACCGGGCGCCGAACAGTCCCTGCGGTCGCAGCACCAACACCAGGAAGAGCGCCGCAAAGGCCACCCCGGCTTCGACGTTGCTGCCAAAGCGCACGATGGCAAAGACTTCGATCAGTCCCAACAGGTAGCCGCCCACCACCGCGCCCGGGACGCTGCCCATGCCGCCCAGCACAATCACCGCGAGGCCTTTCAACTCGACCTGGTCGCGCCCGATGTAGGGGCTGATGTCCGAGATGGCGAGTCCAAAGAGGATGCCCGCGAGACCACCCAGCGCCGAGGAGAGGAAAAGGGTCGAGGCGAAGATGCGGTCGACGTTGATGCCCAGCAAGGTCGCGGCGCGCCGGTTCTCCGCCACGGCGCGCAAGGCGCGGCCGATCTGCGTGTAGCGGATGACGTAGCCGAGCACCAGCATCAGCACTACCGACGTGATCAGGATGCCGAGCTTGGTTCCTTCGATCGTCAGACCGGCAATGTGGTAGGTCGGGTTGGGTACCGTTCCGGCCGGGAAGCGCACCGAGTTGGCCCCGTCCTGCCAGAGCCAGCCGAACAAGGTGCCCGGCGTCGCCTGCTCGACGACGGCAACGAAGATCAGCGCCAGTCCGATGGTTGAGATCAGAGCCGAAATCGGGGGTGCGTTCCGCCGGCGCAGCGGGCGAAGGGCGACGAACTCGATCACCAGCCCAAGCAACCCGCAGAGCAGGACGGCGATGATGGCGGCGGGCAGAAACGGTACGCCGTGCAGCGCGACCAGTGAGTACGTGATGACCGCACCCAGCATGAAGACCGCGCTGTGCGCGAGGTTGAGCACGTCGAGCACGCCAAAGACCAGCGTGTAACCGACGGCGAACAGCGCGTAGATCGACCCAATAAAGATCGCGTTGAGGACCTGTTGGGTCAACGCGATTTAGCTAGGGTTCACCGA
>Ga0307479_10001028_pt1 | contig 25291 bp, 19 predicted proteins | sample atmos_gasesECM4C_FD_203743 | JGI IMG/M metagenome (GOLD analysis project Ga0307479, IMG submission 203743) | Hardwood forest soil microbial communities from Morgan-Monroe State Forest, Indiana, United States - atmos_gasesECM4C_515 | ecosystem: Environmental > Terrestrial > Soil > Temperate... | reverse complement strand
CGCGAGTACAACAAGGCTCCCAAGCCGGTGAAGTGGACCTACAGGAATCCACTCCACCGAATCCAACTTACTACTAGTTCATCCGGTACAGGCCACTAGCGACCCACAATGCCCTAACCAACGGCACCGCCCCCCAGCCCAAGGACGGTCCGGGGCCTCGGTCTCGCCCCGGGCCAATCCAAGTCCCGCCTAACCCCGGAAGACGTTGCAGTTGTGCCACTCGAGGAACTTTCCGTCCGGACGATCCGCCGCGGTGCGCGGCACCCGCAGGCGGGCTCCATGGAGGGGATAATAGCTCCTGCCATTCTCGTAGTCCGCGCGCAGCCGGGCACCCACCTCGAGCACCAGCTCTCGGTTCACGGTGATGTAGCCGGTATCGAACAGCCGATGTAGATCGGCGCGGAGCAGCAGACCGTTGCGCGTCTCATGCGGACCGTCCCGAGCATACGACCGGATGTGGGAAGCTTCGAGCGCCGGCAGCGAGTGCTCTCCGGTCACGGCGCACGCGCGACCATAGGCGTCGAGGACCGCGATGCGAAAGGTTCCCTGGCCAAGCCGCGGCTGGAACCAGCCTGGATCGCCGTAGCGTGCCCCGCCCTCCGCCGGCGATGGACCAGGGACCGGGTACGCGGAGCCTGGAGACGCCGCCGCCCGTTCGAGACAGGCCTTCCAGACACGCCTCCCCTCGCCCACGCCCAAGTCGTACTTGACCGCCGTCTGAGTCCGCGGCTGCCAGTTCGTCGGCTGCGGAATCCATGCCTCGACGGGGAAAAACGTCGGCGACACGAGCTGGATGCAGCCGATCATCTCGGAGCCGGTCTCCTCGTCGTACCGAATCCGCGCCCGGATCCTGGCGATCCGCGCGTGCATCTCCTCGAAGGAGGAGCAGCCGTTGCCGAGGCCGAACGACTCCCACGCCAGCCAGTCCGGCAGCGCCGAGTACTGCGCGAAGTGCGCGAAGCCACAGATGGCGTTGTGCGGAGCGCGCAGCTTGAAGAGGAAGGGCGAGAACGGCGGCGCCTGGAACCTACGGCGTGCGGACGGGGTCCAGAAGTTGAGCTCCGAGACCTCTGGATGCGCAGCCAGGAAGCTGTACCAGCCTTCATCCGTGATCGCGATGGTGCCAGTCACCACGGCATCTCGTCCTCGGCGGGCGCCAACCCATCAGGCATGGCCGCCCTCGGCGGCTGCGCCCGGGGAACGCCCGCCTTCGCATGCAGCCATCGTAGTACGATCGGCGCTCGTCGGCGCACGGCACGCTGGCGGCAGCACTTCCTTCGTCCACGACCCGACAGGGCGGACCAGGTGCCGACCGGGCGGTTCAGCAGAAGGGCGGGGCCTCCCTCCCCCACCTTTTCCCGCCTCGACTCCGGCCCACCTCGGAAAGACCCGGACCGGTCGGTGCCCTGACCGAGGTTGCTTTTCCGGGTAGGGAGGAACCGGAGAGGCGACGTTGAGCAGGTGGGCCGTCAGGGACCCGACACGCCGCTGCCGCCGGCATCGAGCTTGCCGGGCGGCCATGCGACCGGCATCGACTCCGGCCACCGGTTGAGAACCGAGACCCGCAGTGCCCTGATCAAGGTTCTCCGGCCCACCGCCCGACGAGTCCGGGGGCCCCCAGGGTCCCGGAGCACGAGATGAAAAGTCCGCACAAAGGGGCCCTCAGGGAGTCTCCCGGGCACCACCAGGCACCAGAAGCCCAGCAGGATCAGCGGTTTGTGGGTGCGCCACGGTGCCTAGAGGTTCGCCCAGGAGTCTGTGGCAATGGACCAAATTTGGACCACGGAGGCAGCCGCCCTGGCGGGACTTTGTCGCCGTGAAATCGCGCCGGCGAGGCTATTCAACGAATCCCGCGTCCGACCTGCCGATGACCGCTCGCGGCCACCCTTCCACCTCCCACTCTCCTCGCGAGCGGCCCCCCCCGCCCTGGGCGGCGGCGCCGGCAACAGCTCGCTCAGCGGCGGCCTCCGCATCTCGCCGCCGGGCGACGCGGCCGTCAAGTAAGCCCGCGAGCGACCCGCCCCCCTCCGCCGCCACGATCACCAGCGGGTGTCTGGGCGCCGCCTCCTTCCGGCTGATGAAGTCCCGCCAGCGCACGAGGTCCTGCTCGACCGTCCGCGCGGTGACGCCGGCCCCTTCCCTTGCGCTACGCGTCACATATTCGACATAATTCTTAAGGTCCGAAAGGGTCTCTCGAGGCGATCTCGCCTCGTGCAACACACGAGGGTCGCGCTCATGGAGCATGGCCGCAAGTCTGTTCACGTGGCTCTAATTTCCTTCCTGGTCACGGCAACCTCCATCCTTGGGCAAACACCCTATCTGGTCAAGGATCTCGCCCCCGGGCTGAACCCGGGCTTCTCTGCCGAACCCGGGGACCTGTGGGGCGCCGGACCTCATGCCTACTTCCTCGGGTTCGTGGACCAGATGAGCAGGAGCCTGTGGGTCACCGACGGTACCGCCGCCGGCACCCAGCCCCTGCCGCAGACGTGCCAGGGAGGCTGCGACACCGCCTTCCTCGGCAACGCCGGCAAGCTCACCTTCTTCCTCGTCAAGGTCGACGGACAGGGCTACGAGCTATGGCGCACCGACGGCACCCGCGCCGGCACCTACGCCCTGGAAGCCGGCACGCCTTTCTACACCGCTAGCGACTACGCCGTGCTCGGCAGCGTCCTCTACTTCTTCCGCGGCGACGAGCTCTGGCGCTCGGACGGCACCGTGGCGGGCACGGTCCAGTTTTCCACCGCGGGCGGCAGGGGGCTCGTGCCCTTCGCCGGCAAGCTCTTCTACCTCGGGTCCGCGGGCAGTGAGACGCCCGACCTCTGGGTGAGCGACGGCACCGCAGCCGGCACCCGCCGGTTCGCGGCGGTGGGCGGAGAGTTCTATCTCACGGCAGCCGGCAGCCACCTGTTCCTCTTCGTCGGCAACCAGGTGTGGGTCACCGACGGCATCGCCGCTCCCCAGCCAGTTGCTCAGGTCGGCTTGGGCGGCGTCGTCAAGCCCGAGGGCAATCAGCTCTACTTCGTCGGCTATGACGCCACGCACGGCACTCAGATCTGGGTGAGCGACGGCACCGCCGCCGGCTCCCGGCCGGTGACCGGCTTCACCAACCCCCAGCCCTTCACCTTCGACGAGTTCGCCGACTACCTGACCGCCGACGGAGTGGAAGCCGCCGGAGGTCACCTGGTCTTCTTCGCCACCGACGGCACGCATCCGGTCACCCTCTGGTCCACCGACGGCACGCCCCAATCGACGGCCGCGCTCTGTCCGGGAAACTGCGACGTCACGCCTTATACGGCGCGCCTGGCCCGGGTGGGACAGCGCGCGGTGTTCGTGGCCGGATCCCCCGCCTTCCTCGGCCCCGTGTGGTCGACCGACGGCACCCCCGCGGGAACGTTCTCCCTCTCTGGCTGCCTGCCGGACTGCGGGCCGCGCTCCCTCCTCCTGGCGGTGGGAGCCAAGGCCTACTTCGCTGGCACCAAGAGCTTCGATTCGCTCTGGCAGACCGACGGCACCGCCGCCGGCACCGCCGTCGTGGAAGCGATCGCGCCGGTCGTCTTGTCCGATGACGGCAGTCCGGAGATGGTGCAGCTCGGCAAAGGCCTGGTCGTCGTCACCTCGCCCTCGGGCCCCCAGTCGCCCTCGCAGCTCACGGTCACCGACGGCACCGCGGCGGGCACCCGGCAACTGACCAGCCCGCAGGATATCGGGGACTCCTCGTTCCCGAACGGCTTCTCGGCCCTCGGCAGCCAGGTTTTCTTCATCGCCAATTCCCAGCTGTGGACCAGCCGGGGCACGGCCGCTACCACCGTGCCGGTGCCCGGGGCGCCGGCGACCGACGCGGTCGCATCGACGTTCGCGACCACGGGAAGCGTCTTTTTCTTCAGCGGCGACGGCCAGGCCTGGCGCACCGACGGCACCGCCGCCGGCACCCGGCAGCTGACCCCACCGGGTACCGGCGAATCGGTGCTGCTCCCGCAGCTGGCGGTCGTGTTCCACGACCAGTTTTACTTCACCGTCAGCACGGCGGCCGGCGACGAGATCTGGAAGAGCGACGGCACGGCCCAGGGGACGGGGGAGGCCCCAGGCCTGGTGCCGGACGGCGCGTCGATCGCCGGACTGTGGTCTACGGGCGGCTACCTTTTCTACAGCTTCTCCAGCCCCGGCGGCGGCGGCTTCTTTCTCAGCGATGGCGCGAGCGCCGGCGTCGAGCTGGCAGGCAACGTGAACGTCATAGCGAGCCCGGTGCCGGTGGGCGGGCGCTTCCTGTTCCTGTCCGCCAGCAGCCCGTTCGTGTTCGAGCTGTGGCAGACGGACGGCACCCCGGGGGGCACGGCGCCGGTGGCGACCGCCGGGCTCTCGCAATTCCTCCTGCTTGGCGACCTCGCGGTGCTGGGCGACGCGGCGTACTTCATTTCCCGGGCCAGCTCGGACGCCGCGGTCCAACTCTGGCGGTCGGACGGCACCGCGGCCGGCACGGTGCCGGTCGCGACCCTGGCCACCCCGGGCGCCCCGTTCACGTTTCAACGGCCCCAGCCGCAGACCCTGGCCGGTCGTCAGCTCTTCGTCGCCCTGGACGACGGCGTTCACGGGCAGGAGCTGTGGGCAACCGACGGCACGGCGGCCGGCACGCGCCTGGTGCGCGACATTTACCCGGGAGCGACCGGCTCGAACATCCTCGGTCTGACCGCGGTGGGAAGCGACGTGTACTTCTCCGCCGACGACGGCGTCCACGGGCAGGAGCTGTGGCAGAGCGACGGCACCGCCGCCGGCACGCGCCTGGTGCAGGATATCTGGCCGGGCCCCGGCGACGCGAACCCGGCCGGTATGACCCAAGCAGGCGGGTTCCTCTACTTCAGCGCCAGCGACGGCCTGACCGGCAACCAGCCGTGGGCCCTGCCACTCGGCGGCGCCGGCGGCGGCGGTGGCTGCCAGAGCGGCCCCACCAACCTCTGCCTCCTGGGCAACCGGTTCAAGGTGGAATCCCTGTGGGTCGATTTCCAGGGCAACTCGGGAATGGGACAGGCGGTGCCGCTGACGCCGGACACCGGCACGTTCTGGTTCTTCAGCCCAGACAACGTCGAGGTCATCAGCAAGGCGATCGACGGCACCGCGCTCGGCGGCAACTACTGGTTCTTCTACGGCGCCCTGTCCGACGTCGAATACTGGTTGACGGTGACCGACACGACGACAGGCGCCGCGCGCCGCTACTACAACCCGCCGGGCCAGCTCGCGAGCGTCGGCGACACCGCCGCCTTCGGACCGCAGGGCGCGGGGGTGAATGCTCGACCGCCGGCGCCGCGGGAGACGGCCCGCACGCCGGCTGCGGCGCCTCCCGAGGCGGCGCGGATCGGCACGGAGGCCAGCGGCGGCACCGCCCCCTGCAGGGCGGGGCCGGCGACCCTCTGCCTCGGGGGCGGGCGCTTCGCCGTCTCGGTCGCGTGGCAGGACTTCAGCGGCAATCGCGGCGTAGGCAGGACTGTCGACCTGACCGGCGACACCGGCTCGTTCTGGTTCTTCAGCGCCAGCAACATCGAGCTGGTGCTCAAGGTGCTCGACGGGCGGCCGGTGAACGGCAAGTTCTGGGTGTTCTACGGCGCCCTCTCGGACGTCGCTTACAAGATCACCGTGCGCGACACGAAGACCGGGACGGTCCGCTCCTACACCAATCCCGCCGGCCAGTTCGCCAGCGTCGCCGACACCGCAGCGTTCTGAGGCGGCGGCCGGGGGCGGCGCCATCGGCGCCATCGGGCAGGTAGCCCGGTATCTGTGGCAAGATGGAGTGAATGCGCCTTCCCATTGCGCGAGCTGTCGCGCAGCTGGCGGCCTCGGTGGCCTTCGGCCGCCGCGCTGGTGATCCCATGACCGACAACCGCCGGAGCGGTCGAGCTGCTGCCAGGTCGGCCCGGCCGGTTCTGCGGGCCTGGCGGCCGGCGATCGGCCTTGCCGCCTCAGCGGGCGTCGGCCACCCCCACCCTGCACCAGGCGCGGGCGCCCCGCGAATCCGCACCCTCGAAGCGGCAGGTAGATCTTGAAACTCGACCCGCATCCGGGCTCGCGGTCAGATCCTGCAGCCCCGGCTCACCCTCCCCTGGCTCGAGGCGCGGATCTGCCGCGGCCTCGGGCGGCGGCCAGCGCGGAGCGTCCGTCCTGGCCGGCCGCCGTGCGCCGCTATCGCAAGGCCTGCGCCGCGGCGCGCCGCATCGCTGAGGAACGCCAGGCCGTGGCGAACGCCCTCGCGGAGCTGCCCCGCCTAGTCTCCGCCCTCGCCGCTATCGTGGCCAGGCAGCGCCTCGCGGCCGAGCGCTCGCGGGAGGCGCGCCGCATCGCCGCCGACCTCCGGGCCGCCCTCGACGGCGCAGCCGACCACCTGCGCGCGATGCAAGCCCAGCTGGCCGCCGTGCAGCAGGCCTGGCCTGCTCGCGATCCTCCTCTCCTGGGGGCGCGAGTTCCGGGAATGGTCGGCCGAGGCGAGGCTCCGCCGGCGCCTGGTCGACGACGCCTACAGCCAGGTCGAGGACTCCCGCCAGGCCTCTGCGCAAGCTGACGCAGCGTCCGCCCTGGCCGAGCGGGAGTTCGCCGCAGCCACCGCCGAGCGTCGCGACCTCGAGAACCGGCAAGGCGCGGCCCGGCAGAGCAGCTCGTCGCCGCCTGTCAGGCCCGCCTCGTCGTCGTCGATCCCATCCAGGCCTTCCTCGGGCCGAAGACCGACATCTACCGCCCCAACGAGGTCCGCGCCGTCCTCGCCCCCCTCCTCCGTCTGGCCCAGCGCCACGCCTGCGCCCTCCTCGTCCTCCGCCACATCACCAAGGCCCGCGCCAGCCGCAGCATCTACGCCGGCCAGGGCTCGGTCGACTTCATCGCCGCCGCCCGCTCCGTCCTCCTCGCCGGCTCCGGACCCGACGACCCCACCCGCCATGCCCTGGTCCACATCAAGTCCAACCTCGCCGCCGCCGGCCCGACCCTGGGCTACCGCTTCGACGGCCGCTCCTTCGTCTGGGAAGGCCCCTCGAGCTTGACCGCCAACGACCTCCTCGCCGCCGAGGCCCAGCCCGACGACGCCGGCGCCGAGCAGGAGGCCCGCCTCTTCCTGCGCGACATCCTCGCCGGCGCCGAGACCCTCCCCGCCCGCGCCGTCCTCGCCGCCGCCCGCGAGGCCGGCATCGCCGAGCGCACCCTGAAGCGCGCCAAGCGCCGCGAGGGCATCCGCACCATCCGCCAGGGCTTCAACGCCGGCAGCATCTGGCTCTGGTCCCTCCCGCCCGCCCCAACCGGGCCACCCCCCGCCGTAGGGTGCCATCCGAAAACTTGGCCCCCTACGGCACTACCTGGCACCCTTCGCCCCGACCCGGACCCGCTGGAGCCGCCACCCAGCGGCCCCGCTCCTCCTCCAGATGAGAAGGTGATCGTATGAACCCAGCCGCCGAACTCCTCTCCGAGCTCACCACCCGCGGCGTCGACGTCTCCCCCGCCGGCGCCTGCCTCCAGCTCTATCCGCGCTCCGCCCTGAGCCCGGACCTCCTCGCCCGCGTCCGCGCCCTCAAGCCCCAGCTCCTCGAGCTGCTGCGCGCTGGCGCCGGCGCCGTGGCCTCTCCGGCCGAGTGGAGAGTCCTCTCGACCCTCGCCCTCCATCCAGGCCTCACCCCCGAGGACCTGGCCACCCTCACCAAGCTCGACCAGGCGACCCTCGCTGAGGCACTGCACGCCCTCCTCCGCCGCGCCGAGATCGCCGCCGACCGCCGCGGCAGGCTGCACCTCAGGACCGTCTAGCGCCCGGGATTCGGTGGCGACCTCAGAGCACCGCCCAATGTTCCCAGGATCCCCGGAAGAGCACCGACACCCGTGACCACCTCGCCCTCTCTCCAGGAGCTCGCCGAGCTCCCGCATCGCATCGATCGCCTCGAGGCCGAGCTCACCGAGCTGCGCCAACGCCTCGGCGCCCTGGAGCCGCCCACAGCGCCCCTGACCGTCCGGCAGTTCTGCGAGCGTTTCGGCTGGTCGGAGAACCAGGTCCGCTGGCTGCTCTTCAATCGCAAGAAAAACGGCCTTGCCGAAGCGGTCTCCGGCCGCGGCCGCCTCCTCATCGACGCCACCCGCTTCTTCGAGATCCTGCAAAGGGACAAACGCGCCGGGAACCGCCGCTAGACACTCGACGACTGCCGGTTTGAGCTAGAGAGGTGGGGGCGGCAGGCGCGCCCAGACCCTCCGCAGGCCCACCAAGGTCTTCCCGTCATGAGGCCGAGCTATGGTGGCTGTCATCTGGGCTCTAGCTCCGGCCGAGGTTGGCCTACCGGTCGTGGAGAGAGCCGCGAAGAGAGATCCCCCAGCGCGGCGGTCATCGTCGATGCGGCTAGGGCCGCGTTAAGCCTTGCCGCAAGAGTTTGCCCGGATCGGAAGCCCGCCACCGGCGCCTCCGCCATAGATGCACCCTCTCGCGCCTCTGCAAGCTCACCCTCGACGAGATCGAGAGCTTCGCTCAGTCGTGCCCGCGGCTCCGCGCCGGCGATCTTGGCGATCTCGCCTCGCGCCGCTGCGATCACCGCGATCGCGGCCATTCGCTCCGGCTCGCGTGAGAAGCGGCGGGCACGCAACAGGTAGTGCCCAGCCTTGTTCGCAGCGCCCATGATCGTCTCGCCCGTGTGCAGCACGTCTTCGATCGCTTGCGACGTGACGTGCGGGACGCCGGCCTCCTCGACAAGGGCAACGGTATCTCTCCAGTTTACCGGGTAGACGCTCGGCTTGACGTCCCTGTAACCCAGCCGCCTCATCCCACCTGGCGTCACGAGCCCTGCAACCGTGGCCACGGCGTAGGTGCGCAGCACAAGGGCGAGCTTCATGTCCTCCGGCAGCCCCAGGAGCCGCTCGTTCACCTGCGGTAGGTGCTCGATCCCGTGGCGAACCAGCCAGAGGTCGTCGACCAGCCGCATCTTCCCCGGCCCAGGGCGCTCTAGCCGCTTGAGCTCGCAAGGAATGCCCGCCATCGCCATCGCGAGCGCCTCGCGTTCCTGACGGAGCATCGTCTCGCGGGCTTCAGCCACCACACGCGCGGCGGCGTCCCGCCAGCTCTCCGTGCCGCCACGGGGGACGCGATGGAGGAGGTTATGGTCGTGGTGGAGCGCCAGCAGCAGACTGGCTATCAGGAGAGAGATGTCGCGCAGCCCGTTGAGCTGTGCGAGCAGGCGGCGAGCAAGCGGCCAGTCTTGCGCCCCGACGCCCACGACGCCGGTCGCCTCGCTACCGGCGACGATCTTCTCGAAAGCATCCTCGAATTCACCGGCCGCGCCCCACAGATTCTCGAACCGGTCGGTGGCAATGGCGCGAGCCACCTGGCCCAACCCATGGTACAGACTCTTGAGCGCATCGCCCGCGACATCGCTCCGCGCGACCGTGCTCGACGGTGCCAGCGGCGCTGCCGGGAGCAGATAGACTGCCTGCCCGATGCGCTCGACCGCCTCGTACCAGCGCCGACGCCGGCTGGGATTGTCGTACGGGTTGAGCAGGCGAGGGATGGCCTCCTCGAGCCCGGTCGCGAGGTCGCGCACCAACACCTCTTGGCTTCTCAGCCGCGTGCTCCAGGAGTTCGCTGCCGTCAGCCGGCCAAGCGCGTCCTGGAACGCCAGGTTGCGGCGAATGTGCAACACCGGGTTCGGCACGTACTGACGGCTCGGCGATTTCTTGCTGTCGAGCACGGATGACGGGCTCCCGTCGGCCGCCAGCGCCCGCGCGTTGACCTGCGTCACCTCGGGACACGCGTCATAGACGAGGCGACAGATCCCCACGAGCCGATCATTCATCGACCCCTCGCCCTGCTCTGCGGCGGCGATGTCCACCGTCATCTGGTCGCCCGAGCCGCCAAGCTCCCACTGCAGCACGTCGCGCCGGAACTCGGCGATGGCATCCAGACGAGAATCGAGAGGCCCGCCGATGCGGGCGAGCTGAGACCTGCTCTCGGGCGTCGCATGTGCCAGCGCCGCAATCGCCCGGGTCATGAGCTCGATCGCGCCCGCGACGCGCGCGCGTTCGATGAGCCCTGATCCAGCATCGGTCGACACCGGCCTGCCGAGGAAGGCGAGAAGTTCGAGCAGCTCGACGGCTTGCGCGACAGGCGATGCCGCCATGGCCGCGGCCATCACCGGTTCCGGCACCCGTGCGGTCACTTCGGCAGCGATCGACGGCGGCCGGCCGGGAAGCCCGGCTGCGAGGGCATCGAGCCGCTCTCCGTTGGGTAGTCCGGCGAACGGGCGCACCCCACCATCGCGCACAACCTGCAGCAGCGGAAGGATCGCCACGGCATCGTGCTCCGGCGCGTGCTGACGAACGAAGGCGAGACACGCCCGCGCGTGGCGCACCTCCTCGGCCTCGAGCAGGCCGTCGAGGACGGCGACGGCTGCGGCGGCGTCAAGACCAGGCGAAGCGAGGATCTGTGCGGCGGCCACCGCCAGCGGCGAGAGGTCGAGCTCTGCTAGGGCGGCGCCCAGGATCAGCGTGCGGCGGTCGCGGGTGTCGATGGCCGGAAGCAGCCGAGCGATCGTCTCGGCTTCAGTCGGTGGCGGTAGCTGGTGCAGGCGGGTCGTCACCACCCGCGAGCGCAGCTCGTGGAGGCCGCGCCAGCGGTCGCCATCGACACGCTTGACGAGGAACTCAGCCTCGAGCCGCTGCAGCGCCGCTGGCGTCGTGGCGGGTGCCGGCACGAGCGCAGCGAGCGCGGCGGCGGGGAGATCGACCGTATAGACGTGGGCCGCCGAGACGTAGCGCAGAAGTTCGCGTTCGGTGGCCCGCTCGGCCGCGAGGCGCTCCTCAACCTGCGCGTTCACGATGTCCCGCAGCCGACGGCCGGCGACCAGGAGGGCGATGAATTCCATCAGCAGGCCCTCGGCGCGAGCGAGGGCCTCGCCGGGCTCGACGACGAAGGGGACGTGGCGCTGCTCGAGCTGCGCGGCGAGCTCCGCGGCGAGCCGCGCGCCGAGCACGGGACGGACAACTCGCGCGCGGCCCCGGCCGAGCGAGGCGCGGAAGTCCTCCTCGCGCACCGCGCCGAGTACGTAGACGCCCGGCAGCTCGAGCAGCCGGTCCACGGCCTCCTCCCAGGCGGCAACCGCCGGCCTGCCAAGATTGTCGCCGCAAACCAGCATCGGCGCCTGCGGGCTCGGCCGCTGCGCTTCGAGGTAGCGCAGGAGCTCGGGAACCTGCGGTGAATCGAGCCGGCGGAGCCGCAGCAGACGGCAACGTCCTCCCAGCTCGTACGCGGCACGCCAGAGGAGCGCCGACTTGCCGGCGCCGGACGGGCCGGCGATCAGGACGTATTGGTCGTCGTGAAGGCCCGCGAAGATCTCGGCCATCTCGCCGGCGCGCAGCACGTCGAGGTTAGCGGCGATGTGACCGGGCTCGACGTCGACGCCAAGGAGGAACCGGTCGAGAGGCAGGGGCAGCGGCCGGGTGAAATCGAGCGGCTCGACGAGGCCCTCGCGCTCCGCCCGCTCGAGCTGTTCGAGGTCCACCAGCTCCCGGATGCGGTGGACCATCGCGTCGAGATGGCTGGGCAGGAAATGTCGAGCCGTGTCGCGCGTCGTGCGGCGCTGGTCCGCGGCCGCACCCGTCATGTCCTCCAGGAGCGTGGCGTAAGCGATCGATGCGACCGCCGGTCGCAGCTGATAGCTTTCAGAAAGGGCCTGCCGAGTCTGCTCGTGGACATCGTGCCAACCCAGGTGCACGAGATGCGTGCGTCGGAGCAGCCGAGAGACCTCCTGATCGTGGGGCTCGCCGGGCCGAGCGAGGGACGCCGCGGCCGTGGGGATGACGTCGGCGACTGACTGCCTGAAGCCTGTCTCGGCTAGGCCGCCGACGAGGCGGGCATCGGTCACCACGACGAGACGCGCGCGCCCGTCGAGACGCAGCGCCTCGGCCGCGTGCGCGAGCGCGGCGCGCAGCTCGGAAGGCCCGAAGCGGCCATCGCCTCCCGCCCGGTCCTTCGCCTGCACGAGCAGCCGCGCCCCGTCGCCGAGCTCACAGTCGACGTCCTCGAGACCCTCGGGTGCGAGCTTGGTGATGGCCAGAGGTTTCCTGGCTCCCGCAAGCAGGTACGCCGTCACCGCCAACTGGTAACGGACACCGGCGACGTTCGCCGCTCCGGTGCGTGCCCCCTGCCACAGCTCGTCGAGGTCCACGGGCGGGCCCTGCTTGCTCTGGGCAGACGGAGGATTCAGCCGCTTCCGCTTCGATCTTGAGCGCTTCGCCATGCCGTCCAACCAGGATCAGGCTAGCCGTACCTCGCCTGCCGGCCAGATGCCGACGGGCGCCCCCCGAGCTTACTTGACCGGCAGGCCGCTGGCGGCGGGTTGAGTCCGTTATTTGGTCTTGAAAGGGAACGCGCGTGGAGGGGTGGAATGCCCACTCCACCAGCTCGGGATCGCCCGCCAGACCGGAGCCTGGGCATCGACGAGGGCCGACCGACCCTCCAAGACCCTTGCGTGGTCCCGCCCGCGATCAGGCTTCGGCACTGGCCAGAGACCTCGCGTGCATCGCCTCGACCGGAGCCGAGCCCCGCCGCTGTGCGCGCGCGATGTAGATCCTCATGGACACGACCGATCGCCAACCGCCAAGGACCATCAGCTGCGGGATGCTGGCTCCATGATCGAGTAGCCGGCAGGCCCAGAAGTGCCGCAGGTCGTGGAAGCGAAGGTCGGCGACCGCCGCGCGCTTCTTGGCGTAGCGCCAGGCGCCCGCGGGGAAGATGGGCTCTTGTTCAGGGTCATCGGGATCGGCGAAGACGAAGGGCGAGCGGAAGCGCTTGCGCACGCGCGCGCGGATGATCCCGGCCGCCTCGCCGGGGAAATAGAGGATGCGATCATCTCCATTCTTGGCGTCCACGGTCTTTGCCCGCGGCACGCCCGCTTTCTTCTTTCCCGAAGCTGAATCGTAGTCGAAGGGCTCGAGCTCCACGTCCTGCCAACGAAGCCGCATCAGCTCGCTCTCCCTGGCTCCGCTGGCAAGGGCGCAGAGCATCAAGGGCAGGAGCCGTGAGTCGCGGCTCTTCTTGCAAGCCTTCCGGATTCGCGCCATTTCTTCGGGGACCTCTTCGCGCTCGCGAGCCTTCTCCCGCTCGCCCTTGGCCTTCTTGCGCCGCCCCGAGGAATGCAGCGGATTGCGGGAGATCCACTCCCACTCCTCGCAGGCCGAGAGGACCGCGGAAAGAGCCGCGAAGTAGCGGTTCCCCGTCGCATACGAGAGCGGACGGTTCCGGGGACCCTTCTCGCGAAGCTCCCGGATCCTCTCGCGCGCCCAGGCGCGGCTGAGGTCGCGCAGGCGCATCTTCCCGTCGTTCGCTACCTTCTTCCACCAAGCGAGCTGCAGCGTCCGGTTCCGCCGCTCCGACACCGCAAGCCGCGGCAGCTCCTCGGCAAGGTAGCGCTCAATCGCCTCGGACAGCGTGGCACGCAGCCTAACCAGCGCTACGCCGCCCGCCTCCATCTCCGCGATGCGCTTGTGATGCCACTCCCGCGCGTCGGTGAGGCGCGAGAAGCTCTTGGACTCCGTACCGCGACCCTTCACCCGTGCGCGGGCAAGGTACGAGACATGGCTCGTCCGCTGCGTGCGCCTGTAGATTCCCTGATACTGAGTCCTCTCCAGAGCCATCTCGCCTCCTCCGTTGTCACTAATTTGTCACTAGGAGGGGAGGCGCGTCAAGAGTCAGTGTCTAACTCATTGATTCTATTGGTGGGCCGTCGGGGGCTCGAACCCCGGACCTTCGGATTAAAAGTCCGCTGCTCTACCAGCTGAGCTAACGGCCCTTGGCGCGGAAGTATAGCCCGGGGGTTCCGCGCTCAGCCCGCTCGCGTGCCGTCCGGGACGGGGCTTTCGGGGACGGCCAGGACAGGGGTGATGCCGTCGGCGTAGCCGAGGTCGAAGAGCATGCCTTCCGAGAGCTCGCCCATCATCTTCCTGGGCTCCAGGTTGACCACGAACAGCGCCTGGCGGCCGCGGAGCTCGCCCGGATCGGCGCGCTCCTGCTTGAGCGCGGCGAGGACGGTCCTGGTGTGATCGCCGAAGCTCACGATGAGCCGCACCAGCTTTTCGGACCTGGGCACGTCCTCGACCCGCTGGATGGTGCCGACGCGGACGTCGAGGGCCTCGAGAGCGGCGATCGCCACCGCCGGCTTGATGGGCGCCGGTGTCATGCGCAGCCTCAGCCCGGCCGCTCGGTCGGGCTCTTGGGGCCGGGTCCGGGCAGGGGCGGCGCCTCTCCTCCGCCTACGCCTCCGCCGTCCTCCGCCCGCAGGAGCTGGTCGATCGTCGGGTAGCGGTAGATGACCTGCGCCTGGTTCTGGAAGAGGCCCCCGGTGTCGGCGGTCGGGCCGTAGGTCGAGAAAAGGTCGTGGCCGAGTAGGCGCAGGTAGACGGTGAGCTGGCCGCGGTGATGGGCGGTGTGGGCGATGCGGCGCACCAGGACCCAGGCCCGCGAGCGCTCGACGTCGAAGAAGAGCGTGGTCTCCTCGAACCACGCCTCGGGCCTGGCGGCCAGCTCCCGGTGCCGCCGCTCGGAGGCGCCGGCGTAGCGGCGCAGGAAGGCGATGCGGGTCTCCTCCGGCGGCAGCGGCGGCTCGCCGAGGTCGATGCCGAGCATCGTCCGCATCCAGAAGTCTTCGCCGGCGCACTGGTGGACCATGTGCTCGAGGGGCGTCCGGGCGCGGCGCTCGGGCCGGTACGCGAGCTCGTGGTCGGCGAACTGGGACCAGACGCTCAGGGTCTTGATCCGCTCGGTGCCGTAGGTCTCGACCAGGAAGTCGTAGCGTCCCGCCACCGGAGCCTCCTTCGCGCGCCCGCGCCTGAGGAAAAACCGGGCTTCCGGTCGTCAGTATAGACGGCGGGGCGGCCCGGCGCGCCCGGCGACCTTTATGGCGCGATCGGTTGCCGGCCTATCCATCGCCTGACCTGGGCCGCCCTGCCTTTCGCCCGAGCGCCGGCGCCGGCACAGTCGGTAGGCGGGTCCGCGAACCGCCGCCGCCCGCGCCACCGCCACCGCCGCCGTCCGCGCCACCTACCGGCCCGACCGCCAAGAAAAAGGAAAGAAAAAGCTTGCGCCTGACCCGCTAGCGCTGCGCCAGCACCCGGTCGAGCCGGCCCGAGGTGAGCCGCAGCAAGCTCGGGTGGTCGCGCAGCAGGGTCTCTTCGCGCCGCGGCCCGGTCGAGACGAGGGTGACCGGCGCGCCGAGCTCCTGCTCGATGAAGTCGATGTACTCGCGCGCCGCCGCCGGCAGGTCGGCCTCCTCGAGGACCCCCGCGGTCGAGCGCTGCCAGCCCTTGAAGGTGCGCAGCACGGGCTCCGCGGCCTCGAGCGACCGCCGATCCGGCGGCAGGTCGCGCCGCAGCTCGCCGTCCAACCGGTAGGCGACGCAGACCGGGATCTCCTCGAACTCGTCCAAGACGTCGAGCTTGGTCAAGGCCACCGTGTCGATGCCGTTGAGCCGCTGAGCGTAGCGAGCGACGACCGTGTCGAGCCAGCCACACCGGCGCGGGCGCCCGGTGACCGTCCCGAACTCGTTGCCGCGCTGGCGCAGGAAGTCGCCGCGGGCGTCGGTCAGCTCGCACGGAAAGGGTCCGCCGCCGACGCGCGTGGTGTAGGCCTTGAGCACGCCGATGGCGCCGTCGATGCGGGTGGGCGGCACGCCGGTGCCGGTGCAGGCGCCGCCGGCGGTCGAGCTCGAGCTGGTGACGTACGGGTAGGTGCCGTGGTCGAGGTCGAGCAGCGTCCCCTGGGCGCCCTCGAAGAGCAGCGACCGGCCGTCCGCTATCCAGCTATTGAGCAACTGCTCTGTGTCGCGCAGCAGCGGCGCCAGGCGCTCGGCCCAGCCGCGGCACTGCTCGGCGCACACGTCCGCCCCGAGCGCGGCCAGTGGCTCGGACCCCAGCACGGCCAGCTCCATCTCGGCGCGGCTCCGCAGGTTCGCCAGGCGCTCCTCGAGGTCCGGCGCGGTGAGGTCGCAGGTGCGCAGGCCGTAGCGCGACGCCTTGCTGGCGTAAGCCGGCCCGATGCCGCGCGTCGTGGTGCCGATGCGGTTGGCGCCGCCGGCCTCCTCCCGCGCCCGGTCGAGGGCGGTGTGGAAGGGCAGCAGCACGTGGGCGCGGTTGGAGACGAAGAGGCGGCCGTCGAACTGCACGCCGGAGGCCGCCAGCTGGCCGAGCTCCTCGAGCAACGCGTCGGGAGCGATCACCATGCCGTTGCCCATGACGCAGACCATCTCGGGGTGCAGGATGCCCGAGGGGATCAGCCGCAGCGAGAAGTGGCGGTCGCGGAACTTCACCGTGTGGCCGGCGTTGTGGCCGCCCTGGTAGCGCACCACGCCGTCGAACGCCGGGCAGAGCAGATCGACGATCTTCCCCTTGCCCTCGTCTCCCCACTGCATCCCGACGATGATGACGTTGGCCATGGCGCGGTGACGAATGAGATCGCGGCGGTGTCGCGCGGGTTTCGAGCGGTGGGGGGGCGGCCCGGCGCCGGCGCGTCCCGGGCCCCCACGTCAAGGTTCAATGCCCAATGCGGGAGCCCCCATATCCAGGCGGAGCCGGGGCGCGACAGTAGCAGATGGTGGGACGCTCGGCAAGAAGGTGCTAGCATCGCCCGAGCACCTCGGCGCTCCACCAGAGGGTCGAACGGACCACGGACCGACGGACCCACCGGCGCGCGGAAGGCCCGCCCCTTGCAGATCCTCCTCAGAGCCGCCGTCATCGTCTTGCCGCTGGCGTACCTGCTGGTGGCGGTGGACTACGGCTTCGTGTTCTTCGCCGCCGAGCCGCGGGCGCAGCGCGCCGCGACGCCGGCCCTGCGCGCCACCATCCTGCTCCACCTCGGCTACCTGCTGGGCCTGGCCGCCGGCTCGCGGCAGTTCCCGGCGGCCACCGAGTCGCAGGCGCTGTCCATGGTGGCCTTCGCCGTGGCGGTCGTCTACGCCTACGTCGAGTGGCACGGCCGCGAGCGCTCGACCGGCTTCTGGCTGGTGTCGCTGGTGTTCTTCTTCCAGCTGCTGGCCTCGGTCCTGACGCACCCGGAGACCCCGGACCGGGCGATCTTCCACGACCCGTTCTTCGCCCTCCACGTCTCGCTGGCGCTGCTCGGCTACGCCGCCTTCGCGGTCGCCGCCGCCTACGCCTTCCTCTTCCTGCAGCTCTACCGCGATCTCAAGGCCGGGCGCTTCTCGACCTTCTACGGCAAGCTGCCGCCGCTGGCGGTGCTCGAGCGCATGATGCTGGTCGCCTTGACCGCCGGCTTCGTCTCGCTCACCGGCGCGGTGGTGACCGGCGCGCTGTGGGCGGAGCGCCTCTATCCGAGCGACTGGCTGCATGACCCCAAGATCCTCGCCACGCTGATCACCTGGGCGATCTACGGGCTGGCCCTGCTGCTGCGGCGGCTGCGGCGCTGGCAGGGGCGGCAGACGGCCCTCGCCAGCCTCGCCGGCCTCGGCACCATCCTGTTCTCGCTGGTGGCGGTGAACCTCTTCCTGAGCGGCTTCCACGCCTTCCACTAGCGGCATGCCCGGCGCCGACGACCCCCGCGACCCGCCCGTCCCCGGCGACCCTGGCGTTGCCGGCGCCGCCGACCGCGGCGCCGCCGGGATATCCGGCGCCGCTGGCGTCTCCGGCGTCAGCCGCGCCCCAGGCGCCCCCGGCGCCCCCCGCACCCCCCGCGCCCCCGGCGCCCCCGCCGCCGCCGACCGCGCCGCCGCCGCCGACCCCCAACCCGCGGGCGCTGGCGCCGCGTCCGGGGGAGACGGCGGCCCCAGCCTGCTGCTGCTGGGCATCGATTTCCACTCCGCGCCCGTCGAGCTGCGCGAGCGCGTCGCCTACGGCCAGGACGACGCCGAGAAGCTGCTGGTGCACCTGCTGGCGCGCTCGGCGATCGCCGAGGCGCTGCTGCTGTCGACCTGCAACCGCACCGAGGTGGTGCTGCAGCCGCGCGACGAGGAGGAGGCCTACCGCGCCGCCCTCGACCTGGTGTTCCTGGCGCGCGCGCCCGAGCTCGAGCGCCCCGGCCTGCTCTACGTCAAGCGCCACCACGCCGCCGCCCGCCACCTGCTCGCCGTCGCCTGCGGCCTCGAATCGATGGTCCTGGGCGAGCCCGAGATCCTGGGCCAGGTCAAGCAGGCCGCGGTCCTGGCCGAGGCCGTCGGCGCGGCCGGACCGGTGCTGCGGCGGCTGCTGCGCGGCGCGCTCGCCGCCGGCCGCCGGGCGCGCCAGGAGACCGCCATCGCCGCCGGCGCGGTGTCGTTCGGCTACGCCGTGGTCGAGCTGGCGCGCAACATCTTCCGCGGCCTCGAGGACTGCCGCGTGCTGCTCATCGGCGCGGGCGAGATCTCCCGGGCGGTGGCGCGCAACCTCGTCGAGCGCGGCGCCCGCGAGCTGCGCGTCGCCAACCGCTCGCCGGAGCGGGCGCGCCAGTTCCAGGAGGAGTTCCCGCAGGCGGCGGCGCTCCCCTTCGACCAGCGCCTGCTGGCGATCCCCGAGGCCGACCTGGTAATCGCCTCGACCGGCGCCGATGAGCCTGTGATCACCCGGCCGCAGCTCGCCGCCGCGATGGACGCCAGGCGCGGCCGCCCCCTCTTGGTGGTCGACCTCGGCGTGCCGCGCAACGTCGAACCCGACGCCGGCCGCCTCGAGAACGTCTTCCTCCATTCCCTCGACTCGCTCGACCACCTGATCCAGCGCAACCTCAAGCGGCGCAAGGAGGAGGTGCCGCGCGTCGAGGAGATCCTCGACCAGGAGGTGGCCCACTTCCACGGTTGGTACCGCGGCCTGCGGGCCGAGCCGCTGATTGCGCTGCTGCAGAAGCGCGCCGAGCGCATCCGCCGCCAGGAGCTCGCCCAGGCGCTGCCCCACTTCCCCGAGTCCTCGCACGAGCGCCTCGAGCAGCTCACCCGCTCGCTGGTGCGCAAGATCCTCCACCACCCCAGCAACCGCCTGCGCGGCCGCGGCGGCGAGGAGCACCTGCCGCGCCTCGACCTGGTGCGGGAGCTCTTCCGGCTCGACGACGCCGACGACCTCGCCGGCCTGGAAGGCGCGGACCGCCCGGACGAGCCCGCCGACCGCGACGATCGCGCCCGCCGCGACGAGATCGGCGGCCCGGCAGGTCCGACCGGCAGGCGTGGAGCGGAGTAGGTGCTCCGACTGGCTCGACCGCGGCAGTCCTGACATCGTGCTGGCGACTTCCCTTGATTCGTGCGTCGGGACCTCGCTCGCTCGAGGCTCGCTCGGCCCCGCCGCAAGCCGGCGACGTGCCGCCGCGGTGACTGATGCCGGTCGATGAGGGAGCCGCCCGGTTGCGGCTGGGCACGCGCGGCAGCGCGCTGGCGCTGGCGCAGTCCGGACAGGTCGCGCGGGCGCTCGAGGCGGCCCATCCCGGGCTGCGGGTCGAGCTGGTGCCGATGGTGACGCGGGGCGACCGGCTGGCAGGCGACCTCACGGCGCTCGGCGGCAAGGGGCTGTTCACCGAAGAGCTCGAGCGCGGGCTGCTCGACGGCTCGCTCGACCTCGCGGTGCACAGCCTCAAGGACCTGCCGGTCACGCTGCTGGACGAGCTGACCGTCGCGGCGTTTCCGCGCCGGGCCGACCCCCGCGACGTGCTGGTGAGCGAGGTGGCCGCCGGCCTCGACGGGCTGCCGGCGGCGGCGGTGGTGCTCACCGGATCGCTGCGCCGCCGCGCCCAGATCCTGCTGCGCCGCCCCGACCTGCGGGTGGAGGGCCTGCGCGGCAACGTGGACACCCGGCTGCGGCGCTGGCGGGAGAGCGGCGCCGGCGGCCTGGTGCTGGCGAGCGCCGGCCTCGAGCGGCTCGGCCTGCTGGCGGCGGCGACCGACCTGCCGGTCCATCCGCTGCCGCCCGAGGTGATGCTGCCCGCTCCGGGCCAGGGGACGCTGGCGCTGGAGGTGCGCCGCGGCGGGCGCGCGGAGTCCCTGTGCCGCGCCCTGGACGACCCGGCGACCGCGGCCGCCGCGGGCGCCGAGCGCCAGGTGGTGGCCGCCTTCGGCGGCGACTGCACCCTGCCGCTGGCGGCCTGGGCGCGCTGGGAGACGGCGCCCGCGGCCGCAGGCGGCGCCGGCGGCGCCAGCGAGGGCAGCGGCGACGCAACGCTGCGCCTGACCACGCTTCTCGCCACCCCCGACGGCCGGTTTGCCGCGCGAGGCGAGGCGGCCGGCGTGGCGCCGGAGGCGGTGGCTGCCGCGTGCATCGCGGCGCTGCGGGCGGACGGCGCCGAGGAGATCCTGGCGAGAGTGCGGGAGGAGCGCCGCCGGTGACCGCCGGTCCCCTGGCCGGGGTGCGGGTGGTGGTGACCCGCGCCGAGCGCCAGGCCGGTGGCCTCGCCGCGGCATTGGCAGCGGCCGGCGCCCGGGTCGAGACGCTGCCCCTGCTCGAGGTGGCTCCGCCCACCGATCCGGCGCCGCTGGCGCGCGCCGCCGCAGAGCTGCGGCTCTACGACTGGGTCGTCTTCACCTCGGCCAATGCCGTTCATGCCCTGCTGCCGCTCGCCCCGGCGGCAGCGCCCGCCGGCGCTCTGCCGCCGCGCCTGCGCGTCGCCGCGATCGGCGCGGCCACGGCGGCGGCGCTGCGCGGCCTGGGGATCGAGCCGACCCTTGTCGCGGCGCCCGGGGAGCAGGGCGCCGGCGGGCTCCTGGCCGCCCTCCTTCCCCGCCTGGACTGCGGGCAGCGAGTGCTGCTGCCGCAGGCCGCGGACGCCCTCCCCACCCTCCGGGAAGGCCTGCTCGCCGCCGGCATCGCCGCCGTCGCGGTGGTCGCCTACCAGAAGCGCTTGCCGGCCGAGGCGCCGCGCCGGACCGCCGAGCTGTTCACCGGCACCCCCATTGGCTGGGTCACCTTCACCAGCCCGAGCACCGTCCGCCGCTTCGTGGCGCTCTTCGGCGCCGGCTGGCCGAGCCGCCGCGGCGAGCTGCGCGCCGTCTCGATCGGCCCGGTGACCAGCGCCGAGCTGCGCCGCCAAGGCGTCGAGCCGCGCGCCGAGGCCGCAAGCCCGAGCGATGCGGAGCTGGTAGCTGCCCTGTCTCGGGCGGTCATCCTTCTCACCGCGTAATAGCGCCCCAGTCGGTTCTCATGGCCGTCGGGATCAACGCTGCTGCTGGAAAGTAGATCGCTGGGTCCGTCTCATCTCGCAGGCACTCCTGCAGTGCGCGCCGCACTGAGGAGAAGAAACAGGAGCACGCTCGATGAAACCAATCCTCACGACCTACGTGCGTGCAGCGCTAGCAATCTGCGTCATCGTCGTTACTTTCGATCTTACGCTGAGCGAGCCCACGGAGCTCGGGCAGAGATCAGCAGGACTGTCGGCGGTGCCGGCCAAGAACGCCCTCAAAACGCCCAGCACCTCCGAGCAGCGGCAGCATCCGCGCCGCCAAACCAGCCGGCAAGAGCGTCGAGGCCGGTGGTGGGGCGATGCCTGCTGCCAAGGCTGGCAGTACGGGCGAAACGGCCGCCGTTCGTAACGAAGGATCGCCCTTGCCGACCCCACCCTCGCCGATACCAAAGGAGTGGGAAGCGATCTTCGTGCTCGTGATCGGCTTCTACTTCAGCGACCGCCCAATGACCCAAGCATACCGAGAGCATGAGGACAGGGCGACGCTCTCCCAGGCCGTCACGGAGCTGCAGTCACAGCTGATCCTCGGCGTACTACTGATTCTAGGCACGATTACTCTCTTCATGTGGCCCCTCGACGATCACACATATCGCGACTCTGTCGCCGGCGCCTGGATCGCCGGCGTTGCCATCGCGGTGGGCTTCTTTTTCAAGAACACCGGGAGTCCAAAGCTCGACGAGGAGAAGCTAACCTACTTCCGGGCCTTTCTGGCGCTGCTGATGGTGTTCATCTCGGTGCCGATGTGCTTCGTGCGCGGCGGAGCGATTCCGCTGCAGTGGATATCGCTCGTGTTCATCGTCATCGCCTTCTAATTCAAGGAGCGCGCCGCCGGAGCAGAAGCAAGGCCGCGCGCAGCCGGCGAGGCTCAGGCTCAATAGCGGCAAGAACGAGCGGCCGCACCGCTCCAAGGGCAAGAGACCCCTTGCCATCTCTCGGGTGCGGCTCACGTCAAGGCGTTGATTGAAGCCAAGCCAGGGCCGCTTCCAGGACCGGGTCGCGGTGGTCGCGGTAGACCGCATCGAGAGTGGCCTCGGTCCAGGGCAGCCGGTGGTCGGGGGCGACGCCGCCGCGGCCGGAGGCGTCGCTGTCGACCTGGATGCGGCCGCCGGGGCCGAGCGACTGGCCGATGGGGACCACGAAGGTCAGGTTGCCGGGGAGACGGATGGGGCGCTGGTCGATGGCGAAGAAGCCGGCGGTGGCGGCAAAACCGAAGACGGCGACCCCGGGGCGGCCGCGGAGAGCGAGCGGGAAGCCCTCGCCGGAGCTCATGGTGTAGCCGTCGATCAGCACCGCGACGCGGCCTGAGAAGTGGGGCGCCGCGGGGAGGAGCCGGACGGCGTGAGCCGGGTCCGGCAGGAAGCGTCCGGCGGCGGGGTTGAAGACGCCGGGGATCTCGTAGACGCCGGGGGCGCTGACGAAGCAGCCGAGGGCGCGCGGGACCATGATGTCGAGGCCGCCGCCGTTGCCGCGCACGTCGAGCACGATGCCCTGGGCGCGGCGAGCGACGAAGCTGCTCACGGCGCGGCGCACCTCGCCCGTGGAGTCGACCTGGCGCAGGGTCGGCAGCTCGTAGAGGACGCGAATGTACCCGGCGCCCGCGCTCAGCCAGCGCCAGCGGACGGCGCCGCCGGCCAGGGCCTCCCGGGCATTGAACAGGACCGGGCCCTCGTCGGACCTCGCCGCCGGCTCCGGTCCCTCCGCGGCGCGCCGCGCATGCCGCGCCGGCTGCGTGCCGGCGGCGGTCAGGGTGGCGGCGGCGGGCCGGGCGGCGCCGCGGTTGCGATAGGTGAGAGCGGCGGCGGCGCCCACCGGCCCCCGCGTGAGGAAGCGCAGCTGCTCGGCGCGCCGCGCCTCGGAGGTGGCGGGCGGCCAGTCGGCCCAGAGCACCGGGACGCGCGCGAGCGCCTGGCCGGCGGCGAGACCGTTCCAGGTCAGGATCTCGGCGCCGTAGCGCAGCCCGGCTCGCGCGGCGGCGCCCGCGGCCGAGACCTCGGCAGCCACCACGCGGCCATCGCCTAGCTGGACCAGGCGCAGCCCGAAGTCGCCGCCGGCCTCACGGGCCGCCAGACCGTGGTCGTCTCCCAGCAGGCCGACATGGCCGTCGGGGATGCTCCAGGCGAGCTCGCGCAACGCCCGGTACCACGCGGCCGCATCATGGCTCGCGGCTGCCGCCGCCACGCGCGGGGCGGTGGCGGCGCAGCGCTCGCGCCAGTCGATGCCCTTCCAGGCGGTGAAGGGATAGCGCTCCGCCAGGTCGGCGCACAGGACGGCGAAGGCGCCCGGCCAGGTCCGGCCCGTGAGGTCGAGCGGGCGCTCCTGGCGCCGCAGCTCGGGTGGCGAGTGGGCGGCGCTGCGCAAGAGGTGCAGCTGCACCAGGCGCACGACCGAGAAGGCGAGCAGGGCCAGGCCGGCGGTGGCGGTAAGGCGCGCCGCGAGCCCCCACGGCGGCAGGGCCCCGGCGGCACGCTCGGCGAGGCCGCCGCCGACCGCTACGGTGGCGGCCGGTTCCGCGGCTCCTGATCCGGCGGCAACGGGCCCGGTCTCGGCGGACCCGGCCGTCGCGGAGGCGTCCGTCGCGGACCCGGCCGCGCCGGAACCGCCTGCACCATCGCGGGCGCCGCCTGAGCCGGGCGCCCTGGCGGCGCGAGAAGCGCGCTTCAGGCGGCGGCGCGAGATCGCTACCAGAATCGCCGCCGCGAGGTACCCCGGCAGCGCGAACAGCACCACGAAGGGGCTGACCTGCAGCGCCATCCAGCCGTGCCAGAGCGCCAGGACCAGCGCGGCCAGGGGCAGCAGCTCGACCGGCCGCCAAGCTGCGAAACGCGCCTGGGAAACAGCAAGGGGCGCGCGGGCCCCACCTGCTCCCAGGATCACTCGCAGCAGGCCGGTTGCCAGCAGGATGGCCCCTGCCCAGCCGACGGCGTTCAGCATGGTCTCGGGCCTCCCCTCCGCCTCCCTCGGACCGTCGGATTATCAGACCGGCCGGAGACGCCCCCGGTTCCGGCGCCGTCACCAGCCCAGGAGGTCGATGGCGTAGGGCAGCATCTTGCGCCAGGTCGGCCAGTCGTGGGGCATGTCGTGCCCCCACAGGTCGAGGCGGTGAGGGATGCCCTTGGAATGCAGGATCTCGGACAGCCGGCGCGAGGCATCGGGCGCCTCGTAGGCACCCTGGCCGGTCAGGATCAGCAGCTTGCAGGCGGTGCGCAGCAGGTGCAGCTCGTGGCCCTCGAGCTGGGGGAGGTACCAGGCGGGATTGTTGAAGTAGACGTTGTCGTCGCTGTAGCCGTGCAGGTAGTCGGTGCCCAGGTCGAAGAAGCCGCTCATGGCGATCAGGGTATCGAACAGGTCGGGACGGCGAAACACGCTGTTGGCGGCATGGAAGCCGCCAAAGCTGGCGCCGGAGGTGCCGACGCGGATGTCCGCCGTCCGGCAGACCTGGCGGATGTAGGGCACCACCTCCTCCTCGACGTACCGCGCATAGAGCCCCTGGCGCCGGGCCTGCTCGGCGACCGGCAGCCCGCGGTCCATCCACGCCTGGCTGTTGATGCTGTTGATCGAGAACACCCGCACCCGGCCGTCGCGGATGGCCGGCTCGATCGACTGGATGAGGAAGAAGCGCTCGTTCTCGAGGAAATCGGCAGCCGCGGTCGGAAACAGCAACAACGGGTGGCCCCAGTGGCCGTAGGCCACGATCGGCATCGCCTGGCCGAGGATCGGGCTGGTCCAGCCGTCGAGGACGCGGGCGGTGCTCGGGTCGAGGTACTGCAAGTCCATGCGCGGTCTCCTCCACCAGGCGGGCCAGGCGGCGCCAGGCCCGCCCGCGACGGCTCGAAGGGTCGACGAGGCAACGAAAGCGCGAGGATAGCGCGCGCCGCCGCTCTCCTTCAAGGCACGTGCCGTCACCGCAGCCGTTTCGTAAGGTGGCCAGGGGTGAGGCGGTGAGGAGCGGCGCGGGTTAACGCTTCGAGCGGGAATGCGGCGGTCAGCGGGGACAGGTGCTTTTTCGGGAGACGGGGGGACGGGGCCGGTCAGCTGCAACGGCCTGAGAACCGTCTTGGCTCTGGGGCAGAGGGAGTTGGAGAGGTGGTCTCAGCCGGTATCCAGGTAAGGCTTCGGGCAGAGGCTCAGTCGCAGCTGGCGGAGGAACTCGATCGCCGTGGA
>Ga0307479_10001027_pt1 | contig 25292 bp, 25 predicted proteins | sample atmos_gasesECM4C_FD_203743 | JGI IMG/M metagenome (GOLD analysis project Ga0307479, IMG submission 203743) | Hardwood forest soil microbial communities from Morgan-Monroe State Forest, Indiana, United States - atmos_gasesECM4C_515 | ecosystem: Environmental > Terrestrial > Soil > Temperate... | reverse complement strand
TCTGCTGGTCTAATTCCTCGAGGAGTCGACGTTCCAGGCCGACAAGAATCGAGGAGCACAGGCATCGCTGGAGGTGTGAACAGCGGAGAAGTCAGGCGAGGAGAGAAAACTCAGCGCTCGGTCGAGGCTGGCGGTTCAAAGAACGATGCGGATAGATTCCAGGAGGTTGAGCCCGTGTCTTCCGGGATGTGAATCGCTCCCTCCTTTAATCCTTCGCTGATCCAATCCAGAAATAATTGCTTTGTTCCCTGTACCAGTACCGGAGAGCAGCCAAGGCCAACCAATGAGCGAATAGCTTTCCTGCGCCTAAGTTCGTGCATGAACCATTGCGCCGACTCTGGAACCACTGGCAGACCGAAACGTCGCGCGACGCGATTTAACACAAAGAGCGGATCCCTGTTGCACAGAACGGTGCGCGCTCCCTCTCGGTCGGCTCCCGGTCTGGTCTTAGCCATCTCGTTTGAAAGAGCCACGAGATGGCGAACTGGCCGCTTTTTCCCAGATACCGCCACACTCCCACGAAAGCACTTCGCATCCGGTCCCAATGTAGCTGCAATAGTTCCGCCGCGAGGTATCTGCAATCTGAAGACTGCGCCCTCGATGACAGCCGCCCACGCCGCTCCAATCTCAGCGTCTCCGCCAACAGCGGAGATCAAATGGGCAGTCGCTCGTGAATTCCTGTTTGGTTCCAGAATGAGACCATCCATTTGCAAGCGAACTTCGTTGAACGTATCTTTCACGCGCCTGGTGAGTTCCAGGACACCAAAGCGCTCGTGGGCGTTTTGCATTCCAGTTTCCTCCGCCTGTCACATCCCTCGAAGCCATTGCAGGCGACGGAAGGTGCAGGCAACTAGCCATTGCTGGTGTTCAGGTGGGAACTCTGGCGGAACGGTGATTAGTAAATGCGATTCTTAGGCCGAATTTGCATTTGGTCTTTTGAGCTTGGTTCTCTTCATTGCAGCCAGGGCGGCTGCATACACGATCCAGTAGGCCTTTGCGTCAGCGATCTCACAGGCCCGGGCCGTCCCGTCAGGTTCAACTCGAACAGCGGGGTAGTTGCTCTCAAAGAGGGCTTCGGAGCAGCGCCATTCGTTGCCGTCTGAAACAATGAGTTCGGCACCGTAAGCACCAGGACACGGATCACTACACGCCCAAAACGGAACGCTTTTCAGGGCGGTCAGTTCGTCGTGGTTTCCGTAATTAGCTTGCTCATCGACCATCACGACTGCGCCCGGGATCTCCCTCCCATCGACCGCTAGCGGTTTCGAGTCTTCGAGTGTGTAGCCCATTTTCTCAAATACATCTTTGTCCCGCTCAGCGCAAACAACCGTCGAGTAACATCGATCGCCCATAACCATCTCCCTTATTTCGCGGACAAGTCACTTCAGGATGGCAATCTCACCACTGCAGAAGACAAGCGTAAGTTCATTCGAGAACCGTTCCTTCTCCCGGATGACGGTTGTCCCGTCTTCTTCCTCCTCGGTCCTGTCTACAGTTTTGATCGATTGCCAATTCGCGATGTGCCGGGCTTCTCCCTCGCCGAAGACGCCGTTGAGCATGCCCGCGGTACAGAGCAGCCCCACATGCCCGCCGTGAAGCGGGGTCAATTGACGTCCTCCCTCTCGTTCTCTTGTGCGAAAAGGATGGGTGCTGCTTGACGGTAAGCCGACGACCGTACAAGTAAATCCTCAATCTGATCGAGTGGGAGTCCACGGTAGCCCAAGCGGACCGGTTCGCCGGCTGGCACAGGGTATTGGTGATCTGGCTTCGACGGGAGCGGTTGGATTTCATCCGGATTCCTTGGCAGGGGTTCATACCAACGTCTCGCACGCGAGATCTCGCTGTCCTGTAGACGTTCTCTCTCGTATCGAGTCCGCCGCACGCCGAACAAAACGATCTGTCCATAACGAACGCTCTCCGGTTCGGTAAGGCGGTACACGCGAACATCGCGGAATTGCGCAAAAAGAATCGCACTGCATTCCCCCGATGCGTTGCGCTGGAACAACCAGGACAAGCACGCCTCCAGGTCTCAACCAGCGGTAGACATGTTCTAGAAATAAGCGCTCCATGCGTTGAGATCTTTGCTCGCTCAACTCGAAGTCGTAGGGAGGGTTGAGGTAAATCAACGAGAGCGACTCTACCGGGCACTGCACGTCAAAACAGTTTCCCTGGATGAGATCGTTCACCAGCGCACTGAGCAGCTTCCGCTCGGTTGGCTTCCAGTTCTATTCCGTATCGCACGACCTTTTCGCCAGAGGCAATCTGAGAGAACGCGGCACCGTCTCCAATGCACGGGTCGAGGGTCGGACAGTTTTGTTCAGGGAATTGAAGGAACCTGTGGATGTGCCCGGCTTCTGCTGTCGGAAGTGGGAAGAAACCCAGGCGCATACGCCCGGCAAGACGCATAACGCCTCCTTATCTTGTCCGGTGACCGGGACTCTGGTCGAACCCATGAGTTCGTCGCAGTGGTGACATTACCCTGCGTTGAGGCAGTCGGAATAACCACCGATCAGCCGCATGAACTTTCGGCAAGCTTATGGATTCAATTTGCGCTTTGGGACAAAGCTCGGAGCTATGTCGACGAGGCGGTTAGGATTGTCTTGAGTAGATGCAGGGCTGCTTGCGTGATCCTGTTCCGTCAGCACGATGTTGACCAGCCGATAGAACCAGCGTTCTTCGCGCGTCATTTCACGCCCGAAAGCTGTACGGAACTTTTCCTGAAATTCCTTTAACGGCGGGAGAGGTGACTTATCCTTTCGACGATTCATGCGCATTCAATGTTCTGGGACTGCCCGATTCATAGTTGCAAGCACCTGGCGCGCAGATTCCATGGCCTCTGCGTAGGTATTGAACTTGACAAGGTCGATGATTTCGTTTGAACCCTTTCGCTGGACGACGTAGTACCAGAAGTGCTCTGCCGTGTCGCTTCCTTGCAACACCTCAACTAGGTAGTTGCCGCGAGACGGCATTGGCTGATCGGAATCCGGCACCGTGCTAACCTCCCTGACGTTCTGGGTGGTGTTGGCCGCGATCACGAAGAATTGTAGCGCGACGGATGGCCGCACGAACTTTCGGCAAGCTTATGGGTTCGATCCGCACTCGCGGCAGAGTTAATGGGTCCAATGCTCTAAATCAGCGGTAACAGTGCCCCCTGAGAATCAACGAGCTGCAAGAGGATCGCCGGCAATGATTCGAGTTCAAAACGGCAAGATTATGGGTTTTGTCACACAGAACGACTTGAGGCGTTCGCACACACCGACGCTACCGGAGCAAACGCTCGATACCGCGAGCATCCAACGGAAGGCCCGCGTGGATTTATAGAAAGATTCAACCAGGATTGAGGGCGGAAACAGAGCCCCGCAAGTTGTCAGGCAAGTCCTTGAGCTGACGTGACAGCCTTACTGATGCGGCAAGACGAGATCAGAGGTTTGCTATTTTCTCGACCTATCATGTGATGTCCGAGTGGGTCTGTTGGTGGGACTCGCTTTGGCACTTAAGAATCGCGATTCTCGGGCCTACACAAAACGCTGTCGCAGCCTGTCACAGTAACTTGTCACAGCTTGTCACACTACCGGCTGGTAGTATTTCGTCGGGTCTGTTGGGCCAGTCCCGACCTCGCGAACTAGGCCCTTTTCTACCAGCACCTTCAGGTCGCGTTGAAGGGTTCTTCTGTTCACTTTGAGCTCTCGCTCACACTCGACGATAGTAGCTTTGCCTGCGTTGAGCAGAAAACCGAGGAGCGAGACAGGTCGATCTTTCAAACCGCTCCTTCGAGCTTTAGCGAGGATCACATCCCGACGTATGACGTGCTCGGCTGTGACTTGCACCTCTCGCATTTGGGCACTCAAACCTTCTGTGAAATATTCGAGCCAACCCGTCATGTCCATTGCGTGCTCGCGTACGGTCTGGAGTGCCTTGTAATAAGCAGCCCGGTCGCGGTCGTAATACTCGCTGATCGTAAACAGCCGTTTGAAGTCATAGCCAGTCCTATAGAGACAAAGAGTTGAAAGCAACCGGGCGGTGCGGCCGTTGCCGTCAATAAAAGGGTGGATATGGACGAGTTGAAACTGGGCGATTCCCGCCAGGAGGACCGAGTTTATTTGCGACTCGCGCTGCAGCCAAACAATAAACTCGGCCATCATTTGTGGGACTTCGAAGGGCGGTGGCGGAGTGTAAATCCTCTCTCCACTGCGCGAATTCACGATGTAATTCTGGATCTTGCGATACTCTCCGGGTAAGGCGCTGTTTCCACGTACGCCCCGGACCAGGCGTTTGTGTATCTCACGCAATAGAGCTTCAGTGATTGGCTCCCCGCCCTCCAGGTAATCCGATACCACGTTGAATGCCTTTTTATAGTTTAGGAGTTCGAGTGCATCATCCGGTCTCGCGCCGCGCACCTTTTGGCCAGCCAGAATCCGCTCCGACTGCTCAAGCGTGAGTTGAGTACCTTCGATATGGGTCGTATGGTGTGCCTCGAGCACGAGGGCACGCTTCTGCATTTTGGAAATCCACTCTTCCGATAACTTGGTCGCGTCCAAGAATCCACGCGCTCGTTCGATTCTTGTCAGCGCTGCGGTGATTGCGTTAGTAATCGTGAATCGAGGTGCGAAGGTCATGAAAGGTGTGCCAGCTTTCTAAACCACGTTGTAACTAACGCCAGAGGCATGGTGGATACTTCTCTCGGGAATGGACTTCGCGCTGCTTAATTGGATGGAAGCAGTCCTCCAGATTATCTGAAAGCGAGCCGCGCTTATTGTGCCAGACGTTCTCGGGGAAGGCATCTCCGGTCAATCATTTCCGACATTGGCTTTAAACACGACTCGACTCTTTCGACCGATTTGGATGGGATAGTGCCCGAGGCGCACCTGTTACAATTACGCCTTTCAAAAAGCGGAGGCGGTTACTTGGATATTGAACGTATCGTCGGGCTATTGAAGGATGAGAGAGACCGCATCGACAAAGCGATTGCTGCCCCGGAGGGTGGCAGATCCCGGAAGAGAGCGTCGGCCGCATCGGTTACGTCCGGCGGCTCAAAGCCTCACGGGCGACGCCGCATGAGCGCCGAGGCAAGAAGACGGATCTCTGAGGCACAGAAGAAACGCTGGGCCGCGCGGAAGAAAGCTGCAAAGTAGGCCCTTTAGACATTCCCCATCAAGAAAAGATCCCTTTCCTCTTAATGGCAATCACGAAGCGAGTTGCCGTTTTGCGATCCGTTGCCAGACCGATGGATCGACTGGCAACGGGGAGATGCGGCCGGTGGATAGATTGATGAAACCTCCGTGGTGGGAGAGCCTACCGTAGCGAAACAGTCGAGCCAGCAAGGCTAGCGCGTGATATGCGACCGTTTGATTGACAAAAGGTTCTTGCCGTTGCTGGGCCTCAACCGAGCTACAGGACGGAAGTTTGTCTTTCTTGTCGAGTCTCGGATCAACGACCTCCGAGAAGAGTTCTGCTACGGTCGGTAAGCGCAGATGGCATCTCTTATTCTTGTTGTTTTCTGGTTGGCCCAGCACGAACTGCCCAGTGCTGGCATTGTTCCCCAAATCAAGCCAGTAATGACAGTTCCAGTAACCCGCGCTGCCCAAGATACTTTTACGCGCTTTGCGAGAATCCACACACCCAATCAGAATGTCTGTCTCTTCGCGCCAGCCTTCATCCAGGAACTGAGGCGTACCTTTCCAACCCAATCCCCAGAATAAATTGATTCGCGTCGCTAAAACTGTTGCCTTATGCAGGCCAATCTCACTCTCGCTGAACGGCTGTCTCACGCAATTGATTCGCGAGATTCGGTCGCCATCAACAAGCGCTACATATAAGCCGCCTGGATGGCCCAGTGCCAGCATTGCTTGATGCAGATAAGGAAGGCGGTGCCTCCGCAACCCACGACCGTGATTCGCACTGTTTTCTCAAGCAGTGGGCTGGGAATTGTGTGCTCAGTGGTTTTGGTTTCGATAGCTGTGGTCATCGCTGTTCACAAATTCCGCCAATGTTTGCTTCGCCTCCACCAAATAGCGGCCGGGGAAGTTGCTCCTGCCTTCCAAAAACTTCCACATGGCCAGAAATCCGCCTGGATATCTAACATGGTTGCGAACGCCAGCGCCATGAGTAAACTCGCTCTGGAAGAACGACTCTTCCCATGCCTCTATGGCCGCAACCGACTTTTCCCGCGGTATTTTCATGGTCCGGGTGCAATCGATTCCGTTCTCATAACAGTTCCAATATGGGGCTATGTAGAGCTTCGAGTCGGACTTCGGCCGTTTGCTCTCAAGGAGCGCTCGTACCGAGACGTGAGTTCCCGACGTTCTGAAAAGCAACGTAGTCGCGTCGGCATCGGGACCAACACGTATGTATGTCCCAGTGACGTAGATGTTTTCGTCTCACCGTCCGTTGTTGTTCTTGTTCCACAGTCCCCGCTTATTACGGTCGGCTCTTCTTCCGCTTGGTCATCTTCTCCGCAAGGCCCATCAACAGATTCCTGTCACCGCCACTCATTCCAGACAGGGAGTGGCAGATTTTGTGCAAGTAGCGTGCGTCCTTTCCGCTATTTCCCCAGGCAGTGTCATTGGTGTCGTTCCGTGCCTGTGGCGGTTTGTCGCCGTCATACATCATTTGATACATCGGCACTTCGAACGCACGCGCCATTTTCTCCAGAGTCTCGATGGACGGGACGGTATGTCCGTTTTCAACACGCGAGACATAGCATCGCAGCAAACCTGTACGTTTTTCCACGTCGCCTTGCGAGAGTTTCTTTGCCTCGCGCAGAACCCGCAAGCGCTCGCCGACTATCATTTTCACCTCCTGAGCTGCTTCTGACACGAATTGTACAGTTACTTGTTTTGGCAAAACAAGAAGTAATGACGCTAGATGCTTCGGGGAAATACGGCGGCATTAGAAACTACTCGATTCGTGATAAAAACGCGGCCAGAAATAGATCGGGGGGCCACGTTGAGAACTCAGGCGAGTTCTCACGAACCCACATGGATGCCCGATTAGTTTGTCTGTGTCCGGGCGACAAGCTCTTCACACTTTATTGACATGGCAAAATAACCGTTGTTGGGAGGAGAACGTCTAATTGATTAGAAGGAGCCCGGTCCCCATGAGAAAACCCAACTTGGGCCATTCAGGTCAAGCCATAGAACGAATTCTTGAATTGTCAGCCGACGCCCAAATTACCAGACGTATGACCGCTAAAGACTGTACCGCTTTCCACAATTTGACGGGTGCGATAGCGGCTTACGGCAAAGCATTAGCGCTCCTCACAGCACTTCAACAACGGGAAGAGTTCTACACGGTAGTCGGTCAATATGAATTTTCCGAGCACCGGTTACCCGAAGAGCCCGCCGTTGTGTCGCACTAGCAGTCTGAGGCGGCGACCCTGCACATTGCTTGCAATCTTAGCTTTTTGAGCCTACTCTACGAACCAAGGTTACACCCCGTCAGAGGCGGGAACTGCGTCAGCCACAGTTACTCCCTTAAGCCCGTTTATTTCCTGACGATTTCCCGCCTCTGGAGTCCCGGAGGTCAAAAATGTCGATACCCGCGAAGCTGACTAATTTTCGTAACAAGAGAGACGAAGAAGTTGCGAGAGTTATGTTTGATGAAAACTTTCCTTCAGGTTGGCGCATTGAGTCCAAGACCACCAAAGGTTTGCGCACAAATTCTCAACCGAACTAGGGGTTTCAAAGTTTGGCGTCATGATTTCGACCCGGAAACTGGGGCACTCTTGCAGCAGGGCTGGTCGCCACGATTTGGGGATTCTCTGCTCTATACCGCAAACAAAATTGCAAGTTGAGGGCAGCACAAGCGCCCACCGCTCCAGTTCCCGAGGGCCGACGATTAAAGCGGGAAGAACTGCGCAAACGGGGCAGCCTCGTTGTAAATCTTCGCCAACACGCACAGAGGTTTCCCTGTCTCATCCTTGATAGCACGCAGGAAGGCTTCACAGTACGAGGGACTTGCCGGCTGAGACGCGGGCAAGTTGTCGAAGTCATTCTGGACGAAGGCCCTTTGAATACGGTCAAATGCAGTGTCATTTGGGTCGGGAAAACGAGGGTCCAAGGAAGAAGGCGAAGTGGGCTTAGAAACTGTTTGAAAGCGAAAAGGGCCGCGATGCTATGGAGGTAACAGCGCGACCCTGGGGTTATCTTAACCTCTCAGAAAGAAAGCGAACTTGATTTACGAATATCACCCCGCAGACAAACTGGCAATCGATTCTGGCGTCGTCGTGACTACACCGTCACTTCTGATCGCGCAGTTCGCTAATCCATTTTTCTAGCGTTATCTGATCGTTCTCCTCGATCTGCGTAAAAGCAATCCCCATTTCGCGATACGGCCTAACGTAGACGATCCTTCCAATTGCTGTGAAGTGGCTACCTTTGTGGGTGATCCTCAACCGCAACTTGGCTCCAATGGAAAACGAGTTTTTCGTCGCTACACCACAACCGAACAAACTTATATCCGTGGTTCGCTCTTCGAGGTGAGTCTCATATTCCAAATCGGTCAGTTCGACGCGGGCCGCGAACCGATAACGACGCGCACGTCTCACCGTCCGTTGTTGTTCTCGCTCCACAGTCGATCTGACTTATTCCGTTCGGCTCTTCTTCCGCTTTATCGCGTTCTCCAGCAAAGCCCAACACACCATCGGGCAACACTGAATGGTAATCAACCAGCAGGTATATAGTGTGATGTATTTTACGGTTGTGGCGGGAGAATTTATGAAGAAACGATGGATGATTCTGAACGCAGGGCTAGTGATGCTCTTTCTCGGAACCGCAAGTTCTCAAAATGCGCAGGAGGCTCCGGCTACGCCGGACAAGTTGGCAAGGCAACGCACGGCGGTTGCGCTCTTGAGGACAATTAATACCGCCGAGTTCGTTGATCTATCCACTTATAGCTCGTTCTCGTCATGGGAAATTCTTGTGTCACATAGTGAGCAATACTTTGACGAGTTCGCCGCAATGCAAGTCCATCGGCAGCAAATACCCGAGTCGAAATTCGGGGAACCGCCAGAAATCATGCCTGGATGGAACCTGCGACTGAACGTGCACAGCGACGGCCAGGGCTACGATTTGATGCCGCAAGACACGACAGACAAAAAGTGCCCTTCGGCACTGTTCACGAACGAAAACGCGGTCATTTGGGAGAGCAAAGCGATTGGCTGCAATTGATAATATCTTCACAGGTCAATCGGCCGGCAAATTCCTGAGAACGGGTTCAATCGTGATGGCGAAGTCGTTACTTTGACAAGGTTCTTCCGTTTGCTGTGATGAAAATGACAGATGTAGTGGCCGGGTAAGCTACGTCTGAATAACAAAGCGCGCGAAGCCCTGTGGAAGCAGTACAGGCAAAAAGTTCTCGCGCTCGCCCCTAGAGTCATAGCCCCGCGGTTTCGGACCGTTGCGGGCCCCCGCAACCATTTTTGAATCAGGCCGGAGACCAGGATTCCGGCCTTTTTGTTTTTGCAGACGCCGAGGCGGGCACAGTTGAAGTTGAAGCCGAGACATAAGGCGTGCTCGCATCAGTTCTGCTGAATGATCGCCACGTCCCACGGTTTTAGAGTGAGGCTCTGGCCTTGCGTAATGTTAGCGCCGCCCAGCAGTTCCGTGCCGGCTGCGTAACCATACGTCAATGACTGGGGAGAGCTGGAATAATTCAAATAATAGTGGAACATTTTCCCTTTGCTATTTAGGCCGTGTTTCACGCGCACCGTTGGCGGAAGGCTTTGATCCGGTCCTGTCAATCCGGCGAGCCGCAGAACACTGAGGAGCACGTCCTGCTGTAGTTTGTTGCTCAGAACCGTGCCTTCATAGGTCAAGGTGCCCTTACCGAAGTTATTGCGCGTAATGGCCGGATATTTCGCGAAGAAAGGATGATCGTAATAGGCAAGCGGCTTGGCGGCGTCTGGAATCAACATTTCCGCCCATTCGGACACTTGGTTATCGGAGTCGGCATGGAACGGATCGTCTTTGAGGGCGAGCGGGTGCTGCAGACTGGAGAATTCCTGGTAATGCAAACCAGCCGCCTCGCGCAAGGGACCCGGCGCCATTTCCCAACGAACCGTAGAGTACTCGTTGCAGAAGGCGCTCTTCAGCGCGAGCACGAGATTGCCACCGCTACGAACATAGTCTGAAAGGCGCTTGAGAGTTGCGTCGCTGGCGATATACAGCGGCGGGACAACAATCATCCTGTAGCGCGCGAGATCGACGGTGTCCGGAAGAATGAAATCCACACCAAGATTGAGGCGGTACAGAGCGCTATACATTTGGCGGAGAATCGTGCGATAGCTGGCGTGCTCGCTGAACTTCATGAAGTCGATGCCATAGGAAGAATCGTCGCTATAAAGAATCGCGACCTGATTCTTGCGCTCCATATTGACGATTTCCGGGCCGATGCGCTGCAACTCGTGGGCGGTGCGGCTGACTTCGTCGTAGGTTCTCCCGGGTTGCAGATCGTGTCCCAGAACGCCTTTCCAGTAGGTTTCCTGACCATAGTGGATGGAGTGCCAGTGCCAATATTCGATCATGTTGGCGCCAGAAGCGATATGGGTGTAGACGTCGAGGCGAAGCTGGCCGTCGTAGGGAGGGTATTGGTCTTTGGAATCCCAGCCGATCGCTTCAGCATTGGTTTCGGTAATGAGGTAGTTGGTGTTCTTGAGCGAACGCATGTAATCGCCGACAAGCGACGAAGCTTCTCCATCAAACTGGTCTTGCGTGCCGTGATACGGATTGGCGGCGGCGATGTCCAGGGTGCGAACGACATCGGATTCGTTGACCTCAGGTCTGGGCGGACCGGCGAAATCGTGGGTGATGAATTGCTCCGGGCGTTTGTATTCGTTGACGATGCTAGCTTGCCAAGCGAGGAAATCAGTGGTCAGCCATTGTGAGTAGCGTTCCCACTCGAGCTTCCAGCCGGGGTTGATGATGCCGTCGCGGGAAGGTAACTCGCTCCAATCGTTGAGCCGCTGGCCCCAATAATTCAATCCCCAGATTTTGTTTAGCTCATCGACAGTTTTGAATTTCGATTTGAGATAGCTCTCGAATCCAACCTGGACGTCGTGATTGGCAGCGTAACCCGAAGAGGTTTCGTTATCGATTTGATAGCCGATGATGGCGGGATTGTTTTTGTAATGTTCGAGGATCTTGCGAATGACGCGTTCGCAGTAAAAGCGGTAGGTGGGATTGGCGAGATCGGTGTTTTGGCGCAGTCCGAAATAGAGATATTGCCCGCCCAGGCGGGTGACGATGATCTCCGGATGTTCCTTGTACATCCAGGCAGGGATGGAATACGTAGGCGTGCCAAGGATAATTCTGATACCCGCAGCGTGGAGGCGATCGACGACGCGGTCCATCCAGGCGAATTCGAATTTCCCGTCCTGCGGCTCCCAAAGGCCCCAGCTCGATTCGCCGATGCGTGCGACAGAGATGCCCGCGCGCTGCATCAACTGCACGTCCTGATCGAGACGATCGTAGGGCATGTACTCGGGATAATAGGCGACACCGTACAAAACGGTATCCATGTGGTTCGGGCGAAAAGGTCCGCGAGTCTGTGCGTGTGAGAAGAGCGGCTCGAGCAAGAAAGCGGCAAAGAAGAGGCAAGTCACCGACAACCTAAGTTCACATCGCCGGGCTTTACTGAAGGAGTTCATTAGTGGCTGTTCCTCAGATTCATGGCGGTAGACTCGCGCAGTATGAACTGTGTTTTCAGGATGTATTCGGTGCCTTTGGGATTTGGCGTTTCGCGTTGCACATCCGCGAGCAGCGCTTGAAATGCGAGTCGCGCGAGCTCGGATTGAGACATTTCGATGGTGCTCAGCGGCGGAAGAATGTACTGCGATAGGTGGATATTGTCGAAGCCAATGATGGAAAGGTCGGCGGGGATGGCGAGCTTTTCGCCATAGCTCTTGCGCATCACGCCGATGGCAGTCATGTCATTGGAGCAGAGAACCGCTGTGGGCGGATTTTCCAAACGCAGCAGATTTGCGAAGGCGACTTCCCCGCCCTCGAGAGTGTGGTCGCCTTCGACGACCAATTGTGGATCGACAGGCAGCCCGATTTCGCGCATGGAGCGCAGGAACGCATCCTTGCGGGCCAAAGCGGATTTCAGCGTCAGTGGCCCGGCAATGAAGGCGATTCCTTCATGACGCAAGGCCGCCAAGTGCTGAACCGCTTGGCGAATTCCGTGGAGGTAGTCAATGCGAATGTTACTGACGCGTGGGCGCGGAGGACCCACGTCGACAAAAACCAGCGGCACGTTTCGGAGTTTCAGGTCGGCCAGAAGTGATTCTTCCATGCCGAAAGTCATGATGGCGACGCCTTCGACGCGATGCTCCAGCATACGGCGTACGGAGATTTTCATGCGCTCGGGATCATGGACGGTTGAGGTCAACAGGACTTCGTAGTTGTGGCGCAGCGCGGTCTCCTCAAAGACGTGCACAATCTCCGGGAAAAAGGGATTGGTGATTTCCGAGACGATCAAGCCGAAGGTGCGGCTGCGCCCGGAAACCAACGCGCGCGCTTGCGTGCTGGGGAAATAGCCAATTTCGTCGATTATTTTCCAGACGCGCTTGGCAAGCTGAGGCCGAACGGTGGGATGGCGGTTGATGGTGCGCGACACGGTGGCAGTGGAGACCTTGGCGCGCCGTGCGATCTCTTGGATGTTCATCGCGGCGGCCTCATTTTGAAATGGTACGCTGGCAATCGTCTAACTGCGAGGCGCCACGATCGGTCTTGTTGCACGAAGGCACCGCGTTCCCCCAAAAGTCGTGGCTACCATTGTTGGGGATTGGGCGGCCGCTAGCGCGAGCGATGGATGAAGGCTGCAACACAAAACCGGCGGGAGATGCACGATCGATTGCGGCTCGAGTCGGATCGACGAATTGTGGATCCGCGATGAGCGCGTGGGAATCGTCGTTGGCGGCTTGGACGCCGTAGTACAGATTGGACTCAAAGCGGTTGTTCGTGCTGAGGCCCAATCCTGGAGAGGTTGTGTATGCGCCGTCGGCCGCGCGGGATACCCCGTGGGAAAGCCGGGCGGTTCCAGCGGCGTAGAAAATATTGTTGAAGAAAGATGTGGCGTTGGACCAGCCGTGCCAATCGGCAAAGAGGAGAAGGTCGGAAGCGCGGTCCGGGTCCGGGCCGGAGTAAATAGTGTTGTTGTAGATTAGCGTGTCTTTTACCGGGCCGGCGATGGTGATTCCGCGAGTGCGATCGTTCTGGCTGATGTTGTAGCGGATGATCGTGCCGGTGTTGCCGACGCTTTCTGAGTTGTCGTGCCCTCCTTCATCGCAGATGAGCAGAAAGCCGCCGTCGTTATCGTGGCTGTAGTTGTATTGAATGATGGTGTTGCGGCTGTTCCAGTCGGAGTCAAAGCCTTCGCCGTCGCGCTGGCCTTCGGTGGCATAGGCCTCGTTGTATTGAATCAGAGTGTTGTCAGCACTCCAGGCCCAGATGGCGACGTTGTAGCCCTCGGAGCGCTGGTTAGCGTGGGCGACAACGTTGTGCTCGACGATGGCGCCATCTGTAGCGACCACGACGATGCCGTCACCGCCAATATCGTGAAGCTGGTTGCCGCGAACCACGACTCCGAGACTGGGATTCCATTTCGAGCGCATCCAGGAATCGGCCCAGCCAAAAATGCCGCTGCGGTCGACGTGGTAGATGTCGTTGTTCTCGATGCGCAGATCGATGAAGCGGCTGGGCTTTTTGTCGCTGGCCGAGGTGTAGCTGATACCACCGTTGGGCTTGAGGGTGTCGATGCCGTTGACGTCGTGAATGGTGAGGAAGCGGAAGTAGAGGTGACGCGCGTCGCCGTAATTTTCAAGAGCGGCGTGAGCCGCGCGACGCACTGCGGCTCCGGTCCCCCAGTTGGTGAGCTCCAGACCGGAAATTTCCCAATACTCCTGGTTCTTCAGAAGGACGGTGTCCTCGAATAAGCCCTCGCCGTTGATGATCGGCTTGACTCCGCCACCGTACATGCCGAGCGTTATTGGGCGTCCCTCTACGCCGGAACCTTTGGGCCAAAGCTGCCCGTGCCAAATGGAACCAGAGCGCAGGAGAATGCGATCTCCGGGATGAAAAGTTGTGGCGTTTACCTTGTCGAGCGTCTTCCAGGGCAGCGCGGTTGTGGTCCCTGCATTGCCGTCGCTTCCGTCTCGTGAGTCGACGTAATAGGTCACGCTGACGGGAATATTTGCCTGCCTGCGTGGTGCGGCTTCGGCTTTGGCAGACGCAAATCTGCTTGCGCCCATTAGACAGCTCAAGGCCAGGAGACCCATGAGAGCTTCCATTCTTCGAGGATTCACTGAGAGAAGGTCCCTCGACGTTGCCGCAGAAAGCTGAATGCCGAATATTTTTCTTCTCGCTGTTATAAGTTACACGGTCTAGACGCGTGACAGGTTCAAGGGCAAGCGCTGCACCGCACCTGCCCTGCTCACCTCGCAAGAGAAGAATTTAGAATGTGAACCGCACGCCAAACTGGCCGGTGCGCTGAGTACTATTTACACCAGTGACGGCGGCAAAATTCGAATCGCCGACATTGGTTGGATTGCCACCGCAGCCGTTGATGGCGTAATAGTGCCGGTTGAACAGATTATAGAATTCCACGCGCAGAGAAAGTTGGTACTGGCCGTCGGAACCGATCCTGAAGTACTTCAGGAGGCTGGCGTTTTCGTTGGCCTGACCGGGGCAACGCAAAGCGCCGTCGTATGCTCCTCCAGATCCAAAGCCGACAACCGTCCCGTCTTTACTAACCGGAGCTGTGGCGACCGACTGCGGAAAATAGGGGTAGTAGTAGGTTGAATTGGGCGCCGCCGCGGCTGCGCCGGAGAAGCCGCTTGTGCCAGCAGGTCCCGACGGGTTGGGTGTGAAGTTTGGATAGAAGTTGCCCCAAATTGGGTAGAAGGGCTGAGTTACGCCAATGTGCATAGGTTGGCCGCTCGTGTAGAGCACAATCGTGTTAGCCGACCAGCCGCCCACGAGGGCATTGAGGACACCTCTCTTGTCGGATAGCCAGCGCTGACCCCTGCCGAAGGGAAGCTGATAAGTGACATAGCCTTTAACGATGTGGGTCAAGTCATAGCTTGTTAAGGAGTTGGCTGCGGCAGAAATATTTCCGAAATCTTGTACCGGCGTGTAGTAAGCGTTGTACTCCTGCGCGGAGGTGTAGGTATCGCCGCGTTGACGTGAATAGGAGTAATTCAGATCCATGGTCAATCCGCGCCCGGAACGTTTCACCAGGTCGACAACCATCGAGTTATAAGAGGTCTGACCAATGGGCAGCCCCGCGTAATACAAGTCATACGTGAAATAGTTCACAGACCAAGCAGCTAACTGCGGGCTAGGAGCGATTGCGGCCAGCCCTGAGCCGAGGGCCTGGCCGGCGCTGTTAACACCGAAACCGGTATAGGGGCAGGTGATACCAACATAGGGCGCGCCAAAACCAAACCCGCTGGGCACGCCTCCTCCCTTCGTACATCCAGTCCCTGAAAAATTCCAGCTACTAAAGTCACCGTAGGGCTGGAGTCCTGGATTCGCTTTCTCCACATTCAAGAACGCGGCAGCCGATGGCTCATTCCATGCCAGCGCGGTATCCGGGAGGTGATGCCCACGATTCCCAACGTAAGCAACTTCCAATCGCATGTTGGGTGTCAATTCGTATTGAACGCCCACGTTGATTGTGTCGGCAAATCCAGGCATTAGGGAGTGGGGATCGGTATAGACGAGCCCGAAAAACGAACCGGGATCGACACTCGTGCTGCCCGGTTTAAACACGCCTGGATAGCCGCCATTCCAGTTGAACGATGTGTTAACGCTGTTCGTGCCCTGGTACTGCGGCGCAAAGGCGTCCGGCACACCATCGAACTGCGGAGCGTTGGGAGGCAGGAGGGTGAGACTGAACGATCCACGAACAACCCACTTCCTCGCGGGCGAATACGCAAAACCCATTTGCGGGCCAAGCCCGTCCCAATACTCCTTCTTCTCGAAACTGTCCCCGCTGCTGGTGGGAAAAACAAGCCTGCCGGGAGTTCCGTATTTTGGATCAATCTGGCCCAGGTCGAAATTGGCCCAGCGTCCGTACTCTTCATGGAACCGCCAGGAATATTGCCAGCGAAGGCCGGCGCTGAGAGTGAGCTTCGAAGTAACTTTGTAGCTGTCCTGCGCAAACAAATCCAGAGATTTCCTTCGCCCATACAAATCAAAAGCGGTGCCTTGGCTTGCGTTTGAAACGTCACCGAGTAAGAAGCTGGCGAAACCAAATCCCGCTTGTCCGGTAAAGCCCCCATCAGTGGTGTTGGGGATGAAGTTAAAAGCATTAATACCTGATCCAGCGTGGCTGTTTACCTGATAATCCCAGAAATCGCCACCGAACGACATGGTATGGCGACCCTTCGTCCATGTCAGCCGATCGCCGGTAATAAAAGTTGCGGAGACAAAATGCCCCTGCCATTTGTTGCCTATCGACGTGATCCCGATGCCGTTTACCGCGCCTCCAAAAGAGATCTGAGGAAAATTGTCCTCTCCAGTTGATCCGAAACCCAACACCGAGTTCCAGTCAGTCCCGGTGGAAGCGGGTTGATTCCCATTCCAATACCAGTTAAATGTTTCGTTGAACACGTTGACCATGCTCGGAGTAATAGTGTGAGCCTCGCTTACCCGGAATTGATCTCCCTTAACGAGTTGGACTCGAGCGTTTGACAGCGGTCCTCCATCTGACGTTCCCGCTGCCCAAACGCCTCCGCTATCCAGCAAAGTCCGCGGACGGTTGTCAAGGATCCACGACCCTGAGAGTTTGTCCTTGGAACCGAGCGAGTAATCCAGCTTAACGACCCCCTGATTCGGAGTCTGGAACGGCGAGTTGCTTACAGGGAAACGGTCGTTGCCGTTGAGCCCGGGTTGCTGCGGCGCATAATACTTCTGGTAAAGGGGAATGATCTTCTGCGCCACGGTGCTGAATCGGTTCGTGGGGATGACGTTGCCGGGAAAGACATTGCCGGTCATTGGATCGAAGATGGCCCCCTGGTAGATGGTGTTTCCTGCCTTGTCAGTCCCCAGCACTTTGCTTGTGTTGAGAAGCGCGCTGAAATCGCCGCTCAGCATGGCGGTTGTTGGCACGAACTGAGTGTAAGTTCCCAGCGTAAAATCGTTCTGCGTGTAACGCTCGAACGCGCCAAAGAAAAACAGCTTATCCTTCAGTATGGGGCCGCCGATACTTGCCCCGTAGTCCCAAGCGCGGGCTTTTGTTTTTGTTGCTCCGGTAAGATCGTTGGTCCAGGAATTGGCGTCCAAGAATTCGTTGTGGCCGTAGCCAAACACCGAGCCATGGAATTTGTTGGTCCCGGACTTTAGAGTGAAGCTCATTACGCCGCCATTGGTGATGGCGCTGCCGGCGTCAATACCGCTGGTTTGCGCTTGTAGCTCTTGGACAGCCTCCATGCTGGGCCCGGTTTCCATGGAATCGCCTCGAATCGAGGAGGTGCCGGAGGTGCCGTCGATGGTGTAGTCCTTGGTGAACCACTGTGAGCCATTGACGACGGCGCCATACGGGCTGCTGTACGGGGAATATCCGGGTGTAAGCGCCACGGCGAAATTCTCAACAAACCGGCCTCCGCCATAGATGCTCAGGGGAAGGTCGGTCACGACGTTGCCGTTCATGTTCGTGCCGATCGAGGTGGTCTCCGTGTCGAGGACCGGTACGTCTGCGCTCACAGTCACATTTTCAGTGACGGTGCCTACGTCGAGTTTCGCGTTTATCACCGCCACCTGCGTGGACAGCAGTGTTAGCGCGGGATATTCCACAGACTTGAAGCCACTTTTCTTGAACTCCAGGGAGTACTTTCCGGGGAAAAGGTTGGGGATCGTATAGATGCCATCCGTGTTGGTCACGGTGGAAGTGATGGTATTGGTAGCTGAGCTTTTGGCGACAACTTCGGCCCCCGCGATGATAGCTCCGCTTGCGTCTTTTACCGTTCCGGTTACTGTCGCGCGGTTGTTCTGGCCCCTCAAGGCTCCGGCGAAAACCAGCGAGAAAAGCGAAACGCACACGAAGAATCTACGCATCCCACCCCCCTTTTCCTGCCAACTGAGCAGCCCTTGAGCGCCATGCTTCCGCCAACAGCCAATCAGCGGTAGGCGGCTTGTATCTTGAAATTGATAGCGGCACCCCAGCCGCCAATCGTCCGCAGCGACGTCCATTCATCAAGGTTGCTGTAAACGATTACTTCTGGGCGGCAAAATACTCTCGCGTTTGGCGGCTGTCAAGCACGGAATTACCGGCGTTGAGTGCGCGCTTGTCAGTAATCGGTTACTTGAGACTTAAGCTTCGCGCAGCGGGTATCAATACTCCACGATGTAAACTCGGCCCTCGAGGCGCACGGGATCCTTTTCCGCCGAGGAGCAGCGCACGACGATTGGGCGATCTGCGACGAAATCGGCGTGGCGAATTTCGCCAGCCCCCCAGGAGAGGCCGCTCCATACTTGGCGGTCGTAGTTGATTTCAATTGGCAGAGCCTTGCCATTTTGTTCGGCCGTGATGTTAAGCACGGTTCCCACAGATTTGCCGTTCGCTGGGCCACCGGGCCAACTCCGCATGATGGCGCCATCGCTTCCATGCTGCTGGAAAATGATGCGCACCTCGCCCCTCGCTGGCGCGTTTAGGGTCGCTTCAATAGTGTTCGAGTCCTTATCGGAAAATTGCGCATCAATAGCGGCGATCATCCGTGGAATCCGAACATCTTCTTGGATCCCCAGGTCGAAATCCGCAGAGGCGTAACGCCCAAATGCCACCGCGGCCATTTCACCGGGACCTAGCTTGATTGTGTTGCCGGTCAGAATCGGATTGAAACCGGCATCGCGGAAAATCACGCGTCCCCCTTGCAATGGTTGCTGCACCTTGGAGAGGGGCGGCAATTCGAGTTCCTGCACGGCCTGCGCGGGATTCATGACCGTGTAAATGGCTCCCGTCAAATCAAGCGAGCCAAAACCATACGGCTGCACGTCGCCCGGAATTCCTCCGAACGTTTTAGTTCTTCCCGTGGCCTGCAAAGGCGCATAAATTTTCTGCACGCGCGCAAACCACTGCGCCTTGGCATCCTCCAGAAATTCCAGATTTCCGTGGATGGTATTCACCCAGCCTCCGCGCGCGACCATAAGCAGGAGCATGCCTTTCCACGCGTTCGTTTTCCGGTAGTAAATCGTGCCGGTATTGCCGATCATGAAACTGGTGGAATCGATGCGCTCGAGCGGCATTCCACTCTGCTCATAACGACGCACCAGGTGGTCGCTATAGATGTCCATCGAGCGCCAGAAATTTACCTCGGGAACATCGGACGGGCGTGGGTCGCCCGAATATAGAGAGTCGAAGACCTCGAGCCAGCGCAGATCCACGGGATTACGAAAGGGGAATGGACCCGCGGTGGATTCGACGTCACCGCCAAAGCCATTGAAGGCAACGAGCAGTACGTCCGGATTCTTCCCGCGGAATTTTTTCAGTGCCTCGCGAAATGCCGTCTCGTTTCTTCTGCGGATCTCGTCCGGCGTGAGTGTTTTTGCCGTAGCCACAGTGGCTGCGCCGAAGTCCACAAAATCAAACTTAAACATCCGGATGCCGCGGTCATACCAATACTGCAGCGCGTCCATGAAGTCTGGCAGGAATCCGCCCTCGAAGAAGGACAAGGTCCATCCGTTCGGCGCAAGCGAATCCTTCCACCGGGGGGTTGCGTTGATGTGCACCAGAGCATTCGTCCCGAACCACATGCCCGGCAGCAGGCCATTCGCTTTGCATTTTGCAATCCAGGCATCGGGACCGTTTGGCCAGTTGGGCTTGCGCCAAACCCGATAACCGCCGTCGGGAGCAAACCAAAACGCGTCCATCATGTAGTAGTCAAAATGCACGCCAAACTGGCGCAGGCGAACGATTTCGTCGAGTTCCTTCATCGCCAGTGTTTCGGTCAGCGGAATGTTGTCAGACAATTCGTCGTACGAAGACCAATTGTTGTAGACCCAAACCGGGTCATGCAACAAAGGTTCGCCGAGACGGGAGGGCTGCCAGCTTTGTGGCGCACAGGAATCTGCATGTCTGACGGCTCCGAGCAGGCTGCCACAAGCGGTCAACACGATGGCCGTCAAGCAGATTTGCTTGGCCAGCCGGAAGGCGCTTAGTTGGTTCATCGTTTGTCAGCCGTTGCCCCGGGCCAATCGTCGGTGCGGAAAGGAGACGCCGGGAATCCCTCTTTGTTATGCAGATTGCAATCCGGGCTGTTCGCCCATGCGTAGCGGACGGCGGCTGGCGCCGCAACCTCTGGGCTGGACACCACGACTTCATTTCCCTCGATGCGAGCGTTCGCGTGATGGAATTTTCGATCGGCGCCGGCGATTGCGAATCCTTTTAGTGTGTCGCCGCGCGCTTGCAAACCGCCGCCGGTGTGCTGGAATCGCACACGCATCGTGTCTCCTGCAATCGTAAATGAATCGTACAGCGGGCCGGAGTAAACGATTTTCTCGCCGTAGGTCGTACCCAAAGCCCATTGCGCAAGGCGCTGCCCGATTTCCGCTTTACGCGGTGGATGGAGATTCTTCTCCTCACCGACATCAATGGTTACAGCCAAGCCGGTGTGCGCAATCGTTTTCGCAGTGAGCAGTTGTGCTTCGCGCAGCTCGGCCCAAATTGATTCGCCAAGATCAGGACTGCTGCCCTGATTCGGCAGCTGAACGATTAGGAAGGGAAACTCAGGTTCAGTCCAAGCTCTGCGCCATCCCTCGATCAGCACCGGCAACAAAGTGCGATACTGATAAGCGCGCCAGGTATTGCTTTCGCCTTGATACCAAATCGCGCCGCGAATCAGGTAGCTCTGCAGGGGAGCAATCATTGCGTTGTAGAGTCCGGAAGGAGGGCGCTCCGGATCCTCTAATCCCGGCATGCAATTGATTCTGAGCCCAGTGAGCGACCCTGGCGTGAATGGCTGCACTACCCCCCAGCCGGCCTGTTTTAGATCCTTGAACCAAACCGTAGATTGCTTCCATTCGGGAGTGGCTCGGAAGGTCGCGCCTGCGTAGTTGTCCCAGTCCGTAATCGTTGGCTGCAGCGTCTGGAGTTGAAACAACCCGCTGCCTCGCACCCAAAACCGAACCCCGGCATACTCGCGCAAGTCGGCGGGAGACTGATCGCTTTTGAAGGTCGCCTGCCATCTTGAGGAACCGGCTGCGTCGATTGTGCCGGAGATCTGCGCTGCATACCCTCTATCCCCACGCCCTGGAGCCACAAGCTCGAACACAGTCCCCGGCGTTTCGTACCAATCGTATTCCCAGATCCCACCAGTTGCTGTCCTTGCCGTCCCGTCATCAAAATTGCTGAATGAAGAGGCGCGACTAGCGGCGGCTGCCGGCAAAAGCTCAAAATCGTCGAACCGCAAAGAAATTGCAGCGGGCTGTGCCGCGAATGTTTTCGCCTCTGGTGAAGCGCTCTCCCAGCGCTGCAGAATTGGTTGCAATATCGGTTCACGCGCCAGTGAATCCTGGTCGGTCCACTCCTCTGCCGCTGTTCCCGGCCACGCACTCAAGATGATGCCAATCGGAATGTTCAGGGCCTTGTGCAGATCGCGGGCAAAAAAATAGCTCACCGCGGAAAAAGTTTTGGCGCTGTCCGGCGTACAAATTTGCCAGGTAGCAGGAAGAGTGTCGTCTTGCGATTTCAATGCGATTTTCTTGGGAACCGTAAAGAATCGAATTTCATCGTAGTTGGCCTTGGGAATTTCCTCCGCGGCTCCTGTCGCGCCGCTCAGGGAATAAGTCATATTTGACTGGCCCGATGCCAACCATACTTCTCCAATGAGCACATCCTTGAACGTAATGTTCTTTTTCCCGCGAACGAGAACCGTGAATGGGCCGCCTTCGGACATGGCTGGCAATGCCGTCTTCCATTGGCCTGCACCGGAGGCGACGGTTTCCACGGTGTTCGCGCCGAGGCTCACGGTGATGCGTTCGCCCGGGTCTCCCCAACCCCAGACAGAAATCGGCATGCCCCGTTGGAGGACCATGTGATCGCTAAACAGATGAGGCAGACTAGGTTCGGCCTGCAGGCTGGGAATGCAGGTGACCAGCAACCACGAACAGGCCAGGATATTGAGAAATTTTGCTTTCATCTTGCTGGCCGTCCACATAAGCACAAGGATTGCCTCCAAATCGGAATCCCTCAGGGTGAGTTATGGCAAAAAACCGACGTCAGTTGTCTCGCAAGCGCCCCTCTGGAACAATTAGTACCGGAGCGGGCAAACAGTAACACGGCGCCCTGATCAAATAAATCATTGCGGCTATCGATTTGTGTGGCGATCTATCACAATCGGACCGGCACATGGACCTTGCAAAGCTCTTATCGTTTAAGAATCAGGGACTTACATGAATTTGGAGGAACAAAAAGCCGCGTAGAGTAATGTTTCCATTTTTGCCAATTCTGTCTCCGTTCGGCTCAGGCCCTTCCTTTATTCGCTTGCGATCACTCCTGGGCCGCTAGGCAAGCTCGAAGCCAGAAAGGCGCGCGGCCTTGTGGTCAAATGTCAGGGTACATGAACAGCTCGCCCTAATCCCTAGCGCCGCAATGAGCGCATCGGCGAAGGAGCCCTGCCCTTCCTTGAGGGCGATCATGGCGGTGAAAACCTCCTGCTCGTTTTCCACGAGAAGTACGTCGGTCTGAAGCATGCGCTCGACCGCTGCAGCGATTTCATGCGCAGCGAAATTGTACGCCCGGTCGAGAACCCATACGGTCTCAACCATCGCCACGACACTGACAAAGCCGGGGTTTTCCTCGGTCAATCGCTGTTCAATGATCTCCGCAGCTCTCAGCGACTGGACCGGATCATCTTGAGTGAGATAGCGGACAAGGATGTTCGTATCGAGCCCGATCATCGGCGTCTAGTACGACCCTTGGCGCCGACAGCACCTTCAGCAACGGCTTCATTCATCTCCGCAGTGGAGACCGGCCGGTGGCGCCGAGACTTGATAATCCTTTTTAAGGCTGATGCTGAAAGTTTCGGCAAGAGAACCACACTGCCATCGGGATGTACGAAGAACTTGACGCGATCTCCTGGTTTCAGCCGCAGATGTTCGCGAATTGCCTTGGGGATCGTCGCTTGGCCCTTGACGGTGATTGCCGATTCCATCGATCATCCATTACATTATTGGATATGTAATACCACATTTCTGCTCGCCGCGTCAAGGCGATAACAGCTTGAACCTCAATTTAGGCGAGGCTTCGGACGATCGCGGCGACTTGCCCAATCACCTCCGCGTCGATTTGATCCCGAAGCTTGTGCAAGACAAAAGACCGGTCAGGATACGGATGAATAAAGAGCACGTCATCCTGTAGCGTGCAGGCGCCACAGAGAAACCTCCCATCCCGCAGGAGAAGCATGTATAGCGGCTGTTCCCATAACATCTTGGTTGTGCTTTTCCCCGGTTTTCTGCTTCGTCGATTGACCACGACAAACGCCGCGTTCCCCAGGTATGGGTAAATGGGTTTCGGATTTCCTCCAACCCAAAAGATGTTGGACATTGAGAGAGCCTTGAGACCGGAAAGATGAGCGAGCGCATTCATGGCGAACAATGGGATTTCTTTCCACTCATCGACAAGCCTCGCCAGAATTCCAGGCCCTTCCTCATCGCTTCTATCAGCGCGGCTATCTCTTCGAAATGCATCCCCTTCAAGCCCTAAGCGTGGCATCAACTCGTCAGGTATCGGATCACCTCCTGTGAGTTCGACCTCCAAACCCGCTGCACGAACGAAATCCCAGAATCTGATGCAGTACACGATGCACAGCGAAATGATCTTGTGGACCTGCCGGGGCGGCTGTGTCAGCGTCTCGTAATCCGAAAACGTGCCAGGCGCCGCGAAGTACCGTTCATCGCCAAGCACGTGCGCGATCCGCTGGCTCACACTGGATGCTTCTCGGAAAGAGAGTCCCGTTCGCATTCGCGAGAACCGCAGGAGCTGCCTCAAGTCGCGAGGTGCGTCGCGATGCCTTCCACCGCCTTTTAACGGCGCATTCTCCGTGACCAGAGAAGGGTATCTGGTAACGGATATGAGGGACCGGAGCTCAGCGTCTACGACACCGTGGATTCGCGCCCCGGAATCATCGCCCAGATCGATATAGGCAAATGGAAAGTGCGACGAGCTGAGGATCGGTCGGTGTTTCGCAATCCGCTGCAGGCGGCCGCAGTAAAGCCGGTTTTCGTGTTCGACGAGAAAGATTTGTCGGCTGGGTGTCCTTACGATATCGACGGACGGATCGCTGTGCAGCGGATCGATACGGACAATGCTTCCGGGCAGCAACTCCGGGAATGAGAGCAAATCCTCCTCACCAACTCTGGCATAGAGATACTCTCTTTTGCGCAGCGCGATTATTTCCTTCGCTCTCTGCGCAGCTCCCGGCAAAAGCAATTGAGCAACGGGCGCAATACTCGGAATAGGGCCTTGCAGAGTCCTTTCCCCAAACGAGGGAACCCAGGCATTTTCGTCGTACACGGAGGAATCCAGGAAGACGGTATGCTTCCGCGGAAAAAGCGGCTGAAGTTTTGTGATCTGGTCCAGGTGGAAGCCAAAAACCGCTAACCAGTCGGACAGACAGTAATTGGAAACCCGGCTGAGGGTAACAATCCAGTGGGCCCACCGATTCCCCATCCCAAAACTCTACAACACTGGAAAGAATGCCGTCCGAGATGCCTCGTGCCAGTGCTCGACCGAATTGCGGCCACACCCGCAGGAGCGGACTCGCGCGTCTATTCCCGATCATACACAAAGATGCTCTGGGGCCTGTTTTGACCCCCCAGGCGCACGGTCACCGTCAAGGTCTTGAGATCTCTAGAAAGCTCGATCTGCCGGGTGCCCGTAATTTTGCCTTTGGATTTCTCTGTGATTTCCAGACTGCGCTCGTTCACGCGGCGGCCCGAATATGCAGAGCCTGTATCCCCGTTCGGACTGAGGTCCGGGTAATCGTTCCCATCTAACTTGAGCCTCTTAGCCATTTCTTCATCGGAACGTTTAAATGACAGGCCGTCACCCTCGTAGGGCTGGATCTGGAGCTCGATCCCCGCCGTCACTTTCGCGCTTTCGCTGTCCCATGTCCCTAGAAAACCTGAATTTCCCGCCGTCCGCTCGTACACATAGGGCAAGAACAATGTCGAACCGTCGGGCAAAGATTGCGAGAACAATGTCGTACCGTCGGGCAGGTATTGCGTAAAAGCGTCGTTCAGCGTTTTGCCGTCTTCGGAAAGCGTCCAATACGCCCTGATGAGCGTGCGGCCCTTCAT
>Ga0307479_10001026_pt1 | contig 25332 bp, 19 predicted proteins | sample atmos_gasesECM4C_FD_203743 | JGI IMG/M metagenome (GOLD analysis project Ga0307479, IMG submission 203743) | Hardwood forest soil microbial communities from Morgan-Monroe State Forest, Indiana, United States - atmos_gasesECM4C_515 | ecosystem: Environmental > Terrestrial > Soil > Temperate... | reverse complement strand
TTCGGAGACGCGTTCGGATTCTCGAGCGCCAACACGTTTCGAATCCATCCACTGAATCCGGATTTGCTGCTCATCTCCGCCGAATGGCTGAAGCCGCCGCAAGGAGTGCCTATCGATCAACACATGGGAAACGGTATTGGTTTTTTTCTCTATGAAATTCGTTCGAAACGCCGCGTGATTCTGAGCCCTCTGAATATGTTCTCACAGAATGCCGAATGGTCCCGCGACGGCCTACAAGTCTTTTTTACGGGCATGGACTCCTCCAAACGTGCGGCTACTTACCGTATTTTCTGGGATGGTACTGGCCTTCAGAAATACACCGCAAATACCGGCTTTGTCATAGGCCAGTGATTTCGTTTCCGCGCAGCTCCATTAGCAACTGGCCTTGAGTACAGGCTTCCCGATACGCCGCAACGTCTGGATTCGCGGCCCCGCCTTACCAGGCCAGAGCCTATACTCGTAGTGTGGGTACCACTCCTACAGTTGTGTCCGGGCAGGTCGGGATTCTGGTCCTCGACAATGATGCCGGCGGCTCCAGCGCGGTCAAGCAAATCCTGGATTCCGAGGGGTGGCGCGTCCGCGTTGTTCCGGACCAGCAAATGCTTCTCGCCGAGCTCAAGACTGGTGAATGGTCGCTGGTTGTCGCCAACGTCGCCATGACCGGCGTGGATAGTCCGGCGTTTCACACTTTGCGTGAACTGGCCGGCGTCTCCCGTGAGGACGGTGGCCGCATGCGAGTCCTTTTTCTGATCCCAGAGATGGCAGGCGGTCAGTTCATCGTCCAACTTGAAGCGGCCCGGCTTCCTTACGTCGTTCGTCCCTACCACCTCCACGACTTCCTCGAGAAAGTCAGCGATCTCCTCGTCGAAGTGAAAGCCATTGAGGGGCCTATCCGGCAGGTCCGCCGTGAATTCGGCGCTCTCCGCAAAAAGAAGAAGCAAATGGCCCGATCCAACTCCATGTTCGCTTCGCGCGATACTTTCTCTTACACCGACGAGGAACTCGCCGAATACGAGAAACAGGAAAGCGAAGCCTCCAAGTCCCGGCGCAACAAACCCCGCACCAACCTCGGCGGCTCCGACCGCTAAGCGACGACCGCTTCTTCGCCCTAGTCCCGATTCTCCTGCAAGAAATCGCCGGCCCCTCGTTCTAACCGTGTGCAGTGCTCGCGAGGGTCTATACACAGGAGGCTTCTATGGAACGTTCGATCTTTGCCGTCATCGTGGGCGGCCTTTTGGCCATCATCACACTCGGGGGTTTGGCCATTGTCCACTCAGCGCCGGGCTCAGAACCTGGTGGGGAACCTGCTTCTCCCGCCGCTCCACCCGCTCGGCCCGAAGGCGACTGGCGGCTCCTCGATCCAGTCATTTACGAAAACATTTCTGTCTTTCCCGTCGTCGCCTCCTACACCCAGGACACCAGTTCGTTCCTCACGCTCGAAGAGGGTCTTGCCGCCGGTGAGGTCATCGTCGCCGAACAGGGCTCCGAAGGATTGGCGCGCACGCGCGACGGCCGTCCGGTTTACATTCCGCTGCCCACTCCCAGCGCTTCCGTCAACCAGCTCGTACTGATTAATCGCAGTAAGCGCCCTCTGTTGCTCCTGGCCGGTGAACTCGTCAGCGGCGGCAAGCAGGATCGCGTCATCGGAAAGGACCGGATCGTTCCCGCCGGTGCTCCGCCACTGCCTCTTGACGTTTTCTGCGTCGAGCACGGCCGCTGGACCGGCGCTTCGCAATTCGCCGCGGCCCAGACGATCGTTCATCCCAGCGTCCGTGAACGGGCCGCCGTGGATCAGGAGCAAAAGGAAGTCTGGGATGCGGTCCGTAGCGGCACGACGGCCAAAGCGGCGCCTTCGGCCCCTCCTCCGCAGATTTCGGCCTATAGTATTCAGGGCGCCATCGCCGGCAATGGGCGGACGGAAGCTTACGAGAAAATTTACGAGTCGCGCGCCGTCGGCGTATCCATCGATGGCTTCGTCAACGAAGTGCAGCGCCGTTTCTCGCAGGCCACTTCGGGTTTGAAGGGTGAGCGTGTTGTCGGCGTGGTGGTCGCGTACGGTGGCGAAGTCGCGTGGAGCGACATTTTCGCTTCCAGCGACCTCTTCGATCAATACTGGCACAAACTTCTGCGCAGTTACGCGGTCGAAGCCCTTGCCCGTCCCACGTACCGCGCTGTCGTGTCACGCGACAATGCCAATGAGTTTCTCCGCCGCTTGAACGGCCGCGAAACTCAGGAGACCGAGCCCGGCGTTTACCGCTGGCGCGAAATCCGCGAAGGCCAGCTCGCGCAAATCGAGCTCGACGCCCTCCAGCCCAAACCCATGACCCTTCACCGTCTCTTGCTTCACCGCACTTCGTAAAACGTCAATAAGCCGAAAAGGGTTCCGTGAATACACGGAACCCTGCTTCACTCTCTACTTGCCAATTAGTGGTTGAACTACGGTTTGGCGGCGGGCGCTTCGGCCGGATGCGCTCGCCGGAACGCCTCAAAGTCTTCCCACACCCTCTCGACGGTGGCTGGGTCGATCGGTCTGCTTACCGGTGTGTTTGGATCTTTCTCGGAGAAAATCTCCATTACCACGCTTCCGCAGGCCGGTGTTACGGCATCAGCCGGGTACTCGTAACGGCCTTGAAACGCTGTGTCAACCTTTCGCCCACGCTGGTCATACAAATCGAATTCGCCTCGCCCAGGAAGAATCGGAGTCAATTCCCGGCCACCGCACAGGAGCCGCATGCGCACGAATCCATTTTTGAAGCGAACTTTGAATAGTACGCCAAACTTCGGTCGAACTCGCACAAACAGCACCGGACGGTAGTCCTGAGCTTCCTCCAGGGCGTTAGACGGCGGCTTTGCCTCTGCTGCATCCCCGCCAGAACGCTTTGCAGCCTTGCGCGCCGCAGCCATTTCCTGTTCATGGCGCAGGTAATAGTTAACCGGCGGGGTGTATAGCGCTACTTGAAATTCTCCGGCATCAAAAAAGTAGGGTTTCGTGTCGAGCTTCTCTTGTTTCAGGAGTTCACGGAGGGCGTCGGCGGGGAAAAAGTCCGTGGGTTCCACGGGAAGCAGAACCGGGGCCGGTGGCGTTCCTCCTGCGATACTCTTCCGGGCCTGCTCGACCAAGGGACGAACGATTTCTACGGGCACAATGGAAGCCAGATTCCGTAGTTCCGCAGTGGTGATCCCTGCGACTTGCCCATCTAATGTGAACAGGGGCCCGCCGGAATTTCCGGGATTGATGTTAATGTCGCTATTGATTGCATCTTTTTCAATTTTGCTTACGACTCCGGTGGTCAGCGCTTTTTCGCGGCCCAGCGGATTGCCGATCGTAAAGACGCGCTGGCCCACGACCAGATGCGACGCTGCTTCGTTTACCAGCAGCGGCACCACGACGCCCTCTCGAAACGCCGCGGGATCGAACCAAATGACCGCAACGTCTTTGTCCGCGTTCGAGGCAATTAACCGCGCCGGAACCTTGCGCTTATCGTCAAATTGCACTGCCAGGTAGCTTGAGGAATTCACCACGTGGTTGTTGGTTACCACCAGCCCGGTGGAGTCCACCAGGAAGCCTGAACCGTTGCGCGATTCAGAATGAATGGCGACTACTGAATTCTTCAGTCTGTCGAAGAGTGCGGTCAGTTCCCCACTGGGAGCGCTGGGCGAAGACTTATTCTCCGCGAGAGAAGAAGCACTAGGAGCCACATCTTCAGCTTTGGCATTATCGTTCGTGAGATCAATGCGCTGCTCGGTGCCACTGATCTGGATTTCCATATTCCAGCTGAAGCGCTTACCGCCGAGTTCCACGGGCTTCGGCGTCGTCAATGAATAGCTGCCCGGAGCAAGCTGCTTTTCTGCCTTGCCATCAAGATCCGTTTTGAGTTCCGCGCTGCTTTTTCCGCCTGCCTGACTCCGAAAGCTGACGATATAGAAAGGAACAGGCTTCTGGTTGAGGTCTTTGTCCACCAGCAAAACCCGCACCTTCACATTCACGGGCTCCGCTTGCGGTGCGGCTCCTCTCGCCAAGAATAGGACAATCAGTGCTGCCAACAAATGTCTGCTCATGGTCTGCCTCACCTGGAAGAGATTGGGGCATCGTCCCACTTACTGCGGCGCGCGTAAAGCGACAAAGTCGGACAAGCACGTGACAACTGGCGACAGCTTTCCTGGTTCAAATCTCCTGCCCGCAGAATCCTCTGGAAAGGGCGGTTTATTCCACTCGGGTCTCGTTTCTCACCCTGCGCACTTGGCTCTGGTCGGTCGTGCTCTTGGCCAGCTGAGAAACTGTCTTCGTCCATGCTGGATGCGTCAGGTCCGGCGCAATCTCCGCCAGCGGCACCAGCACGAATCGCCGCAAATGCATCCGCGGGTGCGGCACCTGCAATTCCGGTGTGTCAATGCTCTCGTCACCGTAAAGAAGAACGTCCATATCAATCAGCCGCGGCCCCTTGGCCACCAGCTTCTTGCTGCCCATTTTCTTTTCGATCTCGCGCAACGCCCGCAATAACATGATCGGTTCGAAATGCGTTTCTGCTTCCACGACGCAATTCAGAAACCATGGCTGTTCCCGCAAATCCACCGGCTCGGTTTCATAGAACGACGATATTTTGGTCACCGCCACGCCCGCATGTGGCAACTCCTCGATCGCCGCGCGCAAGTTCTTCGCCCGGTCGCCGACATTCGAACCGAGCGACAAGTACACCGGCTTTTCAGCCACCTTCTTTTTCTCCGGTGCTGGATGCGGTCCAATAACCGGCGACAAGATAGTGATAGATCGAGGGGAATCCGTCTTCGACCTGGGGACCTTCCGGCTCCGTCCCGTCGATGACGTAAATCACGTCCTCTTTTGACCGGGCAACGATCTCAGCGTGCTCGATGTCCGTCCCAATTTTGATGAACCCCTCACGCAATGTGGAAGGCCGAATTTCGCCGCGGTCCAGGGAAGTCTCTCCCTTGATTTCGGTGACTTTCTCGAACCTCGAGAAAAACTGCCGAAGCACAGGGCCAAGCGGATACTGGGTGTCCGTCGGCGATGGTTTTTCAACGACTCGATATTTCCCTCCGTCAAACAGAAGGGCCAATGCTTTCTGTTCTGCTTCCCGCAGAGAAAGGGCGCGGGCTGTAGCCAGTTCCTCCTCGATCCGGTCGTTCAATTCGCCGGACTTCCTCCAGCGAGCAAGTACGCGCACGATCGCGAAGTAAACAAACGCGAGGAAGAGAAACGAAACCGCGAACAAGGCGGCGAAAAGCCCGAGGTTACGTCCGGACCCCAAATAGGCAATCAGCAGGGCACCACAAAAGAGGCTGCCCCAAGTCTGAAAGGTAAGAAAATTTTCAGAGGGCATCCATGAATCTTAACCCATTCGCGGAGAACGTGACCGCCGAAGCTCCGACAAGCCGAGTATCCGTCAATGCAAAGCGGCGGCAATTCATCTGTCTACCTTGGCAAGGACGCGGCGATTATTTCATGAGAAGTGTGGCTGCGCTTTTGCCATCCGAGGACTAGGTTTCACTCTTCGCGCAGCGCAACGATCGGATCCACTTTCGTCGCCCGCCGTGCCGGTAGATAGCTCGCGACGAACGCTACGCCGGCAAGCAACGCAGAAACTGCCGCCAACGTTGCCGTATCGGTGGCCCCTACTCCATAGAGGAGAGACGACATGGCGCGAGTCGCGCCCTGTGCTACAGCCGCACCAAGTAAGACGCCGAGCAGCGCGACGGCCATTCCCTTGCCAACTACCAGTCCTAGAATGTTCCGTGGGTTCGCCCCGAGCGCCATGCGGATTCCGATTTCGTGCGTGCGTTGCGCCACCCAGCGCGAGATGACACCGTACAGTCCAATCGCCGCGAGAATCAACGCGACCACTCCAAAACTTCCGATCAATGCAGCCGCCATGCGCTGCTGCCACAACGAATCGGCCACCTGTTCTGACATGGATTTCACGCCATAGACCGGAAGATCAGGATTGATTTTCGCCACGACGCTTCGCAGCGCGGGCACCGCGCTCGCGGGATCACCCGCGGTGCGCACCAGCAGAGTTTCTCTCCCGTCGTAATTCTGCGACAACGGGAAGTAGATCACCGGCGGCGGCTCGACAAGCAGCGAACGGTACTTCGTGTCTTTGGCCACTCCGACGATTTCGATCGGCGGACGGGGCGGGCCTTGTGTCGATGGCCATTCGATCTGCCGTCCCACTGCGCTTTGTCCCGGCCAGAGCCGCTGCGCCAGTTTTTCGTTCACAATCGCCACGCGCGGGGCGCTGACGTCGTCTTGCGTAGTGAAATCACGGCCCGCTACCAGCGGGATGCTCATGGTGCGAAAATAATCTGGCGCCACGATGTCTTCATCCACCCGAATTCCCAGCTCAAATTCGTGGCCGCGCAGCACCTCCTGCGTCGGGGTCTGACCAACATAGAAAAGCGAGATCCGCCCGCTTAGATCCCGAGGCGGCACGGTCCAGGCCAGGCTTGTTGCTTGCACACCCGGCGCAGCCTCGATGCGTTCCATGAGTTGCCGATAAAACAGTTGGCCTTGCTGTTCGGTATAACCCTGAATGCTCAGGTCCATCGTGAGCAGTACCAGATTCTCGGTCTTGAAGCCGAACTCGCCGTCCAATACGTTCCGCATCGAGCGCACTGCCAGGCCTGCCCCCATCAACAGGACCAGCGAGAGCGCCACTTGTACCGCGACCAGCGCCGGCTGCAACCGCGAACGGCCGCTGCCCGTTCCCCGCGCCCCTTCCTTTAACGAGGCGACCAGGTCGGGCTTTGAGGATTGCAGCGCTGGCGCCAGTCCAAACAAGATTCCCGTGAGCACCGCTATCGCCAGCGTGAAGCACAAAACTCTCGTATCTGGTGTTAGGTCGAGCGCCGTCATGGGGTATAGCGGCTGCTGAAAGGACAGAATGAGGCTCGCCGTCCACGGCGCTATCAGCAGCCCTAGAGCTCCCCCCAGTAGCGAGAGAAGCATTCCTTCTGTCAACAACTGGCGAAACAGCTGCCCGCCACTCGCACCCATCGCCAAGCGAATGGCGATCTCCCTCCGCCGGCTCGTGGCGCGCACCAGCAGCAGACTGGCCACGTTTCCGCAAGCGATTAACAGCAACAAGCCAACTGCAGCGAGCAAAACAGAAAGAAATCTTCCCAGCACCTTTCTGTCGTCTGGATCGATTCCGACACCAGCACTCAGGTCCAAGCCACGATGCTCGTTCGTCTGCGGATATTCCTGCGCCAAGCGCGCAGCAATCGTTTGCATCTCGGCGCGCGCCTCTTCCAGACGCACGCCGCGCTTCAGCCGCCCAAAGACCCCAATCCAGCCCGCGGTCCGGCTTTGCAGTACGCCAGCGGACATCCGGGGAATGGCCTTGGGCTGCGCGGTAAGAGGAAGCCAGGCGTCCACCGGCGCCCCCGGAACCGTGCCAAAAAATCTCTTATCAGCCACTCCGACCACCGTGAAATTGCGTCCATTTATGCGTACGGCCTTCCCCAGCACGCTCGCGTCGGACCCAAAACTCCTCTGCCATATTCCGTAGCCGAGCACGACTACCGGCTCGCCGCCGTTCTCCAGATCTTCTGGCACGATCATGCGGCCCATGGCCGCCCTTACTCCAAGCACCGAAAAATAATCTGCCGTGACCAAAGCGCCGCGAATCCGTTCGGTTGCACCGTGACCAAGACTCAGCGGTGTGCGGCACTCTCCCGCCAGGCCGCTGAACGATTTTTGTTGCTTCTGATAATCCAGGAAATCCGGATACCCAAAGCTGTAATCGGGATTATTTTGTTGCAGCCGCTTGAAGGTAACGAGCCGCCCCGGACTCTCAACTCCCGGGAGCGGCCGCAGCAGAACCGCATTCAACAACGTGAAGATGGAAGTATTCGCGCCAATGCCCAGAGCCAGAATCACTATGGCAACCACCGCGAAACCAGGGCTTCTCCACAACCCTCGCACGACGTGGCGCAAGTCCTGCCATAGCTGATCCATGCTGCGTGCCCCCGCTTGTCATTCCGGTTCGTTGGAAAGCCTGTCTGGGCCTGACTTATTTCGACTAGCTATCGCCGATTCTCAAGCCTTCCTCTTCATAGTCGGATTTGGACCCACGAGTGTTAGCACCTGGAGGCGTGAAAATTATTTCACTGCGTCCGCGCCGGCCTTGGCGCACTGCCCGTCCTGCGCGCTGGTCCCGCCCGAAACGCCGATGGCGCCCACAATTTTTCCGTCGGCGACAAGGGGAATGCCACCTTCCACCGGCACTGCGCCTTGGATCCGGAGAATCCGCAATCCGTCTCCGCCCGCCGCGAGAGCATCCTGGAACGCCTTTGTCGGCCGCTTGAAAAGCGCGGCCGAGCGTGCCTTATCAATCGCCACGTTCGCGCTGCCCAGCTGCGTGTTGTCCATCTTCTCGTAATAAACGAGGTTGCCCGAAGGATCGACAATAGCCACTGCCATGTTCCAATTGTTCTTGGCCGCCTCGGCCAGTGCGGGCGCCGCCACTTTCTTGGCGTTCTCCAGGTTGATTGGCAATCCATAGGGATTGGGCATCTGCGCCAGCGCCGTGGCCAACGCGCAAAACACAAAGAGTGCTGCCACAACGGTTCTCACCACGATTTTCTGCGACATGTTCTTGCCTCCTCGAAGGATTGAGGCTCGCACCGCGAACGGGTCGCAGCACAAGCTAAACAAACGCGAAGTTCGCGCACACTCTTTCGCTCTCAGTTGCTTCCCACCGCACAAACGAAATTTCCTGCATCGTTGGAGTCGCCAGTGCCCTTGTACTTCGCAACTTGCGGATAGGGACACAACGGCCTGGTCATCTTCACACCCTTCGACGGATCGCCGTCGGCGTACTTCGTGGCCATGATCGCCGAGGGTGCCGTGCCTTTCTCCACCCATTGTTCGAGAGCGAGCGCCATGTTGTGTTGCGGATCTTTCGAACCCGCGCCGCCCGCGCCAAAGGAATCAGGCCCGGGTCCGCCGCCGCAATGCTGCACACCGGGAGCCATATACAATCGCACAAACGCCTCGGTTGTCTTCAGCCCCATCCTAGTTGACACGCTGTTGTAATAATTAATGGTGTTCACCGCGGAAATGGCCGGATCGTTCCAGCCATGGTAAAGAATCAGCTTTCCGCCGCGCGCTTTGAATCCTTCAAGGCTCGCGTCCGTGGCGTTGAGTTTGGCCGCCGTTTTCTCCTCGGCCACATTCAGCGCTGCTTCAACATTCGCACCCTTGTAGTTCCAATCCGCTTTCTCGTAGACCATGTTGGAAAAATATCCCGTGCCGAACGCGAACATCAGGCTCTTGCCGGGTCCCACGCCAGTAATCCATGTTCCCCATCCTCCGGGCCCTTCCTCGGCTCCCGGCAAGTAGCCGGGAAAAATCAAATTCCCCTTCGCGTCGTGCGGCCCCTCGTACAACTTCTTCAGTGCGAGAGTCTGCGGCGCTGTCAGGCACGTTTCCGAATCGCCCGCTTTACAGAGCAATGTTGCCGGATCAAAGTGACACTGCCGCGGGTCGTTCACGATGCCATCGGCCACTCCATCCTGCGCGTCGCAAGCCGCGTTCACCGCACGCGCAATCGCCGGCAACTTGCTCGATGGGATGTAGCTGGCTGGATCCAGTGTCGTAGCCTGCGAATCCGCAAGCGCTTTCGTCAGCAAGTGCGTCCAGAAATTCGCCGGAGCTCCGGCGAGGATGCCGTCGTAGTCTTCGGGAAACCGCTGCGCTTCCATCAGCGCTTGCCGTCCGCCGTTCGAACAGCCTGCGAAATAAGAATGCTGCGGAGTTTTGCCGTAAAACGCTTCGGTCACCGCCTTGGCGACTCGCGTCATCTCGTGAATTCCGCGGTACCCGAAGTCGGTCACTTTCTCCGGATGTCCTAGTGCCCAACTTGCCTCGGTCGCTTCTCCCGAGTGACCCGTGTTTGTGCTGGCGGTCGCGTATCCGTCGTGCACGGCGAGCCCCAAGCCGTGATAATAAACCTCTCCTGCGAATCCCCCATTGCCGTGGCCCTGGAGTTTTCCGTTCCAGCCGTCCACGGGCAACCATACTTCGATTGTGACATCGGAATCCGCGCTCGGCATCGCGTCCACGACGACCCTGCAGAACGCTGCGAGGGTTTTGTAGAGAGAGGGATCGCCCACGATCCAGGGAGAAATCTTCGCAGGCGGCGTGAATGTTCCGGCTGGGACGGTTTGCGCCGATGCGACCTTCGCTCCAGGCACTTGCAGTTGCGTCAAAGCTTCGCACGAACGGGCAGCTGGCGGCATATTCTGCCCGAAAGCCCCGCACGCGGAGAAGACCGCAAAGACCACCATGCCAATCATTTTGCGCATGACGCATTCCCTCGATTCGAACGAACTTGGCGCTCGCTTGGCCACGCACGTTAGACCAAAGGGAAACTCCAGCGCAATCTTTTTCGCGACGGAACCTCTGACACTATTCCCCTGGAGTCGAAACGTTGCTCGCTCCCGCTCCTTGGTCGCCTCACATTCACATTCCATTAACAATTCGCTGCTAGCCTGCCTTGCCTCACTCGGGCCAGGGACCCTCGTCGCTGAACTAAAGAAACTCCGGTCAATTCTTTGGCTGACACACAATCTACCGACCGCAGAAGCAGTCCGCGGCGCGCCGCCGACTGGCGCGTGCTGTTTGGCCCGCCGGGGGATCTTTCGCTAGGTTTCTTGGCGGACATGAGCCCCACAGGCGTCAGCATTTTGACCGAGAAACACTACCCCGCGGGAACGGACGTGGAAGTTCATTTCGGCCTCCAGGACGATAACCTATCCGGAAAATTCCAGATGCGCGCGGTGGTCCGCCATTGCGCCAAGGGAAGAATCGGCGTGCAGTTCGTCAACGTGGATACTTCGCAACGCGAGCATTGGTGGAAGATCATGCGCGGCGATTTTTAGGCTGCGCCCGGCGGAAGCATCTCTACACAAGGATCAAAAGAGGCGCGGCTGGCGCCTGGGGAGGTCTCGGCCGAAATATTCGTAGGCGCGGGACGTGGCGACACGGCCGCGGGGGGTGCGGTCAATCATGCCGATTTGCATGAGGTAGGGCTCATACATTTCTTCGATGGCGTCTTCTTCTTCCGAGAGCACGGCGGCGAGCGTGCCGAGACCGACGGGGCCACCGCCATACTTGTCGAGCAGAGCAAGCATCAGATTGCGGTCCACTTCGTCGAGGCCGTTTTCGTCCACGCCGAGCATTTGCAAGGCTTCCTGAGCGACGGCGCGGGTGATGCGCCCGGCGGCGCGCACTTCGGCAAAATCGCGTGAGCGGCGCAGCAGGCGGTTGGCGATCCGCGGCGTGCCACGGCACCGGCTGGCGATTTCTTCCGCCCCGCCTTCGTCCATCTGGATGTTCAGGATTTTCGCCGAGCGGTGAATGATGATCAGCAAATCCGCGGGCTCGTAGAAATCGAGCCGGTGCACGATGCCAAAGCGCGAGCGCAACGGCGCGGTGATCAGTCCGGCGCGGGTGGTCGCTCCGATCAGGGTGAAATGGCCCAAAGGAAAGGGATGAATGCGCGCGCCCGGCCCCTGGCCGATGATTAGGTCCACGCGAAAATCCTCCATCGCCGGATAGAGCACTTCCTCGACGGCGGGCTGCAGCCGGTGAATTTCATCGAGAAAGAAAACTTCTTTCTTCTCGAGCGAAGTAAGAATCGCGGTGAGGTCGCCCTTGCGTTCGAGCAACGGGCCCGCGCTGGTCTTGATGGGCACGTTCAATTCGTTGGCGATAATTTGTGCCAGCGTGGTTTTGCCCAGTCCCGGCGGCCCGTAGAGCAAAACGTGGTCCAGCGCTTCACCGCGGCTCCGCGCCGCATCAATGGCGATCTGGATGTTTTCTTTGACGCGTTTCTGCCCGATGTATTCGTCCAGGCGCTTTGGCCGCACGCTCACTTCAATGCGCGCGTCTTCGTCAAACGCCTGGCCGGACACAATTCGTTCGGGCTGTCTTTGCTGCATCATGCGTTTTGCCGTTCCGTCAGGCATCGTGGTCATCCACCGTTCAACCGCTATGCCCCGCGCGCAGCGCGGCTTTGCGGCACGCTCAGGGCTTGCAGAGCGGCGCGCAGCAACTTTTCAAAATTCGCGACGCCCGTCTCACGCTTGGCCTCTCCAGCGGCGTTTTCTGCGGCGCGCGCATCGTAACCCAGGTTCACCAGCGCGGACACCACATCCGCCTCGACTCCCGCAGGCGAAGTGGCCGCCGGCTTTTCCGTCTCCGCGGCCACCGCTTCCAACTTGTCTTTCAGCTCCACAACCATGCGTTCCGCCGTTTTTCTTCCAACGCCGGGAATGCGCGTTAGCCGCGCGAGGTCGCTTCCGCGAATCGCCGGCACCAATTCTTCAACGCTCATCCCCGACAAAATCTTCAGCGCCAGTGCCGGCCCGACGCCGGAAGCCGAAAGCAGCAGCTCAAAAAAATGTTTTTCCCGCGAGGAGACAAATCCGTACAGCGCCAGCGCATCTTCCCGCACATGGGTGTGGATCAGTAGGGTCACTTCCGTGTGCAGCTCGCCGAGCGCGGCGTATGTCGAGAGCGGTACCTGCACAAGGTAGCCTACACCGCCTACGTCCACGAGGACTTGATTCGGTCTTTTTTCCGCTAAGCGTCCGCGAAGCTGGCCAATCATCGCTCGCAAGTATTGCCGCTTTTCCTTCGCCCGTCAACGAGCATGCGAGTCTGTTAGGGTTTATTCCAAAGCGCCACACCGTGTGAGTCACCTTTTGCAGATGGAGGCGGGGATGAGCCTGCTCCCGAAAGATGTTGAGAGTCATTATTTGCAAAGCCGCGAGCAAGAGCGGCTTTCTGCTGATCGCGGAGAACTTGAGCGCCTTCGAACCCAAGCGATTCTTGCGCGCGATCTCCCGCCTGCCCCAACCGTAGTCGTTGACGTGGGAGGAGCGGCGGGAGTCTACGCTTTCCCGCTTGCCAGGCAAGGTTATGAAGTCCACCTGATTGATGCGGTCGAACTCCATCTGGAACAAGCACGAGCGCACGCGGCAGTTTCCGGCCTCGCGCTCGCCTCCATGACGCTGGGCGACGCACGCAAATTGGAGTTTCCCACGGGCAGCGCCGACGCGGTATTAATGCTTGGGCCGCTCTATCATCTCACCGAGCGTCGAGATCGCGTTCAGGCTATTGGGGAGGTGCGGCGCATCCTCAAACCCGGTGGGATCCTGTTTGCCGCGGCGATTTCGCGTTTCGCTTCGTTGATTGACGGGCTTCTGAACGGATTTTTTCAGGATGCCGCGTTCCGGAAAATCATTACCGACGATCTTGCCTCCGGCCAGCACCGCAATCCGGGAAACCATCCTGCTTACTTCACGACTGCCTACTTTCATCGCCCCGAGGATCTGGCCGGTGAGATTCGCGAAGCAGGTTTCAAGAATGCCCACATCCTCGCCGTCGAGGGGCCTGCCTGGAGTGCGACGCGATTCCGTGAGACATGGGATGACCCGGCGCAGCGTGAGAAATTGATGGAATTCTTATCATTGATCGAGCGCGAGCCTTCTCTGGTGGGCGCCAGCGCGCACATCATTGCCGTGGCACGCAGAATGAGTTAGAGCTCAGACCGCTCCGTGGTTGCGCAAAAATTCGGCGACCTCGGCATGACCGCGCTCCTCGGCAAAACTGAGCGCCGTCTTTCCATCATTGGTCTTGGCGTGCAAATCCGCGCCGCTGGCCAGCAAGATGCTTACGATTCCCAGGTGCCCATTGGCCGCCGCTGTGAGGAGCGGCGAGTAGCCTGCTCCATACCGGTAATTCGGCTCGGCCCCGTTTGCCAGGAGCCACGAAACAATTAGAGTGTGGCCGCTGGCCACCGCTCCCGTCAACGCGTTGTAGCTTGTTCCGTTGGTCGCCGCGGCATTCACCTCCGCTCCTCTTTCGAGCAGGTACTCGGCGACTTCCTTGTGGCCGAAGACCGCGGCCAGGGCGAAAACAGGAAAACCATCCGGCGAATAGCTTTTCGTGAGCGCGGGTTCCTTTTCGACGAACTGCTTCACGCGCTCCAGCTGTCCCGTCGCGGCGGCCTCATGCAATTCCAGCTCAACTCCGCGCGAGAGCAACAAATCGCGAATCTCAATCTTGCCGCCGTACGCGGCCATCAGCACAGGGGACTGTCCCTGCGTGTTTTTCGCGTTAGCGAGTCCCGGTTCGGTGTCCAGCATCCTGGCCACAGCCGCGGCATTCCCCGCCCGTACCGCTTGAAAGAATATTTCGACCTGGCTCATCCGACCTCCTGCGCTTTCCCGGATCGTTTCTTCTCTGGCGCTCCATTCTGTCAGACCGCAGCGTAGCGCAGTTGAACACTCCCCAGCCACGGTTTGTTTAAGGCGATGGCCAGCCGCAAATCTCCACAGAGCCAGCCTGATGAGAAATCCTGTTTATGTCGAGTTACATCGAGGAGTCGGTGGCACGGCAGGGCATTCGCGAGAAAAACGCAGCATATATGCGGAAACAATTTTCGCCGATGAGCCTGCCAAAAAAGTGAGAGAAGTCCTCGAAGGTCTGAGTGCGCGCTGACGCGTTCCCGCGGGCTAGCGCCGGCTGCGGTCCTTGCGCACCGCTTCATCAATCAACGCATCCAATTCGCTTCGCGTGAGCGTAACGTCCTCCCCAGCCGCTTCACCGCTTTCGCAGGTGATGGGCAGCTCTGCTCCGCCGCCGGGCGGGGGAGCGACCGAGTACCGCGGGCGCGCGGCCATTAATTTGGCCACTTCCCGGCCGGAGAGCAGCACCGGCTCGCCGGAAAGTTCGGCGGCCAGCGTAATCTTCGCGCAATGTTCAATGGTCTCCATGCGAAAGAACGCCGTGAGAAGATCCGGTCCGCAGGTCACGGCGCCATGATTGGCGAGAAGCAGCGCATCGTAGTGCGGCACGAAAGGCTCGATCGCCGCGCTCAACTCCGGCGTTCCCGGGGTTGCATATTGGACAAGGGGAATCTGTCCCAGCCCCACGATCAGTTCGGGAAGAATGGCCTGATTGAGTGCTCGCCCCGCGACCGCAAATCCCGTGGCCGTTGGCGGATGCGCATGGCAGATGGCGTTCACGTCCGGACGCATCCTGTAAAACAAGAGATGCATAGCCAACTCTGAGGAGACTTTGCGATCACCGGAAAGATGCCGCCCGTCCAGGTCCGTTATCACCAGATCTTCGGGAGCAAGCATCCCCTTATTCATGCAGGTGGGAGTGGTCAGAATACGGCCGTCTTCTAGCCGCACGGAAGCGTTGCCATCGCAAGCCACGATGTATTCTCGCTCATACATCCACCGCCCCGCGATGCAGATGTCGCGGCGGTGCTGTTCTTCGCTCTTCGCGTGGCCTTGCAAAAGTGAGTATGGAGTCACGAGCGGACTCCTTCCTGGCACGGAAATCCCTTCCGGGCCCAGCAGTTCGAATTGTCAGGAACTCATCCCGCAGCGGAGTTGCGGAACGCCCCAAGCCAGCCCGGCAGGGCAGGCTTGGGTAAAAGAAACTAATACAAATCGCCTCTGGAAGCTAGGCGTAAATTCCGCGAAGCTTGAGGGCTCTGGCCACCCGGTCGATCGCCAGCATGTACGCGGCAATGCGATTATTTACTTTGTGAATTCCCGCAAATCGTACCACCTCATCGAAAGCATTATCCATCACGTCGTACAGGCGCTCGTTCACTTCGCTTTCGCGCCAGAAGAAACCCTGACGGTCCTGCACCCATTCAAAATAGCTGACGGTAACGCCGCCGGCGTTACCAAGAATGTCCGGCACGGTGAAAATCCCCTTGGCATCAATGATGGCGTCGGCTTGCCACGTAGTCGGGCCGTTCGCGCCTTCGCAGAGAATCCTGGCTTGCACCTGATTCGCATTCTTCTCGGTGATCTGGTTTTCGATGGCTGCGGGAATGGCGATGTCGCACTTCTGGAAGAGCACGTCGCGCGCGGTCATCTTCGTTCCGCCGCCGGGGAAATCCTGTAGCGGTTTCTTCTGCGTGTATACCCAGTCGATGACCTTCGGAACGTCGAAGCCCTTCTCGTTGTAAAGTCCGCCACCGATGTCCGCCAGACCGATAATCTGGTAGCCCGCCTTGTGCATCAGTTCCGCCGCCAGTGATCCAACGTTACCAAAGCCCTGCACGACCACGCGGCAAGTCTCTTTCTTGATGCCCAGCTTGGCAAGCGCCTTGTCGCAGCAAATCATTACCCCGCGCCCGGTAGCTTCGCGCCTTCCGCGGGATCCACCCAGTTCGATCGGCTTTCCGGTTACTACGGCTGTGGTGGCCTGGCCAAGGTGCATCGCGTAAGTATCCATGACCCAAGCCATGGTCTGCTCGTTCGTGCCCACGTCGGGGGCGGGAACGTCCTTCTCTGGACCCAGCCAGTTCGAAAGCTCAGCGGTATAGCGGCGGGTGAGTCGCTCGAGCTCACCACGCGACATTTTGCGGGGGTCGCAGATGATACCGCCTTTCGCGCCACCGAACGGAATATTCACAACCGCGCATTTCCAAGTCATCCAGGTGGCCAGGGCCCGCACTTCATCGATGGAAACATCCGGCGCAAAGCGAATTCCGCCTTTGCCCGGCCCACGCACCGTCGAATGCAGAACACGATACCCTGTAAAAACTTCGAGCGTGCCGTTGTCCATGCCGATGGGAATGTACAGTGTGATCTCTTTGCTCGGATATTTCAGGTAGCGGTAAAGCCCTTGTTCGAGCCCCAGTTTGTTGGCGGCAACTTCAAAACGTGCTTCGGCATTCTGGTAGACATTCATTTCTTCCGGCATTGGCGTTGGTGACATGCGAAATTCTCCTTTACAGGGACACAACAATCCTTCGGTCCACACTCAATAAAAAGTGGCGCCGCCTAATGAACACGCCACGAAACAACCGCGGCCCTGAACTGCGTGCGCAAGCACTCTTCACGCAACTCGACCCGTAATTCATTTACAGGCGCGATTCGAATGGCCAAGGAAGGTGAATGAATGCGGTCTACCCCACCGCCAGACCTGCCAATTGGCCGGGCCGCCAGTATACGAACCTGCTTCGTATCCCGCAAGCTGAGCATCGTGCAGTCGGCGCCAACTGAGCCGCAAGGGTGGCTTCGCCTGATTAAGAAGGCATACTACTGACGGGGAATTTTTCAGCGAAGTTTGTCAAGAATTACTGCAAACGGAATTGGATGGTCACGGTGAGGTGCATGGCCGTCGGTTTGCCGTCCAGAGTCGCGGGCTGGTATCTCCATTGTTTCAACGCGTCCATCGCCGCTTGATGCAAGAGTGTCGGGCCGGAAACAACTTTCATTGTAGTTACGCGGCCGTTGGCGTCGATTAAGGCGTCGATAAGAACGTTCCCGGAAACATGCTGATTCTTCGCCAGCGCCGGATATATCGGCGCAACAGGAGAGATTAGTTTGGCCTGTTTTACGTCTCCGCCAACGGGTAGCGGCGCTTCTGGTGCCGCGGGTTGTTTGGTTCCGCCCACAAGGCCAGTGTTCAGCGCTTCCGTATTGGATCCTGGTTGGTCGTCGCCAAGAGCAAGTCCGGGATCAGCCTCGGCAGCGTTTTGCGCGCCACGCTTCTGAGCTACCTTTGGAGTAGCAAGGTGAACTTCGCCGAGGACCGGCTTTTTGACTTCCGCCGGCACCGGTGTGGCCGCCGCGGAGCCGCCATTTGCCGGATTCGAAGACGGTTGGGAGTTGTGCGCGGACGCTGTCGTGGCGCCGTTGCGCGCAACGTTCAAGGGATTCGCCGTTGGATTGGATGGCGTGACTGAATTGATCTGCGTTGGCGAAGCGCTTCGCTTCGTCGAACTCGTTTGCACAGGTAGATCCGTCTGCGGAGCGCTCTTCTCCGTGGGCTGCGGCTGCAAACCTTCCGCCGGGACGGAAACTACGGGAGCTTGCACCTTCGAGACTGGTGCAGTGGATGCGTGAGCGCCTCCGGACTGTTGGTTCATGTACCACCAGCCGGCGCCCGCCAGGATCAAGATGCCGGCGGCAATCGCCGCAACAAGAAAGCCTTTGCCTGACTTCTTGGATGGGCTTTCGCTCTCGTCTTTCACTTCGTCCATCGGCAGAGCGTCCCCAAACGACGGCACACGCATTTCCGAAACTGCTTGCTCAGCGAGAGTGGGTTCGGGTTCTTCGGTGACTTCTTCTGTCTTAGGCTCCTCCGCGAGGCGTCTCGCCTTTTCTCTCAGGATCAACTCCTGCGTCGAAGAAGGTGCAGTGGCGTTCCGTGCCAGGGGCTCGAGCCACGCGGGAATTTTCAGTTCTTCCTCATCCAGCGATGGGGGAAGGAGCACGGCGGGAGTGGTTGCCGGTTCCACAGCCTTCGCACCAACGAGCTCTGGTTCAGGCGCCTTGGCAATTTCCAAGACCCGCGCCGGGGGATCCAGTATTTCCTTGCTCTCCTTCTCGAGGAACAAACTTGCCGGAGTCTCGTGCACAGGCTTGTCAGACACCGAGGGACCCGGTCCGGAAAAAAGCAAACTCGAAAGCTGCTCCTGCAAACGCGCCGTATGCTGCTTCAAGGCTTCCGTCTCTGGATCGCTGGTGACTGGCGGGGCCACCGCGGCGGGCGTTTCGGGCTTCTCTTCCGGCACCGGAGTAAAGCTCGCGGCCATCATGGTCGACGGTGAAGAGGAAACCGCTGATCGCGGTGGTTCAAGAATGGAAGCTTGCACTTCCGATGCGCGCGGGAAATCAAACGTCACCGCTGCTGGCGTGATGGGTTGCTCGGGAGATGGATCCTTCTTCGCCTCAGGAATCGTCTGTGCCGGCGAGACGGCGGCAACGGGAGGCGCAGGCATGGTGCTCTTAATGGGTAGTCCAGTGAGTGGCACGACGGGAGTCTGGGGCAAGGCTTTGACTGGCGATGCCGGGACGACGGACGCCGCCGGCTTCACTTCCACCTGCGTTTCCAATTTCGGCCGCGCGGGAATTTGTGCAACGGGCGCAGGAAGAACAGGCTTGGCAGGAACGATGCTTGGAGCGATGTTCCCTGTGGTCTCTTCAGTTCGGGGCGCGTGCGGGCGCGGGAGCGCAGGCGAACCACTCACAGCAGAAGGCCTGGAAACAGACGAGACAACCTGGGGACCAGAACCAATCCGGTCGCTCGGAAAACGCATGCCCCAAAAGCCTACGACGGATTCGGTGAACTCCAATTCCACATACCCGCTGACGTTGCGGTAGTTTTTCGACTTGACGACCTGGCAGACCACTTCTTTCTTTGTTCTTTCGTTGGTGAGAAAAAGCAATTGGCCTGGAGCAACGGAGGAAGTAAGGCGGATGACGGCGCCATTGCCGAAAACGAGGACGGTCTTGGTGGTTTCAGAGAAAGGTTCGCGTTTGTCGCTGCGGTCAATCGTTCGCGCGCCGTTGACGGTTACTTCCACTTCCAGCGCGACGGGTTGCTGCTTGAAGCCGTCGCTGGACAGCGCGGGTGTCGAGGCCGGGCGTGCCGCAGTTTCTGGTGCTGCCGTAAGAATCTCGTTTTCTTTGATGGTAGGAGGCATGGGCGTGTTTACTCGCGAAGCAAGATTTTGCTGCTTTCCCTGTCCAGGCAGGGTTCCCCGCAAACGTCTACCTCTATATCTTCTGCCTGGCTGGGAGGGCCGCCCATAGTACGCGTGTACTACAGGTCACCTGTCCGTGCGGGCAGGTTGGGATTTCGCAAGAGGGCAAAGCGGATCGAACGGGGGAAGGAGCAACCGGGACGCGAGAAGTTTTGAACAGCTATCGTGGAAGCGGAGGTTTGAAGCGTTCGTCCACTTCAACTTGGTAACCTGTGACGAGCTTATTGGTTTCGTTGGCCATGCCGATCACCGCCTGAAGCTCTTTGAACATGGCGTCGGTCATGCCTTTGCCAAAGGCCGAAGCAGTGTGGGATGCGATGCAGTAGGTGCAATTGTTGGTGACGCTGACGGCGATGTAGAGCAGCTCCTTGGTTAGCGGATCGAGCGCGCCCGGTCCCATGATTTGCTTCAAGCTTTCCCAGGTACGCTTCAGAAGCGCTGGGTCGTGCGCGATGGCCTTCCAGAAATTATTGATCCAGTCGATTTTGCGCGTGGCCATGATGTCGTCGTAAACCGCGCGGACTTCCGGGCTGGCGTCCTGGTATTCGATGAATGCAAATGTGGGCATGAGAATCTCCAAAAAATGATGGGCTAGTGCAACCCACAAGTTAGCAGGAATCGCACAGAGCAGCCAGCGCGCTTCGGGCACAATCTGTGAGAAAGAGTCGAAAAGAGGATCGAACAAACGGTTCAGAATACTTGTCTAGAAGCCGCTTCCAGGCACTCTCGAAGATGAAAATTATTGGTCCAATGAATAAAATTCATTGTGCTTGACACGCGCCGCAGCGAAGGGTTAAATCTCAAATAACGCAGCCATATTGGCTTCTGAGTCGTGTCGAGTTTTTTGAACCGGGGAGGGGCGAGCTGGTCCGGGGGCTTGTCCTTGTTTTCAAAAACAGAAGTTTTTCTACCAGCCGAAAGCGATTGGTTACGAGTGGCGCTTTTTGGTGAAATTCCTTTTTACAAGCGCGCCCGAGCGAGTCGGGGGCGCAGGTGCAGGCAGTGCTCTTCTATCTCGATGAGGGGGTGTTTTCTAATGATGAAGCGCTTAGTCATAGCAGTTTTGGTTGTTCTGTCGCTGGCGGTAGGAGCAAACGCTCAAACGTTCCGCGGCGCGATTAACGGGACCGTTTCGGATCCTTCCGGAGCCTCGGTTCCCAACGCCGCGGTGAAGGCCACAGAGAATGCCACTGGTATTGACCACAATACGGTTACGACTAGCGACGGGGCCTTTTTCTTCCAGGACATGCCGCTAGGATTCTATAAGGTAACGGTGACGGCTTCGGGCTTTCCCGTGTATACCGTGGATAAGGTCGAAGTAGTCGCCGGTACGATCTACACGCTGAACGTCAAACTAACACTCCAACAGCAGGCCACGACGGTCGAAGTTTCTGCCGCAGCGCTGGTGCTGGACACCACGACGCAAACGCAGAACATGACGATTCCTTCGGACACCGTGCAAGATGTTCCGCTAAATGGACGCGATTTCACACAGTTGGCCGCAACCACCCCGGGTTATGGAGGTTATTCCGTGGGCGCGTTTGGATCGCTTAATGGATCGCGGGCCAACGGGATGAACTGGCAAATCGACGGCGTGGACAACAACGACTTCTGGCACAACATTCCTGCGGTCAACCAGGGCGGTGTCTCAGGTATCGCGGGAGTCGTGTTGCCAATTGATGCGATTGACGAATTTTCCGCGCAGACGCAATCGAGTGCGGAGACGGGACGCAATCCGGGCGGAACGATAAACGTCGCCCTCAAATCCGGTGGCAATGACTTGCACGGTACCGCTTACTACTATAACCGGAATGAATTTTACGGCGCACATTCGCCATTCTTTACGCCCACGCCAGGGAAGAGGGCGCCCAGGCTGCGCAATGAGAATTATGGAGCTACGGTCGGCGGTCCCATCATCAAGAACAAAGCGTTTTTCTTTCTTGGTTACGAGAAACAGGACTACATCATCGGGCTTTCCGGGAAAGCGACGGAACCCTCAACGGCATGGCAGACGGTAGCATTGGACATCCTAAAGAACCCAGGCAATAAATACGGCACTTACGCGCAGGTCACACCTAGTCCGCTCTCTACCACGTTGATGTCTACGCTATGGCCTTCCTCTGTCCTCGCCGATCCCGCGGTGAACGCAGGTGGGGCGGTAGAAAATAACTACTTCAGTTCGTCGCCGTCCACAGGTTTCAGCTACAACGGCGTTGGAAAACTTGACTACAACATCAGCGACAAACATCGCCTTTCGTTTCACATGTTCTCGGGAGAAGGAAACCAAATACAGCCGACGGGCGGCAGTGCCGCGCTCGGTTCGGCCAGCTCGAATCTTAAGTATTATTTTGAAGAGGCGCCCATCCACGTACAGAACTATTCATTGGTCCTGAATTCCGTATTTACTCCACACCTGACCAACCAAGTGCTTTTCGGCGTCAACTACTTCAACCAGGTTTTCCATGATTTCAACAATTCTTTCGATCCCAATGCTTTGGGATTGTTCTTGAGCCCCGATGCTAAGAAGGCAGGAAAGTTCATCAACGGTGCCCCAAATATCATCATTGTGCCGTTCGGGTTCAGTGGCGCGGGATTTGAACAGGTGGGAATTACTCCACCCGAAGGCCGGAATGATATTGTCGGTCACCTGACGGACATCGCGTCCTACACTACCGGAAAGCACGAATTCCGGTTCGGAGGGGAGTTCCGGCAAGGACGCGTGAACGAGTTCTACTTCCGCCATGGGCTCGGAAGTTTTGGCTTTGATGGAACGTTCGGACCTTGGGGCAGCGCCACGGGCGGGGGATGCGGCGGAGCAACTCCAGGCCCCGCGTGCGCGGGATTAAGCGGTGATGCTTTAGCTCTGGCCGACTTCCTTGCGGGTGACGTTTCTGCTTGCACTCCCGCTAAGAATGCGGTTAGCGCGTCCTGCGGCGCTTCTATTGCCGTGGGCAATCAGGAACGGACCGTCACGGTCAATGCAGTCAACTTTTTCGGCCAGGATGCCTGGAAATTCTCCAACAGGTTGACCCTGACTTTTGGAGTGCGCTACGAATACTTTGGGCCGCTTCACAGCACGGACGGCACCTTAGCGGGATTCATACCGGGGAAGGGAGTAGTCGTTGGACAGATTTACCCGCCCGACAAGAACAATTTTGCCCCGCGAATCGGGTTTTCTTACCAACCCACGTCAAAGGGTGATCTTGTGGTGCGCGGGGGAGTTGGGGTCTTTTATGCCCAAACCAATATAAATCCGTTTCTGGACTATCGCCCGCCGAGCGGCGCGGATGGACTAGAGGACAACCCGGCGGGTCCCGCGGCCGTCTCGCTCTACACTCTTAACAACGGCTTCAATTGGGGTAACGGACCTGGCCAAAAACAGTTCGGTGGGGCGTCAATCTTCCCGGCCGTAAGCACATGCCCGACGGGCAACGGTTGCGCCAATGCACCTTTCGATGTCTTTGGCGTCAGCCAGAATTTCCGTACTCCCTACACCTATAATTACAACCTGCAGGTTGAGAAAAGCCTGAGTAGTGCTGCCGTTCTCCAGATCGGATACGTGGGCAGCGAGACTCGAAAGCAGTCGGTAATGCTGGACATCAATCAGCACGGGACCGTGAGTTGCGCGGTGGGTTGCCCCTTTAACAGCTACGGTCACATCAACCAACTTAACAGTATTGCGAACGCAAACTACAACGCTCTGCAAGCAGTTTTCAAAGTCAGGGCCTGGCGTGGGCTGTCAGCACAGTTTGGTTACACGTGGGCGCATGCCTTGGATACGGATACGGATTACCGGCACGTCCTTCCGCTGGACAGCGCCAACCTGAAGCAGGAGTACGGGAACAGTGACTTCGACACACGGCACAACTTCACTAGTTTCTTCACCTACGACGTGCCTAAGGCTCCGTGGGCCAGTGGCTGGTCGGGCAGATTGGTCAATGGATGGCAAGTAAGCACCTTGTTCTCTTTTCACACAGGACAACCATTCGGAGGCTCGCCACGCCCAGGGCAGAACCAGGTAATAGCCAATCCCTTTGCGGGCGAATCCCACGCATTCAACAAGAATGGTGTGACCTGGATCAACCCGAATGCGTTCGTGTCGGCCGGAACGGATCCAGTTACTGGAATTCCCCTCCCGGGCAATGTCACGCGTAATAAATACTACGGCCCGGGCTTCCAGGACGTAGATCTATCGGTGATCAAGAACATCCCGATTCGTGAGCGGCTCAAGATACAGCTCCGTGCCGAGATGTATAACCTGTTCAACCACGTCAATCTCGTGTCCGGAACGGGCGCAGTCAATTCGAGCGGGATCATCAACGACACTATCGGCGACTTCAACGGCGCTCCCGGAATCGGGCCTGGCGAAGCCTTTAACATGCAGCTAGTCGCAAAGATCATCTTCTAGCGACTGCACAACCTTAACTGGAAAGGCCCTCCGATTTCGTCGGGGGGCCTTTTTGTTTTGGATTGTCTTTTAGAGTGGGCGCAGCCGCGGAGCCGCGGCCTTGGCGGCGGCGCTACCGATGGAGAAATTCTTCGAGGAGCAGGCGGGAGAGGCGCCTGGTGTCGTGGCGGATGACGCCGTGTTCCTCGAGCAAATTGTCGAGGATGGCGCGGAAGCCGAGTTTCTGGAGCGCGGGAAGATCAATGGCCACTGGTTCGGCGCCTTGAGTGCGGTAGCGCCGCGCCACGTCCGGCGAAACGGACTTGCGGTTGGCGACCACCCAATCGATCACGCGATGCGGCACGTGTTTCTGGATCGCGCGCAGATGATCAGCAAGAGCATAGCCGGACGTTTCGCCGGGCTGCGTCATCAGATTGGCGATGTACACGCGCGGGGCTTTGGACCGGGCGACGGCGTTGGCGATTTCCGGAATCAGCAGATTCGGCAGGATGCTGGTGTAGAGCGATCCAGGCCCGAGAAGAATCAGGTCGGCTTGTTTGATGGCTTCGATGGCCTTGGGAAGCGGTCGCACGCGGCGCGGCGAAAGATGAAGTTTTTTGATCGGCGTGCGGCTGGCAGTAATGCTCGTTTCGCCGTGGACGATGCGCCCGTTTTCCAGCGAGGCCACCAGGTGCACGTTCGAAAGCGTGGAAGGAAAGATGCGGCCGCGAATGGCAAGCACTTTGCTGCTCACGCGGATGGCTTCTGTGAAATCACCGGTAACGTGCGTGAGCGCGGCGAGGAAGAGATTGCCGAAATTATGGCCGATGAGGCCGCGGCCGGCGTGAAAGCGATATTGAAACAGGCGGCCGAGCAGCGCTTCGTCTTTCGAAAGCGCGACCATGCAGTTGCGGATGTCACCTGGCGGCAGAATGCGGTTCTCGCGGCGCAACCGGCCGGAGCTGCCGCCGTCATCGGTGACGGTGACGATAGCGGCTAGATCGGCGATGGGCCTCTCCAGGCTGGCATGTTCGTCGGGGACGCGGAAAACGTATTCTTTCAGGCCGCGCAGCAGCGTGGAAAGGCCGGTGCCGCCGCCGAGCGCAACAACGCGGAAGCTCGGCGGACGAGGTTTCGATTTGGAAGCACGTTTTTTCATTTCCGGCGTTCTGGGTGGCGGACCCGGCGTCATCTTATAGAAAACAATTTAACACAGAGAACTCGGAGGCCACAGAAAGTGGAGAAGAAAAAACAGCACGGGTCTGGAGACCGCCACTACAAGAGCGCTAGCTGGCGAGGCCGTCTTTCTCCGGATAGAGCAACTCGGTGAAGCGAGGGTCTTCCTGGAGGAACGCGAAATCTTCATCGTTGCGCGCGTGATAGCGGTTTTCC
>Ga0307479_10001025_pt1 | contig 25340 bp, 26 predicted proteins | sample atmos_gasesECM4C_FD_203743 | JGI IMG/M metagenome (GOLD analysis project Ga0307479, IMG submission 203743) | Hardwood forest soil microbial communities from Morgan-Monroe State Forest, Indiana, United States - atmos_gasesECM4C_515 | ecosystem: Environmental > Terrestrial > Soil > Temperate... | reverse complement strand
GCGGCTCGTGGGCGCGCTGGTTCCCGTGCGCATCGTCGGCGCCGAGCCCAACAGCCTCGCCGGAGAACGGCTCGAGTGCGAGGAGCGCATCCCCGCATGAGACCGCCCGGCGCCTCGAGCGCACCCAAGCCAACCGGCGACGCCGTGCAGATGCAGTTCGACGACAATGCGCTCTTGCCATTGCTCTTCGGCGAGCGCGACGCGCATCTCGATCGCATCGAGCGCCAGCTTGGCGTCTCCGTGGTCTCGCGCGGCAATCGCCTGGCGATTTCCGGACCCAGCCCGCGCGCGGACCAGGCCCGCGCGGCGCTGGCGGCGCTCTACGATCGCTTGAAGCGCGGCCTCGAGGTCGATGGGCCCACGGTCGATGCCGCGGTCCGGCTCGCGCACAGCCGGCCCGGCGAGGCGCCTTCGCCCTTCGGCGTCGAGGCCGAGATCCACACGCGCAAGCGCCGCGTCAGCGCGCGCGGCGCAAACCAGGCGGACTACATCCGCGCGCTGCGCAGCCACGAGCTGGTCTTCGGCCTGGGTCCCGCCGGCACCGGCAAGACCTACCTCGCGGTCGCCACCGCCGTCGACATGATGATGTCGGGCAAAGTGGAGCGCATCGTGCTGTCGCGGCCCGCGGTCGAGGCCGGCGAGCGCCTGGGCTTCCTGCCCGGGGACGTGCGGGAGAAGGTCGATCCCTATCTGCGGCCGCTCTACGACGCGCTCTACGACATGCTGCCCGGCGAGCAGGTGCAAAAGCGGCTCCTGAGCGGCGAGATCGAGATCGCGCCGCTCGCCTTCATGCGTGGCCGAACGCTGAGCCACGCCTACATCATTCTCGATGAGGCCCAGAATACCACCCCCGTCCAGATGAAGATGTTCCTGACCCGGCTGGGCGAAGGCGCGCGGATGGCGGTGACCGGCGACCTCTCGCAGATCGACCTGCCGCGCGGCACCACGTCGGGCGTCAATGACGCGTTGGCGGCGCTCGAAGGGGTGGAGGGCATCACCATCATCCGCTTCACGGAGGCGGACGTGGTGCGCCATCCGCTGGTGCAGCGCATCGTGCAAGCCTACGACCGCCGCGACCGCCGCCGCGGCAGCCGCCGGCCCCCGGGCAACCATGAGTGACCGCTCCGCCTCCCGGCTCCGCCGCAAACCCGCGATCGCGATCGATCTGGCGGAGACCTCGCCGCGCTGGCGCGAGCGCCTGCCGCGCCGCCGCGCGCTCTGCGTGGCGGCAGCCGAGGCCGCCTTCGCCGCCGCCAAGCCGCGGCGCACGCGGCGGACCGAGGTGAGCGTGGTGCTGGCCGACGACGCGCTGGTGCGGCGGCTCAATCGGCAGTGGCGGCGTATCGATGCCGCCACCAACGTGCTGTCGTTTCCCTCGCTCGACCAGGAGCTGCCGCCGAAGGCACCCTTTCTGCTGGGGGATGTCGTGCTCGCCTACGAGACCGTAAGCCGAGAGGCGCAGGAGCAAGGCAAGGATCTCGCCGACCATCTGCGCCACCTGGTGGTGCATGGAATCCTGCACCTCCTCGGCTACGACCACGAGGACCCGGGCCAGGCCGAGCAGATGGAGGCGCTGGAGACTCAGGTGCTGGCACGGCTCGGGGTCGACGACCCCTATGCCGAGCGGCAGGGGGTGGGCCATGACTGACGCCCCGACCGGCCGTCCGACCGGCGCGCGCGAGGCCGAGGACGGTCCGTTCCGCGGCCTGCGCAACTGGTTGAGGCAGCTGCGCGGCGAGCGCGCGGGCGAGCCGGATCTGCGCGCCTCGCTCGAGGAGCTGATCGAGGAGCACGAGGAGCAGCCGTTCGATCCGCAGGAGCGCGCGATCCTCGCCAATATCGTGAAGTTGCACGAGCAGACCGCGGCCGACGTGATGGTGCCGCGGGTCGACATCGTGGCGCTCGAGGTCGACACGCCCTTCGAGCAGGTGATCAAGTCGATGGTGGAGCACGGGCATTCGCGCGTGCCCGTCTATCGCGAAACGCTCGACGACGTCGTCGGCATGGTGCACATCAAGGACCTGCTGCCCTACGCCGCCGACAACAAGCCGGTGGCACTCGCCAAGATCGTGCGCAAGGTGCTGTTCGTGGCACCCTCGATGCCTGTGCTCGACCTGCTCCTGCAGATGCGGCTGACGCGCATCCATCTGGCCCTGGTGGTCGACGAGTTCGGCGGCGTCGACGGGCTGCTCTCGATCGAGGACGTGATCGAAGAGATCGTGGGCGAGATCGAGGATGAGCACGATCCCGCCGATCCGCCGCAGCTGATCGAGCGGCCGGATGGCAGCATCATCGTCGAGGCGCGCATGCCGATAGACCGGCTCGAGGATGCGACCGGCCAAAAGCTGCTGCCGCCCGAGATCGAGGAGGAGATCAACACGCTGGGCGGCCTGGTCACGACGCTCGCGGGCCGGGTACCGGCGCGCGGCGAGGTGATCAGGCATCCTTCGGGCTTCGACATCGAGGTGCTCGACGCCGATCCCCGGCGGGTGAAACGGCTGCGCTTGCGCGGCTTGCCCGCGCCGCCGCGGGTGAGCGAGGTCGAGCATGCGTGAGCGGGCGTCCACCCTCGCCTTCCGCGGTGCTATTCCCGTAGCGCCCGTGCAGCTCGCGGCGCTCAGGCTGGCGGAGCTGCAGGGCCTGCGCCGCTACGGCGCGGCCTTCCTCTTGGGCGTGCTCGCGGCGGCGGCCCTGCCGCCCGTCGACATGACGCCGGTGCTGGTCCTGTCCTTCGTCGGATTCGTCTGGCTGTTCGACGGCGCGCAACGCCCGCGGGAAGCATTCGGTATCGGCTGGTGCTTCGGTCTCGGCTTCTTCGTCGCCGGGCTCTATTGGCTGACGGCCGCGCTCTTCGTCGACATCGCGCGATTCTGGTGGCTGACGCCTTTCGCCCTCCTGGGGGTGCCGGCGGGACTGGCGATCTTCACGGGCGGCGCGGTGCTGGCGGCGCATTGGACCTGCCGCTGGCTCAAGTGGCGCGGCGTCTCGCGGGCTCTGGCGCTGGCGGTGTTCTGGTGCGGCGCCGAGTGGCTGCGCGGCCATGTGCTCACGGGATTTCCCTGGAACCTGATCGGCTATGCCTGGTCGGGCGCGTTTCCCGGCAGCCTCACCATGCTGCAAGTGACCTCGCTGGTGGGGATCTACGGCTTGAGCCTGCTGACGGTGACCGCAGCGGTGTTGCCGGCGACCTTGGGCGACCTTGGCGGACGGCGCTGGCCGCCGCTCATCGCCGCGGCGGCGCTGATCGCGGCCTGCTTCGCCTTCGGCTGGGCGAGGCTCGACGCCGTGGGCATGCCGGGGATGCAGCCCGACGTGCGGATCCGGATTGTCCAGCCCTCGATCCCGCAGAGCCTCAAGAATGATCCCGGCCAGCGCCTGACGAACTTCCGCCGACAGCTCGCCTTGAGCAGCGAGCCCGACGAAGCCGGCGCGCCCTTCAATGTCCTGATCTGGCCCGAGGCGAGCGCGCCGCCCTTCCTCGAGCGGGACGCGGCTGCCCGCATGGCGATCGCGGCGCTGTTGCCGCCAAACGGCCTCGCCCTCGTCGGCAGCGAGCGCAGCGACCCGCCGCCCGGGCCGCTCGAGCATTTCTGGAACAGCCTGGTCGCGGTCGATCACGCCGGCACGATCCAAGGCTACTACGACAAGGCGCACCTGGTGCCGTTCGGCGAATATGTGCCGTTCCGCGGCGTGCTGCCGATGGACAAGATCACCCCGGGCACCACCGATTTCTCCGCCGGGCCCGGGCCGCGCACGCTGCACCTGCCGGGCCTGCCGCCGGTCTCGCCGCTGATCTGCTTCGAGGCGATCTTTCCGGACGCGGTGATCGATCCCACCGACCGCCCGCAATGGCTGCTCAATGTCAGCAACGATGCGTGGTACGGCTTCACCTCCGGACCCTTCCAGCACTTCGCCATCGCCCGGGTGCGGGCGATCGAGGAAGGGCTCCCCGTGGTTCGCGCGGCCAACAACGGTATCTCCGGCCTGATCGATCCGCTGGGCCGCGTACTGCGCCGCATGAGTCTCGATGTCGTGGGATCTGTCGACGTGCCGCTGCCGCGCGCGCTGCCGCCGACGCTCTATGAGCAGTCTGGCGATGCGTTCTTCTTGGCGGCCCTGCCCGTTTTACTAGGCCTTGCCTGGATTTTTTCCAGCCTGAAGAGGAAATCCGTGAAATCGTCCTAAATTCGGCGTATGCAAGCCTGGAATTATGCTACGAGCGGTTGACCGCATACTATCGTGTGAATTATCAATGGCCGGACCTTGCACTGGTCGGCCGAGGATAATGAACAGCAAGACCAGCGACGGCCGAAGACGCCGCCAGAAGTCTGACAAGCCCAATCCCATCGACATTCATGTCGGCTCGCGCGTCCGGTTGCGCCGCACGCTCCTGGGCCTGAGCCAAGAGAAGCTCGGTGAGGCGATCGGGCTCACCTTCCAGCAGGTGCAGAAGTACGAGCGCGGCGCGAACCGCGTCGGTGCCAGTCGCCTCTATGACCTGTCCCGAGTGCTCGACGTACCGGTGTCCTATTTCTTCGAGGAGATCACTCCGGCCGTGGCGAGCGCCGCCGACGCACGACGCGGTGGCTCGCTCGAGGAAGCGCCCGGTCCCAGCTCCGAAGCCGATCCCATGATGCGGCGCGAGACACTCGAGCTCGTACGGGCCTACTACCGGATCGCCGATCCGCAGGTGCGCCGCCGGTTGTTCGACCTCACCAAGGCGATCGCGAACGCGACGGAACGCCGGTAAGCGCCGCCGTGAGCTTTCAACACTGCAAAAATCCTTGACGATCGGTTGCGCTGGTAGCAACTAGTCGCCGGTTATGCGCGAGCGTGCCGCGTCCGGCACGGCAGCAACTTCTCCGGCCCGCGCAGCCATGAGACAGCCGGCTCTTGGGGGCCGAGGGAAGGAAAGAACGTGGCCAATCGCGATTATCTCTTCACCAGCGAATCCGTGTCGGAAGGGCATCCCGACAAAGTCTGCGACCGCATCTCGGATGCCGTGGTGGACACTTTCCTCGCCGCCGATCCGCTGGCGCGCGTCGGCTGCGAGACACTGGCCACCACGAACCGCGTGGTGTTGGCCGGCGAGGTGCGCGGCCCCGCCTCCATCACGAAGGATCTGCTGGTGGAGGTGGCGCGCAGCGCGATCCGCGACATCGGCTACGAGCAAGAGGGCTTCCATTGGAAGACGGCCGAGGTGGAGTACCTGCTGCACGCGCAGTCCTCCGATATCGCCCAAGGCGTCGATGCCGCGGGCAACAAGGACGAGGGCGCGGGCGATCAAGGCCTGATGTTCGGCTTCGCCTGCCGGGAGACGCCGGAGCTGATGCCGGCGCCGATCTACTACGCGCACGCGATCCTGAAATCGCTCTCCGAGGCGCGTCATGAAGGGTCCGCGCCCAAGCTGGGCCCCGACGCCAAGAGCCAGGTCACGCTGCAATACGCCAATGGCAAGCCCGTGCGGGCGACCTGCGTGGTGGTCTCGACCCAGCACAGTCCCGACATCGACCAGGACGAGGTCCGCGAGATCGTGCGTCCGCACGTTCTCAGGGTGCTCCCGGAAGGCTGGATGTGCGCGGAGGAGCACTTCTATGTGAACCCGACGGGACGCTTCGTGATCGGCGGACCGGACGGCGACGCCGGCATCACCGGCCGCAAGATCATCGTCGATACCTATGGAGGCGCGGCGCCGCACGGCGGCGGCGCCTTCTCCGGCAAGGACCCGAGCAAAGTGGATCGCTCCGCCGCCTATGCCGCGCGCTATCTCGCCAAGAACGTGGTGGCGGCCGAGCTTGCCGAGCGCTGCACCATCCAGGTCGCCTACGCCATCGGCGTCTCCAAGCCGCTCTCGCTCTATATCGACACCGCCGGTACCGCGCGGGTCGACGAGGAGAAGCTCGCCACGGTGCTGCAGCAGCTGATGGATCTGAGCCCGCGCGGTATCCGTACGCACCTCGGACTCAATAAGCCGATCTACGCGCGCACTGCAGCCTATGGCCATTTCGGCCGGCAGCCGGAACCCGACGGCGGATTCTCCTGGGAGCGCCTGGACCTCGCGCCCGCTCTGCGTTCGGCGCTCGCCTGACGGCAGGACCGACGCACGCGGGCCCCGACGGCAAACAGCGACTGCTCTACGGCCGGCGCCGCGGCCGCCGGCTGCGCCCCGGCCAGCGCGACCTGCTCGCCAGCCTGCTGCCGGAATTACATATCGAGCTGCCGGAGCGCGGCAGCATCGACCCGCAGCGGCTGTTCCCGATCCCTCCCGCCGAGCTTTGGCTCGAGATTGGTTTCGGCGCCGGAGAGCACTTGGCCGAGCAAGCGACGGCGCATCCCGATGTCGGCTTCCTCGGCGCCGAGGTGTTCGAGAACGGCGTGGTCAAACTGCTGGCAGAGGTGCAGCGCCGGGACCTCGCCAATGTCCGAATTCTGGTCGACGATGCACGGCTCCTGTTGGCCGCACTCCCCGATGCCTGCCTTGGCCGGGTCTTCATCCTGTTTCCGGATCCGTGGCCGAAGCAGCGGCATCACAAGCGACGCATCGTGTCGCCGGGCGCTCTCGACCAGCTCGAGCGCACCATGAAAACGGGTGCCGAGCTCCGGCTCGCCACCGACGATATCGGATACCTCCGCGCCATGCTGGAGCTGGTCCCCGCTCATTCCGCCTTCGCCTGGCAGGCACGCGGGCCCGCAGACTGGCTCCGGCGGCCGCCCGATTGGCCGGCGACGCGCTACGAGGCGAAGGCGGTCGCGGCCGGCCGAATCCCGCATTTTCTGCGCTTCGCGAGGCGGCCCGGATGACCCCGCCAATCGGCCTTGCAAGCCCGGAAAATCGGGCTATATTCCCGGCCAAATAAACCCATAGGGTGCGGTTGATTAAACCGCATCTCTGAAACCAAGGGGTGGGCCGCCGGCCCGCCCTTTTGTTTTAAGAAGGCAGGAACGGCGAGGCATATCCGGTGATCGACACCGCCCGCATCGAGACGTTAATCGCGCCCTCGCTCGAAGCGATGGGCTATCGGCTCGTGCGCGTGGCCGTCACCGGCGGCCGGAGCACCCCGGTGCTGCAGGTGATGGCGGAGCGCATGGACGAGCGGCCGATGGGAGTGGACGACTGCACCGAGGTGACCCACACGGTTTCGGCGCTCCTCGACGTCGCGGACCCGATCGAGCACACCTACCTCCTCGAGGTGAGCTCGCCCGGGATCGACCGCCCCCTGGTCCGGCGCGAGGACTATGAGCGCTTCCAGGGCCATGAGGCGAAGCTCGAGCTCACCGCTCCCATCGAGGGACGCCGGCGCTTCCGAGGCAAGCTGCTCGGCATCGAGGCCGACCGCGTCCGGCTCAACCTCGGAGCCGAGGTGGTGGAGCTGCCCTTGGCGCGCATCCAGCGCGCGAAGCTGGTGCTGACCGACGAGCTCCTGGCCGCCCAGCAACGGCGAGCCTGACCCCGATCGACATCGACAACCCACACCGAGACTAACCCATGCAATCCCCCGCGATCTACGCCCGACCCGAGCTCCTGCAAGTCGCCGACACGGTCGCGCGCGACAAGGGCATCGACCGCGACGAGGTGCTGGTCGCGATGGAGCAGGCGATCCAAAAGGCGGGCCGCTCGAAGTACGGGCAGGAGTACGACATCCGGGCCGAGATCGACCGCAAGAACGGCGAGATCCGGCTGATGCGCTTTCGCGAGGTAAAGGATCCCGTGGAGAACGAGGCGACGCAGATCCCGCTCTCCGAGGCGCGGCGCTTCAATCCCGAGGCCGAGGTCGGCGATTTCATCACGGACCCCTTGCCGCCGATCGATTTCGGCCGCATCGCCGCGCAAACCGCCAAGCAGGTGATCGTGCAGAAGGTGCGCGATGCCGAGCGTCAGCGGCAATACGCGGAGTATAAGGACCGTATCGGCGAGATCGTGAACGGCCTCGTCAAGCGCGTCGAGTTCGGCAACGTGATCGTGGATCTGGGCCGGGCCGAGGCGATCCTGCGGCGCGACGAGCTGCTGCCGCGCGAGACCTTCCGCCAGGGCGAGCGCGTGCGCGCCTATATCTACGACGTGCGCCAGGAGGTGCGGGGACCGCAGATCTTCCTGTCGCGCACGCACCCGCAGTACATGGCCAAGCTATTCGCCCAGGAAGTGCCGGAGATCTATGACGGCATTATCGAGATCCGCGCGGTCGCGCGCGACCCCGGCAGCCGCGCCAAGATCGCGGTGATCTCCAACGACAGCGGCATCGATCCCGTGGGTGCCTGCGTCGGCATGCGCGGCAGCCGCGTCCAGGCGGTGGTGGCGGAGCTGCAAGGCGAGAAGATCGACATCATCCCGTGGTCGCAGGACCCCGCGACCTTCGTGGTGAATGCGCTGGCCCCCGCCGAGGTCGCCAAGGTGGTGATGGACGAGGAGCAGCGCCGGATCGAGGTGGTGGTGCCGGACGACCAGCTCAGCCTCGCGATCGGGCGGCGCGGCCAGAATGTGCGGCTCGCCTCGCAGCTCACGGGCTGGGACATCGACATCCTGACCGAGGCCGAGGAGTCCGAGCGTCGCCAAGAGGAGTTCCGCAGCCGCAGCCAGATGTTCATCGAGGCACTGGACGTCGACGATGTGATTGCCCATCTATTGGTTACGGAGGGCTTCACCTCGGTCGAGGAAGTGGCGTTCGTCGCGACCGAGGATCTCGCGGGGATCGAAGGCTTCGAGCCGGCGATCGCGGCGGAGCTGCAGCAGCGGGCGCGGACATTCCTGGAAGAGCAAGCGGCGAGCGCCGAGGCCAAGCGCAAGGAGCTCGGCGTCAGCGACGAGGTCGCCGCGATCGAGGGTCTGACGCCGCAGCGCCTCGTGGCGCTGGGCGAGAAGGGTGTGAAGACCCTGGACGACCTTGCCGATCTCGCCGGCGACGAGCTCGCCGAGATGATGCCTGCCAACTTGAAGCTCGAGCCCGACGCGGCGAACGCCATCATCATGGCGGCGCGCGCGCACTGGTTCGCGGACGAAGCCGCTCCCGCCGGGGGCGAGGCCAAGGAGTAGCGCCACGACCGAGGCTCTGGCACCGCTCGACCTAGAGGACACCGGACCGCTCCGGCGCTGCCTGGTGACGGGCGAGGTGCGGGCCAAGCCGGAGCTGATCCGCTTCGTCGTCGGACCCGACGGCCGGATCCATCCGGACGTGGCGGAGCGCTTGCCGGGCCGGGGTTTGTGGACGCTTGCCCGGCGCGATATAATAGCGCGCGCGGTCAAGAAGCGCCTTTTCGGCCGGGCGGCGCGGGCAACGGTCGGGGTCGACGACGACCTCGACCGGCGGGTCGAGGAGCTGCTGGTTCGGCGCGCCATCGAGCTTATCGGGCTCGCCCGTCGCGCGGGGCTCGCCGTCTGCGGTTTCGTCAAGGTCGAGGCGGCGCTCGATGCCCGCCGGGCGGCGGTGCTGATCGCCGCCGCCGATGGCAGCGCGGACGGCCGGGGCAAGCTCAAGGCGCGTGCGCCGGGATTGCCGCTGGTGGAGGCGCTGACCTCGGCGGAGCTGGGGGCCGCATTCGGCCGCGAGAGCGCGGTGCACGCCGTCTTGAAGGCGGGGCCGCTGGCCGAGACTTTTCTGGCCGTTGCCGGACGCCTCGCGGGATTTCGCGAGCCGTTGGCGAGCAAGAGCGACGGTGGTGTATCTCTGCAGCAAGGAACTTCGATCGGACCGAGATGACGGATAACAACGAACAGGAAAGCAAGCGGCCGCTGAGCCTTGGCCGCCCCGGCGGCGGCCGGCTGGAGCTGCGCAAGCCGATCGAGACCGGCCAGGTCCGGCAAAGCTTCCCGCACGGCCGCTCCAAGACCGTGCAGGTGGAGGTGCGCCGCAAGCGCGCGGTGACGCCGGGCCAACCCGAGAAGCCCGAGACGCAGCAGCCCGGCGCCAAGTCGGCTGCCGGCGGGGCCGGCGCCGGGATTCAGGGTCCGGCCGGCGCCAAGCGCGCGCCGATCGTGTTGCCGCGCGGGCTCACGCCGAGCGAGCAGGCGGCGCGCCAGCGCGCCCTCAAGGGCGCGATCCTCGCCGACGAGGAGGCGCGCAAGCAGGCCGTGCTCGACGCCGACCGCCACCGCGAGGAAGAGGAGCTGCGCCTGGAGGAGGATCGCCGGCGCCGGGAGGACGATGCGCGCCGGCGCCAGGAGGAGGAAGAGGCCAAACGCAAGACCGAGGAAGAGGCGAAGCAGCGCGTCGAGGCCGAAGGCAAGCGCAAGGCCGAGGAAGACAAACGCCGCGAGATGGCGGAGCGCGCCGGCAAGGCCGCGGCCGCCAAGGTGGCGGCGCTCTCCGCCGCCGGGAAAGTCAAGATCGAGGAAGAGCCGGAAGACGAGCCCAAGCGCGGCAAGACCGAGGCGCGCAAGCCGACCCTGGTCCCGCGCCGGGACGAGCCGCGCCGGCGCACCGGCAAGCTGACGGTGAGCCGCGTTCTCAGCCAGGGCGACGAAGAGCGCATGCGGAGCCTGGCCTCGGTGCGCCGCGCGCGCGAGAAGCAACGCGCCCACCAGCTGCAGGCTCTGCAGGAGCCGACCAAGATCGTGCGCGACGTCGTGGTGCCCGAGACGATCACCGTGCAGGAGCTCGCCAACCGGATGGCCGAGCGCGGCACCGACGTCATCAAGGCACTGATGCGGATGGGCGTCATGGCAACCATCAACCAGGTGATCGATGCCGACACGGCGGAGCTGGTCGTCACCGAATTCGGCCATAAGCTGAAGCGGGTGGCCGAATCCGACATCGAGCTCGGGCTCAAGGGCGAGGCCGACGCGGCGGAGACGCAGCAGCCGCGTCCGCCCGTCGTCACCATCATGGGCCACGTCGATCACGGCAAGACGTCGCTCCTGGACGCGCTCCGCCACACCGACGTGGCGGCCGGCGAGGCCGGCGGCATCACCCAGCACATCGGCGCCTATCAGGTGACGCTCGCGAGCGGCGAGAAGATCACCTTCATCGATACACCGGGTCACCAGGCCTTCACCCAGATGCGCGCGCGCGGCGCCACCGTCACCGATATCGTGGTGCTGGTGGTGGCGGCCGACGACGGCATCAAGGAGCAGACGGTGGAGGCGATCCGCCACGCCAAGGCGGCGAAGGTGCCGATCATCGTCGCCATCAACAAGGTCGACAAGCCCGACGCCAATCCCGACAAGGTGCGCCAAGAGCTGCTGCAGCACGAGATCGTGGTCGAAAAGATGAGCGGCGACGTCCTCGACGTCGAAGTCTCCGCGCTCAAGAAGACCGGCCTCGACAAGCTCGAGGAGGCGATCCTGCTGCAGGCGGAGATCCTCGACCTCAAGTCCAATCCGGACCGGCCCGCCGAAGGCGTGGTGATCGAGGCGAAGCTCGAGCGCGGCCGCGGCGCGGTCGCCACCGTGCTGATCAAGCGCGGCACGCTCAAGGTCGGCGACATCTTCGTCACCGGCAGCGAATGGGGCCGGGTGCGCGCGCTGCTCGACGACCGCGGCGCAACCATCGATTCCGCGGACCCCGCCATGCCGGTCGAGGTCCAGGGGCTGAACGGCGTGCCGCTCGCCGGCGATGATTTCACGGTCGCGGCCGACGAGGGCCAGGCGCGCGATATCGCCGCGTTCCGCCAGCGGCGCCGGCGCGAGCAGCAGGCGGCGCAAGGCGCCCGCGGCACGCTGGAGCAGATGTTCTCGCAGATCGCCGCCGGCGCCGCCAAGGAGCTTGCCGTCGTGGTCAAGTCCGACGTGCAGGGCTCGCTCGAGGCGATCGTGGGCTCGCTCGAGAAGCTCTCGGGCGAGGAAGTGAAGCTCCGCGTGCTGCACTCCGCGGTCGGCGGCATCAACGAGAGCGACGTGATCCTCGCCAAGGCCTCGGCCGCGGTGATCGTCGGCTTCAACGTGCGCGCCAACCCGCAGGCGCGCGACATGGCCCGGCGCGACGGCGTCGAGATCCGCTATTACTCGATCATCTACGACGTGATCGACGACATGAAGAAGGCGCTCGGCGGCATGATGGCGCCGACGCTTCGCGAGCGCTTCCTCGGCAACGCGACCATCCGCGAGGTCTTCACCATGAGCAAGGCCGGCAAGGTCGCCGGCTGCATGGTGACCGAGGGCTCGGTCCGCCGCGGCGCCCGCGTCCGCCTGCTGCGCGACAACGTCGTCGTCCACGAGGGCAGCCTGAAGACGCTCAAGCGCTTCAAGGACGAGGTGCGCGAGGTCAAGGAAGGCTACGAGTGCGGCATGGCGTTCGAGAACTACCAGGACATCCAAGTCGGCGACGTCATCGAGTGCTTCGAGATGGAGGAGGTCGCGCGCGCGACTGCGTGAGACTGATCCCCGTCCGCGTGTCGCTTCGGCGCGGGGAGCCATTGCCGCCATGAGGAAACAGCCGAGATCCCGCACCGAGCCCTCCGCGCGCCAGCTGCGCGTGGGCGAGGAGGTGCGTCATGGGCTCGCCCGCATCTTCGAGCGCCACGAGCTCCGCGACCCCGCGCTCGTCGACGCGACGCTCACGGTGACGGAAGTGCGCATGAGCCCGGACCTGAAGCACGCGACGGTGTTCGTGATGCCGCTCGCGGGCGCTCATGCGCCCGAGACGCTCGCGGGCCTGAAGCGCGGCGCGCCCTATCTGCGCGGGCTCATCGCCCGCGAGGTGCCGCTCCGCTTCACGCCGACGCTCTCCTTCATGCTCGACGAGTCCTTCGATCATGCCCATCGCATCAACGAGATCCTGCACCGGCCCGAGGTCCAGCGGGACGTCACCGAATCCCAGGACCCGGGCCCCGACGAGAGTTCCGAGGACGACGGTGGCGCGTAAGCGGCGGGGCCAGCCGGTCCATGGCTGGCTGGCGCTCGACAAGCCCGTGGGCGTGAGCTCGGCGCGAGCGGTAGCGGTGGTCCGGCGGCTCTTCGATGCCGAGAAAGCCGGCCACGGCGGGACCCTCGACCCGCTGGCGAGCGGCATCCTGCCGGTGGCACTCGGCGAGGCCACCAAGACCGTCGCCTGGGCCATGGCCGCCCGCAAGACCTATCGCTTCACGGTGCGCTGGGGCGAGGCGCGCGAGACCGACGACGCCGAGGGCGCGGTCACCGCGGTCTCGGACCGGCGCCCAACCCATGGCGAGATCTTGGCGGCTCTACCGGTCTTCACCGGCGAGATCAGCCAGCGGCCGCCTGACTATTCCGCCCTCAAGGTAGCGGGTCGACGCGCCTACGCGCTCGCCCGTGGCGGTGAGACCGTGGGATTGGAAGCGCGACCGGTACGGGTCGAGAGCCTGCGCCTGCTCGGCCTGCCCGACCCCGACCACGCCGAATTCGAGGCAGAGGTGGGCAAAGGCACCTATATCCGCGCGCTCGGACGCGATTTGGCCCTGAGTCTGGGCAGCTTTGGGCATATTTCGGCGCTCCGGCGCACGCGGGTCGGGCCCTTCCACGAGGGCCACGCGATTTCCCTGGATAAACTCACCTCCCTCGGGCATAGTCCCGGCCCATTCGAGCACCTGCTTCCGGTTGAGACGGCGCTGGACGACATCCCGGCACTTGCCTTGACGGAGGCCGAAGCGGCCCGCTTGCGATGCGGCCAGGCCGTCCTCCTGCTCCGACCCATCGATCGGGCCTTCATGCTGGAGCTTGGCAACGGCCAGCGCATCCGCGCCACCTGCGGCACCAAGCTGGTGGCGCTCGCGGAGATCGCAGACGGCGCGCTTCGTCCGGTGCGTGTCTTGAACCTTTAGACATAGGAGACTCCCGATGTCGATTGCACTCCCGCGCAAGCAGGAGGTCATCAAGGAATACGCCCGCAAGGAGGGCGACACCGGCTCGCCGGAAGTACAGGTCGCGGTCCTGAGCGAGCGCATCAAGAACCTGACCGAGCACCTGGCCACGCACAGCAAGGATTTCCATTCCCGGCGCGGTCTCCTGGTCATGGTGGGTCAGCGGCGCAGCCAGCTCGACTATCTGAAACGCACCGATCCCGCCCGTTACGAGGCCTTGATCGATCGTTTGGGTTTGCGGCGCTGACGATGCCGCGACCTACCGGCGCAAGATCGGAACGCCGGATCCAGCCTGTCCCCTCGCTCGATTGGGCTCTGCCGCGGCCGGATGCAAGACCAGACCATTCAACCGAGATACCGGGCGCGCTTGCCGCGATCGCGGCTCTGGCGCTTGACGCCGGCCGCGCGATCGCGCCGCGCCTTCCCCCGTTTCTGAAAGAAGGAAGAGAGAGATGTTCCAGATATTTCGCAAGGAACTGACATGGGGCGGCCGCCGCCTCGTACTTGAGACCGGAAAAGTCGCGCGCCAGGCCGACGGCGCGGTGATGGCGACATACGGCGAGACCACAGTGCTCTGCACCGCGGTCGCCAATCGGCAGGTGAAGCCGGGGCAGGATTTCTTCCCGCTCACCGTCAACTACCAGGAAAAGACCTTCGCCGCGGGCAAGATCCCCGGCGGCTTCTTCAAGCGCGAGGGCCGGCCCTCCGAGAAGGAGACGCTGACCTCGCGGCTCATCGACCGGCCGATCCGGCCGCTGTTCGCCCCGGGCTTCCGCAACGAGACCCAGGTGATCTGCACGGTGCTGAGCCACGACCTCGAGAACGATCCCGACATCGTGGCACTGATCGGCGCGTCGGCGGCGCTCACCATCTCCGGAATTCCGTTCCTGGGCCCGATCGCGGGCGCGCGCGTCGGCTACATCGACGGCCAGTATGTGCTCAATCCGAAGCTCGACGCGCTGCCGTCGAGCCAGCTCGACCTCTTGGTCGCGGGGACGCAAGAAGGCGTGCTGATGGTGGAGTCCGAGGCGAAGGAGCTTTCCGAGGACGTGATGCTGGGCGCCGTCATGTTCGGCCACCAGGAGTTCCAGCCGGTGATCCAGGCGATCATCGAGCTCGCCGAGACCGCTGCCAAGGAGCCCTGGGACCTGACGCCCGCCTCGCCCGAGGCGGAGGCGATCGAGGCGAAGCTTCGGGACGCGATCGCGGGCGATCTCGCCGCGGCCTACGCCGAGGTGCAGAAGCAGGCGCGCCAGAACCGGCTCGAGGCCACGAAGGTGAAAGCGGAGGAGCTCTTCCCCGAAGAGCCGCAGCGGACCCTCGCCCTCAAGCTGCTCAAGAACCTCGAGAAGGATATCGTGCGGGGCGCGATCCTGGAGCGCGGCCAGCGCATCGACGGCCGCGATACCAAGACGGTGCGGCCGATCTCCGCCGAGGTGAGCGTGCTGCCGCGCGCCCATGGCTCGGCGCTCTTCACCCGCGGTGAGACCCAGGCGATCGTGGTGACCACGCTCGGCACCGGCCAGGACGAGCAGATCATCGACGCGCTCGAGGGCGAGTACCGCTCGCACTTCATGCTGCATTACAATTTCCCGCCCTACTCCACCGGCGAGGCGGGCCGGATGGGTTCGCCGGGCCGGCGCGAGATCGGTCACGGCAAGCTCGCCTGGCGGGCGGTGCATCCGTTGCTGCCGAGCAAGGAGAGCTTCCCCTATACGGTGCGCGTGGTCTCCGAGATCACGGAGTCGAACGGCTCCTCGTCGATGGCCAGCGTCTGCGGCGCCTCGCTCTCGCTGATGGATGCAGGCGTGCCGCTGGCGCGACCGGTCGCTGGCATCGCCATGGGCCTCATCAAGGAGGGCGAGCGCTTCGCCGTGCTCTCCGACATCCTCGGCGACGAGGACCATCTGGGCGACATGGATTTCAAGGTCGCCGGCAGCGAGCAAGGCGTCACCGCGCTCCAGATGGACATCAAGATCACCTCGATCACCGAGGAGATCATGCGCATCGCGCTCGGCCAGGCGAAAGACGGCCGGCTGCACATCCTCGGCGAGATGGCCAAAGCGCTCGAAGCGGCGCGCGAGGCCGTGAGCGGCAACGCGCCCAGGATCACCACGATCCACATCCCCAAGGACAAGATCCGCGAGGTGATCGGCTCCGGCGGCAAGGTGATCCGCGAGATCACCGAGGTCACGGGCGCCAAGATCGACATCGAGGACGACGGTACCATCAAGGTGGCGGCGGTGGACGCCACCGCCTCGCAGGCCGCGATCGACTGGATCCGCGGCATCGTCGCCGAGCCTGAGGTGGGCGTGGTCTATACCGGCAAGGTCGTCAAGATCATGGACTTCGGCGCCTTCGTGAATTTCCTGGGCGCGCGCGACGGGCTCGTCCATATCAGCGAGTTGGCGCCTCATCGCGTCGCCAAAACCGGCGACATCGTCAAGGTCGGCGACCAGGTGAAGGTGAAGGTGCTGGGCTTCGACGACCGCGGCAAGGTCAAGCTCAGCATGAAGCAGGTCGATCAAGCGACCGGCGAGGACATCTCCGCCAAGCTCGACCAGGAGCGGCGCGGCGGGCATCGCGACGGCAAGGAGCACGCGGCCTCGTAGTGCCGCGAGGCGTCGCCGCGCCCTCATGACCGCCTCCGCGGCGCGCAAGTCGAAGCCGGGCCACGCGCTGCCGCGGGTGATCGGGCACCGGGGCGCCGCAGGCTTGGCGCCTGAGAATACTGTGGCGTCCTTCCGCTTGGCCGCGGAACTCGGCGTGCGCTGGGTCGAGTTCGACGTGCATCTCTCCGCCGACGGCGTTCCCGTGGTGATCCACGACGACACCGTCAATCGCACGACCAGCGGCCGCGGCACCGTCGCCGCGTTGAGCCTGGCGGAGCTTCAGGCGCTCGACGCGGGTAGGTGGTTCGAGCCGCGGTTTGAGGGCGAGTGCGTGCCGACGCTGGAAACGATCGTGGCACTGCTCGGCAAGCTCGGGCTTGGCGCCGTCGTCGAGATCAAGCCGTCGCCGGGTCTGGAGGCGGCGACCGCGGAGGCAGCCGTCCGCCTCTTGCTGAGACGCTGGCCCGACCATCTGCCGCCGCCGATGGTGTCGAGCTTCAAGACGGAGGCGCTCGAGCGCGCCCATGAGGTGGCGCCGGGCATCGCCCGCGCGCTGTTGGTCGGCCGAGTCCGCAGCAGCTGGCAGCGCGAGGTCGATCGCCTCGGCTGCACGGCGCTGCATGCGGACCAACGCCGGCTCGATGCGGCGACGGTCGCCGCGGTGACGCGGGCGGGCTTGCCGCTCTTCGCCTACACCGTGAACGACGCAGCGCGAGCGGCGGCGCTCTTCGAGTGGGGCGTGGCGGCCGTGTTCAGCGACCGCCCCGATTTGATCCAGCCGGTGGCGCGCGCGGCAGCCGTTTGATTATTCCGGCGTCAATCAATACATAATGCCAGTCAAGCCCACGCCGATCGACTCGGCGTCGGCCTGCAGGGTGCGGGAGAGACCTTGAAAGCTTTGAAATCTATAGTCATTTCCGGGCGCGAGGTGCTGCCTCTGGTGGAAGGCGGCAAGGGTATCTCGATCTCGAACGGCGAGAGCTCGGGCGCCTGGGCGGCCTCCGGAGGCGTCGGCACCTTCTCCGGCGTCAATGCCGACAGCCTTGATGAGGAGGGCCGGCGCAAGACGCAGGTCTACTACGGCAAGACCCGCCGCGAGCGCCACGAGGAGCTGATCCGCTACTCGATCGCGGGCGGCATCCATCAGGCCAAGGTCGCCTACGAGCGCGCCAACGGCCAGGGCCGGCTGCACATGAACGTGCTCTGGGAGATGGCGGCGGCCGAGCGCATCCTGCACGGCGTGCTCGAGGGCGCGCGCGGCCTCATCAACGGGGTCACCTGCGGCGCCGGCATGCCCTATCGCATCGCCGAGATCTGCACCAAGTACGGCGTGCACTATTACCCGATCGTCTCCTCCGCGCGCGCCTTCCGCGCGCTCTGGAAGCGCGCCTATCACAAATTCCGCGACTGGCTCGGAGGTGTCGTCTACGAGGACCCGTGGCTTGCCGGCGGCCACAACGGCCTTTCCAACAGCGAGGATCCCGAGAAGCCCGGTGCGCCCTATCCGCGCGTCCTCGAGCTGCGCCAGCTCATGCGGGAATGCGGCATCGCGGAGACGCCGATCTTCATGGCGGGCGGTGTGTGGTACCTGCGCGAATGGGAGGACTGGATCGACAATCCCGAGCTGGGGCCCACGGCCTTCCAGTTCGGCACGCGTCCGCTGCTGACCAAGGAGAGCCCGATCTCCGACGCCTGGAAGCGCAAGCTGCTCACCCTCGACGACGGTGACGTCTATCTCAATCGCTTCAGCCCGACCGGCTTCTATTCATCGGCGGTGCGCAACGCCTTCTTGAACGAGCTCCAGGAGCGCAACGAGCGCCAGGTCGCCTACACCGTCGAGCCCGTGGGCGATCATCTGGCACCGCTCCAGGTGGGCGCGCGCGGACGGCTCGTTTATCTCACCCCGCACGACCGCGACCGCGCGCAGGGCTGGATCGGTCAGGGCTTCGCGGAGGTGCTGCGCACGCCCGACTCCACGCTGGTGTTCGTGACGCCGGAGAAGGCGCTCGAGATCCGCACCGATCAGATCAATTGCATGGGCTGTCTCTCGGCTTGCCAGTTCTCCAACTGGGCGCAGAACGAGGCCGGGAGCACGGGCAAGAAAGCGGACCCGCGCAGCTTCTGTATCCAGAAGACGCTCCAGGCGATCAGCCATTCCGACGACGTCGAATTCCAGCTCATGTTCGCGGGCCACAACGCCTACCGCTTCGCCGGTGACCCCTTCTACAGCAACGGCTTCATCCCGACGGTGAATGAGCTGGTCGCCCGATTGTTGACGGGCGATTGAGCGCGCCTCGCCGCGGCCTAGCTACCGAGTTTGAGATGAAACAGCTGACACTCTTCCTCACAAGCTGGCCCGTCGTAACCTTGATCTTCGTCGGCTTCGCGATCTTTCTGGTGTGGCCCGATGACGCCCAACGAGTGATACGCACCTTGTTGCTGGTGCCGTTCCTGCTGGCCTACCTCGGATAGTCGCGGTCCCGCGCCACGGCCGGTCATCAAATCAGGACAAGACCGGCCCCGCCGCGCCATTTGCCGTGTACCCCCGATTTGGGGTAGGCTGAACACCTTCCAACTTCCCGATCACCCGCATGACCGCGACCGCCGCACCTCGTCCTTATGCTAATGCGCTGGAGTTGCTGCGCGCGGCGAAGCTGCGGCCGACGCGCCAGCGCCTGGCGCTTGCGCGCATGCTGTTCGAAAAAGGTGATCGGCACGTGACGGCAGAGCAACTGCACGGCGAGGCGCAGGCGGCCTCGGTCAGGGTATCGCTCGCCACCGTCTACAACACGCTCCATCAATTCATCACCGCGGGCCTCTTGCGCGAGGTGGTGGTGGATCCCGGCCGCTCCTACTTCGACACGAACGTCAGCGACCACCATCATTTCTTCCACGAGGAAACCGGCCGCCTGCAGGACATTCCGGGCGAGCGCCTGGGCGTCGCCGAGCTGCCGGCACCGCCCGCCGGTACGCAAATCCGCCGCGTCGACGTCATTATCCGCTTAAGTTCGGAGCGGCCGCGCTAGCCCGCGCTGCGGTTTCGGTTTCGTCATAATTTAGAACCATTCTAATCTATTGACAGTCCCGTCCGCGCGGGTCCATAACCAGCATTCGCTGGTCCGCTGACGTTGTTTCATTTCACCACCGAGGAGGGCGCCCATGCCGTCGCTGAAAAACACGAAGACCGAAGGAAACCTGAAAGCCGCGTTTGCCGGCGAAAGCCAGGCCAACCGCCGCTATCTCTATTTCGCGCAGAAGGCGGACGTCGAGGGCTACAACGACGTCGCCGCCGTGTTCCGCTCCACCGCCGAGGGCGAGACCGGCCACGCGCATGGCCATCTGGAGTTCCTGGAGGAGGTCGGTGATCCCGCCACGGGCAAGCCGATCGGCATCACCGGCGACAATCTCAAGGCCGCGATCGCGGGCGAGACCCATGAGTACACCGACATGTACCCGGGCATGGCGCGCACCGCGCGCCAGGAAGGCTTCGACGAGATCGCCGACTGGTTCGAGACCCTCGCCAAGGCCGAGAAGTCCCACGCCGGGCGCTTCCAGAAGGCGCTCGACGCGCTCTGATCGCGCACGCGATCGATTCGCGGGGGCGCCTCGGCTGAGGCGCCCTTCGCGCTCCTGGGGACGATCAAGCACATGCGTGAAGGCAGCCTCGAGGCACCCACTCGCCATCCCATCGCCTGGGAGGATCCGGACTTCGCCGATCTCGAGAAAATCGAGGCGGAGATGCATCGGGTCTTCGAGATCTGCCACGGCTGCCGACGCTGCTTCAATCTCTGCGACAGCTTCCCGCGGCTCTTCGACCTGATCGATTCGACGCCGACGGAGGAGCTCGACGCCGTCGATCGCAAGGACTACGCCAAGGTCGCGGAGGCCTGCACGCTCTGCGACCTCTGCTTCATGACGAAGTGCCCCTACGTGCCGCCGCACGAGTTCAATCTCGATTTTCCGCATCTGATGCTCCGCTATCGCGCGGCGGAGCTGAAGGCCGGCAAGGTGCCGTGGACGCAGCGCCAGCTGGTGGAGACCGACCGCAACGGCAAACTCGCGAGCAAGGTGGCGCCGCTCGCGAACTGGGCGATCCAGACCGGAAACGCGCTGACGCGGCCCGCGCTCGAGGCCGTCGCCGGCCTCGACCGCCGCGCGGCCTTGCCGAAATTCCACGGCAAGACCTTCCTGATGCGCGCGCGGGCGGCCTCACCCGCGGTCAACGAGAAAGCGCCGGCTTTCGGCCGCAAGGCCGTGCTCTACGCCACCTGCTTCGGCAACTATCACAGTCCCAAGATCGGCGAGGCCACGCGCGCCGTGCTCGCCCACAACGGCGTCGAGACCGAGGTCGTCTATCCCGGCTGCTGCGGCATGCCGAAGCTCGAGCAAGGCGACCTCGCGGCCGTCGCCGCCGCTGCGCGCAAGGTCGCAGGCGAGCTCGGCCCTTTCATTGGCCGCGGCTACGACGTGGTAGCGCTGGTCCCCTCCTGCGCCCTCATGCTCAAGTTCGAGTGGCCGCTGATCCTGCCGCAGGACGAGAGCGTGAAGCGCCTCGCCCAAGCGGCGTTCGACGTCAGCGAATACGTGGTCGATATCGGGAAGAAGGAGGGTCTGGCGCCGGGATTACAATCCTTGCCCGGGGGCGTCACGCTGCACCTCGCCTGCCACGCCCGTGCGCAGAACATGGGCGCCAAGGCCGCGGAGATGCTGCGGCTCCTGCCGGATTCCGAGATCGCCGTTATCGAGCGCTGCTCGGGCCATGGCGGATCCTGGGGCGCCATGAAGGAGAACTTCGACACCGCGCTCAAGGTGGGGAAGCCCGTGGCGCGCCAAGCCGCGAAGAACGCCAAGGCCTTCCTCGCCTCGGAATGCCCGCTTGCCGCGACGCACATCCTGCAGGGCATGGAGGCGCTTAACGGCGAGGCGAAGCCGCCCGCCGAGGCTTTCCACCCGATCGAGCTGATGGCGCGGGCCTATGGCCTGGCGCCCGGGGCCTCCTGATGCCGCGCACGATCGCGCGCGCCGACATCCTGCCGCCCGAGGAATATGCGGCGGAGCGCCGCGAGCATCGCCATCGCGTCGGCGAGCTCAAGCGCAACCGCCGGATCGAGGTCGGCCCGTTCGTTACCTTCTATTTCGAATGCTTCGAGACCATGTGGCTGCAGGTGCAGGAGATGCTGCACATCGAGCGCGGCGGCGAGGCGCAGATCGCCGACGAGCTCGCCGCCTACAATCCGATGATCCCCAACGGCAGCGAATTAAGCGCCACCGTGATGATCGAGATCGAGGACGCCGAGCGCCGGCAAGCCGCGCTGAGCCGGCTCGGCGGCATCGAGCACAAGATGTTCCTGAGCATCGCCGGCGAGACCGTGCGCGGCCTCGCCGACCCCACCCGGGAGAACACCAGCCCCGAGGGCAAGGCCTCCTCCGTCCAGTTCGTCAAATTCCCACTGAGCCCCGCGCAGAAGGAAAAGTTCCGGGCGGCCGGGACGCCGGTCGTGGTCGGCATCGACCACCCCAATTACGGCCATATGGCGATGGTGGCGGAGCCCGTGCGGCAGGCGCTGGCGAAGGATCTCGAGTAAGGAGCGATCCGCTCCTACCGCACGTCTTCGTTGGGATCGACGCCCCAGACCTCGTTGCGGCCGAGCCACCCCCGAACGTCGGAGGTCTCGACCCGGCACCAGGCGCCGCGGCATTCCAGGAGCTTGGCGATCACGCCGGGCTCGGCGCGTGCCACGATGGCGGAAGCGGGATCGGGATCGCTGTGCAGCGGCCGCACGGCACCGCGCACGATCACCGTGCGGACCTCGATCAGCATGCGCTGATGCACCCAGCCCTCGGTGCCTTGCCAGTCCCGGATCTTGCGCCAGACGTCGGACTTGCCGATCACCTCGACGGGCAAGCCCTTGCGCCGATAGACCCACTGGATCGGGAACTGCTCGCCGGGGCCGGCGCGGAGGTTCACCTCACTGGCGCGCAGCGTCACATAATGCTGAACGGCGGCACTCGTATCGGCGGACGCCGTGCCGAGCATCAGCACGAGCGCCAGCAGGCATCCGATGTTGAGGAGAGACGAGCGCGCAGGTGGCACGGATGCATGCTCTAATGCGCAGCGACTCCGGGGTCAAGGCGCGAGCCGCGGTCAGCGCCGCTGCGCCAGCGCGACACCGGCGACGATGAGGAGCGCTGCGAGCATCAACGGCATCGTCAAAGGCTCGCGCAACACCGTCACCGCGAAGCCGAGCGCGATCACGGGCTGAGCGAATTGGGTGGCGCCGATGCGCGCGATGCCGCCGCGCTGCAGGGCCCAGTACCAGCAGATATAGCCGGTGATGGTGGCGCCAAGCGCCAGATAGATGACCGCGCTCCAGCCGAGCGTGCCCGCGCTGCTCCAGGCCTGGGACCCGAGCCTGAGCGCGGCCAGCGGCAACAGGATCAGGCCGCCGAGGCCGATGCCCCAGAAGGTCGTCGCCCAGGTGGTGATTGTCCGCGAGAGGCGCGCGCCCGCGACATAGCCCGCGGCCGCCGCGATGCAGGCCAAGAGCACGAGCAGATCGCCGCCAAGGCTGGCGCCCGCTTCAGAGACAGGCGAACGGAAGGCGACGAGCGCCACCTCGCCCGCAAAGGCGAGCCCGGCGCCGAGCCACCAGGTGCGACTGGGCGGGCGCCGCTCGACGGCGGCGGCGATGAGCCCGGTGAAGAGCGGCGAGACCGCGAGGACGAGCGCCGCATGCGAGGCCGAGGTCTGCCGCACGCCCAAGCCGAACAGCACGGGAAACAGCACGAATCCACCGAGCGCCGAGACGCTGAGCTGAGCCCACTCGCGCGCAGCCTTGGGCCGTGCCAAGCGAAGCGCGACGGCGAGCGGCAGCGCCAGAACCGCCGCGAGCACCGTTCGGAGAATCCCGACCGCGCTCGGCTCGATCTCCAGCACCGCGATCCGCGTCACCATCGGCGTGGCGCCCCAGATCAGGAGTGCCGCCGCGGCTGCGCACCAGACGAGCGCCGCCTCACTTGCTCTCGGTTTTTGGCTCAGCGCCTCGCTGGTCATGGCGCCGCCACTCTAACGGCGTCCCTGGTTCCGGCCCTACGCCAAACTTGTCATGGCGACATGTCGGCGCCCGCTGGACACGACCCGAGCCTGTTGCTATGGCCTTGACTCCGGAGAGGGAGCCGCCGCGCCCATGCCGCTCAAGAAGCCGCTCGTCATCGTCACGCGCAAGCTGCCGGACGTCGTAGAGACGCGGATGATGGAGCTGTTCGAGTCGCGCCTCAGCGCCGACGACCATCCGATGACGCGCGAGGAGCTCCTGGCCGCCGCGCAGCAAGCCGATGTGCTGGTGCCGACGGTGACCGATCGGATCGACGCGGAGTTGATCGCGGCGGCAGGTCCGCGGCTCAAGCTCATCGCGTCCTTCGGCACCGGCACGGACCACATCGATCTCGCCGCCGCGCGCGCCAAGGGCATCACCGTCACCAACACGCCGGGCGTCCTCACCGAGGACACCGCGGACATGACCATGGCGCTCATTCTCGCGGCGACGCGGCGCCTGGTCGAGGGCGAGCGGCTGGTGCGCCGAGGCCGCTGGCACGGCTGGGGCCCGACCCTGATGCTGGGCCAGCGCCTCGGCGGCAAGCGCCTCGGCATCGTCGGCATGGGGCGCATCGGCCAGGCCGTCGCCCGGCGCGCCCGGGGTTTCGGGCTATCGATCCATTATCACAACCGCCGCCGCGTGCCGGAGTCGGTCGAGCAGGAGCTCGAAGCGACCTATTGGGAGAGCCTGGACCAGATGCTGGCGCGCATGGACGTGATCTCCGTCAACTGCCCGCACACGCCGGCCACATATCACCTGCTCTCGGCGCGCCGGCTGAAGCTGCTTCGGCCGCACGCAACCCTGGTCAACACCTCGCGCGGCGAGGTGATCGACGAAGAGGCGCTGACGCGCATGCTGATCGCCCGCGAGATCGCCGGCGCCGGCCTCGATGTCTTCGAGCGCGAGCCCGCGATCAACCCCAAGCTCCTCAAGCTCGAGAACGTCGTGCTGCTGCCGCACATGGGATCGGCCACGCTCGAGGGCCGCATCGACATGGGCGAGAAGGTCATCGTCAACATCAAGACCTTCATCGACGGCCACCACCCGCCCGACCGCGTGATCGAAGGCGTGGCGTAAGCGCCAAGCCTCGTGCGGACTGAGCGCGGTTCCTCTATCTCTCTACGTTTGATAGAATGGCGCCTTCGGCAGGCTAGGGGGACGCGCTCGCGCTTCGAGCCGGCGCGTTGGGGGGATGAAGCGTTCGAACGCGGTGCGCCTCGCTGTGCTGGGAGTGGGCGCCGGCACACTCATCGCGCTGGAGGTCTGGTCGAATGGCGGGGAGGAAACCGTCGCGGCCGACCTCTTCGGCAGTCCCGATCACTGCAAGAGCAGCGGACGCTACGCAGCCGGCCAATGCGAGCAGGCTTACGCCGACGCCTCCAAACTCGATGAGCAGAAGGCGGTCACTTATAAGAGCCGAGAGGATTGCGAGGCCGATTTCACGCCGGGCGGCTGCCACGAGGCGACGGCGGCGGGATCCTCAGGCTCCAGCTCCTTCGGCAGCCTCTTCGTGCCGACCATGGCGGGTTTCCTGGTCGGTCGCGCGCTTTCGACCTCCGCGCTCTCGGCGGAACCCGTCTACCGAAGCTGCAGCCAGTCGACCGATCCGAACGAATGCCGCCGCTCGACCGGTGGCAGCGGGTTCTCCGGTGGTGGTGGCGGCGGGTTCTTCACGCGCGCGGGCTACCGGGTCGGCACGTCCGGGACGGGATCGTCGGCCACGGTCTCCTCGGGCGCCTTCTCGTCGGCACCCAAATCCGCGACCTTGTCGCGCGGCGGCTTCGGCGCCCGCGCGGCCGCCGCGAGCGCACGCGCTTAAGCCGGATCGAATGCAGCGGATAGGATCCATCGAGCGTCCCGACTGGAAGGGTCAGGCGACCGT
>Ga0307479_10001024_pt1 | contig 25349 bp, 12 predicted proteins | sample atmos_gasesECM4C_FD_203743 | JGI IMG/M metagenome (GOLD analysis project Ga0307479, IMG submission 203743) | Hardwood forest soil microbial communities from Morgan-Monroe State Forest, Indiana, United States - atmos_gasesECM4C_515 | ecosystem: Environmental > Terrestrial > Soil > Temperate... | reverse complement strand
CCCGCCAGCGGCGACCGAGAGTCTCAGTCAAGCAGACGTACAGATGTTGGTTCAAGCGGCGGCGAGCGCTGCGCAGACTGATGCGATCGCGATTGCAGTGGTTGATAGGCTTGGCCGTATTCTCGCGGTTTACAAACAGCCGATTGTACAAGCCTCGCTGCCGGGAAATTTTGGTTCACCCACTCCAGCTGATGAACTCGCCGTAGGCCTCGCTCGGACCGGCGCTTTTTTCAGCAACGATCAGGCTCCGCTATCTTCCCGGACTGTGCGGTTCATCAGCGGCATCCATTTCCCTCCGGGCGTGAAGAATACTGAGAGTGCTGCGCTCTACGGAATTGAGAACACAAATCGCGGCTGCAATCTTGCGGCTAGCTTGAGCGCGACTGTGCCCCCTTCAACTACGATTAATGGCTCCGTTCCAAGCTACGGAATCATCACGGGTAAAGCGGATGTGGACGATTCCGTGCCGAACGCAGTGAATCCCGGCGGCGTGCCAATTTTTAAGAATGGACAGGAGGTCGGGGGGATCGGCGTTGCGACGGCGAACACTCAGCTAGCAGAGTATGTCGCGTTCGCCGCCGCCGGCATGATTGCAATGGGTGGCCCGAGCGCAGTAACCGATGGCGTGGGGTTTCCTGCCTTTCCGTCTCCCGGGATCGTCACCATCGCGGGCATCACGCTTCCGTTTGTGAACCAGACGTCGCCGCCCAGCGGCGTTACGCCCGGAATGTACAACGCTGTGAACTTTACTTTCGGGCCCATGGCGAGCCCCGGCGTCCCGCCAGAAGGCAACCTGATTCCGGTCACGAATGGGCCGCTGGGCGGCCTGACCGTTGCAGACGTGACCCAGATCATCAACAACGCCGTGGCGACAGCGAACACCACACGCGCGCAGATTCGGTTGCCGATCGGCGAACGGGCGAAGATGGTGATCGCGGTGAGCGATCTTGACGGCACGTTGATCGGCCTGTTTCGCATGACCGACTCGACGATCTTCAGCATTGATGTGGCGGCGACAAAGGCGCGCAACGTAATTTATTTCAGCGGAGCCACACGCCAGCCCGCGGACTTAAACGGCGTGCCGATGGGCACAGCGGTGACGAATCGCACGATCGGGTTCGGCGCGCAACCGTTTTTTCCGTCTGGAATCGATGGAAGCTCACCGGGGCCGTTCTTCAACCTGTACACGATGGACGTGGCGCATCCTTGCACGCAGGGGCTGCAGGTGCCGAGTTCCGCGTGGCCGATGGCGAACCAGAGCGGCATCGTATTTTTCCCCGGCTCTGAGCCTCTCTTTAAGAATGGTGTGATGGTGGGCGGACTGGGTGTCAGCGGTGACGGTGTGGATCAGGATGACTTCGTGACGGCCGGCGGCGCTGCGGGATTTGAGCCTCCCGCATCCATTCGGGCCGATCAAATCGTGATTAATGGAGTGCGGCTTCCTTATTTGAAGTTTCCGCGAAATCCGACTCAGTAAAATGGGCAGCGTGCGAGAGCCGGAGCCCCCTGCGTAAATCTAGCCTTCGCGGAGCTTGTGACCGGCAAGATTTCCTAAACCATCGTAAGCGGCGTACTTGTACATTTCGGAAAGCGTCGGGTAATTAAACACAAATTCAATGAAGACATCAATTGACATTCCGGCCTCAAGCGCCATCATCCCGAGATGAATCACCTCGGTGGCATTCTGGCCAATCATCTGGACGCCCAGCAAACGTCGGTCCGACTTCGTGAAAATCAATTTCAGGATTCCCGGCAGGTCGCCGACGATCTGGCCGCGCGCGTTATTGGCATAGCGAGCTCGACCGACTTCGTAATCGATTCCTTTCTCTTTGCAGGTTTCTTCAGATTCACCGACCGCCGAAATTTCCGGGATCGTGTAAACACCCATCGGCAGCATTGAAGCCAACCGCTGCTTGTATTGAAATCCAAAGGCGTGGCATATAGCAACTCGCGCCTGTTCCATCGAGGTGGACGCAAGCGCGGGAAATCCGATCACGTCCCCTGCGGCATAAATGGAGGGCGCTGACGTGAGGTAGTGTTCATTTACTTCGATATATCCGCGCTTGTTGAGGGTGACGCCGGCTTTATCGAGGTGGAGGTTGTCCACCATTCCTCGCCGCCCTGCCGCAAATAGCGCCACTTCCGTTTCGAGAGTTTCGCAGGATTGGAGGGTGATGCGCACTCCGTATTTCACGCGCTCGATCTTCGATACGCGTTCGCCAAAGTGGAACTGCACTCCTCGATCCGCGAGCCGTTCGCGCAGGCACTCTGAAATCTCAGCGTCGAGGAAAGGCAGAACGCGATCACGCCCATCGACGAGCGCCACGTTCACGCCAAGAGCCGTAAAAATCGAAGCGTATTCGCAGCCAATTACACCACCGCCCACGACCGCAAGGCTTCGAGGGATTACAAGCATTTTCAGGATCGAGTCGGAGTCGAAGATAACCTCGTCATCAAACGGAATTTCGGGGGCTCGATAGGGCGTCGAACCGGTCGCAATCAGAATCACATCGCCGTGCACGCTCAACTTTTCATTTTGCGGCGCGCGGACCGTGACGGTGTTCGCGTCCTCAAGCGACGCAAAACCCTCGATTACATCAACGCCATGGTTCGCCAGATTTTCCCGTAGCTTTGCACGCAGGGTATCGACGACGACGTCCTTGCGGTGCATGAAGTTGCCGACTGTTAAGCCTTCTCTCAATGAGTAGTCGACGCCGTACAGGCCACGCTGCTGGACGCCTGAATAATAGAGGGCAGACTCGCGGAGAATCTTGCTGGGAATTGTCCCGGTGTTGATGCACGCGCCCCCCGGGGTCACGCTGGACTCGATGAGAGCGACGCGTTTCTTAAAATAGGCAGCCTGGGCGGCACCCTTTTCGCCAGCGGGGCCTGAACCGATAACGACGAGGTCATACTTTTCCACGCAACATTCTCCTCACTTCGTCGCTCGGCGATTCCACTCCACCTTCGGCCGAAAGGCGGAAGAATCCGCTAAGAAGCGGATTGTATCACTCGCGAAGCAGCGCGTTCACTTCACGCATCCGGTTGGCGAAACGAGCCGGATCGTAGGCGGACGGGTTCTGAAGATCCTGGAATAGCGCGGTGATGGCAGACCGAAGCTCCGCGGAATGCCGCAGCTTTTCATTCCGCTCGCACGCGACGAACAGCGACTGGATGGCCATCGCAGCCTGCGCTGCAGAGTGTTCTCCCTGGGCAGAAATATTATCCGCATCACCCGATATTTTTCGTAACAGGCGCAACGTTGACGCGAAGTCATTCGGCAATGAAACTATCTTCGAGGATAGATCGCCAACAAGTCGCGCGGAATTATTTGCGGACGCAGCCACGGCGGCGCGGTCCGGAGTCAGCTGGCTCATCAGTTGTGCGAGATGCGAAAGCTCGGCATCGAGTTTCCCTGCGCTGTCCGAATCCACCTGCAGCAGAACTTGGTGAAGAATCGTATAGCGGGAAGGATTCCATGGCGGATCACCGGGGCGGCGGCCGGGATATCCACGCGCCTGACGCCAGCTATTTTCCGGCGGCGTAAGGCTGTGATGGCAGGCGTAGCACTGCAACTCAGAATACTCCGGCCAATATTTGCCTCGAGTGCGTGAGGCTAAGTGAAGCAGAGATTGCTTCAACTGAACGGCTTGGCCGGTTGTGAGCTCGTAAACGTCGTACCACAGATCACGACTTTCTGCTTCTCCCGGCTCGCCGGGCTCTTTCCAGTGGCGCGGCATCACAGCCGAGAACGAGTCGAGTTCAAAATAGATATCCGGATGGCCAGCGGCGATCATTTCATGATCGACGGATTTTTCGTCATCGCCCAGATGGCAACTCAGGCACTTCTCACTGCGCTTTGTGAGGTCACGCGTGTCATACATGCCGACGGCGAGCGACTTTTGATGGGTCCATTCGCGTTCGGTGTGTGGTCCCAGCCACGCCGCAGCGGGACCATGGCAATTTTCGCAGCTTACCCCCTCGCTGAGGTCGAACGTGCGGGCACGCTGCGCTGCGGGAACATCCAGCGCGTGGCAGGCCAGGCACTTAGGCGCCGTTTCCGCTTTGCCGAGACCCAGAATGGTCGCCATTCGCTCACCGGTATCGCCTTTCAGTGACGCGTAGCCCTTCGAGTGCTTGTCCTTAACGATCCACGTGCTGTACTCGTTCTGTAACACTCGATTCTCCGTCCGCGGAGTTATGCTGCCATGGCACGTGGTCGATGCACACGACCCGGGGCCCGTGTATCGAAGGACTTGATCGCCTTGGCTTTCCACTGTGAATCGAGGAATTGCAACACTCTGGGCATCCGCGGTGGGACCGGCAAGCGCGCTTGCAATCACAACCGCGCTAAGAAAGGAAAAAGGAAATCTGAAGCGCTGGCGTATAAATTCGAACTTCGTTTCCATTTTCAATTTTAGCTGGCAGGACAACGTCCGGCGACGCCGGCAAGACTAACTTTCCGTGAGCCCGTGAATTTGTACTATTCGACGGCATCGAAGTCAACCGCATCCGGTTTGATTTGTTCGTTGATTTTCGAGCAAGAACAACGGCACTATGGCTCCCGCGCGGCGCTTCGTTATGTCGAGCTACAACACAAATTGGGGCTCGCAGTTGTTTTCGGTGCTGCGAACGAATACTCTCTCGGTTAAGGAAGCCTGCCGTTGATATTTGATGAGCTAAGAGAGATTCAACGCCAGTTCGGCTATGTGCCTGCCGATCAGTTGAAGAGTCTCGCGCAAAAGATCGACGTGCCGCTTTATCGGCTGCACGGGGTCGCGAGTTTCTATCCCCACTTCCGCTTGACGCCGCCACCAATCGCGGACGTGCGCGTTTGCCAGGATATGTCGTGCCATCTTCGCGGGGCCGGTGATCTGCGTACGGGACTCGATGAAGTATGTCAGAATTCCGGCAATCCGGGCGTGCAGATCAGCGCCGTGTCCTGCCTCGGCCGATGCAACGAGGCTCCCGCTGTCGTAATCAACGAACATATCTACACAAAAATGTCACAGGATCAAATTGAGTCGATGATCGGCAAAGCGCTCGCGGGCATTGCGCTGCCGGAGCCGGCCTCGCAGAACCAACGCGTGCAGTGCGCGTCCGATCCTTATGGTGAAGGTGAGCGCTACCAGGTGCTCAAGCGCCTCGTTGAATCGCGTGATTGGGCCGCAGCGTTCGCGACGCTCAGAGCGTCCGGGCTGCGCGGCTTGGGCGGTGCCGGCTTTCCGACCGAATCGAAATGGCAACTCGTCCGTCAGGCGCCAGGTTCCGAGAAGTACATTGTGTGCAACGCGGACGAAAGTGAGCCCGGAACAATCAAGGATCGCTTCATCATGACGCACCTGCCGCATCTTGTGCTCGAAGGGATGATACTTGCGAGCGTGCTAACCGGTGCGCGCCACGGCATCCTTTATATTCGTCACGAATACGAAGAGCAGGAACGAATTCTGCACGCTGAGATGGAACGATGCCGGGAAGCTAACCTACTAGGACCTAGCATTCTCGGGACCGAGTTGGCCTTCGAACTTGAGATATTCGTCAGTCCCGGCGGATACATTTGTGGAGAAGAATCAGCGATGCTCGAGGCGATCGAGGGCAAACGGGCGGAGCCGCGAAACAAGCCACCGTTCCCCGTGCAGGAAGGCCTCTGGAACAAACCCACGGTAATCAACAATGTCGAGACGTTCTCAAACGTGCCTCTCATTCTGTTCCGCGGGGTGGATTGGTATAAAGCACAGGGCCACGGTGGCGCTGCTGGATTGAAGTTTATAGGAGTCAGTGGCGACGTTGCGCGGCCGGGTGTATACGAAGTGCCTATGGGCACGCCTGTCTCGGACCTCATTTTCAAATACGGCGGCGGAGTGCTCAACGGGAAAAAGCTAAAAGCGTTCGCGCCTTCGGGACCTTCTTCCGGTTATTTGCCGGCTTCGATGGCGGACGTGCGGCTCGATTTCAAAGCGCTGGCGGATGCAGGCTCTATGCTGGGCAGCGGCGCGCTGGTGGTGTGTGCGGACGATCGATGCATGCTCGATATGGCGCTGAACGCGACTCAATTTTACCGCAATGAATCGTGCGGTAAATGTGTCCCCTGCCGGGTCGGGTCGCAAAAATTGGTAGAGATGCTGACCGGCTGGACGCAAGGAAATAGCTCTCCGACGGACCTGCCGCTGCTTGACGAACTTTCGGACGCGCTGCGGCTCACCTCGATCTGTGGACTCGGTCAAGTGGTACCGGCACCCATCGCATCTGTATTGAGACATTTTCGTGAGGAAGTCGATTCGCACCTTTTGCGGCGCCACTGCCCTTCCGGGGTTTGTTCCTGCAACAAAACTCCCGGGGAACCTTTCACAGCGATGTTGAGGCGGGCATGAGCGCGAACCAGCTCGTCGAACTCACGATTGACGGGAAGAAAGTTGCCGTCCCTGCGGGCACCACTGTATTCGACGCTGCGCGGTTAAATGACATCGAAATTCCCACCTTGTGCCACCAACAAAATGAAAAGCCTGTCGGCGTCTGCCGCGTATGTGTCGTTGACGTGGGCGCGCGTGTTTTTACAGCCTCCTGCATCCGGCCCGTGGAACCAGGGATGGTGGTCAGCACAACCTCCGACAGAGTCAAACGGGCGCGTCGAACGTTGGTCGAGTTGTTGATGTCCGATCATCCCAGTCCGTGCGCGCGCGAGCGGCACTCGGGGGATTGCGAGCTCGAGGCTCTCGCGAAACAAGAGAACGTCCCGCCTTCCCGCTATGCGCCTCGAAGCACTCGCCGCGGCACCGACGACTCGTCGATGAGTATCGCTGTGGACTTCGATGCCTGCATTTTATGCGACCGGTGCATCCGCGGCTGTGATGACATCCGCGAGAATTTCGTACTGGGGCGCATGGGCAAGGGCGCCGCGACGGGCATTGCTTTCGACAACAACCAGCCGATGGGCGAATCGTCCTGCGTATCCTGTGGCGAATGCATGGTTTCCTGCCCCACAGGGGCGCTAACGAACAAACTCGTGGCGCAGACCCACATAACGGTGGCGGCGGACTCCGCACCGGTCCCGCTCGAGGAATTGCAGCAGCTTCCTTTTTTTGAGGGCGTTTCGGGAACATTCTTGAGCTTGAACCGCAACGCCGTCGTGCGTCGCCATTTCAAGGCTGGTGAGCTTATTTGCCGCGAAGGTGAATACGGATCCACCGCATTTTACATTCTGGAAGGTAAAGCAAGAGTTTCGATCACCAGCCCTATCGCGCATGTAAAAACGAAAGGCGCGGTTCGACAATTTCTGGGAAAGCTCTCCAGCCGGTTAACGCAGCGGCAGAACGATGCGCGCGAAGAAGAAACTGACCAGAACTGGATTCACATTGATGCGCCAATGGATCTGAGTTACGACAACCCCATTGCAATGCTCGGGCCTGGCGACCTGTGCGGCGAAATGACGTGCATGAGTTTGTATCCGCGCTCGGCCACGATTCAGGCCGAAACCGATTGCACGATGTTGGAGATGCTGCGCAATGTGCTCGACATCATGCAGCGGAACAAGACATTCCGGGCGTCACTCGATCGTTCGTACCGACAGCGCGCTCTGGATAGTCATCTGCGCGCCGTGCCCGTGTTTGCTGATTTGACGGACGAGTTCATCGATAGCCTTCGAGAGAAAGTCGAGCTGTTACGGTTCACTCCTGGTCAGGTGATCTGCCGCCAGGGAGATAACGCGGACAGTTTTTACCTGGTGCGAATCGGATTTGTAAAAGTGTCGCAAGCGCATCCGGGCGGGGAAATGATTCTCGCTTATCTATCGCGCGGCGAGTACTTCGGGGAAATAGGGTTGCTGCGAGGAGAGGTCCGCACCGCGACGTGCACTGCACTCGATCATGTGGAGGTCGTGCGGATCAGCGCGGAGGATTTCAGCAGCATGACGAAGCAATTCCCTGAAGTGCGCCGGAAACTCGAGGCTGTTGAGAAATCACGGCTACAAATGGATCGCGAACGGCTCTCCGTGATCAGCACCACGCCGCTTCAGAGCTTTTTAACGCAAGGGTTAATGGAAGCGCAAAGCCTGCTGTTGCTGGATCTCGATAGCTGCACGCGTTGCGATGCGTGCGTGCGGGCCTGCGCGGACGCACACGACGGAGTCACGCGGCTGGTGCGTGAGGGACTTCGATTCGACCACTATCTGGTGGCTACGTCCTGCCGACAGTGCCGCGACCCTCTGTGCATGGTCGGTTGTCCCGTGGGATCGATCCGCCGCAGAAATTCGCTGGAAGTCATTATCGAAGATTGGTGCATCGGCTGCGGACTGTGCGCCGAAAATTGCCCGTACGGCAACATCAATATGCACCCGTTCAACGTCTTTGAGTCTGTACCAGGAATTTCAGGTAAGAAACAAGCGATGGTCAAGCAGAAGGCGACGTCCTGCGATCTCTGCTCAGAGTTTGCGGAGCCCAGCTGCGTTTACGCTTGCCCGCATGACGCGGCGCACCGGGTGGATCCGGGGAAGTTTTTCGCCAGCCTCTTGGGAACAGCTTCGAAGAAGACTTAGCAGAGGGCGCAAGAGTACGTGCGTATCGACGGCACTCATCGGGTATGGCTGGTTGCTTCGCTCATTATTCTGGGCGTCGCAACGGCCGTCTATATTGCATACGCTGCGAGATCGCCGTCAGGTCTAAGTGGTGGGAGCGCGACCGGGCTTGCGTTCGGAATCATCGGGTCGGCGTTCATGGTCTTCGCAGGATTGTTGGCGGCGCGCAAGAAAGTTTCGGTGTGGCGGCTTGGCCGCGCAACGGCGTGGATGCGCGGTCATTTGTGGCTTGGGTTGTTGAGTTTACCTTTGATTTGTTTTCACGCCGGATTCCGATTTGGCGGCCTGCTCACGTCCGTGCTGATGGTGTTGCTGATCATCGTGGTGGCAAGCGGGTTATTCGGCGCGGTCTTGCAGCACTACATGCCCAGCATCGTCACAGCGCAGGTGCCGATGGAAACGATCTTCGAGCAAATCGACAACATTCGCGTTCAGCTCATCGCGGAGGCGGACGAAATGGTCGACGCGATATGCGGCCCTCCGAGCCTGGAAATTGCAGCGATTGCGAGAATCATGCCGGTAGGGCCGACACCGGAAGGGCCCAGGTCTGGGGATACGCTTCCCCTTCGCAAATTCTACAGTCGCGAGATGCGCCCGTTCCTCCGGAATGAGAAGACGCAAACTCGCACACTTTCAGACGAAGGGAAAGCCAGTGCGCTGTTCGAAGGGTTGAGAACCCTTTTGCCCAGCAGCTTCGACGAGACGATAAGGAATCTCGAGCAGATTTGCGAGGAAGAGCGGCAGTTGAGGCGGCAGATCAAATTTCATCATTGGCTGCATGGTTGGTTGATGCTGCATGTTCCGTTGTCGCTTGCGCTTCTGCTCTTGGGATGCGCACACGCGATTATGGCGCTGCGCTACTGAAGAAATGAAATAAGAACGAGATATCGTGGCTCGAGCGAAGCTCACAACAAAGACACTCGCGCAGCGTATCGATCTGCATTATTTCAAGCGCGCGCACCCATTCCGGCGTCTGCGTACGATTCTGTCGGTCTGTATTCCGCTGCTAGCGCTGATATGGCTGGGCTGGTATGCGATAGGGCGCAACAACCGAGTCTATAGCAGCGGCACAATGTCCGCGTCGCACACGGTTCTGACCGAGCGATGCAACGTGTGTCACATAAAAGAAGCGAGTTCGTTCAGCGCCAAGGCCGATGATGCCGCGTGCGAATCCTGTCACGACGGCCCGATCCATCACGCGAATCAAGTCTTCACGCCGACTTGCGCTTCGTGCCATCGGGAACACCGCGGGCGTATGTGGCTCGCCGCGACGGCAGCCCTCAGCTGCACGCAGTGCCACGCAAATCTTCGTGCCGCGGGGGCCCCGACTCATTTCGCACAAAACATCACTCGATTCGACGGTGGACATCCTGAATTCGCGGCAGTGCGCTCCGGAAGTCTCGATCCAGGCACGATCAAACTCAACCATGCGGTCCATATGAAGCACGACCTCAAAGGCCCGAATGGGCCGGTACAAATGGACTGCGGCGATTGTCATCGGGCGGCCACATCGAACGATTCCTGGAGGTTCGGATCGGTGCAGTCAATCGCGGCGCAACCAATGCATGCACTGCCCGCGAATGCGCCGACTGATCGCGAACCGTTCCCGCGCTCCATGAATCTGGGGCGTGCGTACATGTCGCCGATCGCTTACGCGAAGCACTGTATCGCGTGCCACGGGTTGCAATTTGACCCGCGCTTTCAAGAGAGTGTTCCGCATGATACACCCACCACGATTCATGCATTCCTTGTGCAGAAGTTTCAACAGTACATTCCGAACCATCCCGCCGAGCTTCGGGTGATGGCTCCGAATCAGAATATTCCAGAAAAACCGCTGCCACCGAATGTTCGGGTGCTGACTCCTGAGGAATGGGTGACGCTACGAGTGGCGGAATCGGAAGAACTCCTCTGGCGGAAGACGTGTGCGCAATGCCACTCGCTAAGCTTTGCGCCGACGGCTGCGTTACCGACAATTGCGAAATCCAATATTACGCCGCGATGGTTCGAGCATGCGGTTTTTGATCACGACGCCCACAAGTTTGTGAAATGCTCCGAGTGCCACGCCAGCGCGCTTAAGAGCCAGGAAACTGCCGACATTCTTTTGCCTGGAATCCAAACCTGCGAAAAATGCCATCATCAAGGAACGGAATCCGCGGAATCACGATGCTTCGAATGCCACACGTATCACAACTGGGACAAAGAGAAAGCGGTCAAGGGGAATTTCACGTTTTCCAGCGTAATCAGCAGCAATTGAATTGGACAAAAGGGCGCGTGCTGATGTGTTTCGAGTGACGGAGCGCGCATAATTTATTTCGTCTTCATCACGTAGACGCCGTCCCACTGCCCCTCCGGCGCATTCTCTGAAAATTCAAGCGCGCGCTCAAGGAAGACCTGGGTGGGGCCGTCCTCAGGGAAGTCTGCAAGCACTTCAGCGAACTTATTGGCAGCTTCGGCCCAATTCTGAGCGCGGTAAACCGCCATGGCGTCATCGAATTGCGTCAGTAACCGTTCGTATTTCGATTTCTCTGCGGCGATGTCCAGCACTTCGTAAATGTTCACGGGCAGATTCTTGCCTTTCACCCGAATCCTGTCGAGCTCCCGGCAGACGAACTGGCTTGCGACGTGGCGATAGGTGGCCTCGCTGACAATGAGTTGTACGTGATACTGCTTCGTGATTCCTTCCAGGCGTGAGGCTAGGTTTACGTTATCGCCCATCACGGTCCACGAGAGCCGCCGCGCCGAACCCATGTTGCCCACGTTCACGAGCCCGGTGTTCACGCCGATTCCTATCGATATCGGAGGATGACCGGTGGCTTTCCATTTAGCATTGAGCTTTTCGAGGCCGCGCACCATTTGCAATGCGCAGGAACAGCTACGAAATGCGTGGTCGGCTTGCGGATAGGGCGAGCCCCAAAAGGCCATGATGGCGTCGCCGATATATTTATCGAGCGTCCCATCGGTGGCGAAAATAGTGTCTGTCATCTGCTCGAAGTATTTGTTGAGAAGTTGTACAAGCTCGTCCGGCGTTAAGCCTTCGGAGATTGTCGTGAAGCCGCGAATGTCGCTGAAGAGCACGGTCAGTTCTTTTTCCTCGCCGCCCGGCCGAATATACTTCTGGGGATCCTTTTCGATCAGTTCGATCACACCAGGCGACAGATACTGCGAAAAAGTTTTGCGGATTTTTCGCTTCTCGCGCTCTTCACGGATCATTCGCAGGCTCGTGATCGCAGCATAGTTCGCGGCGAGCGTGCCTGCCGGAATCACGAAGCTGAACCACTGTCCTTTGTGCGCGAATCCGAAATATACGAACCATCCAAAGGCTGCGAGTGCCAGCAGCACCAGAATCGTCGAGTACAGTGGCGTGACGCGGCTGAACAAAAATCCGAAGCCAAGTCCGAACAATAAGATGAAACCGCAATCGACCGCTTCTTCATCAACGGTGCGCTTCAGAAAACCTCGGCCTCTGTCTTCGCTATGGAGCAGATTGTCGATGATGTTCGCGTGAACCTCGACTCCCATATAGACGGGATCCTGATTCGCGAACGGCGTGTTCCGCATGTCCCCAATTGCCAGCGCGGTTCCACCGATCAGAACGATCTTGTCGCGGAACATTTCGGGCGGGACAATTCCACTGATAACGTCCCACATCGAGTAGTGCTGGTAGGTGTGATAAGGGCCAGTGTAGTTGATGAGCGCGCTGCCGTCGCGAGCATGGCGCAGAGTGTGGCGACCGAATTGAATTCGCTCGAGGCCATTTGGCGCAATATATGCCGCGATTTGCTGATCCCGAATGTTTTCGTATTTGCGTACTACTTCCAGATCAAGCGATGGGAAAAAATCCTGACCCTGGTAGCGCACCATGAGAAGCGCATGCCGCAACGTGCCGTCGGAATCGGGAACGATGTTAATGAATCCGAAAGAAGCGGCTGACTCGGCAAGTTTCGTGATGTTGGCTTCAGCGCCCGCCTTCACCAACCCGCCGTTCTCGCTCCAGGCGCTTCCCATGTCAAAATCGCGGCCGCCTTTCTGGTTGACCTTCAGTACTTGCGGGAACGCGTGCGCCCAAACGATATTGAAATACCCCTCCGCCAATTCCGGGTCGGCTTGCGAATCGAGAAAGATGTGGCCCAGTACCACATTGCCGGCGCTCTTCAACGCCGAAGCCAAGATAGCGTCTTGATCGCTGGCGCTCTCGATCGCCTGCACCCGTCTCAATATAGCGGGTGAGGCGGACGCGCCAAGATCACTTTTTAATTCCTCGAGAGCAGGTTGCGCCGAGTTGCTTTCGGGAACGGGGAAGGTTGCGTCAAACGCGATCACGCGCGCTCCGCCAGTCTTTAACTGGTTCACCAAAAGCGCGTAGTTTTTTCTCGGAAGCGGGAATGACCCGATTTTCTGCAACGTCTTCTCGTCGACTCCGACGATCGCAATGCGTTCGTCCTGCGGACGCTGGCCACGCATTTCGAATCGCAGGTCGAGAGAGCTTTCCTCAATGCTTTCCAGAAACGCGTAGCCTGCGTGAGAATTGCCCTGGATTCCCGAAAATGCGAAGAGCGTGAGCCCGGTTAGGGTTACGAGGACGGCAAGTCCCAGGTCAAGATGAAGGAGCGCGAATTTTCCTAGCCACTCCGACCACCGCGACCGTCGCTGTTCCTCCTGGGTCATAACGCTTGCAGCTGTTGATTATCCACTCAGAATTTCTTTCCAGCCGAGTAACAGTGAAACGCCGTTCGGCGAAGTTATGGGCACACGCCAGTAGTAGGATTCTTACAATTATTGCCATTCCCGCCCCGCGTACCGAAATATAGACCGAGCCCTAATCCTACAGCGAGCCCCGATGCGATCAACACGTTGCGCACTATATGACCCTGATGAGCCGACGAGCCCTCGCTCTTTACAGCGGTCGAAGACAGGCTGGCCTCTAGAATGTTCGGTGGCGTGTTCGTAGGTTGAAGACTGGAAGGAGGAATTTCCGACGTGATCTCAACCATCTGTCCGGCGCTGACGGTGACGGCGTTGGACGTTGAGCTTGATTTCTCTGAATCGTTGATCACGTGTGCGCCGCCGAGGGGCGTCACGGAAACTTGCCCTTTGTAGCAAATCACGGTTGTCTTGTTTCCTTGGTACGCGGTGTAGAAATCGGTGCCAATTACACCAATGACGGCGTTGGGTGTTTTCATTTCGAATTTTCCGCCCGGTTTCGTCACTTTCACAACCTGGCTGCGCACTTTGCCAAAATCCATTTCGAGCGAAGTTTGCTGCGACGCGCTATCGTGCCGCACAATGCGGAGTTCGCTGTCAGAGCCCACGCTTAGAATGGAGCCATCCGTAAGGCCGGCCCGAATTCGCCCAGTATTTTCTGTCTTGAGCAGATCGTTCCAATCCAACTCTTCTTTTACCTTAGCCGCCTGGGAATTGCGCGTGGCCGCTGGAATCAAGGCGTTAATTTGACCTGCGACCTCGCTGGTGGCTGGCGGTTGCGGCATTGCAGGCAGGCTGGTCATAAGGGAGCACAGCGCCATCGCCGTAAAACGCTTGAACAAACTCATGCGAGACTCCTTATCTCAAGTGAGTAAAGTTAGGTTAAGCAAGTTTGACAGAGGCTCAACGAGTGTCAATCGGGGGGACCGGCTGCGCTTCAACTTGGTTAACAGGCTTCCTGCGAGCAACGTCTTATCCGCACCTCGGTAGATGAAAACCGTTCTCCGTGACGACCGAAGTGGTTTTAACGCGAATTGAAATCGGTTCAATCCAGCTTGAGCGATAACCATCACGTTAGATTTCAGTGGAAATGCCTAGCAATGTCTCGCCGCTGAGCCTCACGAACATCGTCTTGCGGTCCGCACAGTTTCGAAGTACCTTTTGCTGACTGCTGGTTTTCTGTGAGTCTCCGGAGAGTTGCTTTTGGCTTACAAACCAACGGGAGTTGACACTTCGGGGATCGTTGTCGACCGCGATCTCGCCGAACTCGAAGAACAGCTAGCCCGAAACGCACATGAAAACTGGGCACGGTTGCGGATAGCAGAAGGCTGGCGATTCGGTCCCGAGCGAAACGACGCACGTAAAGAGCACCCGAATCTTGTTTCGTTCGATCAGCTCGCGGAATCCGAAAAGGAATACGACCGCCAAGCCGCGGTGCAAACAATTAAAACCCTGTTGGCAAAAGGCTACTCAATTCAGCGAGCCAAAAGTAATACCGCCTCGTCCGAGGTGGCCGCGGCCCTCCCTCTCGAGCCGAAGCCTGCGGATGTGCTGCGATTGCTCAACTCTCCCACAAAACTGGATCTCGCTCTGGCACAAGCCCTCTGGCGGACCCGTGATCCCGCAACATGGGCTTCTGATCCTGAAACCTACAGATTACTCGGCGAGAGGACACTCAAGTTGGGCGAACCTTTGGCGGCTTATGATGTCATTGCCGAAGGCATGAAAGCCTTTCCGCAAGATGTACGCCTCCAGCAGCTTTTTGCGTTGGCCTTGGCGCGTAGCGGTGCAGCAGGGTCCGCGAACGGTGTCCTCATGAGGCTGTATGAGGCCGGGCACCGGGATGAGGAAACGGTCGGCATGTTGGCTCGCTCCCATAAAGACCTCGCGTGTGAGTCAACCAGCCCGGACGAAGCAAATCAACACTTGCGTCGTGCGTATAACCTTTACACGCAATCATACCGCGCTACGGGCGGCTACTGGAGCGCAATTAATGCAGCAACACTTGCGGTTTTGTTGGGTGATCGGCACGTCGCGACCACTCTCGCCCGTAGCGTGCGGGAAGAGTGTCAACGCAAGCTGGTACAAGCGGAAGTGGGTTCGCCAGAACGATACTGGCTCGTTTCCACCTTGGGAGAAGCTTCGCTCATGTTGGAAGACTGGCCTGCGGCGAAAGACTGGTACGGCCGCGCCTTCGCGGAAGGTTCCGGCAATTGGGGAAGCCTGGCGACCACTCGTCATAGTGCCCGCTTGCTTTTAAAGCATCTCGGCGGAAACTTAGACTGGCTAGAGCAAATATTTCAATTCCCCAGTGTCGTGGTTTTCGCCGGACACATGATCGACCGCTCAGACAGGCAAGTACCTCGATTCCCCGCCCAGATCGAACCGGCCGTCAAAAATGCTATTCAGGACCGCATCAATAAATTCGATGCTGGTTTTGGTTACGCTTCTGCTGCCTGCGGCGCCGACCTCCTTTTTCATGAAGCCTTGCTGGAGAAGAAAGCCGAAAGCCACGTGATCCTCCCGTATGAGAAGGAACTGTTCGCAAAAGATAGCGTGGACATTATTTCAGCCGGGAATTGGCGAAAACGGTTCGAAAAGGTGATGGACCAAGCGGTTGATGTGCAGGAAATCTCAAAGCAGTGCAAGACACACAGTCTTTCGTACGAATTCGCCAACCAGATCATGCATGGCGTCGCGACCATGCGCGCCCAACAGCTCGAGACCAAACTCATACCGCTGGCGGTGTGGGATGGCCGGGGAGGCGACGGACGATCCGGAACGGCAAGCACCGTGCAACGCTGGCGGAAGCTTGGACTCAAGGTCGAAATCATCGACCTCCAGGAGATCTTCGTTCGGGAATGCCCAGAAATATCGACGTGTACAAACGCCGATGGAGCATTATCCTTTCGCCAGACGGAGCCTGCACTTGGATCTGTTTCTTCTGAAATCCTGGCAATGCTTTTCGCCGATGCGGAAGGCTTCAGCAAACTTACCGACGAAGAAGTTCCGCGCTTCGTCGAGCACTTCTTTGGCCTTGTGGGAGGCTTGATCGCCCGCTTGGCGCACAAGCCGCTGACGAAAAACACCTGGGGGGATGGCCTTTACTTTGTCTTCTCAGACGTAGTCGCCGCTGGACTGTTCGCTCTCGACCTGCGCGATTCTGTTCGTGGTACGGACTGGTCCAGCAAGGGTCTGCCAGATCTACACGTTCGCATCGGTCTGCATGCAGGGCCGGTGCACGCCTGCATCGATCCGGTAACGCAGCAAGTAAATTATATTGGGACTCATGTGAGCCGAGCCGCCCGCATCGAGCCCATAACTCCGAGCGATCAAGTGTATTCGAGCCAAGCATTCGCCGCACTAGCGGCCGCGCAGGGAATCCGAGAGTTTCGGTGCGATTACGTCGGCCAAACTTCGTTAGCGAAGCAATACGGCACGTTTCCAACTTATGTCGTGCTTCGCCGCCACTCCGCAGCTAGCGAGGGTTCGCACTCGATCACTCTAGATTGAAACGGCTTGCCAATCAGTATCGCTTACGCTATAAGAGCCGCACCGGTCACGGCACTCCCCGAAGCGCGAAGAAGAGCATAAGGAACCCGCGAGCCGAACGTTCTCGGGTGCCCGTTTTGCCTGCTTCCGTACTCTCGTGACTAGGTCAGTCTCGCGGTCCACCTTCCAGCAGCGGCCGGAGGCATTGGAATGAACTTCGAAGGTGACGCGTTTATTAGCTATGCGCACCTGGATAATGTGGAACTGATTGAGGGCAACAAGGGGTGGGTGACGAACCTGCACCGCGCCCTAGAAGTCCGCGTGGCGCAACTGTTGGGCAAGCCGCCTCACATTTGGCGGGATCCCAAACTTAGCGGCAATGACGTGTTCGAGGAGACGCTCGTAGAGCAGCTCGGTGTAGTCGCGGCTCTCATCTCGGTGGTTTCCCCGCGTTACGTCAAATCTGAGTGGGCTCGCAGAGAACTCGCGGAGTTCTGCAAAGCGGCAGAAGCGCAGGGCGGCGTCCGTTTCCGCGACAAAGCGCGCATTTTTAAGGTGTTGAAGACGCCTGTCCCCATCGAGGCTCACCCTCCTGAATTACAATCTCTGCTCGGCTACGAGTTCTTCAGAGTTGATCCGGATACAGGAAGAATCCATGAGTTGGACGAGGTGTTTGGACCCGAAGCGCAAAAGGAATTCTGGATTAGATTGGATGACCTCGCGCACGACGTCTGCTGCATGATCGAGATGCTCGAAGCATCTCAAGCGGCAGCCTGTCCCATCGATCCAATCGATGCCGTGACCATCTTTTTGGCTGAAACCACGTCAGACCTTCGAGAGCAACGCGAGGCCATCAAGCGAGACCTGCAACAACACGGGTATACGGTGCTGCCCGCTCGTAGCTTGCCCTTGATTGCGTCCGACTTGAAGGCGGCAATCCGCGGTGACCTTGCTCGCTGCCGGATGTCGATTCACCTCGTAGGCAAGAGCTACAGCTTTGTTCCCGAGGCCAGTGCACAATCTCTGCTGGAAATTCAAAACGACCTTGCAATCGAAAGAGGGGATCAAGGCGGCCTTTCTCGCCTGTTGTGGATTCCTCCGGGTTTGCAGGTCGAGGATGAACGACAACGCAGCGTAATTGAGCAGCTTCGAATGGATCCTAGAATCCACAACGGAGCCGACCTTTTGGAAACTCCCTTGGAGGATCTGCGAACCGTCATTCAAGCCCGGCTCAAGCACGCTATCGCGCCCGCCACTGCGTCGAGCAAACAAACGGTCACAGGGAACAATCTCGTCCAGCTGTACTTGATTTACGATCAGAAAGATACGTACGTGGCAAGTCCGTGGGCAGACTTTCTCTTCGAGAAAGAATTCGAAGTGATCCGTCCTGTGTTCGAAGGCGATGAAGTGGAAATACGGGAATACCACGAAGAAAATTTGCGGAGCTGCGACGCCGCGCTGATCTTGCACGGGACAGCGAGTGAATGCTGGCTGCGTCGTAAGCTGAGGGAACTTCAAAAGAGCGCCGGATACGGTCGTATCAAGCCTGCGCCAGTCGTCGCGATTTCACTTATTCCGCCCGCAACCCCTGAAAAGGAACGATTTCGCACTCACGAGGCTATTTTGATTCCTCAGTTGACCGGCTTTTCGCCAGATGCCCTGCAGCCGTTTATCTCTCTTCTGAAAGCATAATGGAGGGAGACGAGGGCTAATGCTACCTGGAGTCCGCTTCAACCCCTTTCCAGGCCTCCGCCCGTTCGAGCCCGACGAAGATCACCTTTTCTTTGGACGGGAGAAAGAGATCGATGATCTGTTGCGGCGCCTCCGCTCTTGCCGCTTCTTGTCGGTCGTCGGCACTTCCGGGAGCGGAAAATCATCGCTCGTCCACTCCGGTCTCATCCCTTCCCTTCACAGCGGATTCATGGTCACAGCTGGTTCCAACTGGCGAGTGGCTACGTTTCGACCTGGCGAAGACCCTATTGGTCACCTCGCCGAAGCTCTCAACGCGCCGGATGTGCTAGGAACGACGGGAGAACTCGCAAGTACAAATCGCGTTCTTCTGGAAGCGACGCTTCGCCGCAGTAGTCTTGGTCTGGTGTCGGCGGTGCGCCAGACAGGGATAGCAGCCCGAGATAATGTCCTTGTTGTTGTCGATCAATTCGAGGAGCTCTTACGCTTCCGGCGAAGTCGCCCCCTAGAGAACTCCAGGGACGAGGCAGCTGCATTCGTGAAGCTATTACTCGAAGCGGCGCAGCAGGAGGAAGTGCCGATCTTCGTGGTAGTGACGATGCGGTCCGATTTCATCGGGGACTGCATGGAATTCTCGGGCCTGCCGGAAGCCGTCAATTCTGGCCAGTACCTTGTTCCCCGCATGACCCGCGACGAACTCCGCTCCGCTATTACGGGCCCGGTCGCCGTAGGGGGAGGCGCGATCGCGCCTCGCCTGGTTCTCCGGCTCCTCAACGATATGGGGAGCGACCAAGACCAACTGCCCGTGCTGCAACACGCCTTGATGCGTACGTGGGACCAGTGGCAAGGCCATCGCCGCGGTGACGAGCCTATCGACATCGTAGATTATGAGGCAGTCGGAACGATGCGAAACGCGCTCTCGGCGCATGCGGAAGAGGCGTACCAGGAGACTGGCTCCGGGAGCCGCCAAAAGATCGCGGAACGAATGTTCAAATCGCTCACGGACACGTTCTCAGATCCACGCGGAGTCAGGCACCCAACATCCGTCAAAGAACTTGTTGCGGTCTGCGAGGCGTCGGAGTTGGACGTGATCGAGGTGGTCGAAATCTTCCGCCGTCCGGGGCGCACTTTTCTGATGCCGCCAGCCAAAGTGCAACTCGATTCGCGGTCGATCATCGACCTGTCGCACGAGAGCCTCATGCGATGCTGGAACCGATTGATCGCGTGGGCGGAAGAAGAGAGACTCTCGGCGACTCGATATGTCCGCCTTTCACAAGCTGCCACCTGGTTTGAAGAGGGCACGGCGGGGCTGTGGCGCAACCCAGAACTCGAAATAGGAGTGAGATGGAAGAGACAAAGCAATCCTACTCAGGCGTGGGCCGAGCGTTACAACTCGCAATTCACGCGGGCAATGGACTTCCTCAGTCGCAGTGAGGAGGAACGGGATCGCATCGAGGCGGAGCGGGAAAAGGAGCGCAGAGGCAAGCTGTGGCTGGCCTGGACGGTCGCGAGCGCTCTTGGAGTCGTGCTGCTGGCTGCTCTCTTTCTTTACTTTTTAGCCCAGAGGGAAACGGCTCGTGCCGAGTCCAACCTCCAACTAGCCAAAAAAGCCGTGGATGAAAGCTTATCTTCCGCTGGTCGTCAGCAGGCGCGTGAGGCTCCCGACCCGCCGCAACTCGAGCAATTTCGCAATGAATTGCTAAAAAAGGCCGAAGAATTCTATTCAAACTTTCTTGCCAAACAGAGCGGGAACGATCCTGAGTTTCGCGCGGAAAGCGGGCTAGTGCACTCCAAATTGGGCGACATCAATCGCCTGTTCGAGAAGCGTGAAGACGCGGTGGCGCAATATAAGTATGCCATCGGCGCGTTCGAGGATCTTCAACAGGAGGCGCCCGACAATCGTGAATACCGTCAGGCGCTGGCATACGCTCATAACTGGCTGGGAGAAACGCTGAGGCTTTGGTCGGAAGAAACGCACAACCAGCCGGAACGGAGCTCCGACGCAGAGAAGGAATACGACAGCGCCTTGCGCCTTCAGCGGGGCTTGCACGAAGAGTTGCCGCAAAATGCCACGTACCAGCAGGAGTTGGCCCGCACGTATTACAACCGCGGCATTCTTCACTTTGACGCTGGAGACCCGAAGGCATCCGAATCGGACTTCGCTGAGGCGATTCGATTGCTCGAGCCTTTATTGAAGAATGAACAAGCGGATTCGGGGCCGAAGGAAGAGGGAAATCCGCCTACTCACGATTTGTCACACGCATACAACGATCTCGGCACGTTGCTAAGAACCGAAGGGCAGTTGGCAAGAGCGCAGGACTTCTCCGAGCGCGCGATTCGCATCCAGAAGGAGCTGGCGACCAAAAATCCGGACAATTGGGAATATCGGGTTGAACTCGCGCAGTACTACAACAACCTCGCATTCTTGCTAGCGGAGAAGGGCGACATTGAAATGGCAAAGCAACAGAATCATGCAGCCCTCGACAGTATCGAAGACTTGGCCACACCTTTACCGTTGATGGAAAACGAACGAGCCAAGGCTCACATGCTGCATTTTATATTAGGTCCATCGCCGCATCCTGAGTTCCACGCCCTTTACAAGCACTTGGGAGACGAATACGTCAGTCTCGCCAGGGAATACTTCGACTCTGGCTCACCGGACTCCGCAAGGCTAGCCATTGAAGCGTTGGCACGTGTCTTACCTCAGATAGCCGAGCCGGACCGAACTAGGCTTGCACGGTCGCACCAAGATTTACAAAAGGAATTGCAAGAAAGCAGAAAAAAGGCTAAATAGTGCAGCGCTTGCTCACTACTTTAGGAGTACACTATGAAACGAGCGGCCCTATTTCTCGCGTGCTTCCTCCCGTGGGCACTCCCTGCTCAAGACAATCACTCCACCGCCACGACGAATCAGCGGGAAGTGGCGACCGCCGCACAAGCTAATATTTCGTCAGGGCGCGACGATGGTTCTTCGGCTGAGCTGGGCACCGAAGCTGATGTCGCATCTACCCCGAATACGAATTTACCGCAACAGCCGAACGCCAAGCCGAGTCCGTCCGGTGCGCCTAGGGGAGAAAGCACGCCAAAGATTCCCGGCAGCATGGTGGGCTACATCGACGATCCGATCGTCGGCTCCCGAATTCGCATCCGATTTGATGCTGCCTTCAATGACGAGTTTCCGGACCGGGCGGAGTTCTTCTACGGGAAATGCGGCTGCTACAGAGCTGTTGGATTAGACCCGCATGCTCCCGGACCGCCGCCAGGATCGAGTGCGTCGGCGATTCCGAACAATTTGAACTTTCAGCAACTGTATCTGAACGCTGAATACTCCCCGCTCCGCCGTTTTTCATTGTTTACGGAAGTTCCGGTGCGATGGATTCAGGCACAGGGCACGACTACCTCTATCAACGGAGGCACGTTCCCAAATCAGGGTGGCCTCGGCGACGTGACCGCTGGTTTCAAACTGGCTGCCATTGCATCCGAACGTGACTACGTCACTTTTCAGTTCACGGGTTACTTTCCCTCCGGCGATGCTTCGAAGGGGTTGGGCACAAACCACTTCAGTATTGAACCGGCACTCCTGCTCTATCACGGATTTTCGAGCCGCTGGACGCTCGAGGCTGAGGTAGGTGATTGGCACCCAATCGGAGGGTCGGCCGGTGAAAACCCGAGCAGCTCCGAGGGATTCGCAGGCGATGTCTTCTTCTACGGTGTCGGCCCGAGCTACAAGCTATACAGCGGGAGGCGAGTGGGAATCGCCCCAGTACTCGAAGCGGTCGGCTGGCATGTAATCAGCGGATTTGAGACTAATCTTGGTGGCAAATTCCCGCCCGGCGTTGGCGTAGCTTCTGAGGTGGGCGGCACAAACATTGTCAACATAAAAATCGGTGCGCGGATCAGTATTGGATTCCACAATTCTTTCTATATCGGATACGGCCACGCGGTCACGAATGCCGATTGGTATAAACAGATCGCTCGGGTCGAATACCGTTATACGTTCTGAAACCCGGCAAAACTTCTGAACGGTCTTGTCTCTGCAAATACCGTGCGACTGCTATCTTCGGCGGGCTATCGAAATCACAGAGCGAGTTCGTAGGCGAATGCGATGCTCGCAGGCTTTCGGGTTCACAGCTCGTTGACTTGTCGCAACTTACCATCTACTATCCGGGTACCTAGGCGGTATCTTCCCCATGATTGGCGAAACGCTCGGCCACTACGGAGTCATCGAGAAGATCGGTAGTGGCGGAATGGGAGAAGTGTACCGTGCTCACGATGAACAGCTCGATCGAGACGTCGCTCTAAAAGTACTGCCGATCGGCGCTCTCGCCGATGAAGCTAGACGAAAACTCTTCCGCAAAGAAGCTCTAGTCCTCGCAAAACTCAACCATCCCAACATCGCGACAGTCCACGAATTCAATCGTCAAGGTGACGTGGACTTTCTCGCGATGGAGCTCATTCGAGGAAGGTCGCTGAGGGAAGTTCTCAAGGAAGGCCCTCTGGCGGAGAAGGAAATCCAACGCCTTGGGTTGCAGTTGTCACAAGCATTGGCCGTTGCCCATGAACATGGTGTCGTCCACTGCGATCTCAAGCCTGCCAATATAATGATTACGCCTGATGGCCGCCTCAAGATTCTCGACTTCGGCTTGGCAAAATTAGTGCAAGCGGCGAGCACCGAGGTAACTCAGAGCTCCACCACTGCGCAAGGGGTGCCGGGGACGCTGCCATATATGGCACCGGAGCAGTTGCTGGGAGACGGCGCCGATGAACGTTCAGACGTCTATGCAGCAGGCGCAGTTCTTTACGAGATGGCAACCGGCCGACGCGCTTTTCCAGAGAGCAATGTTCCTCGTTTGATTGATTCGGTCCTGCACAAGCAGCCACCTTCGCCTAGGGAGATCAATTTCCAGATCTCAGGGGAAATGCAAACGACGATTTTGAAAGCGCTGGAAAAAGAACCGGACAAGAGGCAACGATCCGCAAGGGAACTACTACTCGATTTAGAGAGATTGAGCGTAGCAGCTCTGAATGCTCCGCCCGCCGTGGCGCTTGAGCAATCTAACGCGCCTCTGCTTGAAATTGCGCACGTACTCTTTATGGATATTGTCGCGTATTCGAAGATGCCCATGGACCAGCAGCGGCATCGCCTTCGGGAGCTTCAACAAATAGTGCTGAGCACCTCGGAGGTCATCCGAGCAAAGGCTGCAGATCAGCTTATCTCACTCCCCACCGGCGACGGCATGGCTCTTGTATTTTTCGAAGATCCAGAAGCGCCTGTGCGCTGCGCGTTAGAGCTTAGTCGCGCGTTGCGGAGCAATCCCGAGATCAAGCTTCGCATGGGAATTCATACTGGGCCCGTGTATCGCGTTGCGGATGTCAATGCCAATCGAAACGTGGCTGGGGGTGGCATCAACGCCGCACAGCGCGTAATGGACTGTGGGGACGCAGGTCATATTCTAGTATCCAAAGCCGTGGTCGATGTCCTGGGTCAACTCACGCGTTGGGATTCCTCGCTCCACGACCTCGGAGAAACAACAGTCAAACATGGCGTGCGGGTTCACCTGTTCAATTTATGCGCGAACGACGTGGGCAATCCCAAGGTACCAACCAAAATCAGGACAACAAAAGCCGCGCGAAAGTCAGTCACTGCCATCGGAAAGCAAGGCAAGTCTTCGCGCCTCGGCACAGGGTACCCACGACCGCAAAGTGCGCCGAGCATTTCGGTCAGCTCTCAGATTCCGCAAAGCTCAAGCGGTACGCACACCCACACTGTGCAGATTCGTTTACCGCAGATAAGCCGACGGCGGCTCGGGTTTTCGGCGGCAGTTTGCGTTCTAGTACTGATTGCGTTGGCCTTTGCAATGCCAAGAGTCAGCGACTGGTTCATCAATCTTCGATCGGGCGGATGTAACCCGCCCCCTGGAATTCCATGCCTAAGAGACGGGAAACACCTTGCTGTGCTTCCTTTTGCGGTTCAAGGCGACCGGAACGCACTGGGATACATAGGTGCGGGTCTGGGCGAAGAGCTTTCTCGCAAACTGTCTGCACTGCGGGAAGTACAGGTCGTGTCGACAGCGCCAATCGAAGCGGCGGCGGCTAAACACGAGGTCGATCTGAAGGGTTCTCCTGAGGCTATCGCTCGAAACTTAGGTTCGAACCTAATTGTCCAGGGAACCGTGGTAGAAGCTGATGGGTGGGTTCATGTCAATGTCAGTTTGCAGGACGTCGCGGATCGTCGGCTGCTTTGGAGTCGAGATTTCTCCGATGCAGTCGCGGATGTGAATCTATTAGATCGAGCGGACCAGATTTACGGTCAGATTGTCAAATACCTCAAGCTGAAGCCAACGGAGGAAGAACAGGCACGCGCTGCGCGCCCCACCGACAAAATCGAAGCTTACGACCTTTATCTAAAGGGTCGCAATGCCGCACATAACAGCCGTGACGTAACTGTGCTCAGTAGTGCTATCGAGTTTTATGACGAAGCTGTCAAAAAGGATCCCCACTTTGCCCTAGCATACTCAGGTTTGGCAGATGCAAACCGCGCAATGTATCGGGAGACAAAAGATGTTTCTTGGGCGAACAAGGCCCTCGGGGCCGCCCAACACGCTGATTCGTTGAACAACAGTCTTCCCGAAGTGCACCTGGCTCTTGGCAATGCCTACCGCGAAGCAGGAAGGACGGAAGAGGCGATTAGAGAATTTCAGCTTGTCAGAAAGCTTTCTCCAAATTCCGACGAGCCTTGGCGCCTTCTGGGCAGAACCTATATGGAAGCGGGTCGAAGCAGCGAGGCGATAGAGGCTCTGAGGAAGGCAACAACGGTAAACCCTTATTCGCTAATTAATCAGAATGCGCTTGGCCAAGCGTACTTCCTATTGGGGCAGTACGACAAAGCATTGGTAGC
>Ga0307479_10001023_pt1 | contig 25359 bp, 18 predicted proteins | sample atmos_gasesECM4C_FD_203743 | JGI IMG/M metagenome (GOLD analysis project Ga0307479, IMG submission 203743) | Hardwood forest soil microbial communities from Morgan-Monroe State Forest, Indiana, United States - atmos_gasesECM4C_515 | ecosystem: Environmental > Terrestrial > Soil > Temperate... | reverse complement strand
TGGGTGGAACCGAAAAGGATGCTCCCGACCCCCGCTACTGGGGATATTCGGTCGGCCATTGGCAGGACGATTACACATTTATCGTGGAGACGACCGGAAGCGACGAAAACACCTGGCTCGATAACGCTGGTCATCCGCACAGCGTCGGTATTCACGTGACGGAAACTTACAAGCGTTTGGACCACAACGATCTCGAAGTCACCATCCACATCGATGACCCGAAGGCCTACACCAAGCCTTTTGACATCACGACGGCGCATTTCAAGTGGATACCGAAACAGGATTTCGAAGAGCAGATCTGCATTGGCTCCCAGGAGCTGGATTATTTGAAGTTAATCGCGGACCCGGGAGCTAAGAAGGACGCGGGCAAGTAATCTCGAATTCCTTCACGGCTCGACCCGTGAAACACGGGCGTCGATTCTGCTTCGTAAACATAAACGCCTCGGCGGGAAGCTTTGCGCGTTCCGCCGAGGCATTTTTATTTCCTTATTAGCGATTCGCGCTTATCGGCCAAAAAGCCCGATGTAAGCCGCTTTGCCAATAACGTGCCCGTCCATCGCCTTCATCAGGTCCGCACGGGCGGATCCTGCCGGGAGGTCGAGTTTGGTATCGAGCGCGAAGAACTCAAACGTGTAGTGGTGTGGCACAGCGCCCGGAGGCGGGCACGGTGGCTGATAACCATTCACGCCGCGGACGTTTTTGCCCTGCGCGATGCCACCCGGCGTTGAGTCAGGTTTAACATCGGCCATCAGCGAAGACGAACTTGGCGCAATATTCCAGACGAGCCAGTGGGTCACGTCCGTTGATGATTTCATCGGAGCGCCTTCGGGATCATGCATGACCAGGACGAAGCTCACCGCGCCAGCCGGAGGATTGCTCCAGCTTAGCGCCGGCGAGGTGGCGTTGGGGTCCGCGCATGAAAACTGCGTCGGGATTTTGCTCCCGTCACTGAAGGCTGAACTCGTGACCTTGAATTGAGAGGGCGGTGGCGCTTGCCCTTGCTGTGCTGCCGCGTTGCCCACACCTGCGAGAACCAGAAGTGTTACGACCACTACAGAACGTGAAAGATTCCTCATTTTCTTTCCTCCTCGATCTTCGTACCGACGTTTGTAACAGCAATTCGAGCGCGGCGCAACGCCCTTATCGTGTCGATACGCGTCGGGCGATTTGAATACAGCCGCGTGGGACTGGATATATATCGGGGAATTTATCAGCCGGAAACGCCAGAGTAACCTTGAGGCGTTACGGTCGCCCTCGCTCGGTCTACTGAAATATTTTACCTAGGGAGGGCGAAAGCATGGAGTTCAGAAAGCCAGCAGCTAGAAGTGTGTCTTTCAGCCTCGCGCTGATCGCAATGCTGCAGTTCAGCCTTTTCGGTCCCGCAGTGGGAAACATCAATGCCGACGACGAGAACAGCGACAGAACGGCCACGCCTATCAAGCACGTGATCATCATCATCGGCGAAAATCGGACGTTCGATCACATTTTCGCCACGTACAAGCCCAAGGCAGGCGAGAGCGTGAACAACCTGCTTTCCGAAGGCATCATCAAGGAAGACGGCACGCCTGGCCCGCATTTTTCTCGGGCACACCAATTCTCCGCAGACATTACCGGCAGCCCGGTTTTCGAGCTGAGCCCGACGGCGGGAAAATTGCTTTATTCTCCCCTCCCCGTGCCACTCAACGGCGGGCCGACGGACGTTTGCGCGGATAACAAGATTTGCAACCTCGGCGACGCCACCTCGTCTGAGGGCGGGTTGGCCACGACTCCAATCAACTATTACGAATTCCTAACGACCGGTGGCACGGGGCTCAGCGGCAAAGTTCCGGACACGCGAATCGACGGCGTGCACAGTTCACCTCCCTATTCCACTTTGCCGCCGGGTCCTTTCCAGCTTACAAACGGCGCGAGCCTTCTGTACGACGACTACGCGGCGAGCCCGGTACATCGCTTCTACCAAATGTGGCAGCAGGAAGACTGCAATGCCGCATACGCCACGTCAGCAAATCCCAGCGGCTGCAAAGCGGACCTCTTTCCATGGGTAGAAGTTAGCGTAGGAGCCGGCACCAACGGCGCTCCGCAGCCCGCAAATTTCAGCACCGACTACGCCCCCGGTAAAAAGACTACTGGTGAGGGATCGACTGCCATGGGCTTTTACAACATGTTGGACGGCGACGCCGCCTATTCCAAGGAACTCGCCGACAACTACGCGATGAGCGATAACTTCCACCAGTCAGTGATGGGTGGCACTGGTGCAAACCACATCATGTTGGGTTTTGGGGATGCGATTTGGTTCAGCGACGAGAATGGTAATGCCCTTGTGCCTCCGCATAACCAGATGACATCTTTCGGCGGCCCCGTCGACGAAATCGAAAATCCGAACCCAGCCGTGGGAACAAACAACTGGTATACGGAAGATGGCTACGGCGGCTTCGGTAGTAGCGGCGCATCAACGGGTGTTTTCGGCGGTGGAAGTTACAGCAATTGCGCGGACAGTTCACAACCCGGTGTTGGGCCGCTGGTGAGTTATCTAAGCTCACTCACTCCATCCATCAAACCGAACTGCGAGCCGGGACACTACTACCTGCTGAATAATTACAATCCCGGTTATTTCGGCGATGGAAGCGATGCCTACACCGATACGAACCCGAATAACACACCGTTCACGATTCCGGGTACTACGCAGCGGAGCATTGCAGACGAACTGCTCGACAACAACATCTCTTGGAAGACTTACTTCGACCAGTGGGACGCCTATCTCAACGATAAATATCAGCTTAACTACGGCACGGTGGGCCCGAACAGCGACCAATACTGCAACATCTGCAATCCCTTCCAATACCAAAAGCAGATCATGACCAATGATGCGGTGCGCACGGCGCATCTTTCCGATACCGACGAGCTTTATCGAGATATCGCGAACGGCAAATTGCCGGCAGTTTCGTTTGTCAAACCCAGCGGATGGGTGGATGGCCACCCGGCTTCCTCCAAGTGGGATTTGTTCGAGGGATTCGTGAGGAAGATCGTGCAGGACGTGCAGTCACAGCCGGAGCTCTGGAAGAGCACCGCGATCTTCGTCACGGCAGACGAAGGCGGCGGCTATTATGATTCGGGATATGTACAGCCGCTCGATTTCTTCGGCGATGGCACGCGCATTCCGTTGATTGTGGTTTCACCCTACACCAAGCCGGGCCACATTTCGCACAGCTACGCGGACCATGTTTCACTGCTGAAATTCATCGAGCGAAATTGGCACTTGGAACCGGTCACGCACCGGAGTCGCGATAACTTCCCCAACCCAACGACGGCAGACGATAACCCATACGTTCCGACGAACAGCCCGGCCATCACCGACCTGTTTGATCTGTTCAACTTTGCTCGAGGGCGGTAAGTAGACGAATAACCGAAATTGGCAGGAAAGCGAAACCTGCTGATGCGAGCCTCTCGCGCTGCAAAGCGCGGGAGGCTCTCGCATTTCAGTGGATCATTTGAAAGGTCAGGCGCGCGCCAAGGTCTGCATAGCTCTGTCCAAATTCGATTTTTCGGCCGCCGTTAACCGGCGCGACGCGCCTTTCGCCAGATCGCCCAGTGTGAGCGGTCCAATCGCCACGCGCACCAGCCGCAGCACTTCCACTTCAAGCTGCTCGAGCATGCGTCGGATGTGCCGGTTCTTTCCTTCGTCGAGCGTGATGGCCAGCCAGGTATTGCGATTGCCCTGCCGCAATATGCGGGCGTCCTTCACTCGCAGGAAATCGCCATTCGAAACGCGCCCGCCTTTCGTCAGGGCTTCCGCGAGCGCACCGTCTCTAATCCCCGAAACTTGCACGTGATAGATTTTCGGCAGATGACTTTCCGGAGCCGCCACCTGCGAGGCCCACTCGGAGTCGTTCGTCAATAGCAGCAGCCCTTCGCTGGCCTTATCCAGTCGTCCCACGGGCGCAACCCACGGCAGGTTATCTCCCAGAGTCGCATAGATTGTCGGGCGGCCCTTCTCGTCCGAAGCCGTGGTGACCAGGCCCCGCGGCTTATTCAGCATCAGATAAATCTTCTCCGCCGAATGAATCGACGCGCCGTTCACTTCAATTCGGTCGCGTCCAAGAGAAACGGGCGCCTCGGGATTGCGCTTTACTGCACCATTTACCCGCACCTGCCCGGAGCCGATTAGCTGCTGCGCCTGCGAGCGCGAGCAGTAGCCCAGTTTCGATAGTGCCCGCGCGAGTCCGACCGTACGCAATGGGCTTCTCTCTTAGTCGCTAGTGAGCGGCTTCAATTCCTGGTAGTGCGAAACGAGCGTGGGAGGCGCCTGCACTTTTCTGCCTTCCAGCATAGAAATTAGCTCCAGTGCATTGACCGCCGCTTTGCCGAGGTTGTGATTATTGGCCACCACATAAGTCGTTTCCGTTTTGTCGGCAACTTCCACTGCACGGTCTTTCCACTTGGCCAATTCTTGAGCCGAGTACAGATAATCATAGCGGTCCCGCACGTTCGTCTCCGCAAACCATTGCTCGTAGTTTCGCCCGTGCAGGCGAATGTAACCCACAACCGAAGTCGCGTGCGCCGAAGGGCGAACCGCGCGGCCAAGCAGCGGCTGGTCAATGTTGCAGAGTCCCACCTGTAACCCTTGAAGCCAGCCGAGCACTTCCGGCTGGTTCCAACTGGCATGACGAATCTCCAGCACCAGGGGATAGCTGCGAAACTTTCCCACTAATTGCTCGACATAAGCGCGATTCTCATCCGTGTACTTGAACGATATCGGAAATTGCGCGAGCAGAGCCCCCAACATGTTTTCCGCCGCAATGGCATCGTATCCGGCCTTGGCATCTTGTTCGTCTGAGTCGCCGGGCCGAATCGTTTTCGCCGAGGTCGGCTCGAGCATGGCAATAGGGGAGTGCGTGAATGCCCGGTTCAGCTTTGCCGTAAACCTGAAGTTCGGATTGGTGCCGGCGGCCATCCGGCACCATCCTTTTGCCACGGCAGGTTTGATATGGCCGTAAAACGAGGTGTTGATCTCGATTAGATCGAAAAAATGCGCCAGGTATCCAACTCGGGCGTTCGCTTTCAGGGAAGCCGGGTAGACAATTCCTTGCCAATCCTTATACGCCCAGCCCGCCACTCCGACCTTGATATTGCCGCGTGCGTCCACTAGACCGCACCGGACTCATTCGATTGAGAGCCGAGCGCTTTACGGCACCGACCAAAGCACTTTGCGTTGCTTGCCGTAAAGCACGATGGAAGCAGCGGAAGTCTGTTTGGCTTGGCCATTCTTGGCCACCACGCCGCTACCGATGCTCGTCGTAAAGCCATCTTTGTCCGAAAGCTCTAGTGTAGTGCCTTCGGGTGCCACGCCCATATGCAGTTGAATGTCCGCGCGCTCGCCGGTCAAGGCAAGTTGTGGTCCCGCATGCTCCAGTACACTGAGCGCCACCGAAGCATGGTGCTGCGGATCGGATAGCAACAGCATCGGTCCGCCGGGAGCGTCTGAATTGACCGCCAGTGTGACCAGCGCGGAGCCGCTTTCGTCTTTGAATTTTAAGCTCGGCGTCGATCCCGTCAGGCCCAACTCGGCACGCACGTGCCCGTTCGAATCTTTCAGGATAAATGCCTGCGCTTCAACGGCCGTCGGTCCCGTTGGCGCAGATGCTGGAGCGGTCCCGCGGGGTTTTGGTTTCTGGCTGCTCGTTGAGGTCGGGGGCTTTTGCTTCGTTTGCGCCATCAACCCCATGGAGGCAATCGCCAGCACGAACGCCAGTGCCCCCTGCTTGAGCCTGCGGTTCTGTTTTTCCAGCCGTTCCACTCGCGATAAAAGTGCGCCAAGCTCTCTATTTTCGGTCAAGTTTTCCTCCACTCGATCGTTGGCGATTCTAGCGGCACATAATCGGCAAAAAACAAAATCGTTGCTCCTATGTAACCTGCGAAATACTCCCGGTAACCGATTGGTGTACTGGATTTTGGAGTTCCCCTGTAACTTCTGATTCTGCAGAGGCTCAGTTGTCGACCTTCGGTGCGGAGGATGACTTTGCCCGAAGGAACATGACACAATGGCGGCTGTTTGACTGAGGAGAAGTTTGCGGACGAGCATAGATATCGCGATCACGCTGGCGCCCTTTGCGGTACTGTTTTCGGCATTCCTTATTTTCAAATGGGACGCCGTCCAGGCAGTCACCTTCGCCTGGATAGTCGAGTTAGTCATTGCGCTCGGCTACTACCACATGACGCCGCTGCGGGCCATCGAGGCCTCGCTTTGGGGCAATCTCTCCATGTGGTCGGGCTTTCTGGTGCTCTACACGGGCCAGATTTTCGGCCAGGCCTACAGGAATACTGGGCTGCTGGAGATCTTGCTGGAATCGGTCCAGTCGATCGTCCCCAGTTGGGATCAGCAAGGACGCGCCGTCGCTCTCGTCACCGTGGTGGGCGGTTTTATCTCGGCGTTCAATGGCTTTGCGACGTATCCAGTCACGATTCCCGGCCTCGTCGATCTCGGTTTTGACGGGCTTTCCGCTTGCGCCAGCTACCTTGTGTATTTTTCCTGGACGCTGCCGTTTAATAGCCTTTTCATCGCGCCGACCATTTCGAATGCAGCCAGCGGCGTTCCGGTTGTAGAGATCGTGCGCAGCGCGGGTTTGCTTAGTATTCCCCTGATTTTTCTTTCGCTGCTTGGCTTTCTGAAAATCCTGGGATTCCGCTTCTTCGAATGGGAAACTCAGGTCCTGATTTGGTCGATGGGCCTTGGCAACGCCGTAGCCATCATTTTGTTCACGCAGATCTGGCCGGCTTACTATTTGTTGACCCTGGTCACAGGCGCAGCCATCTCCTTGGGAACGATTTACCTGTATGGTCGTCTCTCCGTCAGGCAGAGCCTTCAGAGCGTTGTCGGCGCAGCTCGGCCCGAAGTATTGCGCTCTTCGTTTCCCGCGACTATGCGATTCCGCGCGTATGGTCCGCTGCTGTTGGGCATTCTGTTTGTTCTTCTCACCAAATTTCCGTCAATTGAACGCGCGCTGTCGCACGTGGAGTTTGGTGTTGCCGCCTGGGGCTATCGGCGCTTTACGATCAACATATTTACCTCCGCCGGATTCTTCATTCTCGTGACGTCGCTCGTGGCCTACCTTTTTGCCTGCAAGCGCGCCAATTTCGCGAAAGACTTGCTCACAGCCACTCGGCGAAGCCGCGCTCCGCTGACCACTCTTCTCGTCGGTAGCGCCACCGTTTACCTGATGGTTGACGCGGGGCAAATCGGGCAGCTCGGCAAAGTGCTCTCCAGCGGGGGCAAGCTTATCTACGCTTCGCTCTATCCAGCGGTCGCTTTCCTGGGAGGCATGGCTTTCGGTCAGGGATTGCCGGGAGACTTTCTCTTGTCGCGGATGCAGGTGCCCATTGCGCCGATGCTGGGTATTCCGCTCACGCTGCTCGTGGGAATCGTTACAGTGCTCACTATGGGTCCCCCGAATGCGCTCAAGCCCACGCAAATTGCTTACGCAGCGTCGCTCGCCAATGTAAAAGGCAAAGACGGCGAAATTTTCCGTATTTGCCTGCCGTGGCAGGTTCTTCAGCTCGCCGTGACCGCCATCCTCGCGGTAATCCTCGTGTTTTTCTGGAAATAGGCGGCTGTGAGCGGACCAAGCCTCGATTTTCAGACCCATCTGGCCGCCCTGGAAGGGAATGGCCTGCTCGTTCGTGTCGACAGGCCGATTAACAAAGATACGGAACTGCATCCGCTGGTTCGCTGGCAATTCCTCGGAGGACTTCCCGAAGACGACCGCCGCGCATTTCTTTTTACCAACGTGGTCGACTCACGTGGCCGGCACTACGATATTCCCGTCGCTGTCGGCGCGCTGGCAGCCTCGGCCAAAATCTACGCCCTCGGCATGGGACGCGCCGTCGACGAAATTGGCGCGGCCTGGACCAAAGCGATCGCCAATCCAATTCCTCCCGTCGTCGTCGGTTCGCCGCGATGCCAGGAGGTCATCATCACCGGCGACGATCTTCGTTGCCCAGATGGCGGACTGGCGCGGCTGCCGGTTCCCATCTCCACTCCGGGATTTGACTCCGCTCCATATCTCACCGCGACCCTTTGCATCACCCGCGATCCTGAGACGGGCGTGCGTAACATGGGCACCTACCGCGGCGCGCTGAAAAAGACCGACAGGCTCGGCGTGCGCATGTCTGCGCGAATCGGCGGCGCCGGCGGCTATCTGCACTGGCAGAAATATCGCGCGCGCGGCGAGCCGATGCCGTGCGCCATCGTGATTGGCTGCGCGCCCGTCGTGGTTTTCACCGGACCGCAGAAGCTTCCCATAAATCAAGACGAGATGGGTGTTGCTGGAGCGCTCGCCGGCGCGCCGATCCGCACCGCCAAATGCGCCACAATCGATCTCGAAGTGCCGGCGGACTCCGAAATAGTGATCGAAGGGCTGATTGATACTGACCTGCTCGAGCCCGAAGGGCCCTTCGGGGAAAGCAACGGCTACGTCGCGCTCGAAGACTACAACATGTCCTTGCAGGTGACGGCGATCACGCATCGGCGCTCTCCCGTCTTCGTCTCCATCATCAGCCAGGTGACGCCGAGCGAATCGAGCATGATCAAAAAAGTCGCCTACGAGCCGCTGTTCCTGGCGCACTTGCGCGAGCATTTATCGATCAAGGGCATTCGCCGCGTGGTTATGCATGAGCCGCTGAGCAATGTGCGGCCGGTAATTTTTCTTCAATTCGCGAATGGTACGCCGCGCACCGAAGTCTGGCGAGGGCTGCGGGGCGCAGCGGCTCTGCGCGCCGATTGCGGGAAGATCGTGATCGCGGTGAGCGAAGATATCGAGCCGTCCAATACGGACGCGGTGCTCTGGTCTCTGGCATATCGTTCGAATCCACAAGACGACGTACACATCGAGCCTTACCGCTCCATAGGCCACGCGCCCAAATCCGGGCCGCAGAGCGTGGATTCCACCATGCTCATCGACGCGACGCTGAAATATCTCATGCCGCCGCTGGCCCTGCCGAAGCGCGAATTCATGGAACGGGCGCTGGACATTTGGAAGCAATTGGATTTGCCGGCGCTGCGCGTGCAGCAGCCCTGGCATGGCTATTCATTGGGAGATTGGAGCGAAGCTTGGGACATGTTCGCCTGCAATGCCGTCTCCGGCGAATGGCAGAAAAACGGCCTGAACACATTTCCGCGCCGCCACGGCGATCTCACCCCGGAAACTCCCGTGCGCAAGATCGAAGGCCCGCCGAAATCCCAAACCTAATTGGCCGAAACGGCAGCTGATTTGCCAAGCAGATCGCCCAGAAACGCGGCGATCTCCTTCGGGCATTCTACGGGCGTGGTATGGCATGCGCCGGGGATCACTGTTATGGTCGAATTCGGGATGCTTTCGTGTAGCTGCTGAGCCATAGCTACGGGCGTTGCGTAATCATCTTCTCCGACGATCACCGATACCGGCATCCGGAATCCGCGAACCGCATTGCGCAGGTCGGCATTCCCCAGCATTTCGCAGGTAGCCGCATAACAAGCTGCGTCATTGGCCAGAAAAATTTTCGTCATCTCTTCTGCAATTTTCGGATGCGAGTTGCGGAAACCATCGCTGAACCAGCGGCTCAGCTGAAACTCCACCATGGAAGGAAATCCGGATTCGGCGGGCCTGGCACCACGCGCTTTCCAATCCTTCGGCGCGTTCGGCCCGTACCAGGCGGTCGTGTCGATCAACGCCATTGTCCGAACCCGCTGCGGATATGACCCCGCAAACGCTTGCGCCACGCAGCCGCCCATCGAGCACCCGGCGACGTTGGTGGAAGACCAGCCGACAGAGTCAAGCAGCGCCGCGAGGTCATCAGCAAAAACTTCCACGCTGTAGGGGCCGGACCGCCGTTCGGATTGCCCGTGCCCGCGGCAATCGTAAACGAGAATTTCCGCGGTTCCGGAAAGCTGCTTCGCAACTTCGCTCCACATCGCTCCGCTGAGAGCGAGCGAATGAATGAGTGCCAGCCGGGGCTTTCCGGGATTTGCATAAATGCGATAGGAAATCCGACATCCGTCTTTCGCGCGCGCGATTGACTTGGCTTCGGCCATCAAAGATGCTCCTGTTGTGAAAAGCTCATAATTGTGGCACGAATGGGCTCGCGTTCAATTTAGTTTTTGCGTTGGAGAGAAGCGCACGGTAATAATTGGGGCGGTCTTTTTCGGCCGGCTTTGTTCCGACGGGTTCTGACGGAGTCGACTAGAGATTTCGTAGCAGGGAGCGGTCCGAGCACACGATGCTGTTAAAAGTGAGCGAAGAACTTAATCTCGGTGCGTCCCAGGACGCAGTCTGGAAGCTTCTGCGCGACACTCCGCGTCTGGCTGCTCTACTGCCGGGCGTTGAAAGCGTCACGCCACTCGTTGTGCCTGGCGCGGAAGCCTATCAGGCCAAAGCCAGCGATAAAATCGGTCCCTTCAAGGTGGCCCTGAACTTGGAAATCCGCGTGACGGAGGCGCACGAGCCGCTCTCACTGAAAGCCGGCATCAAAGGAAGCGATTCCATCGGCCTGAACCGCATCACCGGCTCGTTGCACATCACGCTGGTTCCCGCCTCGCCCTCAGCGCAAATGCGTTTCGAAGCCGATATCGAAATCCTTGGCAGGCTGGCGACACTCGGCGCTGCCCCCATCCGGCGCAGAGTCACCGACAAATTCGCTGAGTTCGCCCGCAATATTCAGGCGCAATTCGCACCCGCTTTAAGCCCCAATCTGCGCGCTCAATCCGCCACCGATGTGCGCACCAGTTCGCGCACTCAATCCAAAAAGGACCGCCGGTGAAGATTGCTTTTGAGTTGAACGGAAAGCCGGCATCCCTGGAAATCGAGCCCCGTGAAACGCTTGCCGAAGTTCTCCGCGCGCGCTGCCGCCTGACCGGTGTGAAGCTCTCCTGTGAATCGCAGGTCTGCGGAACTTGTACAGTACTCGTCGACGACATTCCCGTCAGCGCCTGCACTTATCTCGCTTACGAAATTCGCGATAGGCACGTGACCACGATCGAAGGTCTGGCAGAAGGCGGACGTCTGCACGCGCTGCAGCAAGCTTTTCTCGATAACTTCGCCTTTCAGTGCGGCTTCTGCACGCCCGGCATGATCCTTGCGGCGAAATCCCTCCTGGATGAAAACGCCAGCGCCTCCAACGAAGAGATCATTGCTTACATGAGCGGTAACCTCTGCCGCTGCACAGGCTATTTGGGAATCCTCAAGGCCATCAGGCAGGCCGCTGCGGAATTACAACCACAGTTGAAGCAAGAGAAACGTACCGGTGAGTAACGCGAAGAAAAGCGACGCAAAGAATTTTGCCGTCGTGAATCATTCCGTCCCTCGCGCCGACGGTGTGGCCAAGGTGACGGGAACCGCCACCTACGCCAGCGACATTACCCTCGAACGAATGGTCTGGGCCAAGCTTCTCCGCAGTCCGTTTGCGCACGCCAAAATTCTCTCCATCGACGTTTCCGAGGTCAAGCGTCAGCCCGGAGTGATTGACGTCCTCACAGGAAATAACCTCGGCCCGCTGCGTCCTTATTATGGCCACGCCGTAAAGGATCATCCCCTCCTGGCCATCGGCAAGGTTCGATTTGTCGGCGAGCCGGTCGCTGCGGTCATCGCTGAAGATGAATTGAGCGCGCAAGAGGCGCTCGACAAAATCAAGGTGGATTACGAAGAGCTCACGCCTGTGCTCGACGTCAAAACCGCGCTCGCGCCCGGCGCCGTGCTCGTTCATGGCACGGACTACATCGGCGGCGCCTTTCGCGGTTTCGACGATTTCACCGATTTTCCGGGCAGCACAAAAAATATCTGCCAGGACGTGCACGTGGAATGGGGCGACGTGGACGCCGCCTTCGCTTCAGCCGCGCACATCGTCGAAGGCGAATTTTATTTCCCGATGGTTTACGCCTACGCGATGGAACCTTACGTCACCGTTGCCGACTACGACCCCAACGGCCAGCTCACGGTTTATTCCTCGGCGCAGCATCCCTTCATGGTGCGCCACGACCTGGCCGAAGTCTTCGACCTGCCGCTGAATAGCGTGCGCGTGATCGTGCCCTATGTCGGCGGCGGCTACGGCAGCAAGTCGTACACCAAAATCGAGCCGCTCACCGCCGCATGCTCGTGGAAGGTCTCGCGCCCCGTCAAATTGCAGCTCAATGTCGAAGAAGCTTTCCTGACCACGCGCTCAGACGATGCGCGCGTTTACATCCGCACCGCCGCCGATCGCAATGGCAAACTTGTTGCCAAGCAGGCCGCCATTCACCTGAATACCGGAGCGTATGCGGAAAACAGTCCGATGGTTTGCCGCAAGGCGGCCAATCGCATCGTCGGCCCTTATCGTTTTCCCAACGTGAAGATCGACTGCCTGGCAATCTACACGAACACGGTTCCCGCAAGCTCCTATCGCGGCCTTGGCGCAGCGCAAATCACTTTCCCCGTGGAATCGCAGATGGACGAACTGGCCCACAAGGTCGGATGCGATCCGCAGGAATTCCGTCTGCGCAATTTGGCTCATAGCGGCGAGTCCATTCATCCGAGCCTGCGCCCCATCGATGCGGACGTTCCCGGCGACATTCGCATTGCGCACGAGGTCCTACGCTCGAATGGTGTGTTGGCTTCGAAGCACGGCCGCTCCGTATGTTGCTCATGCAGCGACGCCGGAGCCCATCCCGTCACTCTTGCGATGGTGCAGGTCTATGCCGATGGGTCCGTCTCCGTGTTGAGCGGAAGCACCGAGATCGGCCAGGGAAGTCACACCGTTCTCGCGCAGATTGCCGCGGAAGAGATGGGCGTGCCTCTGGAAAAAGTGAAAGTGCTCGGCACCGATACTGCCGTCATGCTTTTCGAACGCTCCACCGGCGCCAGCCGCACCACCACGCTGATGGGCCGCGCGGTGATGGAGGCCTGTCGCGAAGCCATTACGCAATGCAAATCCATGGCCGCCGAAATTCTGAGCGTCTCTGCAAGCGAGCTCATCGAAGAACGAGGTGGCATTCGCCACGGCAAGGAATTTCTTACGTGGCCCGAAATCATGGAGCGATATTTCCAGATGGAGGGCTGCAGCATCATCGGACGCGCTTATTTGCGCCGCGCCGGACCGTTCAAATCTGTGCCGATATTCTGGGAAATCGGCGTCGTCGGAGCCGAGATCGCGCTCGACGAGGAAACCGGAAAAATCTCACTGGACACGCTCGTCACAGTCGGCGACGTGGGGCTCGCCATCCATCCGGCCATGACCGAAAGTCAGGATTTGGGCGCCGCCACCATGGGTCTTGGCGTCGGTCTCTTCGAAGAATTGATCTACGACGGCCAGCAGTTGATGAATGGCACCATGCTCGAATATCGCGTTCCGCGATTCTCCGATCTGGCGCGCCGAGTTGAACTCAAGCTGGTCCAAAATCAAGATGGTGTTGGGCCATATGGCGCAAAAGGCGGTGGCGAAGGGTCTGTAAATCCGATCGGCGCGTGTCTCGCGAACGCGCTATACCAAGCCGCTGGAGTGCGCATTCGCAGCTTGCCCTTGACGCCCGAGCGCGTGTGGAAAGCGCTGCAGGAGGCAAATGCGCAAGCTCCAGTCGCGCAGAAGAAATCTTCTGCGGAACCTAAATCTCGCGCTCGCAGAAGGCCTGCCCGTAAGACTCGCGCCCCTAAGCGTCGCGCATGACCACACTCTCCCGCTTCGAAATGCATCAGCCGGCCACCACTGCGGAAGCGTCGCAGATGCTCGGCCACTATGGCGACGAGGCCGCCATTTACGCCGGCGGGACGGAATTGCTGCTGGCGATGCGCCACCGCGCCCTCAGCTATAGTCATCTCATTGATCTCAAAGTCATACCCGGATTGAACGCGATCGATGCGCGCGACGGCGTTATCGAAATTGGCGCGGCCTGCACGCATCGCGCCCTTGAGCGATCTGCGCTACTGCGCGAAAAGCAGCCTGTCTTTGCCGAACTGGAATCGCAAGTGGCAAATATCCGTGTGCGCGCGACGGGCACGCTCGGAGGCAATCTTTGCTTCGCTGAGCCGCACTCCGATCCGGCCACCATGCTGCTCGTGCTAGGAGCGACCGTGCGTATCGACAATGCCGAGAGCACCCGCGAAATCCCTATCGAGAAACTGATCGCTGGCGCCTATGCGAATCATCTCGCACCCGGCGAAATCCTCACGCGCATCGTCATCCCCGCCGCAAAATCCAATCACCGCGCCGCCTACATGAAATTTCAGATTCACGAGCGCCCCACTCTTGGCCTGGGGCTGTGGCTCGAAACTCCCGACCGCGGCCGCACTTTCAGGTCAGCTCGCGTCGCCGTGGGCTGCGTCTGTCCGTTCCCGAGCCGATCACTCCAAGCCGAGGCATTGCTCACGGGGCCGCGCGCGGCAGTTGAAAAGCGGCTGCCCGAAGCGGCCGCACTCGTTGCCGACGGCGCCGAGCTGGTCGATGATCACGAAGGCAGCGCCGAATACAAGCGCCACCTCATCGGCGTCTGCCTCCGGCGGGCCTTCCACAAAGCCCTCGCCTCTGATCGCCGCTAAGTCATTTGCCGAAATTTGATCGATAATAGTATTGCCTCGTCTCGAAGGGTTTGGTTTGCGTAGCGCCGCCCTTCAGGGCGGCATCCGGAATAAAACGGTTATGAAGTTAGGGCTCAGAAGTGTCCGTCGCCATTTCTCGCTGATCCTGGCGGGACTGCTCTTCCTTGGCTTCGCCTCCGGCCTGCTCGCCTATCAGCGACGCGCCCCCGGCGGTGATCAGGACGACGAGGAAGAAATGCCTCTCGGCGTGAAACAAAAAGTCGAATGGACCTTCGCGCGTTTCCATTACGACATGGCTTACGGCAATTTTCGCGGGTTTCAACGCTGGGCCGCCGATTATCCGAAATCGGATCGTCAGCTCGTGGAAGGCGTCGTTCGCCTGACGCGCATCAACACGCATGTGGCTGAGCAAGTGGTCGACGCCCATAGCGACGACATCTATAACTGGCCTTGGATTTTTGTCGAAGATCCCGGCGCGTGGGTCCTTTCACAGGCCGAAGCAATTCGCATCCGCACTTATCTCCTGCGGGGCGGCTTCATGTTTTTCGACGATACCCACGGAGACTACGAATGGAACAATCTGGTGGCCGGCGTGCGCATGATTTTCCCGGAGCGCCTGATCGAAGATCTAAAAGATAGCGACGAAATTTTCCACACCGTCTACGATCTCGACGATCGCTTCCAGATTCCCGGAACCCGCTTTATCTGGAACGGCCGGCGCTATACGGACGACATGAAAGTGCCCAAATGGCGCGCCATCCGCGACGATAAGGGCCGCATCATGATCGCCATTTGCCACAATAGCGACGTTGGAGATGCCTGGGAATGGGCCGACAGCCCCGATTACCCGGAGCCCGCCACATCCATGGCCTACCGCATCGCCATCAACTACATTGTTTACGGAATGACCCACTGAGGCGCTAACAACAAAGACTAGAAGCGATCAAGCATTGCAACGAGATCGCCGTGTCATTTCTGAGCGGAGCGGCCCGAAAGTTTTTGCTTTCGGAAATCATGCCTTTACGATTTCCGTCGGGCTGCGAAGTCGAAGAATCTCTCTTGTTTTAGGTTTTACTTCAGGCGGGTGCTGCCCATGAGGAAATTGTCCACGCCGGCGGCGGCCTTGCGTCCTTCGGAAATTGCCCACACGACCAGCGACTGCCCGCGCCGCATGTCGCCGGCGGCGAAAATCCCCGGCACCGAGCTCATGTAATTTGCGTCGGCGGCGATATTGCTGCGCGCATCGAGATTGACGCCGAACTGCTCGATCATGCCTTGTTTCACCGGCCCCGTGAAGCCGAGCGCGAGCAGCACCAGATCCGCTTCCAGGATGAACTCGGTTCCCGGAATTGGCTCGAATTTCGGCGGCGGCCCCACGCGGATCGCGTGAAGCTGCTTTACATTTCCGTTTTCGTCGCCGGTAAAGTGCGTGGTCCCGATCGACCAATCCCGCAAGCCGCCTTCTTCGTGCGAACTCTCCGAACGTAATTGCAGCGGCCATAGCGGCCACGGCGTACTCGGCGCGCGCGCCTCTGGCGGCATGGGCATGATTTCGAACTGGCGCACAGATTTTGCCTTGTGACGATGAGTCGTCCCCAGGCAATCGGCGCCCGTATCTCCGCCGCCGATAATCACCACGTGCTTTCCAGTGGCCAGAATCTGGTTGAGCACTTCGTCCCCGGCATTACGTTTATTCTGTTGCGGCAGAAACTCCATGGCGAAATGAATTCCCTTCAGCTCGCGCCCGGGAACATTCAAATCACGCGGAGCCTCCGCGCCTCCGCAGAGCAGGATGGCGTCGAACTCTTTGCGTAAATCTTGAGCGGGAATATTGCCGCCAATGTGCGCCTTCGTCTCGAAATGCACGCCTTCCGCCGTCATTTGCTCGAGGCGCCGGTCGAGGACGTGCTTCTCCATCTTAAAATCGGGAATGCCATAACGCATCAAGCCGCCGAGCCGATCGTTTTTTTCAAAGAGCGTCACCAGATGCCCGGCGCGATTGAGTTGCTGCGCCGCGGCCAATCCCGAAGGACCGGACCCCACCACCGCCACGCGCTTGCCTGTGCGGATTTCCGGCGGTTCCGGCTGAATCCAGCCTTCCGCCCAGGCGCGTTCCACAATGTTCTTCTCGATGACCTTGATCGTGACCGGCGGCTCGTTTATGCCCAGCACGCAAGCCGTTTCGCAGGGCGCGGGACAGATCCGGCCCGTAAATTCGGGGAAGTTATTCGTCGAGTGCAGAACGCGGATCGCTTCCTTCCAATGATCGCGATAAACAAGGTCGTTCCAGTCGGGAATGATGTTGTTGACGGGGCATCCTGTGTGGCAGAAGGGAATGCCGCAATCCATGCAACGCGCGGCCTGCGTGCGGACTTTGTCTTCCGGGAACTGGTAGTAGACTTCGAAGTAGTCGTTGATGCGCTCTTCGACGGGCCGGCGAATCGGCAATTCTCGCGTGAATTCCTTAAAACCGGTGACCTTTCCCACCAGTCTTATCCCCGAACCTCGCGCCCATGCGCATGTGTTCCGGCCTGCGCCAGCAGCATACCGGCAGGGACCCGTGGAACCCCCAGGACGCGCTTGTACTCGTGCGGAAACACTTTGACGAACTTCGGAAGCATGGACTCCCAGTTCTGCAAAATCCATTTCGCTTGCGGACTATCAGTGAATTCGCCGTGCCGGCTGATCAGGCGATGCAGCAGCACAATGTCCGCGGATTCACTCACCGGCTCGAGATCGACCTCCGCGCGATTGCAATACGTCGCACCGAAATCGCCCGCTTGATCGAGGACATAGGCGATGCCTCCGGTCATGCCGGCGGCAAAATTGCGTCCGGCGCGGCCCAGCACGATTACCAGCCCGTTCGTCATGTACTCACAGCCGTGATCGCCCACGCCTTCCACCACAGCAGTTGCGCCCGAATTGCGCACGGCAAAGCGCTCGCCCGCCATGCCATTGAAATACGCTTCGCCGCTTGTCGCGCCGTAGAGGCAGACGTTTCCGATCAGGATATTTTCTTCCGGCACGAACTCGGAATGCTTCGGCGGATAAATAATCAGCCTGCCGCCCGAGAGCCCTTTGCCGACGTAATCGTTGGCGTCGCCTTCCAGCGTCAGCCTGACGCCTTTGGCCAAAAATGCGCCGAAGCTCTGCCCCGCGCAGCCGGTCAGCTGAATGCGAATGGTGTCTTCGGGCAGACCCGCGGAGCCGTAGCGCCGCGCGATCTCACCACTCAGCATCGCGCCCACCGTGCGGTGAACGTTCCGGATCGCCAGGCTGACCGACACCGGAATCTGCTCCTCCAAAGCCTTCTTGCATTGCTTGATCAGGTGCCGATCGAGCGCCGCTTCCAGCCCGTGATCCTGCGGCTGCATCTGCCGGCGCCCCACATGGTGCGGCACCGGCGGGTTATACAGAATCGACGACAGATCGATTCCCTTCGCCTTCCAGTGCGTGACGTCCTTGCGCTGCACTAGGCAATCCACGCGCCCGACCATCTCCTCGAGCTTCCGGAAACCCAGTTCCGCCATGACCCTGCGCAAATCCTCCGCCACGAAAAAGAAAAAGTTGATGACGTGCTCGGGCTGCCCCTGGAACTTCTTGCGTAATTCCGGATCTTGCGTCGCCACGCCCACCGGGCACGTATTCAGATGGCATTTGCGCATCATGATGCAGCCCATGGAAATGAGCGGAGCAGTGGAGAATCCGAACTCTTCCGCACCCAGCATCGCGGCAATCGCCACGTCCCGGCCGGTTTGGAGCTTGCCATCGACCTGCACGCGTACGCGGCTGCGCAGATCGTTCATCACTAGCACCTGCTGCGTTTCTGAGAGCCCCAACTCCCACGGAATTCCTGCGTGCCGTATCGAGCTGATCGGCGACGCACCCGTCCCTCCATCGTATCCGCTGATCAAAATCACGTCGGCATGAGCCTTCGCCACGCCTGCGGCCACGGTACCAACACCTACTTCCGCTACGAGCTTCACCGAAATACGCGCCCCCGGATTCGCATTCTTCAAGTCGTAGATAAGCTGCGCCAAATCTTCGATGGAATAGATGTCGTGGTGCGGCGGAGGCGAAATCAAGCCCACGCCCGGAATGGAATGCCGCACGCGCGCGATGAATTCATCGACTTTGTGGCCGGGCAACTGCCCGCCCTCGCCGGGCTTCGCGCCTTGCGCAATCTTGATCTGCAAATCGTCCGCGTTGATCAAATAGTTGGTGGTCACGCCGAATCGCGCCGACGCCACCTGCTTGATCGCGCTGCGGCGCAGGTCGCCATTGGCATCCGGTTTAAAGCGCGCCTCGTCCTCGCCGCCCTCGCCGGTATTCGATTTACCGCCGATGCGGTTCATGGCGATGGCCAGCGTTTCGTGAGCCTCTTTGCTGATCGAACCGAACGACATCGCTCCAGTGGCAAAGCGTTTGACGATGTCCGCCGCCGGCTCCACTTCTTCGAGCGGCACCGGTTTTCCGGCCGGCTTGAAATCAAACATGCCGCGCAGCATCTGCAAATCGCGATTCTGCTGATTGATGACTGCGGCAAATTCCTGGAAGGTTTCGAACTTCGCTTCCCGCACGGCATGCTGCAATTTGCTGACGGTAATCGGGTTCAACAGGTGCCGTTCGCCGCGCACGCGATACTGATACTCGCCTCCGATGCGCAATTCCGTATCGGATTCGCTCGGCGTCTGCATCGCAAATTGATGCTTGAGCAGCGCTTCGCGCGCCAGTATCTCCATCGTTACGCCCTCGATGCGCGAAGCCGTGCCGGTAAAGTAGCGCTCGACGAGCGATTTCTGCAGTCCGATCGTCTCGAAAATTTGCGCACCCTGATAACTCTGCAGCGTGGAAATCCCCATCTTCGAGAAGGTCTTCAGCAGGCCCTTGTCGATCGACTTCATGTAATTCTTAAAGGCTTTGTCCCAGGTGCAGTCGGCCGGAAAAGCGCTTTGGCGGTGCAGGTCTTCGAGCGTCTCGATTGCCAGATACGGATTCACCGCGCTTGCGCCATAGCCGAGCAGCAACGCAAAGTGCATCACCTCGCGCGGCTCTCCCGATTCCACGATCAGCGCCACCTGATTGCGCGTTTTCTCGCGAATCAGATGATTGTGCACCGCGGAGAGCGCCAGCAGGCTAGGTATCGGTGCATGGTCCGTGTCCACGCCGCGATCGGAAAGAATCAGCAGCGTGTAACCGGACTTAATCGCCAGAGACGCCGAACGGCAGAGCGTCTCGATGGCCTGCTCGAGCTGCTTTTCGCCGCCCTCCACACGGAAGAGCATCGGCAGCGTCGTGGCCAGAAAATCGCCCCAGCTCACGCGCCGCAATTTCTCGAGCCGCCAGTTGGAAATGATCGGATGCCGCAGCTTCAGCGTATGGCAGTTCTTCGGCGTCTCGTCGAGGATATTGCCCTCTGACCCGATGTATGTATTCAGCGACATCACCAAACCTTCGCGGATCGGATCGATCGCCGGGTTGGTGACCTGCGCGAAAGTCTGCTTGAAATAGCTGAACAGCAGCTGCGTCTGATCGGAAAGGCATGCCAGCGGCGTGTCGATGCCCATCGAGCCGACGGGTTCTTCCGCCTGCAGCGCAGAAGGCAACATCACGGTCTTCAGGTCTTCGTCCGTGTAGCCGAAGGCTCGCTGGCGCATCAGGATGGTCTCGTGGTCGGTTGGCTGCACGCGCTTGGGGCTCGGCAGATCGTCCAGCGTAATCTGATTTTCCTTGAGCCACTGCCGATAGGGCTGCCTCGCCGCCAACTCCTTCTTCACTTCTTCGTCGGTAATCAGACGCTTCTGCTCGGTGTCGACCAACAGCATCCGGCCCGGCGCCAGTCTGCCCTTCATACGGACCTCTTCCGGCTTCACCGGAAGCACGCCCGCTTCTGAGGCCATGATCACGAGCCCGCCATTGGTCACCATATAGCGGCCCGGACGAAGGCCGTTGCGATCGAGCTTGGCCCCGATCACGCGCCCGTCGGTGAACGCCACGTCCGCAGGCCCATCCCACGGCTCCATCAGCGAAGCGTGATACTCGTAGAACGCCTTTACGTCGTCCGGCATGGTCGAATCGTGCTCCCATGCCTCCGGTATGAGCATGGACATGACGTGCGGCAGGCTGCGGCCCGCCAGCGTCAGCAGTTCCACTGCGTTGTCGATCATCGCCGAATCGCTGCCGCCCGGCGTGATGATAGGGAAGAGCTTCTTGATGTCGTTGCCGAAAAGCGGAGACGCCAGCACCGATTGCCGCGCATGCATCCAGTTGATATTGCCGCGCAGCGTGTTGATCTCGCCGTTATGGCAGATATAACGATAGGGGTGCGCGAGCTGCCAGCTCGGGAAGGTATTGGTCGAGAACCGCTGGTGCACCAGGCACAGCGCGCTGGTCACTTCCGCATCCAGCAATTCCTTGTAGAAATCGGTTATCTGCGGCGCAAGAAGCAGCCCTTTGTAAATAATCGTCCGCGATGAGAGCGAAGGCAGGTAGAAGAAGCCCTTCTCTTTGAAGTCCGACGCCGCCACGGCAGCTTCCGCGCGCTTGCGCACCACATAGAGCTTGCGCTCGAGCGCATCTTGATCCATCTCCGGCCCGCGCTTGATAAAAATTTGTTCGATATAGGGCTGCGTCGCCCGAGCCAGTCTCCCAATCGCGTTTCCGTTCAGAGGCGTGTCCCGCCAGCCGAGCACGGTCAAGCCCTCTTCGCCTGCAATGCGCTCCAGTATGCCTTCGCAAAGGATCCGCTCGGGCCGATCGACCGGCAAGAACGCCATCCCCACGCCATATTCGCCGGGCGCGGGCAGTTCAAAACCAAGCCGCGAACACTCCTGCTGGAAAAAGCTATGCGGAATTTGAATCAGAATCCCCGCGCCATCGCCGGTCTGCGGATCGCAACCGCACGCGCCCCGGTGCGTCAGGTTGATCAGGATCTGAACGCCCTTGAGGACAATATCGTGCGATTTGCGTCCGGAAATATCCGCCACAAACCCGATGCCGCACGCATCGTGCTCAAAACGCGGATCATAGAGACCCTGCGCAGGCGGGAGCCCCCCGAATGGTGAGTACAACGGGTAGTATTTGCCCATTTTAGTGTTCATCCTGAATACCATGGCAAACCAGCCTTGTAAAGCGACCCAAGCATAGCTGCTAAACCTGTCTGGTAGCGCTACGCGGAGGGCGCGAGCGGCGTAAGTCGGAGGGCGGTTGCCATACTACAAGCCATTCTTAATGAATAGCTTAGTACGCCAAATTTGTACAATTCAGAATTTCGATTGGCCCAATCGATTTTTCTTGAGGTTACTTTCGACCGGCGAAGCTGGTATCTACCCGTCACCGCTACTTCAAATAGTGCCGCTGCAGTTCCTGCAGGGTCATTGGCCCTTTACGGATGCTCACCGCTACTCTGCCCGCTGATGTGGAAGTCGACCTGATGTAGATGGTATCTCCCGCACGCAAATCGCCGAATTGCATCGCCTTGCCGTTTCTATCGGTGTAGCGGGTCTTGTCGTTCACCTGGATGAGTTGGGTGATCTCGGTCGGCTCCTTCAACAGCAGTTGCCGCTTCGTAATGTCTACCGAAGAAACGATGAAGAACTCCTCCCCGCCGTTTGTATTACCCGCTGCTCTGCCGGATTGCGCTGCCAGCGAAAACCCGCAGCTCACGAGCGTTGCAAGCAAGAGAAACACCGCACACAAGCGTCTTCCTCCGATGTGTCTCCGCATCCCCCTACTCATACCGCAGCGCCTCAATCGGATCGAGATGGGAAGCCTTATACGCAGGATAAAATCCAAAAAAGACGCCCACGGCAGCAGAGAAGATCACCGCGACGAGAAGAGCTTCCATAGGAATGCGGGTCGGCCATTGTAACGTGCTGGAAATCGTCAGCGAACCGGCTACACCGATGATCACTCCCAGCGCTCCTCCCATTAGACTGAGTAGAGTCGCCTCGCCCAGGAACTGCATGCGCACATCGCTCTCGTTTGCGCCAATTGCCAGCCGCAGTCCGATTTCACGTGTCCGTTCGGTCACGGAGACGAGCATGATATTCATAATTCCTATGCCGCCGACGAGTAAAGACACCGACGCAATGCTTGCCAGGAGGATGGTCATGATTTTCTGGGACTCCGCCCGCGCGGAAGCAATTTCCGCTGGGTGGCGCAGATTGAAATCCTCGTCTTCATCGGCTCGCAGATGATGCCGCTCCCGGAGCAATGACGTAATCTGCTGTTCGGCTGGCTTAATCGACGATGGCGAAATCGCTGAGCACATAATGTCGTCCAGCCAATCGATCCCCTTGACCTTTTTCTGCATGGTCGTCAGGGGCATCATCAGCGTGTCATCTTGGTCCTGGCCGGTGGGCGATTGTCCCTTGGGCGTAAGTACGCCGATGACGCGCACAGGCAGATTCTGAATCCGGATCGTCTGTCCCACGGGGTCTGCCGAGCCAAACAGGTTCTCCACGATGGATTGGCCCAGCAGGCAGACAATCGCCGAATGATCGATATCGTCCTGCGAAAAAGAAGCCCCTCGCGCAACGTCCCACTTGCGCACCGCGAGAAATTCTGGCGAAATACCGCGCGCCTGCGTGTACCAGTTCTGATTTCCGTAAACGATCTGCACTGGTCCGTCCACATGGCCCGCGCAGTTGTACACCTGTGGCACCTGTTGCCCAATCGCCTTCAGATCTCCCATGACCAGGGTCTTCGTTCCTCGAGTCCCTGTGCGCACGCCATTGACGGCGCGGCCTCCCGCTTCCACCCAAATCATGTTGTCGCCGAGGTTGCTGATCTGCTGTTGGATTTGCTCGGAAGCGCCCTCGCCCACAGCCACACTGGCAATAACCGCGCCCACGCCGATAATGATCCCCAGCATGGTCAGGATGCTGCGCATTTTGTTGCGGGCCAACGCCCGCATGGCCAATCGCAGGATGCTGATGAGGTCCATCCGCAGCCTCCTATTCTGGTACTGCTGTTTCGCTAGCGCCCGAAGGCAATGTTGCCAGAATTTCGGAGGCGCAAGCGCGCTCGCGCACAGGCGAATCGCGCAGAATCTGGCCGTCGCGAAAGAGCACGCTGCGCCGCGCGAAGCGCGCCACGTCCGGCTCGTGTGTGACCAGCAGAATGGTCAGCCCGCGTTCGTCATTGAGTCGTTGAAACGTGTCCATAATTTCTACGCTCGTCCGCGTGTCCAGATTGCCCGTGGGCTCGTCGGCCAGCAAAATGGAAGGATTGTTGATCAGGGCGCGCGCGATAGCCACGCGCTGTTGCTGGCCGCCGGAAAGCTGCGAGGGGTGGTGGTCGCCGCGGCCCTCCAAGCCAACCAAGCGAAGGGCCTCTTGAGCGCGCCGCTGCCTCTCCTCGCGCTTCACACCGGCGTAGACCAAAGGCAATTCGACATTTTCTTGAGCGGATGTACGGGCCAGCAGATTAAATCCCTGAAACACAAATCCGATCTTCTGGTTCCGAATCCGCGCTAGGTCCTGTTTCGAAAATTGGGCAACCTCCTGCGCATCCAGACGATAGACTCCGCTCGTGGGCCGGTCCAGGCATCCGATCAGATTCATGAACGTCGATTTGCCCGAACCGGAAGCGCCCATAATGGCAACGAACTCTCCCGAGCGCACCTCCAGCGAAACTCCCCGCAAAGCAGGCACGCGAATCTCTCCCAGTTCATAAATCTTATGCAGATTCCGGACTTCAATAGTCAGCTGCGATTCAGGTGCGGTCCCGATCTGCGCAGGGGATTGTAGAGCCTGTTCGGCCATATTCGGATTCTCGGCTTATCGCGGCGCGCCAAATTTCGGAGTCGATGCCGCGCCATTCCCGCTCTCATTTCCGCCCGATTGCTCTCCGGTCGCGAGCAAATCGCCGGACTTCACTTCCCCGGCAATCAATTGCGTAAACGTATAGTCCGTAATGCCGGCTCGAACCGCCACGGGCCGAAGCTTTCCCCCCGCTTCCGGCTTCCATACCACTCGCCATCCGCCCATATGCGAGGTTGTTGCTGCTGCCGGGATCTGGTTTTGCTCATAGAGCTGCCGCAGCACATTGTTTGGAAACGAAGGCGTAAAGCGCAGCGCCGCGTTGGGAATCTTCACTGTGTCGGAGACGTCGCCGGTGGGAATCGTCGCGTAGACCGTCTCGCCGGGAAGAAGCTTCCCGTCGGGGTTATCAAACGTAATAATCGTGCTGTAGGTCACCACGTTTTGGATCGTGGTGGCGTTCAGCCGGATGGCGCTCACGCGCCCGGTAAAGGTCTCGCTGGGAAAAGCATCCACTTGAAACGTCGCTTCCGTGCCGATTTTTATGTTCCCCGTGTCCGACTCATCCGTCGCTGCTGCCACCTGCATCCGGGTGAGGTCCTGGGCGATGCTGAAAACGATTGGAGCCTGCAGTGACGCCGCCACGGACTGGCCCACGGTCACGTTTTTGGAAACAACTGTGCCGTCAATCGGCGAGAGGATCGTGCAGTAACGCAGATTTGCCTCCGCGAGTGCTTGCGCGCCTTGCATCGTTTTGATTTGAGCTTTCGCCTGATCCACCTGAGCGCGCGTTTCCGCCAGTTGCGCGATGGACTGGTTTAGTTGTGCCTCGGCGGCACGCACTTGGGCTTGCGACTGATCCACACCCGACTGCGCTTGATCTGCTTGGTCTTTCGAGAATACCCCTTGGCCGGCCAGGTCGATGATCCGTCGTGAGTTCGCTCGGCTATAGACGTCGGCTGCTTTCAGCCGTTCCAGATTGGCTTCATTGTTCTTTATCGCCGCTTCTTGTGCGCCAATCGTTGCCTCGAGGTTTTTCTCGTTGGCAATCGCGTTGTCCAGGT
>Ga0307479_10001021_pt1 | contig 25391 bp, 21 predicted proteins | sample atmos_gasesECM4C_FD_203743 | JGI IMG/M metagenome (GOLD analysis project Ga0307479, IMG submission 203743) | Hardwood forest soil microbial communities from Morgan-Monroe State Forest, Indiana, United States - atmos_gasesECM4C_515 | ecosystem: Environmental > Terrestrial > Soil > Temperate... | reverse complement strand
CGAGCAACTCGCCCGCCGCATCACGTATCTCGCCCGTGTGAAACAGGTTTCTTCCCTTCTGCTCGGTCTCGAATGCCTCGACGACAATCTCCGCATCCACACGCACGGGTTTCAAATATTCCACCGTAAGTTCCGCAGTCACCGCTCGCGCGTTGCGAAATCTGCAAACTTTTCCCATCGCTTCATCCAGCAGCGTCGCAATAATTCCGCCGTGGGCCATACCAGCGCCGCCTTGATAGCGCTCCCCCAGGACGAATCGCCCCACAATTCGTTTCTGCGCGTTGTCTTGCACAAACGTGAGCTTCATCCCGCTATCGTTGGCTCCGCCGCACCCAAAACAACGATTTGTCGGATTCGGCGCCAGCCTGATTGTCTCGTCCAAATTGCCCTCGCTTCACCTGAATTTTCTCAGACCAAAGCTACGCGGCTGCGCTCGGCACGCCGCACACCCCGTTGCCGTTTGCGCATTTCCACGCGCAGCAAGTCCGCCAGGGTGACCACGCCGCGCGTAATCTGTTTTTCATCCAAGCCCGCAAAGGCCAGGCGCAGCGTGTTCGGCAGCGGATTCTGCACGTAGAAATAGCGGCCCGGAGCGAAAAGAACGCTGCGCTCCTTGGCGTGAATCAGCAGTTCGCTGGCGTCAAACCCGAGAGGAAGCTCGAGCCACAAGCACATGCCGCCGTCGGGCCGCGTCCAGCGAGTGCCCTCCGGCATATTCTTGCGCAACGCCTCATCGAGCGCCACCAGGCGTGAAGCATAGATCTTGCGCATTTTGGCGACGTGCTTCGTGAAAAGGCCGCGGCGCAGAAATTCCGCCAGCGTTGCCTGCGCCAGTTGGTCGGTGTGCAAATCGGTCGTCTGCTTCACCTGGCGCAAACGCTCGATCGCAATTGCGGGCGCGACCACCCATCCTACACGCAAGCCGGGGAAGGCCACCTTCGCAAAGCTGTCGAGGTGGATGACTAGGTCCGAACGGTCGAGCTGTTTGAGCGACGGGATGCGTTCTTCGCGCGCATGCAGCCGCGCGTAGATGTGGTCTTCGACGATGGGTACTTGGTGGCGTGCCGCCAGTTCCAGAACTTTGCGCCGCGATGCCAGCGGCATGGACGTGCCCGTCGGATTCTGAAAATCCGGCGTCAGCACGATCAGCTTCACGCGGTTCGCGGCGAGCGTGGCCTCCAGGGCTTCCAGGTCAACTCCAAGCGCGCTTCCGGGTTCCGCTTGCGTGCGCATCGGCACAGCCAGGCATCGCGCGCGGGCGCCATGAAAAATCGCTACCGCTCCGGGATAGGTTGGATTCTCGAGGATCACCGAATCGCCCGGCCGCACGAAAGCCTTGCTGATCAAGTCCAGCGACTGTTGACAGCCGTCGGTAATGAGCAGGTTCTCATCTTTCGCGGAGATTCCTTCGTGCCGCAATACTTGCAGCAACGCTTCCTTCAGCGGCGCGTACCCGTCCGAAGGGCCGAGGTTGAGCACCTCAGTGGCTTCGCGCCGCAAAACCGCGTTCACGCAGTTTTGCAACTCCTCGACAGGAAAATATTCCTCTGCAGGCCGCGCCATCACAAATGACAAGGAATCCTGCGGCGCGCTTGCCGTCAAGCGGCTCAACACTTCTTCACCCCGCTCATCCGCGAAGAGCAGCTCCCAGCGAATTCCATTTCCGCCGTTGAGAACGGGCGGCGCAGGCGGCGTGATTTTCAAGCCGTTGCCGTTTCCCTTGATAAACGTGCCTCGGCCCACATGGCCTTGAATCAAGCCTTCGGATTCCAGCTCCGCATAAGCATTCGCCACTGTGGTTCGATGAACGCCCAGCAGCGTGGCCAGCTCGCGGCTTGCGGGGATGCGGTCACCCGGGCGCAGGTCGCCCGCATGGACGAGTGCGCGGAGCTGGTCGCGAAGCTGAATGTACAACGGGACGTGGCTTTCGGGTTGGAGATGTACAGGAAGCATTGTCTCTCTCCTACTGCCAATTCTACCGCAAATTGGACCGATACAAGAGCCAATTTGTCTTTCTGGGGCAGGGCCGCCCGATCGAAGCGAAATGGCCAGCTCACTAGGAGTGCCGACACGAAAAGTTTAGGTCATTTCCGCAGCGGTCTGGCCGGATTTCACGGTGAACCAAACTAAGCGGCACACTCCGTCTACATCGACGGCGGCTAATCTCCTTGATGACTGGGTTCCCCTCATTATTTAGGAGGTTAATCGCACATTTATCTTCGCCTGGGCAAAATTGATGTGTCATCCTCACAGCATACCCGGGGAGGTCACGGTGACGCGCTTACAGGATTCCCGCATGAAGCCTGGATTTCGGCTTTTGGCTTCGCGTTGCACGGCTCGAAATGCGAGCAAACTGCTTCTACTTCTCGTAGTGTTCTTTTTACCTGCTATAGCCAGAGGCCAGGTCGCCGGAGGCTCGATAGTTGGGGCGGTGAGGGGCGAATCCGGCGCTGCGGTGCCGGGCGTGCAGTTCACCCTAAAGGATGTGACCACGGGGGAAGTCAGGACGGTTACGACCGGCACCGACGGCCTCTATAGGATCCCAGCTCTTCCACCGGGGAGCTATGAAATGACGGTTTCAGCTCCGGGATTCTTCACCCAGACGTGGACCGGCATCACCGTCGCGGTGGGAGCCGAGTACGTTCTCAATATCGTTATGCGGGCGGGCAGCCCCGAGGTGGTGGTACGAGCGGCGGCGGCCTCAGCATTGGGCCAAACTACCTCCGGCGGGAGCGTAGATGCCACCGTGGTCCGGGACACACCGTTGAACGGACGCGACTGGGCCCAGCTTGCGACTTTGCAAGCTGGCGTCACTGGAGTTCAAACCGGGAGCGCCACCGGAGGCGGCAATACCGACCGCGGCTTTGGGGCGCCAATAAGCATATCAGGAGCCCGACCCGACCAAAACAGCTACCGCCTGGATGGAATCAGCATCAACGATTATTCCAACGGCGCTCCCGGCAGCGTGCTCGGAGACAATCTGGGAATTGACGCGGTGGAGCAGGTGTCCGTGCTGGGGAGCAATTATCCCGCGGAATACGGGCGAACCTCGGGCGGCGTCATCAACGCGGTGACCCGTTCGGGAACGAAAGCTTTCCACGGCGACGTGTATGAGTTTTTTCGCAACAGCGCGCTGGACGCGAGAAACTTCTTTGACGGCAAGATTCCACCTTTCAAGCGCAATCAATTTGGAGCCTCAGCGGGAGGCCCGATCCGGAAGGATCGCACGTTCATTTTTGGAGACTACGAGGGACTGCGTCAATCGCTGGGCGTGACCACCGTGGATACGGTTCCTTCGCCGGCCGCACGTGGGATCGATCCAAACGGGAACCCGACGGTTGCCCGGTTGTGCTTGGTGCCTGCTGGTTCTCCTTCGGGTACTCCCTGCACGCCGAATTCGCCGCTCCCGATCGAGAGCCCGTGCGCTCCTAACACTTGCATTTCGGACCCGGTGACGCACATAGACCAGGCGGTCTTGCCATTTCTTCGCGCGTTTTATCCGTTGCCGAACGGGCCTCTCCTTGGGACTGGCGACACGGGAATCTTCACTTTCGCCGGGCAACAGGTGACCAACGAAAACTATTTCACCGTCCGAGTGGATCACAAGTTTTCCGCCAGGGACAGTCTCACCGGCACCTACATGCGCGACTATTCGAAAACCGTGCAGCCCGACGCTTTCGACAAACTGCTGTCCAACGTCGTTTCGCGCCGTCAAGTAGTAACACTCCGTGAGCAGCATCTATTCAGCGGGACGTCGCTGAATGCGGCTCGCTTCGGCTTCAGCCGCGCGGTGGGGATTTCTGGCGGAGTGTCGCAAGTCTTGGACCCCAATATGCGCAATGCCGCCTATTCTTTTGTGCCTGGGGAATTTGCCGGCACGGTGCAGTCAGTGCCAGGTGTGACCAGCTTCGGCGGCGGCCCGACCGCGCAGGGCACTCTCTCCTCCAGCAGGTTTACGTTCTGGAACTCTTTTCAAGGGGGCGACGACGTTTTTCTCACCCGCGGCATTCACGCTCTAAAATTCGGTGTCTTCGTCGAACGGATGCAGGACAATGAGCTCGTGTTCTCCAACGTAAATGGGGTTTTCCGCTTCGACTCTTTAGCGAACTTTCTGACCAACCAACCGCACGTTTTTCAGGGCAATCGCTCGACTTCTGTGCCGGATGTTGGTTTGCGTCAGACCTTGCTCGGAGTTTACGCCCAGGATGACATCCGTGTGCAAAAGAACGTCACGCTCAATCTTGGCTTGCGGTACGAGATGGTGACCGTGCCTACGGAAGCGCAGAACCATATTTCCAACCTACGTAACGTCACCGACGCTCAGCCACACGTCGGAGCGCCTTTTTTCCTGAACCCGACGCTCCGAAATTTTGAGCCGCGCCTGGGTTTCGCGTGGAATCCGCGCGGCGGCAAAACCTTAATCCGAAGCGGGTTTGGGATCTTCGACGTGCTGCCGCTGCCCTACGAATTCAATCTCTCTTTTCAGCGCGCCGTGCCGTTTGTGCAAGCCATCTTTGCAGACGTTCTCCAGCCCGGCTCGTTCCAGCCGTCCCTGACGGGGCAGCCGGGTGCTTTTCAACAGTTCAGCACGCAGTCAACTTCCGCTCTTGACGCCTACGTCGAATTCAAGCCCAAGCGCAATTACGTCATGCAATGGAACCTGGGCGTGGCGCGCGAGCTGACGCCGACTCTTGCCTTTACAGTTGGCTACGTCGGCTCGCGGGGAGTTCACCTGCCCTACCGCGTGGACAACATCGACATGGTTCTTCCCACTCTGACTCCTTCAGGTTATGTTTTTCCACCAGTCTCAACCAGCCAGACGCTGAACCCCAACTTTGGCCGTATCAATTCCACGCTATGGCAAGCCAGTTCGTTCTACCATGCGCTGCAGGCCGACATCGCCAAACGATTCAGCCGTGGAGTCGAATTCCACGTTGCTTACACCTGGGGTAAGAGCATTGACACGCTGTCGGCGACCGAAGCCGACGACGCTTTCCCGAATGGCTTATTTAACCAGCTTTTCTTCGACCAGCGGACTTCCCGCGGACTCTCGGATTTCAACGTGGCGCAAACCTTCGTGGTGAGCTTCACCTGGGAACTGCCCACTCCGGCGTCGAGTTTCCGCGTCCCCAAGTGGGCCGTAAGCGGCTGGCAGTTGGGCGGTCTTTTTAAGGCAAGCAGCGGGCAGCCTTTTACGCCTATTCTCGGCGGCGACCCTGCTGGAATGAAATTAGACGAGGTCAGCGAGCCGCCGGACCGGCTTGGAGGCCCGGCGTGCCGTACGTTGACGAACTCAGGGAACCCCAACCATTACATCAAGATGCAATGCCTGGCTTTCCCGGGTGCGGGCAAGTGGGGAAATCTTGGACGCAACACGCTGATTGGACCGGGAGTCTCGAAGCTGGACTTCTCCGTGTTCAAGAACAACCGCGTCAAACGCATCTCAGAAAATTTCAACGCTCAATTCCGGGCGGAGGTATTCAATATATTCAACCGTGCGAACTTTGCCTCTCCGACCGATCACTCCACGGTTTTCGATACCGTGGGAAGCCCCATTTCAAGCGCGGGACTCGTCACCTCCACGCAAACAACATCCCGCCAGATTCAGTTTGCATTAAAGTTCATTTGGTAACACCCGCGGACATCTCAACGCGGCCGATGGTTCGCGCCGCCTCACACCTTCTTTGAATCCAGTCCTTACGATGTTTTCGTTAGTGTGAGATGTCCGCCAAAGCCAACCCGCGCGTCCGCGGCCCGAAAATTCCGATGGATAGCACGACGACAAGCATCGAAGCGGCGATGAATGCGAAGACCCCTGAGGGGCCAAAGTCGCGCAAGAAGAACCCGATGACGAAGGTGGTGAAAATGGCGCTCAAGCGGCTCCATGAATAAACGAACCCAACCGCTCGCGCGCGGATACGTGTCGGGAAGAGCTCCGCTTGATACGCGTGAAATGCCAGAGACATCCAATTGTTCGAGCAGGTCAACATTACGCCGAGAAAAATCAGCCAAAACGGCGATGTCTGGCGCGCAAAAAGCAGCCCAAACGTGGCGATGCAGACTGCGCTGCCTACGATCTGCCATTTGCGCTCGACTTTATCGGCCACACCTATGGCGAGCAAGGGGCCGAGAGGCGCCGCTATCGCAATCAGAAACGAATACTGCAAGCTGGTTGTCGTGAGGATGCCGGAGGCGATCAGCAATGTGGGTACCCACGAAGCGAATCCGTAGTAGCCAACCGTTTGAAACAAGTTGAAGACCATCAACATCAACGTGCGTTTGAAGTACGGCGGGTGCAGTATGTCCAGAAAGCTGCCGTGAGTTTCTTCCGCGGACTCCGGGCTGGGCGGAGGAAGCGGCGAGCCGCCGAGTTCGGCGAGCACTCGCGCTTCCATCGCGGTGGTCACGCGCTCCGCTTCGTGCAGCTTGCCGTGGACAATGAGCCAGCGCGGGCTTTCCGGCACGCCGCGCCGGATGAACCATACGAAGATTGCGCTCAGCGAACCGATCAGCACCACCCATCGCCAGCCATCGATCCCAAAGGGACGGCGCGGCACGAGTAGCCAGGAAAGCAGCGCGACCACTGGCACCACCAGGAATTGGACCGCCTGATTGACTGCGAAAGCGCGACCGCGAAGATGCTTAGGCATGAGCTCCGCGATATATGTGTCGATGGTCAAAAGCTCGACACCGATGCCAATTCCGGCAATCATGCGCCACAACACGATTCCGATCGCCGTCATCTGAAAAGCCATGATCACCGTTGCCGCGGTGTACCACATGAGCGAACAGGTGAAAATCATGCGTCGGCCGAAACGGTCCGCCGTGAAACCGAAAAGCAGCGTGCCGAGAAACAATCCTGCAAATGTGGCAGAGATGAAGCTTGCCAAGCCGGTGAAGCCGAAGAATCGCGCGGATGTGCTGGAGAACAGGCCGCTGCGCACGAGGCCCGGCCCAATATAAGCAGTGAAAAAAAGATCGTAAAACTCGAAGCAGCCGCCGAGAGAAAGCAGCAAGACAAGTTTCCAGATGTAGCGCGTTGCAGGAAGGCGGTCGAGCCGCGCGCTGATCGCCGCTGCTTCCTCCGCGCCCGTCGGCATTCCTTCCCCTCATCTCATCCGCAGTCATTCGCCTTGCGGGTGCTGCAGATTGCAGTCAACAATTAAAATTAGAAGATACCGGGTTTGCCTACTTCGAGCGTGCCCTTCGGCAACTCCACGTTCAGCCGGTGCAATTCGCCGGCCCGCAAATCGGGGACGTGCTCCGCTGCTTCGAGGAACCGCTGAGCTTCCTGCGGAGTGATGATGCCCTCGGTCAAAACTTGAAACTTTCGGCGATAGTCATCCCTATGGAAAGGTTTCGCACCAAGCGGGTGCGCATTGGCTATGGCGATCTGGTCTTCCATGCGCTTGCCGCCGCGAATAAATATTTCTACCCCTCCGCCAAACGCTACCTCCGCCGGATCGCTCGCGTTGTAGCGCCGCGTCCACTCCGGGTCCTCGCGAGTCTCGATGGCGTGCCAGAGCCGCACAGTACTCGATCGATTGGCTCGCTCGGGCGTGTAACTCTCGATGTGATGCCATCGGCCGTCCTCAAGCGCCACAGCAAAGATGTACATGATGGAATGATCCAGAGTTTCGCGGCTGGCGTTTGGATCCAGCTTTTGTGGATCGTTGGCGCCGGTTCCGATCACCGCATGGGTGTGATGGCTGCTGCGAATGATGATCTTCTCCACTTGCGAAACGTCTGCGATTCTCTCGTGCAAACGAATCGCTAAGTCGATCAGAGCCTGAGCTTGATACTCGGCGCTATGCTCCTTAGTAAAGCTCTCGAGTATGGCGCGCTTCGGCTCGCCTCGCCCGGGCAGCGAAACGTCATAACGCGCTTCGGGGCCATCCAGCATCCAGGCGATCACGCTGTCTTCGCCTTCGTAAATGGGACTCGGCGAACTCTCGCCGCGCATCGCGCGATCGACAGCTTCGATGGCCAGCTTGCCGGCATGCGCCGGAGCGTACGCCTTCCAACTGCTGATTTCTCCTTTGCGCGATTGCCGCGTGGTGAAGCTTACGTGCACCGCCTGCTGTACCGCCTGATAAATCGTCGCGGCGGGAAGATTCAGCAACGTGCCAATCCCTGCGGCTTGCGCGGGGCATAGATGAGCGATGTGGTCGATCTTGTGTTCATGCAAGCAAATGGATTTGATGAGATTGATTTGAATTTCATACCCGGTGGCGATCCCGCGAATTAAGTCCTTGCCGGATTTCCCCATGGCCTGTGCGACGGCCAGAATCGGCGGAATATTATCGCCGGGGTGTCCAAAGTCGGCGCCCAACATCGTGTCGTGAAAATCCAGCTCGCGCACCGCGGTTCCGTTCGCCCACGCAGCCCATTCCGGGCTGACGCGCTGCTGGGCATTAGCGCCGAACACGTTGGCGCCTTGCGCGCGCAAGTGGCCCAGCGCCATCGCTCGCGCCGAAACCACCGGTCGCCGATTGATCGCCGCGACTGCGACAGCAGCATTGTCAATGATGCGGTTGGCGATCATCTCTTCGACATCGCTCTGCACCGCGACCGGATCGGCGGCCACTTCAGCAATCGTCCACGCCAACTGTTTCTCTCGCGGCAAGCGCGACTTGGATGGATGCACCTTGATCTCAAGATGCTGCATAGATTTGCGTGATTTGCTTCTTCATTCCTAAGAGAAATCCCGCGCAGAATACTTTTTCTCGAGCTCATCAAAAAAGTTATTCTGCACAAGCCGCTGCCGCTCGGCAAACTCTGCCACTGAGGTGCTGGACTCATCGAGCCGACCTAATGTCTTCAGTTCCTGGAGCGCACGCTGCGTTCCGGCAACCGCGCCCTGCAAAGCTGCATTAGCGTAAAGAACCATTCCATAGCGCATGTGCGCCAGAGCGGTCAGATCGATAATCGGCGTTTTTCCTCCCACAACCATGTTGATGATCTGCGGCGTGCGCAACCGTTTCGGAATCTCGCGCACTTCTTCCAAGCTTTCTGGCGCCTCGACGAACGTTACGTCCGCGCCGGCTTCGACGTATTTCGCAGCACGTTCGAGCGCAATGTCGAAACCCTGCACGGCTCTCGCATCGGTGCGCGCAATGATCAAAAATTTGTTGGTCTTCCTAGCGTCGACGGCCGCTTTCACTTTGTTGCACATCTCACCGGCGGCAATCACCTCTTTTCCTGCAAAATGCCCGCAACGCTTAGGGAATACCTGGTCTTCCAGTTGAATGGCATTAGCTCCCGCTTTCTCCAGCACACGCACGGTATGATGAACGTTCAGCGCATTTCCAAATCCGGTGTCCGCATCGACGATAATCGGCAGCTCTACCACATCACGAATCGCAGCGGTCTGCTGCGCAATTTCCGCAAGACCAATGAACCCGCGATCCGGCAAACCCAAGTACATATTTGTCACGCCGGCGCCGGTAACGTACGCGGCCTCAAAGCCCAAATCAGCGATGATCCTTGCCGTAAGAGCATTCGCGGCACCGGGGACCAGCAGCGCGCGGCGTTCCGCCAGCTTCGTTTTTAGCGCTGCTCCGGGATCATTCACGAATTTCTTCTCCTTACAATCGCCACAGGATTCTATCTGGAATCAGTGGCCGCGTATTTCACGATTTTTATCCTGCGTTGCATCCAAAGACTGTAAGCTTGTAAATCGGCGAGCCGGGTGCCAGCCCGCCGCCGGGTTGCCGTCCCGCCCGCTTCACCCACCCTATCCGGCTCTTCTTGGAATTTACGGCATTTTCCATTATGCTCTACTACACATCCCCGCGATTCCAGGGCACCAGAGTCGACAGGAGTTCGGGCAACCCAGTCGCTCATGAAAACTTTGCGTCCACCGCGCCAGCGTGATAGGAAGCCCCACACAGAGGCCCGGGCCGCTGCGTCCAATAATGGTCTGCTCCTGAAACTCGAGCTGCACAGCGATCCCAAGCTGCTTTCCCCGGTGCGCGGCGCCCTGGAGCGCCTCACGGAACTCTTAGGTTTCTCCGCGCCAGAAGGCCGTGCCATTACCCGCGCTGTCGATGAGGCGTTAACCAATATTATGCGCCACTGCTACTGTGGCCGGCTAGACCAGCCTATCGAGGTATTTTGCAGCCGCGTCCGGCGGCCCGGCGCCGTTGGAGCTGACGAAGGACTTGAAATTCTGTTATGCGATCGCGGCCCGCCCGTTGATCCGGCCAAGCTGCGCGGCCGTCCACTGGACGACATCAGGCCCGGCGGTTTAGGGTTGCATTTTATCCGGCAGAGTATGGACGTCGTCGAGTACCGCCGCACGCGCGGCACAAATCAATTTCGATTGGTTAAGTACTTGAACTCTGTGAAGTCGGCTTCCAATTGCTGAGAATCAAGGAGGAACATCGTGCAGATTTCCGCGCGCCACGTCGACAAGGCAACGATTTTCGATATCTCCGGAGACATCGACCTGGCGAACTCCCCGGAGGTGCGCAAGGCTCTTTTGCGCGAGGTGCGTGAAAACCGCACACCGCGCGTCGTCATGAACTTGAGTAAGGTGAGGTATATTGACAGCTCCGGTGTGGCTTCCTTGGTGGAGGGCTTGAAGGCCTCCCGAGATCTTGGTTTGCGTTTCATTTTGTTTGGCTTGAGCCAGACCGCCCGGGAAGTCCTTCAGCTCTCGAGGCTGATTAAGATTTTCGAGGTCTACGACAACGAAGACCAGGCTCTGGCATCCTGATCCCCGCCGCTGCCAAACGCAAGGGCTTGCAGAGTACAACATGCAACTCGCCTCTCAAATCGGTGGCTCGGTAATAAACGGACTCGCGTATTTCGGTTCTCTCGCGTCCCTTGGAGGACGCGCCGCCTACTACACTTTCCTCGGGCCATTTCAGGGTAAGCCCCTGCGCTTGCAGCGCGCCTTTTCGCAGGCCATGGACGTGGGTGTTCGGGCCTTGCCGATTCTTTCCCTGATCACCTTCTTTATCGGTTTGATCCTTGCCTTGCAGGCTGCCTACGAGCTCCGCCGCTTTGGCGCCATCGAATATGTGTCCACGGCCGTGGCGGTTTCTATGACGCGCGAGCTTGGTCCTTTGATCACCGCGATTGTCGTGATCGGCCGGTCCGGGTCCGCCTTTGCTGCCGAGATTGGCACGATGAAAGTTACCGAAGAGATCGATGCCCTCGAAACCATGGCCATCAGCCCCGTGCATTTCCTGGTTACGCCTAAATTCTTGGCCATGATTGCGATGCTGCCTTGCCTTACGATTTGGGCAAACACCATGGGCATTATTGGTGGATCGCTGTTCGGCGTGGCCCAGGCCGGTTTCACGTTTCGCCGCTACATCGCTGCTTCCATCGATTCGCTTTTTCTCCGCGACATCGTTACCGGTTTGATTAAAAGCGTGATGTTTGGCATTACTATTACTGCCGTCGGATGCCTCGAAGGTCTGACGACAGGCGCAGGCGCGGAACAGGTTGGCCGCTCGACCACCAGGGCCGTGGTTGTGTCCATTTTCCTGGTCGTGGTTGTGGACCTCGTGTTCACCGCCTTGTTCTTCTTTCTTAGTGAGCACTAACGCTTGGGATCCTACGATGCCTGAAGAAATAGCACATCCGCTCAATTCCCAGGCGATGATTTCGCTCCGCGATCTCCGTGTCAATTATGGAGACCGCGAAATTCTGCACGGCATCTCCTTCGACGTGCTGCCCGGCGAAACCCTCGTCATTCTCGGAGGTTCGGGTTCCGGCAAGAGCACTCTTTTACGCACCCTCGTGGGTTTGGAAAAACCAACCTCGGGCGAAATCTGGATCAAAGGCAAAAATATCGCCGCCCTTTCGGAATCAGAATTGGACGAGATTCGCAAAAAAGTCGGTATGTCATTTCAAGGCGGCGCGCTGTTTGGCTCCATGACTGTCGGTGAAAACGTCGCCTTGCCGCTGCGCGAGCATACCAAGCTCGAAGACTCTACCATCGAGATCGTGCTGCGGCTCAAGCTCGAGCAAGTCGGACTTGAAGGTTTCGAATATTACATGCCCTCCCAGCTCAGCGGCGGCATGAAGAAGCGCGCTGCCGTCGCTCGCGCTCTCGCCATGGATCCTGAAATCCTTTTTTTCGACGAGCCTTCCGCTGGGCTGGATCCCATCATCGCCGCCGGCATCGACCAGTTGATCCTAGAACTGAAGCAGGCCTTCCGCATGACCATCATCGTGGTCACGCACGAGCTTGCCAGTGCCTACCTGATTGCCGATCGCATGGTGCTCATCGACAAAGGCAATATCCTGGCCATCGGCACGCCCGCCGCCATGCGCGCGAGCACGCAGCCCCGCGTCAGGCAATTTTTCGACCGTGTCCCCGAGCCCGAAGTTGTGCGAGAGTTGGATTATCTACAGATGCTTACCGAAGACCGCCGTCAGCGCAGCGAATCGGCGGAGAGGAGACCCTAATGGAACCCAAACGCGAGCAAGCTTTCGTCGGTTTGTTTGTAATCGTTGCATGCGCGGTGCTGATCGGCACGGTTTTTGCCATCAGCGGAGTGTTTGGCCGCACCACTAAGACTTACCACGCGCACATCCCGTTTGCCGGCGGCCTCGAGCCCGGCACAACCGTGCGCTACTCAGGCGGGCCGAAAGTCGGAAGCGTCGAACGCTTGCGCATCGACCCCCAGAATCCCTCGCTCTTTGACGTAAGCTTCAAAGTGCAATCGGAATTGCCCATCAAGACAGACAGCCACGTCAAGATTATGAGTTTGAGCCCCCTGGGCGACAATCATCTCGAAATTCTCCCCGGCACTCCGCAAGCCGCGGTTGCCCCTGATGGTTCGTTGCTCGCTGCCGAGAAGTATGTTGACTTCAACGCGCTCACGCAGCAGATCAACGACATCGCGCCCCATGCCCAGGAGCTTTTGAAAAACCTGAACGACCGAGCCATGGAGCTAAAGGTGACCGTCGATCGAGTCAATGATCTGCTGAGCGCGCGGAATCGCGCGAATCTCTCCGCTACCCTGGCAAATACGCGCGGGATCCTCGAGGAAAATCGACCCCAGATTCGCTCCACTCTGCAGCATGTCAATTCGATGAGCGAAAAACTCGACCCGGTTCTTCAGGATTTGCAGAAAACCGCTGAGGAAGCGAACAAGACCTTGGATCACCTCGATTCTGTGATCGGGGAAAACCGCGCAGATCTCCGCCAGGCCGTGATCGAACTTCGCCGCAGTTTGGCCATCGTGACCGACGTCACCTCGCGCCTGGACCAGACCCTCGACGTCAATTCTGAAAATATTGATGAGCTCCTGGGTAACTTGCGCCAGGTCAGTCAGAACCTCAGAGAATTCACGTCCACCATTAAGACACGTCCGTACACCCTCATCCGCGCGTCTAACCCTCGCGATCACAAACCGGGTGAGCGCCAATGAACCAGATCTGCGTAGCGCTGCCAACCCATTCCGCGGCGCGGAGCGGCGTGTCGGGAGAAATTGGCTATGAATCCTAAGCTTGTCGCCGCATTTTTACTGTTGGGCGTTGTGCTCGCCGCCGGCTGCGGAGCAGCTCGGCCCAGCAAATACTATCAGCTTACAGTGCCCAACAATCTGAGCGCGGACCCTCCGTCCGATCCCTATCCGGTCAGCTTACTGCTCGCCTCTCTGATTTCTTCGCATCTGTACCGCGAAGACCGCATTGTCTACAGCTCCGGCGGTCAGAGCATGGGCGCCTACGAATACCAGCGATGGGCCGAACCACCCACGGAAATGATCGAAGAAGTCTTGCTGCGCGAGCTGCGTGCTTCCGGCCGCTACCGCGGGGTTAATTCTATGCGCAGCGGCGCCCGGGGCGATTATGTGATCAGTGGCCGTCTTTACGACTTCAAGGAAGTTTCCGGGCCCCCGCTTTTGGCTCGAGTTTCTTTTGAGTTGACGATGCGCGACAACAAGACCGCCTCCACCGTCTGGAATCACTCCTATTCCCACGACGAACCCGTAGACGGAAAAGATGTCCCCGCCATTGTCGGGGCTCTAAATCGCAACGTCCAGCGTGGCGTCAGCGAATTCAGATCCAGCCTGAACGAATATTTTTCCACGCATCCCGTCAGCCCATCCACCCAATAGTCTCCGCCTTTCTCACGGATGTAGGCTGTAGTCACGCCCACATTTCTCAAACATCGCAGCCCTCCTGCACACTCATGACCACGAGAGTGGCATCGTCCCGCTGCGGCTGGCCATTCGCGAACGCTGACACTTCATCCAGGATGCATTTAACGATTTGCTCTGGCGTTTCACGACTGCAAGGACGCAGCAGATTCTCGAGCCTCTGCTCTCCCCAGAGTTCGCCATGAGGGTCCTCAGCCTCCGTGATCCCATCCGTGTAAGCAACCAGCACATCATCAATCTCGAACTGAAAAGTCGAGGTTGCGAATTGCGAGTCTGCTGAAATTCCCACCGGCATCCCCCCGGGTTCCAAGTGGTACATCTCGCATGAATCATTCCCCGGGCGAACGACGATAGGCGCATTGTGGCCCGCGTTGGCGTATTTCAACAGCCGTGTGGTCGGTTCATATTCCGCATAGAAAAGTGATGCGAAGGAATTTGTCGGTGAAGACTCATGAACCAGCCGATTGACGTCTCCAATGAGAGTGGAAGGATCCAAATGAGGATGCAAGGCTTGCGCCCTAAGAGACGCCTGTAGACTGGCCATGAGCAGTGCCGCACCGATTCCTTTTCCGGAAACATCCCCGATCGCGATGCCCCATCGCTCGTCCGGCAAGGAGAGAAGATCGTAGTAGTCACCGCCAATGCTGTGAGCCGGCTGGTAGAAGGTCTCGCAGGAAATGCACGGAATCGACAGGCTCCGTGGCGGCAAGAACGCCTGTTGAACATCTTTTGCGCAGTCCAAATCCCTGCGCAGCGCTCTGTGAAGTCCCGCGTCCGATTCGGATTTCTTAAGATATTCCAAGAACCTCTCCACGTTTTCCACGCATCCTCCCAATGTCATTATTTGGGCACTGCCTCGACCTGTTTCAATGTCGAGCTCATTTCGGTCTCCAGTTTTTAGAGACCCTCGGCCCATGCACGCAGCAGAGTACGAAGTCGAGGAAATTTAGGTGTGAAGCTCCTGTAGCGTTTCCGTGGATTCTTTGTGCGGCCGTCCATAGTGCTGACAACAGGGGGCTTAGCCAGCGCTGAGACTTGGAGTCAGGCAACAGCAGGACATGTGTACCGACGACGGCGCCGAAGTACTCTAAATCATCTCCAGGGCGTAATACTTCCGCCGTCCAAGGAACCAGGTCCGTTAAATGAAATGTTTCCAGTCATTCCGCCTTGACACGGCGAACCAGTGCCTTTGGCGAGAGCAAGAGCGCGTGCCAATCCCGCCGAAAGCCTACGACGTCCTGCGTTATTTGGTCGAAAATCCAGGACGGCTCGTCACCCCGGACGAGCTCCTGGAAAAGTTGTGGCCCGAGATCTATGTCAACCCAGAAGTCCTCAGAAAATACATTCTGGAAATCCGAAAAATCCTGGGGGACCGGCCCGATAAACCTGAATTTATCGAAACCGTGACCAAGCGGGGATACCGGTTTATTGCTCCTGTCATAGATGAGAACGCGGCCGAGCCGCGACACCTGAACACGTCTCACGAAATAGGAGAGCATGCAACAGAGCAGAAGGTTGGATACGAAACTACCCGTTCAGAGCAGGAAATCTCTTTTGGTAAACGCAGGCTGTGGAAGTTTGCGATCATACTGGTGCTGGCGGTGGTTGCGGCGGCAGGGGCAGGCGGGTACTTCCGGATCGCACGAAATGCGAATGCCCCCTCGTTGAACAATACTTCCATCGCCGTCCTGCCCTTTGCAGACATGAGCCCAGCTAAAGATCAGGAGTATTTTTCAGACGGATTCGCCGAGCAACTGATTAACGACCTCGCCAAAATACCAGGGCTAAAGGTTGCCGGACGCTCCTCAGCCTTTCAGCTCAGGGGTAATAACGAAGACCTTCGCGATGTGGGACGGAAGCTGGGCGTGGCCCATATTCTTGAGGGAAGTGTGCGCCGCGAGGGCAACCACGTGCGCATCACCGCGGAACTGATCAAGACGGACGATGGTTTTCAGCTTTGGTCGCAGACTTACGATCGGGAGATCAATGACATCTTTGTTGTGCAGGATGAAATCGCCCGGGCCGCGACCGAGGCGTTGCAACTGAAGTTGCTGGGAAGCAACGGCCAGCCGGTTGCTTCGACCCCGCGCAGCGCAAATCCAGAGGCGTATCAGGCTTACCTCCAGGCCAATTACCTTTTGGGGCGTGGCACGGGCAAGGAAGACCTCGGCAAGGCGCTCGCCTATACCGACACGGCCATCAAGCTGGATGAGAAATATGCCCCAGCCTGGGCTTTGCGAGCGTCGGTGCAGAACATGATGGCCGAGGTCGGCGTGACCAATGTTACAGAGGGCTTTCGAAAAGCTCGCGACGACGCGGAGCGGGCAATTGCGCTCGATCCTACCTCGACCCCAGCCTATCTAGCGCTAGCCAGGACGCAAATCTATCACGACTGGGATTGGGACACCGCCAACACCTGCCTCACCAAAGCAGCGGCCTTAGAGCCGGGTAGCGCCGAAGTCTTGCGCGTTCGTTCGTACCTATCAAGGGTATTGGGCAATCTCGGCCAGTCAGTCAAGCTTTATGAACAGGCGGCCGCGCTCGATCCTCTTCGTGCCAATTCTCATTTGGGCCTGGGATACGTGTTGTACATGGCGGGCCGATACGATAAAGCCCAGGCCGAGCTGCAGAAAGCTCTTGACCTAAACGCGCAGGCTGCCTTCGTCCATGGCAATCTGGGTAAAATTCTCATCGCAGAAGGAAAGCCCCAGCAGGCGCTTGCGGAAATTGAGAAGGAACCAACCGACTGGGAGAAACTCACGGACCTCGCATTGGTTTATCACGCGCTCGGCCGTGAACAGGATTCGAATGCCGCTCTGGCCGAGCTTATCGCTAAGCATGACACTGATGCGGCCTATCAGATCGCTGAGGTGTATGCGTTTCGTGGCGAGTCCGGCAAGGCGTTCGAATGGCTGGAGCGTGCCTACAAGCAGCGAGACTCTGGACTGGCCGACATCAAGGTCGATCCACTGATGAAGAGCCTCCGCCAGGATCCACGCTACGCCGAAATGCTGAAACAAATGCGCTTGCCGACGTGAACCTTCGGCCTAAACGAGCAACTCGCCCCGCGTGGCCATATTTCAATCGCGGCGACGTGCTCCGCGATGTGGGCTTACTCCGGCGGGAGAACGCTGAACTGACCGGCGGTCTCCCCTTCCGCGAGGTCGCGCAGGCACAATTTGGTGAGATCCCGGGAATCGCATTGGTAGAGCAGCTTCAAAGGCAGGTCCTCTTCCCGCACTTCGTATGTTCCGCCTTGCATGTCCTCGGAATCCTCTACGGACGCTGTGACAACCGGACTTCCCTGCCTCACCCGAATGCGGAACTGCCGTGAAGACGGCTCGTAGTTGGCATAACTGAAGCAGCGTCCGATGCAGGCGCGATCCACGATATGCCCGATAAATTCCATGCGCGATCCTTGCGGTTCGGAAATCGTCGCAATGACCCTCGTGCCTGGCGCCAGTCCGCTCAATAATTCCTCCGCTTGCGACTCCATTCGATTGAGGGCGCCCGTATCCTGGTACAGAAACACGAAAAAGAATGCAGCGCAGGCCGCAAAGCCAGTCACTTGCCACCAGCGAGGCTTCAAACAGCCCAGCACGCACAATCCAAAAATAGCGGAAATCGTTGTAAGCCTCGAGACCAGCAAGCCAATCCAGCCCGCATACAAAGAAACACGAAAATTCTCGGGCAAAAGCGCCGTCGCGCAAAACACGACCAGATACAGCTCTCCCGCCAGCCGAATACCCTTCCAAAATTCTCTCTCTCTGCGGCGAAGAAAAATCTCCGCGCCAAAACAAACGATGCCCCACAGAAGGGCCGCCCAGGAAAGAATTGCGTAGCGGTCGCCGTAAAGAGTGAGTTGGTCGGCGCCATTGAGTTTGTAAAACGGTTCTTCTGCCCAGTCGACCTGGTACTGCGCGTGATTCGCCAGATACCAGCGCACGACGTAAAATCCAGCAGCTGCAACTACCGGAAGCAAGAGGCGCCAACGAGGTCCCATTCTCTTCCACAATGTGATGTACGCGATGGTTCCGACCAGCCACAAAAATCCAATCGGATGTCCCAATAAAATGAGCGGAAGTGACGCAACGACTGGCAGCCAATCCCATCCACTTCCCTTCCAGGCAAGCGCCAGGCAAAAACAAGCCAGGCCAATCGAGACGTAATAATTGAGAAAGCCCATGTTGAAAGTGTAGCCGTAGGCCAGCATGGCGATGCCCGGCGCGAGGTGCCAGGGCGCGTTTCGCGTAACGGCGCCGACGAAAGCGAAAACGCCCCAGAAGAAAATCAGCACGCAGCCCGAGACGACGACTTTTTCTGCTGCCGCAAGTCCGGCCAAATTCCCCAAATGAACTAGCGCAATATCGCACAGCGCGTTATCCCATTGATGCACGATGTACAGCCCAGGCGCTTGTCCCTTGACGATCAACTGCGCCAGCCAAGCGTTGTAGACGTGGCTCGCGAGATCGCCAGCTTCAATATGGCGGTGCCAGAAGCACGGAATAACGATCAGGACAGACAAAGCGAATACGCGCCATTTGTGCTGGCGAAGAAACGGCATCACGCCGCCAAGCGCGGTGCTTTTTTCTGTTGTGTCCATCAAAAAATCGGGACTCAATTCCGTGAAGAATCTTCCGAAGGATTCTACTCTCTGTGTGTTTCAGCACTACTAGAGATTTAGCGGTGCCGTTCGGGCAGGAAAACACGGACAGCTTGTGCGGCTTACTTCTAGGCGTGCGTCTCGCCAAGCCGCTTGAGGCGGTCGCGGAGGCGCCGTTGCAGCGGTGTCGGCGTATTGGGATTGAAAGCAACGAGGTACCACAGCGGCTGGCTGCGGTCTTTGCTGAGCCACGCCAGCGTCGAACCGTCCGCATTGGGGTGGCGCGCGACGTTTTCACGGATCGCGCCATAGGGGTGCTTCGCCAGCCTGTTTAGAGTTTTTCCGTTCGCGCGTGGATGCTCGCTTATCAATCGAAGTAGATAGTAATCTTCTTCGGGAGCTTGCTTGGCCAGCTTTTCGAGCATCTCCGGCTTGGCTTCTGCGCTCAGCACCAACCCAATCTTTTCGTCCCACGCGGTATTGATGTGATTCAATTCGCGCGTCCGCGCATGAATCAGTTCTTCCAGCACGTGGCGTTCTTGCTGCATGCGGGCAATCTGGAGCTGACTGCCTTCGAGCGAATCGAGAACGCGAAGCAGGTGCTGCCGCTCGCCGAAAACAATCTGCGAGGTTCGCGTGATCGCGCCCTTTTCCTTTTCTTTATGCTGCACCAGGTCAGAACGTCGCATTTTTCCCTTGCTCCAAGCCAGCCGATTCCCAAGCCCTCGATGGTCAAACACTTTCTTGAGGCTAGTGCGGATTATGTTCCGCGCACCGCGTAGGGTAAAGTTACCTCGCGGCGGTATGTGCCCGATGTGCAACCATCCAGTTCGACTGTCATACAGTGTGCAGTGAATGTTCGGGGAGAGGCGATTTATGTCAGCGTTTCAGGAGCACCGGGAAGAGCTCGAACAATACGAGCAGATGTTCGGGCGTGAACGCGGCCGGCTGGCAGTATCGCTGGACCGTTTAACGAATGCGCTTGTGCTCGTCGGTCAGCACGCCGTCTATTGCCCGAGCCAGCGGAATCCCGGAGTTCCCGCGATGGACATTCGCATGGTCACGCAAGAGCTGACGCACGCAAAAGAGCTTGTGCAATCGGTGATGGAAGAACTGCGCAAAGCAAAAGAAGAAGCGCGGCGATAGCGAAATTTGTGAGATTGATTGCCGCTCGCGAAATTATTTTTCCAACAAAAAAGGATTCGACTCGCGCTCCTTGCCGATGGTAGTGCCGGGTCCGTGGCCGGGATGCACCAACGTTTCATCGGGTAGGGCCATGAGCTTGCCTTTGAGCGACTCCATCATCTCTTCCATCGAACCGCCCCAAAGGTCGGTTCGCCCGATGCTGCCCGCGAAGAGCGTGTCGCCGGCAAAAAGCTGCGGCGTTACCATCGCAACATTGCCGGCTTCGTGGGGCAAGTAGAGGCATACGCTCCCCGGCGTATGACCGGGCGTGTGAAGTACCCGCGCTTCAAAAGAGCCCCAGCGCAGGATGTCGCCTTCCCGCAACATGTGGTCCACTTCAGTGACATCCGGCGGGGCCATGCCGAGAAACGCCGCCTGCATATCCATGGCGCGATACAGCGGGAGATCCTCGCGGTGCATCATCACCGGCGCGCCGGTGTACTGGTGCAGCTTGCTCAGCCCGCCGACATGATCAATGTGCGCGTGCGTGCTCACGATGGCTTTTACGGTGAGTTTGTGGCGCCCCAGGAGATCGAGCACGCGGCCGACTTCATCGCCGGGATCAATCACCAGGGCCTCGCGCGTGACGGGATCGCCGATGATGGAACAATTGCAGTGGAGCATTCCCACGGGGATGGTGATGTGGATCAATCCCTCCGTGGCGGCGGTCAGCGCGGGGAGGGTTTCGTCCATGAACGGGATTATAACATCGGAGTCGAGCGGAACTAGCGGAGCCGTTGCACGACCTGCGGCTGTGTTTGATAGACTGGACGACAGGGGATCTGAAGGCGCATGGAAACGGCCTCGACGAAGGAGACTTTGGAGACACCGCTTGCCGCTCTGCACAGGAGCGCGGGGGCCAAGATGGGCGTGTGGTTCGGCTGCGCGCTGCCGGATTATTTTGGCGACGCGGCCGCCGAGTATCGCAATGCGAGCGAGACTGTGGCGTTGGTCGACAAGAATTACCGCGTCTACCTTTCTTTTACGGGGCTCGACCGGGTGCGCTACCTGAACGCGATCCTGACCAACAATATCAAGGACCTGGCGACCGGCCAGGGCATCGTTTCGCTGCTGCTGAATCCGCAGGGGCACATTCTCGCAGAGATCGAGACTTACGCGTTTGCGGACCGGCTCCTTTGCATGTCGTATGCGATGATTCGCGAGCGGCTGATCGAGTGGCTCGACAAGTACATCATCATGGACGACGTGACGCTGACCGATGAGACAGGGCGTTACGCAACGCTCGCGCTGGAGGGTCCGAGAGCCGCCGCGCTTATTCAAGAGGTATCCGGCGCAGACATCACAAAATATGAGGAACTTTCCTCTCACCGCGGCGCTGCCGGTTCAATCCCCTGCCTCATTGTAAAGCGATCTCCGGGAGGAGTGCACGGGGCGGAGTTCGTTGCCGAGCGCGAAAAGCTCGCTGAGGTTTGGCAGATACTTTCGGATGCAGCTCGCTGGCATGGCGGCGGGCCGATGGGCTATACGGCGCTGAGCGCGCTGCGGCTGGCGCAGGGCGTGCCGTGGTTCGGATATGACTTCGGCGAGAAGCAGATTCCGCACGAGGCGGGATTGCAGGACAGCCACATCAGCTACACCAAGGGCTGCTACACAGGGCAGGAGATTGTGGAGCGCGTGCGCTCGCGCGGCCAGGTGAACCGACAGCGCGTCGAGCTGATTTTCTCCGGGGACGCCGTGCCGCAGGCAGAGACGCCGTTGACGATGGACGGCAAAGAAGTGGGCTACGTGACGCGCGCGGCGAGGATCCCGGCGCCTCCGCGAACTCTTGGCATGGGCTACGTCCGCAAGGAAGGAAGCGCCTTGGGAAGCGTGTTGCAGTGGACCGGTGGCACCGCGACGGTGTCGCAGCCTGCTAGTGGTGGGCCGCCCCGCGGAGCGCGGGATAAAAAAGTGGCGAGTGGCGAGTGACGAGTGGCGGGCCAACGGCACGTGTCTAAAGACCCGCCACCACAGGACCGGGGCAGGCAGGGACCCTTCGCTTCGTTCAGGGTAAACGGGCGCCGGTCCGACCCCCTAAGTCGGGGGCCAGTAATGATCGCGATCCTTGTATCCAACTGCATTGCTTCTGGCATCAAACGGGTTTCACGATAGCGCCACAAGGAGGGATAATCATGAATTCCAAGCAAGTGGTTCTCATCACCGGCTCCAGCACCGGCTTCGGCAGACTGTTCACCGAAACCCTGGCCCGTAAAGGGCACACCGTTTTCGCGACGATGCGTGACCCCGGAGGCCGCAATGCCAAGAATGCCTCCGAAATCCGCACGCTCGCGGAAAAGGATTCACTACCCATTCACGTCCTTGAAATGGATGTGACCGACGACGCCTCGGTCGGGCGAGCTGTGGATGCCGCCGTGGCCAAAGCCGGTCGCATTGACGTCGCCATCAACAATGCCGGCTACTACCTCTCCGGGCTGGAGGAAGCTGTCACCACCGAACAAGCGCGGCGTCTGATGGACACGAATTTTCTTGGCCCGGTTCGCGTAAATCGCGCGGTGCTTCCGCACATGCGGCGGCAACGCAGCGGCGTACTCATACACGTCAGCAGCGGCGCCGGCCGCGTGGTTCTTCCTTCCGGGGGTTTCTATTGCGCCAGCAAATTTGCACTTGAGGCGCTGGCCGAGGCGTACAGCTACGAACTCGCCGCCCAAGGAATAGAATCCGTGATTCTCGAACCCGGCCAATATGAGACTCCTGTTTTCGGCAATACAGTGACGGCTGCCGACGAGGCCAGCACCAATACGTATGGCGCCGTCAGGGAGATCCCTGCGAAGGTCAACGCGGCACTTTCCTCTACGGCCGGCAATGCTCAGGACGTCGCGGACGCTGTTCTGCGGATTATCGAGACTCCCGCGGGAGAGAAGCAGCTTAGGTATTTCGTCGGCCCCCAGGACTTCGGTCTCAACGAGATCAATGCCCTCTCAAAGCGAGTGCAAGCCAGCGTGCTGGAAGCCTTCGGCCTCGCTGCCGATACCAAATTCCGCAAAGGCAAAGCAGTCGGCTCCGTTTAGATTCTCTCTCCCTGTAAGGACGGTCATCTGAAACGGTTCGGCCCTAATCACGTGGGCCGAAGAAGGAAAAAACAAAGTCAAAGCCCCCACACGCAAACCCGGCGTCTGGGGTACCCGGCGGGTCAAGCAGGACAAAGAAGTGGCGACTGACGAGTGGCAAGCCTCCAACACAAAACCAAGAACGCAGATTAAGCGGCAAAGACCATGAAATCGAACACCGCATCAAGGGAAGCAGCTGCGGCAGGCGGAGTGGCATTGGTGGCCGGGGGCACGGGTGGGCTGGGTCGCGCCGTAAGCCTCGAGTTCCTGAAGCAAGATGCCCATGTGGTGGTCACGTATAGGAAGCAAGAAGAGTTCGACGCCCTGAAGAATCAAGCTGGCGGGAATGGCTCCCACCTCGAAGGCTACAGCGTTGACGTAACGGATGAAGCGGAAGTAGGCGAGCTCATGGAAGGAATTGTCACGCGGCACGGACGACTCGATGCCGTGGTGAATACAGTGGGCGGTTACGCGGGCGGCGTCAAATTATGGGAATTGGATACGAAGGTCTTCGACCAGATGCTGGCGCTGAACTTGCGCTCGGGCTATGCGCTGTCGAGGGCGGCCGTGAGGGTAATGCTCAAGAAAGGGAGGGGGGCGATCGTAAACGTCGCGGCCAAGGCTGCGATGGATCATGGTGCCGGCGCTGCCGCTTATGCGGCTTCAAAGGCTGCGGCGGTCGCCATGATGGATTCGCTTGCCGAAGACCTGAAGGGCACCGGAATTCGCGTGAACTCGGTTCTTCCCAGTATCATTGATACGGAAGCGAACCGGAAAGCCATGCCCAAAGCGGATTTTGCGAAGTGGCCGAAGCCGGAAGACATAGCGCGTGTCATCGTGTTCCTGTGCAGCGATAGCGCGAGAGTCATTCATGGCGCGACCGTGCCGGTATTTGGAAATAGTTGAGACTCTTATTATTGGAGGTTGCTGTGTCCATTCGACCCGTCAAGCGGCTCATCAAGTCCAAGCCGACCATCGAAGGCGCGGGCGTGCACCTGCGCCGCGCGTTCGGATTCGGCAATACATCCGACTTTGACCCGTTTCTGCTTCTCGACGATTTCCGCAATGACGTTCCGGAGGATTACCTGGCGGGCTTCCCCTGGCATCCCCATCGCGGCATTGAGACCATCACCTATGTCCTCGCGGGAACCGTGGAGCACGGCGACAGCATGGGCAACCAAGGGGCCATCGCTGCAGGCGACATTCAATGGATGACGGCGGGCCGCGGGATCATCCATCAGGAAATGCCCAAGGGCGATCCGGATGGCCGGATGCACGGCTTCCAGTTGTGGGCAAACCTCCCCGCGTCGCTGAAAATGACGGCACCGCGCTACCAGGAGGTGAAAGCGGTGGAAATTCCGGAAATCAAGGACGACGACGGCACCCGTGCTCGCGTCGTCTGCGGGACTTTCTGGGGAAAGAAGGGCCCGGTCGAGGGCATCGCCGCCGACCCGGTCTACATCGACGTGTCTGTCCCTCCGGGCAGGCGAAAGGCGCTCCCGGTCGAGACAACAAGGCACGCGTTCGCCTACGTGTTTGCGGGCGCGGGGAAATTCTGTAACGCATCCGGTCCGCTTGCGGTGCCGACCGAGCCGGTCGGGTGGCTGGACACAGCGCCTCCGAAAGAGGCGGAAGACCGCTCGCTCGTGCTCTTCGACCGCGGCGACGAAGTCGTTGTGCAAGCCGGGGACGACGGGATCCGCTTCCTGCTCGTCTCGGGCAAGCCTCTTGAGGAGCCGGTCGCGTGGTACGGGCCGATCGTGATGAACACCCAGGAGCAACTCCGCACGGCGTTCGACGAGTTACAGAAAGGAACGTTTCTCAAGCCGGAGAAGCGGCGATGATGAATGTCGCCAGGCTGGGACTTTGCCGCACAAGGTGCGCGGTTTTGGCGAGAAATGTGTTACCTTAGAGGTAGCATTTCTGAAGTAGGATGACCTCACCACGTCTCAGGGCGCGCCACGCGACCTGCCGCGCCTGACTTCATCCCGTTCTGGAAGCAACCCGGGAAAAATAACGACGAAGTGCGGAAGAAACTGTAGTCGAAGTGAACCATAAGACGAAGAGGAATGAGATGAAGAATCTGTTTGTAGGAAACATGAGTTTTCAAACGACGGAAGGCGATCTGCGGGCGCTGTTCGAGCCATTTGGTCAGATCACGCGCGTGCACATGGCCATGGACCGCGAGACGGGTCGCGCACGTGGCTTCGCCTTCGTGGAGATGGCGAATGACGCGGAGGCCGCCAAGGCGATTGCCGAGCTTGACGGAAAAGAATTCGGCGGGCGCAACCTGAAAGTGAACGAAGCGCGCCCAAAGACCGAAGGCCGAGGACCGGGCGGGCCAGGTGGACCACGGGGATCTGGCGGCAAGGGCGGCGGACGCGGGCGAGAGAGATTCTCGAACGAAGA
>Ga0307479_10001020_pt1 | contig 25392 bp, 26 predicted proteins | sample atmos_gasesECM4C_FD_203743 | JGI IMG/M metagenome (GOLD analysis project Ga0307479, IMG submission 203743) | Hardwood forest soil microbial communities from Morgan-Monroe State Forest, Indiana, United States - atmos_gasesECM4C_515 | ecosystem: Environmental > Terrestrial > Soil > Temperate... | reverse complement strand
CAGGCGGCCAGGATTGGGAGGACCGCGTTCTTGGAGCCACTGATCGGGACCCGCCCGACCAATCGAGTTCCCCCCTCGATTAGGAGTTGGGCCACTGACCCCCTAGGGTAACAGCCGCGCCGGGTCTTAAGTGCGCCGCCGGCGCCGGAGTTCGGCGAGCCGAAGTCGCGCCTCGGCGCGCGCCAGGGCGACTGAGGCGGCGGCCTGGTCGGCATCGGACAGCTTCTGCTGCAGCAGATCAGCGGCCCGGCGGCGGGCTTCCTCGGCGCGCGACTCATCGATATCCTCCGCCCGCTCGGCGGCGTCGGCGAGGACGGTGACCTCGTCGGGCCGCACCTCCAGGAAGCCGCCGGAGACGAAGAAGAACTGCTCCTCGTTGTCATTGCGCACCTTGACCACCCCGGGCCTGAGCGGCGTCAGCAAGGGGATGTGGCGCGGCAGGATGCCCAGCTCCCCCTCAGACCCGGGTGCCACCACGAAGTCGGCATCACCTTTGAAGCGCCGGCCTTCGACGGTAACGATGTCGACGTGGAGCTTGTTCTTCTCCGCCACCGTTACTTCTGCGACTTCTCCTTTGGCTGCTCCTCGGTCGGGGCCGCCTCGCCCTTGGCCGCCGCCACCGCCTCGTCGATGGTGCCCACCATGTAGAAGGCCTGCTCGGGCAGGTCGTCGTGCTTGCCTTCGAGGATCTCGCTGAAGCCGCGGATCGTCTCTTTCAGCGGCACGTACTTGCCGGGCCGGTTGGTGAAGATCTCGGCCACGAAGAACGGCTGCGACAGGAAGCGCTCGATCTTGCGCGCACGCGCCACCAGCACCTTGTCGTCCTCGGACAGTTCGTCCGGGCCGAGGATGGCGATGATGTCCTGCAGTTCCTTGTTGCGCTGTAACACCTGCTGCACCCCTCGCGCCACCCGATAGTGCTCCTCGCCGACGATGTCAGGGGTGAGGAATCGCGAGAAGGAATCGAGTGGATCGACCGCGGGATAGATGCCGCGCTCGACGATGGCGCGGGACAGGCTGACCGTGGCACCGAGGTGCGCGAAGGTGGTCGCGATCGCCGGATCGGTGTAGTCGTCGGCGGGAACGAAGACCGCCTGTACCGAGGTGATCGACCCCTTCTTGGTGGAGGTGATGCGCTCCTCGAGGTCGCCCATCTCGGTGGCCAGCGTCGGCTGGTAACCGACCGCGGATGGTAGTCGGCCCAGCAGGGCCGAGACTTCGCTGCCGGCCAGCATGTAGCGGAAGACGTTGTCGATGAAGAGAAGCACGTCCTGGCCGAACTCGTCACGGAAATACTCCGCCAGCGTCAGCCCGGTCAGCCCGACCCGGGCACGCGCTCCCGGCGGCTCATTCATCTGGCCGAACACCAGCGCCGTCTTGTCGATGACGCCCGACTCGTTCATCTCGATCCAGAGCGAGTTGCCCTCGCGGGTGCGCTCGCCCACGCCGGCAAACACGGAGAAGCCCTGGTGCTCCTCGGCGATATTGCGGATCAACTCCTGAACGATGACGGTCTTGCCGACGCCGGCGCCGCCGAACAAGCCGATCTTGCTGCCCTTGGCGAAGGTGGTCACCAGGTCGATGACCTTGATCCCCGTCTCCAGCACCTCGGTGTCGGTCGCCTGCTCGCTGACCGGCGGCGCGGGACGATGGATCGGCAGCCGGACGTCGGATTCGATCTTGCCCTTGCCGTCGATCGGGTCACCGATGACGTTCATCATCCGGCCCAGCGTCCCCTTCCCCACCGGCACCGTGATCGGACCGCCCGTGTCTTTGACCTCCGTGCCGCGAACCAGGCCGTCGGTCGTGTCCATGGCGATGGTTCGCACGACATCGTTGCCGCGGTGTTGCTGGACCTCCAGCACGAGGCGGCCCTGCTTGCCGCGATCGATCTCGAGCGCGTGATAGATCTCTGGAAGATCCTGCCCCTCGAAGACGACGTCAACGACCGGACCGATGATCTGGTCGACGCGCCCGGTCCGTTGCTTCTTTGGTTTCTCTTGCTTTTTCTCTGCTTTCTCTGCGATTGCCATTGATGCCTCCTAGCCGGCGGTGAGCGCTTCGGCGCCCCCCACGATTTCGCTCAGTTCTTTGGTGATCGTCGCCTGCCGCACCTTGTTGCGCAGCAGGGTCAGGTCTTCGACCAGCTCGCCGGCATTGTCGGTCGCGTTCCGCATCGCCACCATCTGGGCCGCGTAGAAACTGGCCAGGTTGTCGAGCACGGCCGCGTAGACCTGGGCCTCGACGTAACGTGGCAGCAACTGCGAGAGCACCTCTTCGGCTTCCGGTTCGTAAAGGTAGTCGATCCGGAGCCCCTGTGTGCGCTCGGGGACGCGGACCGGGATCAGGACCTTGACCGTTGGTTCCAACCGGCTGACCGAGGCGAAGTGGGTGTAGAGCAGCGCGACCTCGTCAACATTGCCCTTCAAATACTCATCGCGCGCCACCGTGATCGTCGGCAGGATGTCTTTCAACTGCGGCCGATCACCGATCTGCGACACCTCGGCCAGGATCGGCACCCCCAACCGGCGGAAGTAGTCGCGCCCCTTTCGGCCGATGGTGTCGAGCACGGTGTCGCCCTGCCGGATGTAGCCGAGCGCTACGCGAAACGCATTGACGTTCAAGCCGCCCGCGAGGCCGCGGTCGGAGGAGACGAGGATCAACAAGCGTTTCTTGACCGGCCGCTCGGTGAGAAAGGGATGCTTGTAGGTGGTAACACGGCTGGCCACCTCGACCAGGACGTCGGCCATCCGGTCGGCGTAGGGCCGGGCCGCTTCCGCCTGGGCCTGCACCCGGCGCAGCTTGGAGGCGGCGACCGCCTGCAGGGCGCGCGTGATCTGCTGCGTGTTCTTCACGCTGGCGATCCGGCGGCGGATTTCGGCGAGGGTGGCCATCGGGCGTTAGCGTTCCTTGGCGGTCTCGCGCTCGGTCGCGCGGCGGGCAGCCTGCAGTGGACCCTTTCCATCGGGTGGCGGTTCGTCCGTTTTGGCCGCGGGCTTGGCTTCCACCTTCGCAACCAGTGGGCTCGACTGCTTGAACTCTTCGATCGCGCCGCGCAGCAGCTTTTCGGTATCCGAAGAGAGCGCCTTGTCCTTGGCGATCGTCTGCTCGATGGCCGGATGCTCGCTGCTTAGGAAGCGGAGCAGCTCCTTCTCGAATTGCCGAACCTTGTCGACCGGAACGTCGTCGAGGAAGCCGTTGCCGCCGGCGAAGAGGACGATGACCTGCTGGGCAACCGGCATCGGTTGGTACTGGTCCTGCTTGAGGAGCTCCTCCATCCGCTTGCCGCGCTCCAACTGGTCCCGCGTCCGCTTGTCGAGGTCGGAGGCGAACTGCGCAAAGGCCGCGAGGTCGCGATACTGCGAGAGGTCGAGGCGGAGCCGTCCGGCGACCTGCCGCATCGCCTTGATCTGGGCGGCGCCACCGACGCGGGAAACCGAGAGGCCGGTCGAAATCGCCGGCCGGAGGCCCGCGTAAAACAGGTCGGTCAAGAGATAGATCTGTCCGTCGGTGATCGAGATGACGTTGGTGGGGATGTAGGCGGAGATATCACCCGCCAGGGTCTCGATGATCGGCAGGGCCGTCAGCGAGCCGCCGCCATTCTCCTTGTTCATGCGCGCCGAGCGCTCCAGCAGCCGCGAGTGCAGGTAGAAGACGTCGCCGGGATACGCCTCGCGCCCGGGCGGCCGGCGCAGCAGGAGCGAGATCTGGCGGTAGGCCCAGGCATGCTTGGAGAGATCGTCGTAGACGACCAGCACGTCCTTGCCCTGGTTCATGAAGTACTCGCCCATCGAGGTGGCGGCGTAGGGCGCGATGTACCACAGCGGCGCCGGCTCGCTGGCGGTGGCCGAGACGATGATCGTGTACTCGAGCGCGCCGCGCTCCTCGAGCACGGCGGCCACCTGCGCGACGGTGGCGCTGCGCTGACCGATCGCCACGTAGATGCAGATGACGTCCTGCCCTTTCTGGTTGATGATGGTGTCAAGCGCGATCGCGGTCTTGCCGGTCTGCCGGTCGCCGATGATCAGCTCACGCTGACCCCGGCCGATGGGGGTCATGGCATCGATCGACTTGATCCCGGACTGCAAGGGCGTATCGACCGGCTGCCGGGTGATGACGCCGGGGGCAACCTTCTCGACCGGGGCGGTCTCGCTCGTCTGGATCGGTCCCTTTCCGTCGATCGGCTCCCCGAGGGCGTTGACGACCCGGCCGATGAGCGCCTCGCCGACCGGGACCCGGATGACGCTGCCCGTGGTGCGCACCTCGTCGCCCTCGCGGATCTCCTCGTAGGGCCCGAGGATGACGGCGCCGACCGAGTCCTCTTCCAGGTTGAGCGCCATGCCTTTGACACCGCCCTTGAACTCGAGCAGCTCGAGGGACTGGGCGTTGCGAAGGCCATAGATCTGTGCGATGCCGTCACCGATCTCGGTGACGATCCCGACGTCCGCCGAGAGGATCGGGACGTCGAACTCCTTGATGCGCTGCTTGATCAGGTTGCTGATCTCGTCTGATTTGATGCCCACTGTGCTCCCTCGCCCTTAGCTCAATAATTCCTGCCGCAACCTCGCGAGTTGCGTCCGCACGGTGCCGTCGACAAGATGATCCCCGACCTGGATGGTCGCACCTCCGATCATGGCCGGATCGGTCAGGAACGTGACGTTGACCTTTCGGCCCAACTTGCGCGCCAGCGCTTGCTCGTAGCGCCGGCGGTCGTCCTCGTCCAGGTCGATCGCGGTCGCGACCGTCGCGTGCACGATGCCGGACGCCTCGTCCGCGAGCCGCTCGAACGCCTCGCGGATCTCGTGCATGTAGCGGGTTCGATGATGTTCGACCAACAGGCGAAGAAGGTTTTCGGTCTCGGGCTTGAGCTCCGGAGATAGAACTTTCGCCAACTCCATCCGGCGCGTGATGCCGACGGCCGGGTTCTGAAAGGCGGCAACCAGGACGTCGTCATGGAGCAGCTCGTCCAGCTTGGCCAGCTCGGCCCGCCAGCTGTCGCCCGTGCGCTCCTCCTCGGCCAGCTGGAAGATGCCGCCCGCGTAGCGGCGCGCGACGTTGCTCGCCTCAGGCACGAATCTCCGCCTCCTCGATGGCACGCTCGATCAGCTCGCGATGCTTTTTCGGATCGAGGCTCTCGCCGATGATCCGGCTCGCCGCCATCACCGACAGGTCCGCCACCTGCAAGCGCAGATCCTGCACCGCCTTCTGGCGCTCCTGCTCGATCTCGGCGCGGGCTCTGACGATCAGCGCCTCGGCCTGCTCGCGCGCCTTGGCCTCGAGCTCTTTGCGCAGATCCTCGGCCTGCTTGGTGATTCGGTCGAGCATCGCCTGCGCCTCACGCCGAGCTTCCTCGAGCTTCGCCTGGCGTTCCTTCTCGGCTGCTTGCAGCTCCTGCAACGCGCGTTGCGTCGCCTCGACACCTTGCGCGATGCGCGCCCGACGCTCGTTCAGGATCTGCAAGAGCGGCCCCCAGGCGAACCGGTAGAGGACGCCCAACATGACGAGGAAGATCAGCAGCTGAGCGATCAGCGTCCCGTTGATCGTGAGCAGCCCGGCGGCGAGACGGGTCATTTTCCGGTGATCTGGGCCAGCAACGGGTTGGCGAAGATCAGGAATAGGCCGAGTCCGAGTCCGATGATGGGCAGGGCCTCGATGAACCCGATGCCGATGACCATCAGCGTGAACAGGCGGCCCTGCAGCTCGGGCTGACGGGCCGTACCTTCAACCGTGCGGCTCGACACCAACCCATCACCGATTCCCGCCCCCAGGGCGCTCAGTCCCAGCAACAGGCCGAACGCGATGACGGTGGCACCCAAGACGATTGCACGTTCCAATCCAATCCTCCCTTAGTGGTTATCCATGTTCTTCTTCGACTCCGGTAGCGATTGCGATGTACGAAACCGTCAAGACGGTGAAGATAAAGGCCTGCACCGCGCCGATGAACAGGCTGAAGAGCGTCCAGAGCGCCCCCGGCAGCCACGAGATCCAGGTCGGAATCAGCACGATGATCAAGGTCAGCAGGAGCTCGCCGACGAAAATGTTGAAGTACAGCCGGAACGACAGGGTGATGGGTTTGGCGAGCTCATCAATGACCGTAAGCGGAAAGTACGGCGGCACGAAGAGCAGGTGCTTGAAGTATCCACCGAGATGTCGCGAGCGGATGCTGAAGTACTGCACCAGCACAAAGGACATCAGGGCGAGCCCCAGCGTCGTGTTCCAATCGTTGGTGGGTGACTTGAGCCCGGGCACCAAGCCCAACCAATTGGCGATCAGCAGGAAGGTGAACAGGGTGATCGCGAGCGGCCCGAGCGCGATGTTTCGGCCCTGCAGCGTCTCCTCGGTGAGGTTGTTGATGTACTCCACGATCGCCTCGGTGGCGTTCTGCAACTGGGTGGGCACGCCGACTCTGAGCTGGCTGCGCAGAACGGCGCCGAGAATGAGCAGGACGGCGCACACGATGAGCGTGTTGCGAATGGTGTCGGTATTGAAATCGAGACCGGCGATGTTGATCGTCGGATGGTTGACCTCGATCTGGAGCCGGCCCAACGCGATCATGTGGTCACCCCTGGCTGGGCACGCAGGATGCGCCAGCCGGCAACCGCGGCGGCAATTGGGAAGCAGCCGTAGCCGATGACGGCGCCCACCGGGTCGACGCGACTCACGATGAGCACCCCACCCAGGAGGACGGCGATGGTGAGGAACCGGATGGCGGCCGCGATTTGCAGCATTCGCGCCGTTGGGGCGTGCCCCAGGAAACGCCGGGCGGTCCCCACCATCCAGACCATGTTGGCGAGGCCGAGCAAGCCGCCCGCAACCAGGCCCGCAACCGCGCGCGGATGGCCGGCGGCCACCAGGCCGGTCCCGACCACCACGAGAAAAGCGAGCAGGACCACCGACGCCGTCACCTCGAAACGGCGCAGGTCACTCACTTCGACGCATCTCCTTCATCACCATCCGCACGACGCTATAACCCCCCGCCACCACCCCGAGCAGCAACCCCACCAGAATGAACCAGGGCGACGTGTGAAACGCCCGGTCCGCGAGGTAGCCAAGACCCAACCCAACCAATACCGAGGCGGCGAGCTGGAGGCCGATGCCGGACGCGAGGCCTAAGGCCGCCAGCATACTGGGGTCCTTACGCTTTTCCGTCGGGGCCATCACTGCCTCCCAGAATTAGGCCTCAACCGAACCAAGCTTATCAGGCGCTGAATACGGGACGCCATCGGGCGATGGCCCGAACCGAGCTCAACCCCGACTGGTTCGCCGGAACCGCCGGATGACGATGATGGCGATCCCCAGCAGCATCAGGAGGATGGCCCCGAGCAACACCTTCTTGTGGCCGTAGATGGCCAGGCCGACCGCGGCGAAGATCGCCGTCCCGAAATAGAAGACCAGCACCGTCTCTCGTGGGCTGAGGCCCAAATCGAGGAGGCGGTGATGCAGGTGCTCGGTATCCGGGGTGGCAATCGATTTGCCCCGCAGCCGGCGGCGCACGATCGCCCAGGCCGTGTCGACAATCGGGATGGCGAGCGCGGCCACCGGCACGATCAAGGCCAGCACGACGGTGCCTTTCGCGACGGAGAGCACCGAGAGCGCGGCCAGCGTGAAGCCGAGGAAGTTGCTGCCGCTGTCGCCCATGAAGATCCGTGCCGGATGCCAGTTGAAAAGCAGGAAGCCGATGCAGGCGCCGATCAGCGCGCCGGCCAGGATGACGATGTCGGTTTCGCCCCGGTTGATGGCGGCCAGCAACAAAGTCGCCGCCACGATCGCGACAACGCCGGCGGCGAGCCCATCGACGCCGTCGATCAGGTTGATGGTGTTCTGCAGGCTGACGAACCAGAGCAGGGTGAGCGGGATCGCGGCAGCCGGCGAGAAGTGAATGAGGTGGCCGCCGGGCAGGTTGACGAACTGAATGGAGATGTCGAACACGACGATGGCCAACAGGGAAGCGCCGATCTGGAAGACAAGCTTGACGATGGGCTGCACCCCGTTGATGTCGTCGAAAACCATCAAGGTCGTGATCACCGCCGCCGACAGCAACAGCCCCAGCGTTTTCGAGCTCGTGGAGAAGAGCGCCGCGGAGAGCCCGAAGCCGAGGTACATCGCCAACCCGCCAAGTCGGGCGGTTGGCTGCTGGTGGATAAATCGGTCACCAGGCTCGGCCACGGCACCCAGCCGGAAGGCCAGCCATCGGGCCGGCAGCACCACGATGGCGGTGCACACCAGAGCCGCGAGAAGTGGCACCAACGCCGGCCCGAAGCGGGCGGGCGAGAAATCAGACCAGAAGGTCGGGTCGCTAAAGACGCCGGTGCCGACTAATACGGCAGTGGAAATCGTTCGCACAGCGCCCGGCTGCGGGCGCGCACCTGCTCATGGACGGTTCGGTCCTCGAGGTTGAAGAGCAGCTCGGCGACCATCTCGGCGATCTGGGTCATCTCCTGCGGGCCCATGCCGCGCGTCGTCACCGAGGGCGATCCAAGACGGATCCCACTCGGGTTGAACTTGCTCGCGGTGTCGAAGGGAATCGAGTTGCGGTTCACCGTGATGCCGACCGTGTCGAAGGTCTCCTGGACGTGCTTCCCGGTTAGGTTCAGCGGCCGCAGGTCGATCAACATCAGGTGATTGTCGGTGCCGCCGCTGACGAGCCGCAGCTTCCGCTTGCTCAGGCCCTCGGCAAGGACCCGGGCATTGTTGACGACCGCCTGTGCGTAGGTCTTGAACTCCGGGGTCTTCCACTGGGCCAGCATGACGGCCTTTCCCGCGATGGCGTGATTCAGTGGTCCGCCCTGGCTCCCGGGGAAGACGCTCTTGTCGATGTCGGCGGCGTACTTCGCCTTGCAAAGGATCATCGCGCCCCACGGGCCCCGCATGGTCTTGTGGGTGGTGAAGCTGACGAAGTCCGCATAGGGGACCGGGCTCGGGTGTGCGCCGCCCGCGACCAGCCCGGCGAAGTGCGCCATGTCGACGAAAAAGTAGGCGTCGACCGCGCGGGCGATCGCCGCCAGCCGCTCGAAATCGAGGAGGCGCGGGTAGGCGCTGTAGCCGGCGAGCAGCATCTTCGGCCGGACCTCCTTGGTCTGCTTCTCGAGCACGTCGTAGTCGATCCGTTCAGTCGTGTGGTCGACACCGTACGGGACGAAGTGGTAGAGCTTGCCGGAGAAATTCACCGGGCTGCCGTGGCTCAAGTGTCCGCCCTGGCTGAGGTCCATCCCCATGACGGTGTCGCCCACATTGAGGACCGCGGCGTAGACCGCATAGTTGGCGGTCGTGCCGCAGTGCGATTGCACGTTGGCATGCTCGGCGCCGAACAGTTCCTTTGCCCGCTCGATCGCGAGCGTCTCGATCCGGTCGACGACCTGGGTGCCACCGTAGTACCGCTTCCCCGGGTAGCCCTCGGCGTATTTGTTGTTGAGCAAGGAACCGAGCGCCTGAAGGACGGCAGGACTGGCGATGTTCTCGGAGGGAATGAGTTCCAGGGTGTACTGCTGGCGCTCGAATTCGTCGCGGATCGCGGCACCGACCTCGGGATCGACGAGATCGATCCGGCTGGTCAGGTCGGTGCGGGCCTGCAGCATCGGTTCATTATCCCCGAATGAGTTCTGCAGCCGGAATCGCGCCCTGGCGCAGGATCCGCGGGGGGTTCACCGTGAGGTCGAAAATCGTTGATGGCTCACCGATCTGGCACGGTCCGCCGTCGAGCACGATGTCGAGATCGTCACCCAGTCCGGCAATGACGTCACCTACGTCAACCGGCGGACGCTCAGCGGCGCGGTTCGCGCTGCTGCTCATAATTGGTTCGTCAAGTCCTTCCAGCAGTGCCAGCGCGACCAAGTGGTTTGGTGAGCGCACGGCGACGGTTTCCGGTACCGCCTCCCCTATCCTTCCGACAAGGGGGCGGGAGAATTTCGCGGGCAGGACAAGTGTCAGCGGACCCGGCCAGTAGCGCTCGATCAATGAGGCGGCGCGTGCATCAACGAACGCCACCCGATCGACCTGCGCTCGATCGTGTACGAGTAGCACGTTCGGTTGGGTCGTTGGCCTCCGCTTGATCTCATACAGGCGGCGGACGGCGGCCTGATCGGCGGCGCGGCAGCCGACCGCATATAGCGTGTCAGTGGGAAATGCAATCACGGCGCCGCCGCGCAAGCGTTCCGTGGCCTGCGCAATATGCGACGGATCGGCCGGCCAGCGCGCGGTCACGTCTGGATGCGCACCACCCGGTTGAGTCCGGCGAGGTCCTTGTGCACGCTGATCGCGGCCGCCGTCCACTGCCCCTGCGCCAACCGCACGATGCGGCGCGTTTGCGCCGGGTCGCACTCGAAGAGCAGCAGCCCGCCGGGTTTCACCGCCGCTGGCGCTTGCGCCAGCGCGCTACGAATCAGGTCCAGTCCGTCCTTGCCGCCGTCGAGGGCGAGCGCCGGTTCGTACTCCAGCTCCTTCGGCCGGATGCGTCGAAGCGCCTCCGGGATGTAGGGCAAGTTGGCGAGGATGACGTCGGCAGGGGCAGCCGCGCGCAGCAGGTTGGCCTTCACGGTCGTGATTCGGCGGCGCAGCCCGTAGTTGGCGATATTTTCGTCTGCCACCCGCAGCGCACGGGCACTGACGTCGCGGGCCTCGATGCGAACCCGCCGGACCGCCTCGGCCACCGAGATCGCCACCGCCCCGCTGCCGGTGCCGAGATCGATCACGCGGCGCGCCTTGGGATGCGTCGTCAGCCAATCGATCGCCAGCTCGACGAGCAACTCGCTCGACGGCCGTGGAATCAACACCGCCGGGGTAACCCGGAACATGTGGCCGAAGAATTCGCGCTCTCCGACCAAGTAGGGCAACGGAACCCGGGCGGCTCGACGGCTGGTCAACCGGCGCAGCCGTGCGCGCTGCGCGACCGTCAGCTGCCGGTCGGGGTGACTGTGGAGCCGCTCGCGTGAACTCTTAAGGATGTGCGCTACCAGGATCTCCGCGTCGAGCCAGGGCAATGGAATGCCTGCCGCGGTAAGGGTCGCCCGTGTCTTTGAGAGCTGCGCCTTGACCCGGCTGGCGTCAGTTGCGGGCGGCGCCATTGGGCGGCTCGCTCAGGCGGTTGCTCTGGTCCCATGCGATCAAGCGATCGATCACCGGGTCCAGATCGCCCGCCTCGACGAACTGGGGGAGCTTGTAGTACTTGAAGTCGATGCGGTGGTCGGTGATCCGTCCCTCCGGATAGTTATAGGTACGGACCTTTTCGCTGCGATCACCGGAGCCGACGGCCGAGCGGCGAACCTCCGTGAGGGCCTCCTGCTGCTGCGCCATCTGGCGGTCGAGCAGCCGGGCCATCAGCACCTTTTCCGCCTTCGCCTTGTTCTTGAGCTGCGAGCGCTCGTCCTGGCAGGTGACGACGATCGGCGCACCGCCGTCCTCCGGCGTGTAGGTGAGGCGGACCGCCGAGTCGGTGGTGTTGACGCTCTGCCCGCCGTGCCCACCCGAGCGGTAGACGTCGACCTTGAGCCGCTCGGGATTGATGACGACGTCGACGTCCTCGGCCTCGGGCATCACCACGACGGTGGCCGTCGAGGTGTGAATGCGACCCTGCGCCTCGGTCTCCGGCACCCGCTGCACGCGGTGCACCCCGTTCTCGAATTTCAGCCGCGAGTAGGCGCCGCGACCACGGATCTCGAAGACCACCTCTTTGAAGCCGCCACGCTCAGTTGGGCTCTCGGAGAGCAGCTCGACCTTCCACCGTCGCGACTCCGCATAGCGGCTGTACATCTTGAAGAGGTCGGCCGCAAACAATCCCGCCTCATCCCCGCCGGTTCCCTGGCGAATTTCCACGATGACGTCTTTGTCGTCGGTTGGATCTTTCGGCACCAGCGCGAGTTTGAGCTCGCCTTCGAGGCGATCGCGCTCCGCCTGTTGCCTGTCGAATTCCTGCCGGGCGTAGGCCTGCATTTCGGGATCTCGCTCCTGGTCCGCCAGTTCACGGGCCTCGGACATCCCCCGCTCAGCGCGACGATAAGCCTCATAGAGTTGAACCAGGTCGCGAAGCTGCGCCTGTTCCTTACTGAGCCGCTGGAGCTCTTTGAGGTCGGCATGAACCGCGGGGTCGGCCAGCCGCTCGGTGATCGCGTAGAAGCGAGCCCGAACGGCTTCGAGCTGTTCGAACATCAGGCGGCGGCCTCTTTCTCCTCCTGACGGGCTCCGTTGAAGGCCGCCAGCGCCACCTCGATCTGCCGGTCGTCCGGCTCCCGCGTCGTCAGCTTCTGCGTTAGCAAGAACGGAAGGATGAGCACCTTGATCACCGGATTGTTCCGGTGCCGGCCGGCAAACCGGATGAACTCGTAGGCCAGCATCGCGATCACCGGGATCAGCACGATCCGCGAGAGGAGAAGCAGCGGCAGGGCCGGGCGACCAACCAGGCCAAAGACGAAGGCGCTCACGACCATCACCGCCAGCAAGAACCCGGTGCCGCAGCGCGGGTGCAGCGTGCTCTGGGTCCGCACGTTGGGCACGTCGAGCGGCAACCCGGCCTCGTAGGCATTGATCGTCTTGTGCTCGGCCCCGTGGTAGGCGAAGAGGCGAGCGATCTCCGACTTGAAGGAGATCGCGTAGAGATAGAGCAGCAGCAGCGCGATCCGCACCACCCCGTCCACGATCCCAAAGAAGAGGTTGCTATGGCCCCGACTCAGGAATCCGGCGGCGAGCAGCGGCACGCCCAGGAAAAAGAGCAGTGCGCCCACGATCGCGATCCCCATGGTGACCCGTATGGCGTTGGCGCTCAGCTCCACCTGCTCAGCGGCGGCCTGAATGTTCGCCGACCACATCAACGCCTTCATGCCCAGGTGGAGTTGCTCCCAGAGTCCGGCGAGACCGCGCAGCAGCGGCAGCTTCCAGATCGGGTGGGTGTAGATGATGGAGAGCAGGCGCTCGCGCAGGACCTGGATCTCGCCGTCCGGTTTGCGCACCGCGACGGCATAGGTGGTCCGGCCGCGCATCATGACGCCCTCGAGCACGGCCTGGCCGCCGTAGAAGAACTTGTCCTGGCTCACCGCCGCGCTCATCCTAGTCCCCGGCCGATCCCGTGGGCCACACCGAGCCCAACGACAGGCCGGCTTATCTCTTCCGCTGCTGGCGCTGCTGGAACCGGTCGACGCGGCCCTGGGTATCGACGATGCGCTGCTGGCCGCTGAAGAATGGGTGGCATACCGAGCAGACCTCGGTCTTGAGCTCCTTTTGCGTCGAGCCGGTCGTGAATTTGTTGCCGCAGAGGCAAGTCACGACCGCGTCGTGGTGGTAGGTGGGATGGATGGTGGCTTTCATGGGGCCCCCTATTTTATCTCAAGCTCAAGATCGCCGAGGTCTGGAGCATTCCCAGTCCCAGGGCGAAGAGCAACGCCAGGTAGAGCGATCCAACGATGACCTTGGTCTGGGCGGCAACCGCGTAATACGCCGGGTTCAGGACCGTCGACCGAAACCGCTGCCAGGTGGCGAATGCCCCGAAGATCAGGACCAGGAAGAGAACCGGGCTCACCGTGGTCCCCGACTGCGTCTCGAAGAGGAGCAGCCCGGCCGCGATCACCAACCCAGCCACGTTGAACCATTTCGACAGCAACGACGTCACCCGGCCGCCGTCCAGCGGCGTCAGCGGGATCAGGTTGAAGAGGTTGATGAGGAAACCGAAGTAGGCGAGCGCCCGGAGCAGCTGACCGGTGCTCGAGTCCGGCATAGACAGGTAGCCGAGGTAACAGAGGCCGGCGGCGATCGACCCCAGCACCGGGCCGCCGATCGCCATGATCGATTCCTGGGCGACGCTGCGCGGCTGCTGCTTCATGCTGACGAAGGCGCCGAGGAACGGGATCATCACCGGAAGGGTCACCGGCAACCCCATGATGCGAGCCACCACGACGTGACCGCTTTCATGAATCAGGATGAGGAGGACGATGCCGACGCCGAAGGCCCAACCGAAGAGCTGGGCGTAGATCAGTGCCGTCACTCCAGTCGAGACGACGGTAAACCACAGTCCTTTGAACTTGAGGACCAGCAACCCGACGTACGAAAGCTTGCTTAGGGCGAGTCCCAGGAACGCGAGGATGCCCGCCGCGAGGCCGCTGCGGCGACCGCGGCTGGCGCCAGGCTGTGCCGGGATATCGGCCTGCACCGGTCGATCGGTGCCATGGCCATAGTCGGCGGTCCCCATGTGGGGGTCGTTCGGCGAATACAGATCAGCCACTAGCTGAAAGCATGCCCAGCGGAAGCCGCTTTCAATCCGCCCCCACTCTCCCGAACCGGCCACGGCCTGGTGAAATTCCCGAGCGCCAACCTGGGGCAGCGCGCCGCGAGCTCGCGGACGAAGGCCCGCATGCCGATGCCCCGCGTCGGATCCGGAATCTGCTCCAGCAGCCAGTGCGGATCGACGTTCAGGCTGCGGAGTTGCACCTGGTGGACGCCGTGTTGCTGGACGAATGCGACCAGCGCCTCGAGCTCGGACGGTGCGTCGCTGATCCCGGGAAAGGTCAGCAGGTTGATCGTGACCTGGCCGCCGGCGCCCGCCACCAGGTCCGCGCACTGCGCGACTTGCTCCAGCCCATACCCGACCGGCCGGTAGTAGGCGCGGAAGCGTTTGTCGTCGAGGCTGAAGATGCTGATCCGAACCGAGTTCAGTCCGGCGTCGACGAGGCGCCGCAGCACGGCCGGTCGCGACCCATTGGTATTGATGTGGATGGTGGCGTGCGGCCAGGCCAACCGGATGCGGCGGGTCGCCTCCACAAGGGCGGCGCCGCGTGTCAGGGGCTCACCTTCGCACCCCTGGCCAAAGCTCACGAAGTTCGCGTTACTAGCGGTCAGATGCCAGGCGGCGAGCTCGGCGATTTCGGACGCGGTGGGCGCGAAGCCCAGGCGCGTCTGCGGAGAGGCCACGTCGCCCCATTGCTCGGAGATGCAGCCGAGGCAGGCGGCGTTGCACGCCGGCGAGACCGGGATCGCCCCTTCAACCCGGCGCAGAAAGACGTTCTGGGCAGTCAGACACCGATAGTCGGTGGCACAGGTTTCGAGATGACGGAGGAGCCGGCTCTCCGGCAGGGCACGGCGTCCCTCGTGGATTCCCCGGTCGACGTGCTGCCGGTCCTCGGCCTGCGGGTCCCAGGCGCTCCAGCGATCGGTTCGCATGGCGGCCACATGCGGCTCGCCATCGATCGCGGCGACCGCCGCGTATCCGAACAGCGGCAGCACGGGCGGCCGGCCATCGTCCTCGTAGGCGGGCAGCCAGGTCCGCAGGTAGCCGGGGGGCAGGACCGCGGCAACCGCCAGCGCACCCTCTTCGTCGACGCGCACCGTCGAACCGGCAGCGGTCCGTCCCAGGGCGAACCGACCGGGCAGGTGCACCAGCGTGGTCCCGGCCGGCATCGGAATCAGCCGATCGGCCGCCCCGACCTGCCACCCGCTACGCGCGACCGGCTCGAGCGAGCGATGCACGCGTAACCGCCCGGTGGCGGACGCATAGAGGAGCCGCTGCACGCCCTTACCTTATCGGTCACGCGCGCGTTCTCACGCCGGAGCGCGCTTATCGGTCTGTATGCAGGGGCGGGCCATCGCTCTGCGTCATTCGGGACGAAGGCAAATGGGAATCCGGCTTGGGCAATGGGCGTGGAGGCTCCGGATCACCGCGGGTGACCTCGGTGGGCAGTCGGTGACCACCCGACCGCCGACGGCCTGGCTCGGATTAGGCGTCTTCGCCCTGGTGCTCGGAGTCTGCCTGCTCGCCCTACGCGTCGACTTCGGCTACGACGGCCAGATGATGTACCGGGTCACCGAGAGCCTCGCGCTTCGGCACTCCTTGCAGGTCCAGGATCCCGTCTGGCACTCGAACGAGCCCTATGCCTACTACGGGCTTGGCGTCTCGCTTCTCCTGCTTCCCTTCTTCGGGCTGGGCTCGATGATTGGAGGCGACGGAAGCCGGTTCGTCGTGCTTTATGGCCCGCTGGTCACGGCGCTCACCGCCTGGGTGCTGCTCCGGTTGCTGCGCGAGATGGGGGCGTCGCTCTCCCGCGCCGCGATCATCGCGCTGACCTTCGCCTTCGGAACCCTCGCCTGGCACTACAGCACGAGCGTCTTCAGCGAACCGCTGGTCGGGCTTGGCATTACAGCCGCCGTGTACTGCCTCCACCGCTACCAGCGCGATGTGCGGGGGCGTTGGCTTCTGGCCGCCGGGTTGGCGACCGCTCTTACGCTGCTGGCTCGCTTCGACTCGCTGGTGCTGGTGGTGGCGCCCGTCGCGCTCTATGCCGTCTTCCAGGTCGTGCGGGCCAGGCCGCAGAGCCGAGATCGTATCGCCGCACTGTTGGGCTTCGGCGCGCCCGTCGCCTTCGCGCTCGCGGTCAACCTCTGGTACGACTGGCTGCGCTACGGAAGCATTTTCACGGTCGGCTCGAGCAAAGCGCTCGAGGGCGGCTTCTCCACGCCGCTCTGGACCGGCCTCTACGGGCTGCTGCTCAGCCCGGGAGACGGCCTCCTGGTTTACGTGCCGGTCCTCCTCGCGTCCGCCGTTTCCCTGCGCGGGTTCATCAGGCATGCCAGACCCATCGCGCTGCTCGTGCTGAGCCTGTTCGCCCTGCGCTTGCTCTTCTACGCTCGCTGGAGTTTCTGGGACGGACGGGACTGGGGACCGCGGTTCCTAATCCCCCTGCTGCCGGTGCTGCTGCTTCCGCTGATCTACCTTCCCGCCCGGCGGTGGATGCGCGTCGGCGCAGCCGCGCTTGCCATCGTCGGAATCGGCGTAGAGCTGCTCGGCCAGCTGGTCCCGTACGACACCATCGTCTGGCCGCGGACCGCGCCGCTTGTGGTCTCGACGCTCCAGCTGCATGACCCGGCCGGCTCGACCTGTCTCTGCTCTTGGGTGGTCGACCAGGCCGCCTCCGCCGCGATGGACTTCGACCTCCGCTTCGCACCGCTAACGCGCCAGGTCAATTTCCTCCTTCACGGCGCGGTGGACCCGTCCTGGAGCGCCGCCTGGCCGCTGCGCGGGCTCCTTCTCGCGCTGGCGGCCGCCTTCGCGATTCTGCTGTTGAGGTCTGCGCGCCGCGCGGGGCAGGTCGCTCCGTCCTCCGCCAAAGTGAGCGTGATGGGGCAGCAGCAACCTTTCAAGCCGGCGGCAGTTGCCACCCCTATGGACGCCTCCCTCGGGGTGATCGTCCCCGTCTACAACGAGGCGGCGACGCTCGAGCGCGTACTCGATCGGGTGCTGGCCCAGCGCGAGGTCCGCATGGTGGTTGTGGTCGACGATGGCTCATCGGACGCCAGCTTCGAGGTGGCCTGTCGGTTCAGCGGGGATGGGCGGGTAACGGTCTGCCGTCATCCGGAAAACCGCGGCAAGGGCGCGGCCGTTCGGACCGGCCTGGCGCGGCTGTCGACCTCGATCGTCATCATCCAGGACGCCGACCTCGAGTACGACCCGGCGGAGTACGCGGTCATGGTCGCGCCCATCAACACCGGCCGAAGCGACGTCGTGTACGGCGTGCGAGGGTTCTTGAGTCACACCTCGTACTCGTACTGGTTCGTCGTCGGCAATCGCTTGGTGACGACAGCCACCAACATGCTCTTCAACTGCTATATCCAGGACATGGAGAGCGGGTTCAAGGCAATGCGCACCGACCTGATGCGCCAGCTTGGCCTGAAGGGTGATCGCTTTGACATCGAGCCGGAGATCACCGGCCGGGTCTTGCGGCTCGGCTACCGCATCCACGAGGTCCCGATCACCTACTACGCACGAGGCCGGGGCGAAGGCAAGAAGCTGACCTGGCGTGATGGGGTGATCGCGCTGTTGACTCTGGTTCGGATCCGGCTGACGCCCCGTAGCTGGCTGTTCGGCGAAGACACCCACTACCACGCCGCACGGCTGCGCGCGCTGGCGGCCACCAGCCGCTTCCTGGACCTGCCTTCAGAACGGGCGAGCTGATCGGTCTCCCGTGAGAAATCACGGAAGGAGGTCGATCGGGTTTTGCGGGACGCCCAGGTAGCGAACCTCGAAGTGGAGATGCGGGCCGCTGGCGCGTCCGGTCGCGCCCATCAATCCGATGAGCTGCCCCTGCGTCACCGTCTCTCCGGTCTTGACCAGCACCGCGGACATATGGCCGTAAATCGAATGGAAACCGTCGCCGTGGTCGATCTCGACGTAGATCCCATACGAACCCCACCCGGCAAAGACCACCTGCCCGGCGGCGGTCGCGACCTCCTGCGTGCCGACGCCGTTGGCGATGTCGATGCCGGGGTGATACCGCCAGAAGGACTGGGTGATGACCCCGTGGGTCGGCCAGACGAACCGGATGACACGCTGACGGATACCGCCGGGATCCGAGGCGCTCGCCGGCTGGCTCAGGATGTCGACACTGTTGTTCCCCAGCGCTGAGAGATCCTCCTGGGGGCCGCCCTGGTGATGGGCCGGCGCCGGTGGCGAACCCGCCTGCGCGGCGGTCGCCGGATAACGAAGCGCCGACTCGCCCTGCCCGGTCATCACGACCGACGGGCTGCCGCCGGTGGCATGGGCCTCGGCGATCGGATGCCTGAACGCAAGCGGCGCCAGCAGAAGGACAAGGCAGGCCAGGGCGAGCGCCCAGCAATGGGCGGCTAGTCTTGGGATTCCCCTTGCCAAAACTCGGGCAGTCTAGCCGACTTTTGGTCTGGGCGTCAACCCAAACACCACCATTTGCACACTTCTTCCCAACACTTAGCGAACTTTCCGGTGGGCGCCCTCGACCGACTTGAGCGCGTAATGGTGCTTCGTATTCAGGTGGCGGACCGTCCCGCTTTTGCTCCGGAAGACCATCGACTCGGTCTCGGCCCAGAAGTGGTGGTAGATGACGCCGTGCAGGAACTCGCCGTCGGTGACACCGGTCGCCGCGAAAGCGACGTCGTCGCCCCGGACGAGATCGTCCACGCCGTAGACGCGTCGCAGGTCCTCGAAGCCGGCCGCACGCGCCTTTTCCTCGTCATCGCGCGAGCGAAGCCAGAGCCGGCACTGCAGATCGCCACCCAGACATTTGAGCGCACAGGCGGCCAGCACCGCCTCCGGCAGACCACCCACCCCGAGCATGACGTCGATCCCGGTGCCTTCGAGCGTCGCCATGATCGCCGCGGCGATATCACCGTCACTCAGCAGGGTGATGCGGGCGCCGACCTGGCGGACCTGGTCCATCAGGGCCTCGTGGCGGGGCCGGTCGAGCATGACGATGGTCAAATCCGAGACCTGCACCTTCTTGGCGAAGGCGACCCGCTGCAGGTTGTTCTCGACCGAATCGGTGACGTCAATCGAACCACGGGCATCGGGGCCGACGGCGATCTTCTCCGCGTACATGCCGACCGGGGCGGCTAGAAGCGACCCTCGCTCGGCGGTGGCGACCACCGAGACCGCGTTGGGTAGCCCCTTCGCAACCAGCGTCGAGCCATCGATCGGCTTCAGCGCAACATCGCAGGGATCGCCGATGCCGTCGCCGGCCGGTTGACCGAGTGCCAGGGGCGCCGACGCCGGCTCCTCGCCAATCACGATCGTGCCTTTCATGTGCACCCCCTGGAGGGCTTCGCGCATCGCCTTCCCGGCGGTTGCCCGGATGCCCTCGCGGTCGAGGTTGCCCATCCATCGACCCGCCGAGAGGGCGGCCGCCTCGGTCGCGCGCACCAGCTCGAGCCCGAGGTTCGGCTGGACCGTGCGCGGCGCAGCGATGCCGCCCGAGGAGGGCGTCGAGACGTCAGATCTCACGCCGTCTGGGACGTCTTATCCGTGGAGACCGCCGGCGTTGCCGCCGTCTGATCAACCGGGAGCACGCCCGCCTTGACCGCGGCAGCCGCGACGAAGTCCCGAAAGAGCGGGTGCGGACGGTTCGGCCGGGAGCGGAATTCCGGATGGAATTGCGAGGCCACGAACCAGGGGTGGTCCCGCAACTCGATGATTTCCACCAGCCGGTCATTGGGCGAGGTGCCCGAGAAGATCATTCCCGCCTCCCACATCGCCTCCCGGTAGGCGTTGTTGAACTCGAAGCGATGCCGGTGGCGTTCGTAGACGAGCGGCTCGCCGTACGCGTCTCCGGCCAGGGTGCCGGGTTGCAGTTTGCAGGGGTAAAGGCCGAGCCGCATGGTGCCGCCCTTGTCGGCGACGTCGCGCTGCTCGGGGAGGAGATCGATCACCGGATGGCTGGTGAAGGCATTGAACTCGGTGCTGTTCGCGTCCGGGTCGCCGAGCTTGTCACGGCCGAACTCGATGACGGCGCACTGCATGCCGAGGCAGAGGCCGAGGTAGGGCGTGAGCGAGGTCCGGGCGAATCGGGCCGCGGCAATCTTCCCCTCGATGCCGCGATGACCGAATCCACCCGGAACCACCACGCCGTCGACGTCGTCGAGTGCGCGCAGGTCACCGGCCTCCAGCGTTTCGGAGGCGATCCACTTGATGTCCACCCGCAGGTTGTGGTGCACGCCGGCGTGGCGCAGCGCCTCCGTGACACTGATGTAGGCATCGGGCGCCGGCAGGTACTTTCCCACCACCCCGATGCGGACGCTACCCGCCGGGTGCTGGATGCGATGCACCAACTCTTTCCAGTCGCTCAGGTCGGGCGCCGACGCCGGCGCGTCCAGCGCCTCGACGATCACGTTCCCCAGCCCCGACTCTTCGAGCATGAGCGGCACTTCGTAGATCGAGTCCGCATCGGGCACCGAGATCACCGCGCGGCGGTCGACGTCGCAAAAGAGCGCGATCTTGTCTTTGAGCGCGACGCTGATCTCCCTCGCCGAGCGGCAGACGATGGCGTCGGGCTGGATGCCGATGCTGCGCAGGGCGGCGACGCTGTGCTGGGTCGGCTTGCTCTTGAATTCCTCGGAAGCTTCGATGAAGGGCACCAACGTCAGGTGCACATAGAAGACGTTCTTACGGCCCAGGTCGTTCTTCAACTGACGGATCGCCTCCAGGAAGGGGAGCGATTCGATGTCACCGACCGTGCCACCAACCTCCACAATGACGACGTCGGGATTGTCCTCCCAGGTCACGCGCGTGATCCGTTCCTTGATCTCGTTGGTCACGTGCGGGATGACCTGCACCGTGCCGCCCAGGTAATCGCCGCGCCGCTCTTTGGCGATAACCTCGGCATAGATCTTGCCGGTGGTGACGTTGCTCGCTTTGCTGAGGTTGGCGTCGATGAAGCGTTCGTAATGGCCCAGGTCGAGATCGGTCTCGGCGCCGTCGTCGGTGACGAACACCTCGCCGTGCTGGTACGGCGACATGGTGCCGGGATCGATGTTGATGTAGGGATCCAGCTTTTGGAGGGAGACGTTGAGGCCGCGGGCCTTCAGGATGGTCCCTATGGACGCCGCCGTGATCCCCTTGCCAATCGAGGAAACCACGCCACCGGTTACGAAGACGTACTTCGGCACCGGGACTCTATTCTACCCCGGGAGCGGCGTCGTGCGCGAGCCGGTTTTGACCCTACGCACCGTTGGTTTGGTTAGATAGCGGACGTTTGACTCATTGGCTCTAAGCTCATAAGGTCAAGCAGTGTATCCCTACGGACTGATCGGTAATTGTGAAACTGCCGCCCTGGTCTCGACCAGCGGCGCCATCGACTGGTTCTGTTACCCGCGTTTCGACTCACCCTCCATCTTTGCGGCGATCCTCGACCGGCAGCGCGGCGGCAGTTTCCGCATCGCTCCGGTCAACCCCGTCCCGACCGGCGAGCAAGCCTACATCCGCGACACCAACATCCTGACCACCACTTTTCATCGCGCCGAGGGGACGCTGGTCGTGACCGATTTCATGCCCTGCTTCAACGAAGGCGAGCGGTTCCTCTCGCTGAAGCGCATTTGCCGTGGCCTCGAGGCCCGCGGCGGGCCGGTCGAGGTCGAGTGCATCCTCGACCCGGCGCCGGCCTACGGTCGCGCGCGCACCAGCTTCGCCGAGCGCGAGGGCATCGTGATCGCCTCGGGCGGGTCGCAGGAGGTGATCCTCTCCTCCACCCTGCCGCTGCACGGCAACGTGGAGGTGATCGATGGTCGACCGCGCTACGTGTTCCGCTTCACCATCGAGCCCGGACCGCAAGTGTGGCTGACGCTGGGGTTCGGCGAGCGCTATTTCGCCCTCGGCCGGAAATTTCCCAGCAGCAGCGATGCCACGGAGCTCGCCGAACGCACCCGCGCCTTCTGGGTGGGATGGCTCGACCAGTGCCTCTACCACGGACCATTTCAAGAGGCTGTGCGGCGCTCCGCCCTGGTGATCAAGTTGCTGACCTACGCCCCAACCGGTGCGTTGTGCGCCGCACCGACGACCTCCATCCCGGAAGATCCCGGTGGGGATCGCAACTGGGATTACCGTTACTGCTGGCTTCGTGATGCCTCCTACGGCATCGCGGCGCTCTTTCGCACCGGCTTCGAGCAGGAGGCCGTCGATTTCATCAACTGGATCCGCGACCGCGCCTACGACCACGACTTTGCGATGCAGATCCTCTATCGGGTGGATGGGGACCCGCGTCTGCCCGAGCAGTACCTGGAGCACCTGGCGGGCTACGACGGCGCCCGTCCGGTTCGCATCGGCAACCGCGCCGCCGGCCAGCGGCAGCTCGATGTCTTTGGCGCCGTGATCGACTGCATGGCCGTTTATCAGCGCAAAGGTGGCTTCATTTCAACCAAGCTCTGGCACGTGATCGAGCGCCTGGCGGACGGGGTTTGGGATTTGAGCCGGGAGCCCGACAATGGGATCTGGGAATTCCAGGGCGAGCGCAAGCATCACACGCACAGCAAGCTGTGGTGCTGGGTGGCCCTCGACCGGGCGATCACGCTGGCCAAGGGCACCGGCAACACCGAGCACCTGGCCGTCTGGGAGCGCCAGGCTGCCGACCTGCGGAACGAGATCGAAGTGCGCGCCTGGAATCCGAAGATCGGCGCCTTCACGCAAGCCTACGACGACGAATGCCTGGACGCGGCCGTACTGCAGATGCCGGTGCTCGGGTTCCTGCCGGCAACCGACCCCCGCATGCGCGCCACCATCGAAACCCTGAGCCAGCGGCTGCTGAATGGCCCCTATGTTCGCCGCTACGACTGCAAGGACGATCAGGGGTACCTGAGCGCCGCTTTCCTGCTTTGCAGTTTCTGGTACGTGGACGGGCTGATCGGCATGAATCTTCTGGACGCCGCCGAGCGTCAGCTGAGCGAGCTCATCGGGCTCTCCTCACCGCTGGGCTTGCTGGCTGAAGGGAATGATCCGGCCTCGGGCGCACCCCGCGGAAACTTCCCCCAGGCCTACAGCCACCTCGGGCTGATCGACAGCGCGGTGCGGCTGGAACGCGCCCGCGCGGCGCAACAGTCTGAAGCGCAGGCTCGCCAGCCGCAGGAAGCAGCCGGTTAGTTGAAAGGAACCATTTCAAGGCCGCCGTTGTAATTGGTACGGGCGCAAATGCGCAAGGCTTTATCTGCCCTCGTGCTCGTCGTGCTCGTCTCTTGTGGACCGTCCGCGCTCAAGCCGGCGAGCACCGGACCCTCACCGAAGCCGTTTGATCCGCCCACGAGCTGGGCGCTTTTCTTGACCGGCGATCAGTCGATCCAACAAAGCTATTCGCGGACTCCCCTCGATGCAGTAACGCTCAAGGATGTGGGGGCCCCGGTTGCTGGACACGGATACGCGACGGTGTCAGCCGACGGATCGACGCTCGCCGAGATCGACTACAAGCCCGACGAAACGTCTTCTGTCAGCATCACCGACACCCGCACCGGCGCCTTGCGCACGTCGTTCAAGTCATCGATCGCCACGGGACCAGCGCTCACGGCCGACGGAACGCGGCTGCTCGCCTTCGACAGCTCTGGGCATTCCTACCGCGTGTTCGACACGCGCACTGGGCGAGTCACCGGCAGCCTCGAGACCCTGGACACCCCCTGTTGCAACCTCTTCAGCGAATTGCTCGATCCAACCGGCGCCTATCTCTACGGCATCCTCGTCCCGGGATCCGGATACGACGCCACCGGCCCGGTGACGCCCGTGCTTGTGCGCTATGACCTGCATGCCGGGCGCGAGAATGCGCGCCTGCGATTGACCGGCGTGATGGCGGGCGTGTGGCAGATCGGCAAGACCGTTGGCTCCGAGCATGAAACGATGATCCTTCAGCCGGGTGCCGCGCTGAGCCCCGACGGGTCGCAACTCGCGGTGCTCTACGCCGACGGAAGCCGCCTGATGACCGTCGACCCGATCGGCATGAAGATCACCGCGACGCGCTCGGTCGTGGTTCCCTCAGCGCCAGCCAGCTGGTCGGGCTGGGGCCCGATCGAGGCCGATGCCAAGGCCGAGGTCGGAACCATCTGGAGCATGGATTACTCACCGGACGGGCGCCGTCTGATCGCTGCCGAGCGCGAGCTCACGATCGATCCCACGAGCCAGGTCTCGACGAGTCGCGGTCTGGGTGCCAGGATCATCGACGTCGCGAGCGCCACCGTCACCGCCGACCGGCGCGGCCTCGATCTCGGTCAGATCGGGTACGCGCCCGATTCCACCGCGCTCTTCGCGACGAGCTGGAGCGACGGCAAAGACGGCCAGCGTCGCACGCTCGTGCTGCGCCTCGATCCCTCGAATCTCGCGACGGCCGCGCAGCGAGAATTCATCGGATACCGCTGGCTACTGCTCCTGGCTCGCTGATATTCGAAGCAGCAGCCTCTGCGGGAACTGCAGCTAGTCGACCGCCGCCGACGCGGTCGCGCCGCGCGGCTCGAGGATGACGAGCTTGGTCTCCTCGACTGAGGGGGTGGCGGAGATTTGCAGCTTGGGCTGCGGCGTGAGGTCGGTCGCGCCCATCTCCTTCGCGAACTTGTCCAGGCCTTCGAGGTTCTGCGCCAGCAGCGTCAGGCCAGGCAGCTTGTACGAGATGGGGATGACCAGTTTCGGCTCGATCTGGTTGACGATCTCGGTGGCTTGCGCGGAGTTGATGTGACTGCCGCCGCCAATCGGTACGAACAGCACATCGATCTTGCTGCCGATCCCCTCCAGCTGGTCCTCGCTGAGCCCATGCCCGAGGTGACCGAGATGACAGATGCGTAGGTCATCGATCTCGATCGTGTAGGCGAAGTTCTTTCCCCGCTCCGACCCTTTCTTGGCGTCATGGTAGGTCTGGGTGCCGGTCATCGCGATCCCCTTGATCTCGAACTCGCCGGCACCGGTCACGATGTGCGGGTCACCGGATAGGCCCTGCAGGCTGAAGTGGGTCGGATCATCGTGGGTGAAGATGACGATTTGCACGTTCAGCCGGACCGGCGAGAGGCCGAGCTTGGGTTCGTAGGGGTCGATCATGACGGTGGCCTCGCGGCCGCGGAGCCGCACGGCGTTCAGGCCGAAATAGGTGATTTCCATCGGGCCGTAGTCTACATGCGGTCGGGCGCCGAAACGCCCATCAGCCCAAGCGCGTTGGCGAT
>Ga0307479_10001019_pt1 | contig 25412 bp, 21 predicted proteins | sample atmos_gasesECM4C_FD_203743 | JGI IMG/M metagenome (GOLD analysis project Ga0307479, IMG submission 203743) | Hardwood forest soil microbial communities from Morgan-Monroe State Forest, Indiana, United States - atmos_gasesECM4C_515 | ecosystem: Environmental > Terrestrial > Soil > Temperate... | reverse complement strand
CTTGAGGGCCATCGGGCTTGCGCCGGCTGCGACCGTCTTCACGCCTTCGCGGAAGATGGCCTGGGCCAGAACGGTTGCGGTGGTGGTGCCGTCGCCGGCGACGTCAGAGGTCTTGGAAGCGACTTCACGGACCATCTGCGCGCCCATGTTCTCGAGCGCGTCGGGCAACTCGATTTCTTTTGCGACGGTGACGCCGTCCTTGGTGATGATCGGCGCGCCGAATTTCTTTTCGATCACTGCGTTACGACCCTTGGGGCCGAGGGTAATTTTCACGGCGTCCGCTAGGATGTTGACGCCGCGCAGGATCGCCTGGCGGGAATTTTCGCCAGTTACGATTTGCTTTGCCATGTCTCTTTCTCCTCTTTCGCTTTCTGAGTTAGGTTTTCGTTGCTATTGCCGCCAGCCGCTTGGGCGCCTTCTTAGTTCTGCCTGCTCGCTCCCTGAAAACGCGGCTGATTGAAGTTACTTTTTGCCGCCCGCTGCCTTCGCCGAGCCGCCGATCTTCGCGAGGATTTCGTCTTCCTTCAGGATCATGTATTCCTCGTCGTCAATCGTGATGTCGTTTCCGCTGTATTTTCCGAAGAGGATGCGATCCCCTGGCTTTACATCGAGTGGAATCAGTTCGCCCTTTTCGCGGCGGCCGTTTCCGACGGCGATGACTTCGCCCTCTTGCGGTTTCTCTTTGGCTGTGTCGGGGATGATGATTCCGCCCTTCACAGCTTCTTTCCCTTCGAGCCGCCGGACCAGAACGCGGTCGTGGAGCGGCGTGATGTTGACTGCCATTTGTGCAATTCCTCCAATGGAGTTTGGGTCTGAGTAGCTCAGCGAGGAGGTTCCGAGTGTTAGCACTCCTCGCAAGCGAGTGCTAATATATTGGAGTCCTGGCCGAGAGTCAAGCGAAAAGCTGATAATTCGACGCTCATGGTCTGTTCATAATTCCTTTAAGCGTCTTATTATCATCAGAATATAGCATGTAAGGTTTGGCCGACACTTGGTGATTGAGTTGTTTCTGGAGTGAGTCTAGAATTCGCGCTAGGCGAGGCGCGTGAGTGACATACCTCTTCTATGTTCGCTTGATTGGTCTCACGGCTGGAACGCTCGTCTATCTGTTTTTGTTGGCGTTAATCCTCGGTCACCGCCGACCGCGGCTCTTTGAGCGGCTACTCTTCTTTCTCATTCTCTCGTTGTTTCTCATCTATGCCGGTGCCTTACTGAGGGTCAATGCAGAGATTCAGTACGGGGTTGTGCCCGAGTCAACACAGATCCTGTACAAGCTCCTAATCGCGCTGGGAATTCTTTTCGTTTTTCCGCTGACGGTCCAAGTTCATCTCGAATATCTGCGGCTGGTGCGGCGGGCCAAGTTATCGAAATGGACATCGGTTCTTGCCTATGCACTTTACCTGTTGCCGGTGACACTGGTGGCGACGTCAGCGAATGCCTCACGCATTCACGCTTGGGGACTTTCTCAGATCCTCTCTTATTTGAGTCTCAATACTGGTTGGCTGTGGGCGTCGATAGTTGCTGCGGCGCTCTTCGAGATCGGAGCCGCAATAACCGCTCGAGAACGGACCGAGCGCCTTCTATTTTGGAGTCTATGTACCTCCTCTGTGGTGATTCTGCTGCTATGGACTAACTTTGTGGTTCCGATCGAATGGGTTCAAGTGGCGGGCGCGCTGCCTGGAGCGGTGCTGATTTACTTCGCGTTGAAGCACAATTTTCTGGAATATGGGGCGCAGAGGAATCTGGTATACGCGCTTTCGGCAACGTTTTTGGCGCTATTGTATCTGGCGTTTGTTCACAGGATCAGTGGGTGGCTGGAACCGACGTTGCCGCCTGAGGCTACGGCTAGCGTTTTGTTGTTCGTGTTGATTTTTTTGTTCGAGCCGCTGGAGCGGGTGATTGGGCCTGCGCTGCATCGTCGGTTTCAGGAGCGCGTGGGGCGTTTGCAGCAGCTCTCTACGGAACTTCAAACGGAAGCGCACAATGGAAATATCGCGGAGTTGATCGCGTTTGCGGAGCGGAGAATTCGAGAGGAATTTGGATTGGGCTTAGTGCGCATTTCGGTGCCGCGCGATCCGTCGCTGGCGGCGCTGGAATCTCCCGGTGGTTTGGGGCATGTGGCGCGATTGCCGTTGATGAAGAATGGAAGCGAGATTGGATTGCTTGAGGCGGCGACGACTGGGTCGTATCTGACGGGCGAGACTTCGGCGGCGCTTGAATTTCTTGCGGAGCAGCTGCCTGGGAGCATTGATCTGTGCCGGATGATCGGGGAAAAACTGCAACTGGAGCGCGAGTTAGCGGAACGTGAGCGGATGGCTGGGTTGGGTCAGATGGCGGCTACCATTTCGCACAATTTGCGGAACCCGTTGAGCTCGATGAAGACGGTGCTGCAGGTGCAGCTCGAGAATCCGGACTTGCCGGTGGACGCGCGGCGGGATTGCGCGTTGGTGGTGAGCGAGATTGACCGGATGAGCGCGAAGTTGACGCAGCTTTTGCGCTATGCGAAACCGTCGGTGAATGGCGAGCGCGTGGCGGCAGTGGCGCTGGCTCGGCAGACGGCGTCACTGTTCGGACGCGATGCGGAGCGGCGGAACATTCGGATGGAGTTTGATCAGCCGCGCGATGAGATTTTTGTGCGGGCATCGGAGGATTCGCTGGGCGAGGTGCTGTCGAATTTGATTGTGAATGCGATGGAAGCGCAGCCAAATGGCGGGCGAGTGCGCGTTGGGCTGTCGGCGGATGCGGAGTGGGCGGAGATTCGGGTGGATGATGATGGACCGGGAATTTCCGAGGAGCTGCGCGGGAGGATTTTTCAGCCCTATTTCACGACGAAGCCAAAAGGAACCGGCTTGGGGCTTTCGATTGTTGCGAGAAGGATTGCCGAGATGGGCGGGACGCTGGCGTGCGAGAGCCCGTTGCGGAATGGGACGGGGACGCGGTTTCGGTTGACGGTGCCGCTGGCGAGCGCGGAATAGTGCGCGGCGCCTGAGGACTTCAGGGGCTAAAGCCCCTTGGTTTGGTGTGTGTTATGTCGCCCCTGAAGGGGCGACCTACAAAGATTCCGAGCGAGCTGCGAATTGTTGGCGGGAGGAGTCCTTGGTGAAAAGTGGCGGATATGAAAGCTGAGCGAACGATTTTGATTGTGGATGACGAAGCGACTGCGCGGTATGGGACGCGGCGGGCGCTCGAAGGGAACTACCACGTTGTGGAGGCGGAATCTGCTGCGGCGGCGCGGGCGGCGGTTGCGAGCGAGCGGCCGGATTTGATTTTGCTCGATCTGGTGATGCCGGGCGAGGATGGGTTGTCGTTCTTGCGTTCGTTGCGCGAGAGCGGGAACGAGACGCCGGTGCTTATCGTTTCGGCGCTGGACACGGCGAAAACAGCGGTTGACGCGTTGCAGAATGGGGCGGCGGATTACATCGTGAAGGGATTCGACATTGCGGAGTTGCGGACACGCGTAGCGAATGTCTTGAGGATTGAAGAGCTGGGGGTTGAAAACGCGCGCTTGCGGCGCGAGCTTGTTGCGGATGGGCAGTTCGGGCGGATGCTGGGAACGTCGGCGGCGATGCGGCGCGTTTTTGAGATGGCGGACCGTGTGGCGCCGAGCGATGCGACGGTGCTGATTCTTGGCGAGAGCGGGACTGGCAAGGATCTGCTGGCGCAGGAGATTCATACGCGATCGGCGCGCTCCTCGAAACCTTTTGTCGCGGTGAATTGTGCGGCGCTGCCTGAAAATTTGATCGAATCGGAATTGTTCGGATATGAGAAGGGCGCATTCACGGGCGCGGCGCAGCAACGGAAAGGAAAATTCGAGCTGGCTTCGGGCGGGACGATTTTTCTGGATGAGATTGGGGACATGAGTCCGGTGACACAGGCGAAGGTGCTGCGCGCACTGGAGAATCGGACTGTCGAGCGGCTGGGCGGGTCGCGAGCGCTTGAAGTGGATGTGCGCGTGATTAGTGCGACGCACCGGAATCTGGCGGAAGAAATTGGAGCGGGACGTTTTCGCGAGGATCTATTTTATCGGTTGCGGGTGGTGACGCTGGAATTGCCTGCGCTTCGCGAGCACAAAGAGGATCTGGCGTTGCTGGCGGGGGCGTTTCTCGAGCAACTGAGCTCGCGGCATGGACGGCGAGTGCGGCTCGATGACGGCGCTATGGAAATGCTGCGACGATACGATTGGCCGGGGAATATTCGAGAGCTGCGGAATGCGCTCGAGCGGGCCGTGGTGTTGAGCAAGGGCGAAACAATTGGAGTGTCCGACTTGCCGGAGGAGATTCGCAGCGGAGTGAGCGTGGTGGCAGCATCAGCATCGCGAAATTCGGGCGGGGATTCGTATCTCGCGGAGGCGGATTTTCGCGAGGCGAAGCGGAAATTCGAGATTGCATATTTGAAGCGGAAGCTCGAAGAGCATCGGTGGAATGTGTCGAAGACGGCGGCGGAGGTGGGTTTGCATCGGCAGAGTTTGCAGGAGAAGTTGAGGGAGTTGGGAATTCAGAGGCCGGGAAAGTGAGCGGGAGGGAGCAAGTAGGCGGGTTTATTTTGGCTGGCGGGGAGAGTTCGCGGATGGGGCGCGACAAGGCGCTGCTGGAGTTGGAGGGTGTGGCGCTGATTGTGCGGACGGCGAGACTGGTTGAATCGGCAGCTGAGCGGTGCGCGATTGTGGGGGACACGGTGCGGCTTGAGGGGCTCGAACTGCTTGTGATTGAGGATGAATTTCCTGGGGCGGGGCCGCTTGGGGGGATTGCTACGGCGCTGGGTGCTTCCGAAATCGAATGGAATTTGATTGTCGCTTGCGATTTGCCGTATTTGACGCGCGAGTGGCTTGAATTTTTGATTGGGCACGCGATGCGCTCGGATGCGGATGCGGTGTTGCCGATGAACGAGCGCGGAGCTGAGCCATTGTGCGCGATGTATCACAAACGAGCTGAAAGTGCGATTCGAGCGGCACTCGATCGCGGCGTGCGAAGAGTTACGGACGGGCTCGCGGAGGTTCGCATCAAATTCATCGAACCTCCGCAATGGAAAGGCTTTGATTCCGAAGGGCTGCTATTCAAGAATATGAACTCGCCCGCAAACTACGAAGAAGCGAAGTTGAGGTTGGAAGGGCGCCAGAAGCGATGAGCGAACACTATATTGAGTTCCGGAATGTGTCGAAGGCATTCGACGACAATGCGGTGCTGAAAAATGTGAGCTTCTTCGTCAATCAGGGCGAAACGGCCGTGATCATGGGACGCAGCGGCGTGGGTAAGTCGGTGAGCCTGAAGCTGCTGCTGGGATTTTTACAGCCGGACGATGGGCAGATTATTGTGGCAGGGCAGGACGTGACGTTTTTTACTGAGCAGCAGTTCTCGGAAATTCGGCGTGTGGTGACAATGGTTTTTCAGTCGGGCGCGCTCTTTGATTCGTTGACCGTGGCGGAGAACGTTGCGTTTCCTTTTGAAGCGCGCGGCGCGAGACCGGACGATGAAGAAGTGGATAGGAAAGTGAATGAGCTGCTGAAGACTTTGAATCTTACCGAGTATGCGGACCGATTGCCTTCGGATTTGAGCATGGGCACGAAGCGGTCGGTGGCAATTGCGAGAGCGCTGGCGGAGGATCCGCAGGCGATTTTATACGATGAGCCGACAACGATGGTGGATCCTTTGATGGCGGCGCACATGAGCGACCTGATCGTGAGACTGAAAAAAACTTTGCAGAAAACTTCGATCGTGGTGACGCACGACACGCATCTTGCGAAAAAACTGGCTGACCGAGTGATCTTCTTGCAGGAAGGCCGTGTTGGATTTTTTGGAACGTGGAAGGAGCTGGAGGCTTCGAAGGATCCATTTCTCCGCAATTTTCTGGAAGAAGACGAATTGATTCCCGCGCTGGACCTGACCGAGTGAGTTCGCCCGCTGCATCCAGTCCCAAGCCAAGCCTGCCCCGAGTGATGGGATTGTGGGACGTCCTGCTATTTAACATCGCAACCGTGCTGGGGCCGCGCTGGATTGCGTCGGCGGCGCACAACGGAACTTCTTCGATAACGCTGTGGATACTGGCCGCGGTCTTCTTTTTTGTGCCTACGGCTTTGGTGATTGTGGAGCTTTCAACTCGATTTCCCGAAGAAGGCGGGCTGTATGCGTGGTCGAAAACGGCGTTCGGCGAATTTCACGGATTCGTAGCCGGGTGGACTTATTGGGTGTACACGCTTTTTTATTTTCCGGCACTGCTGTTCGCGAGCGCGTCAATGGCGGCATACATCGGCGGAATTGGTTACGCGCCGCTGGCGCAGAACCGCACGTTCCTGCTGATTGGATCATTCATCCTGCTATTCGTAGCGGTATTCATGAACATTATCGGGCTGCGGATCGGCAAGTGGCTGCAGAACGTGGGCGGCGTGTCGACGTTTCTACCGCTGACGATCCTGATTTTTGTGGCGGCGTTTGTGTGGCACCGTCAGGGATCGGTGACGCATTTCACATGGAGCAATATCCGGCCACATTGGGATTGGGCGACGGTAAATTTCTGGCCGCAGATTGCATTTGCGTTCGCGGGGATGGAGCTTGTGTCGTCAATGAGCGAAGAAGTGCGCGAGCCTCGAAAAACGTTTCCGCGCGCAATTTTGGGGTCGGGGATTGTGATCGCCGTGGCTTACATTGCGGGGACCGTTGCGGTGCTCTCGTTAATGAGCGCCGTGGAGGTGGACCCCAAGAGCGGCGTGTTTCAGGCGCTGACGATCGCGTCGGGAGCGCTGAAGATCAGCGCGCTGGGAATGATTGCGGCGATGCTCGTTACGGTGGGAAATGCTGGCGGAGTGGGGTCCACGGTGGCGGGAATCGCGCGAGTGCCGTTTGTGATTGGACTGGATCGCTACCTGCCGCGTGCATTCGGAAAAATACATCCAAAATGGGAGACGCCTTACGTTTCGATTTTGGTCCAGGCGACGATCTCTGGTTTTATTTTGCTGCTGAGCCAGGTTAATGAGACGACGGTGGGCGCGTATCAGGTGCTGGTGTCTGCGACGAACATACTTTATTTTATTCCGTTCCTTTACATGTATGGCGCGGTGATACGGCTTTCCTATTCAGCAGACCGCGAGAATGTGCCGGGTGCGGTGCTGATTCCCGGAGGAAGACTAGGCGTATGGATTGCGGGTGGACTGGGATTTACGATTGCGCTTGCGGGGATTTTGTTGTCGTTGATTCCGCCGGGAGACAGCGCGAGCAAAATTCAATTTGAAATGAAACTTGTGGGGGCGACGGGGTGCGCCGTGCTGCTAGGGGTGTTGTTGTATTTGCGCGGGGCGCGGGCGAAGGCGCGAGAGGCTGGGGAGATGCGGGCGCGGCCGGTTTCCGCTGATTAGGAAAAGATAGAAAGCTTACAGCGCTTAGAAAACTGCGCGGTGCTGTGCGGAGTCTTTTGTGGCAAGCGAGAAGCGGCGCTCGAGTTGTTCGGCTGCGGGCGTGAGACTCGATGAGGCCGGGCTGGTTGCCCTCGCTTGCAGGATCCGCGTTGTGACGTATTCGCCTACCGATGGACCGTGTTTGAAGCCGTGACCTGAACCGCCGCCGACCAGCCAGACATTTTCGAAGTCGGGATGCTGATCAATCAGGAAATCTCCGTTCGAGGTGTTTTCGTATTGGCAGACGCGCGTTTCGACTACCGGCGCATTCTTGAGCGCGGGGAAGCGGCGGGCGAGGAATTCGCGCGCGGCGGCGACACCTTCGGAGGTGGCGATGCGCGACTGCGTGTCGGGATCGACGGCGGGGCCGTGGCGATCGTTGGCGACTTTTAGGCCGCGGGATTCGAGATCGGGCATGCCGTAGAATTCGTCGCGAAGGATTAGCCAGGTGGGGAGAGCGGGGGGCTGGAAGCGTTGATCGCCGGGAGGAACGCCGAAGAAGAAAATTTCCTGGCGGGAGGTGAAGATGCGATTGGCGAGGAGGGAGGGGAAAAGATTTGGGAGCCAGGGGCCGCAGGCAAAGATGAATTTGGAGGCTGAGATTTTTTCGGCGGCGGCGGTGGTTGCGATTTCAAGGAGCTTGCCGCGAAGTGCTGATGAGGGCTTGGGGGATTCGGCGGCAGCGATTTGGTAGGTGACGCCGATTTTTTGGGCTTGGTCGACTACGCATTGGACGGCGCGGCGGGCCATCAGGACGCCGCTGGAGGGTTCGAGGATGCCGTAGGAGGTGTCGTCGATTGAGATTTGCGGGTAGCGATGGCGGAGATCGGCGTTGGATAATTTTTCGAATGGGACGCGAAGGTGCGTGAGCGTTTCGATGGTGTCGCGGGCGTAGGATTCGCGGGCGGATTCGTCGGCGATCCAGAGAACGCCGGTGCGTTGGAAAAGCTCGGGGCGGCCAGCTTCGGCGAAAAGTTCTTGCCAGAGCGGGAGCGCGCGGAGGGACCAGCGCGTGTAAATTTCGTCGGGGCCGTAGCCCATGCGAATGATGCGGGATTCGCCGCCGGAACTGGCGCGGGCGTGGGCTGGGCCGTGGGCGTCGAGAAGGATTACGGAGGCGCCAGCCTTTCGCAGGCTGTAGGCGATCCAGGAACCGAAGACCCCGGCGCCGATGACGGCGATGTCGTGGGACGCGGATTTTCCGACGGGCATTAGAAACCTTCTTCGATTAGTTCGGCTACGGTGAGGTGCGATGTGGCGCGGGTTTTTTGGGACGCGATGAGGCTCTCGACATATTTTGCGAGGATGTCGACTTCGATGTTGACGGCGTCGTTGGGCGTCATTGCGTGGACATTTGTGTGCTGATGCGTGAAGGGAATGACGGCGATATCGGCGATGCCGTCGTGCGCGTGCCAGCGAGCGACGGTGAGGCTGATGCCATCGATGGCGATTGAGCCTTTTTCGGTGACGTAGCGGCGCAGATCTTGCGGGACGCGGACGGAGAGCCACCAATTGTCGCCTTCGGGTGTGAGGCGCGTGACGCGGCCAATTCCGTCAACGTGGCCTTGCACGAAATGGCCGCCGAGGCGGGCGGTGGCGGCGAGCGGGCGTTCGAGATTTACGGGCTGGCCGGGCTTTTTTTCGTCGAAGGCTGTGCGGCGGAGAGTTTCGCCGGAGAGATCGGCTGCGAAGGAATTGGCGTCGAATTCGACGACGGTGAGGCAGCAGCCGTTTACTGCGATGCTGTCGCCGAGTTTCATTTCGGCAGCGATGGACGGAGCGCCTTCGAGGCTGATGCGCAGGCGGCCGCCTTTTTCGTCGTGCTGAAATTCCTCAATTTTTCCGACGTGCTCGGTGATTCCCGTAAACATCGTGAAAGTATCCTTGGACGCAGAAATCAGGGCCGTAGCGATTGATGGTGATGTTCGTTAGTGCCGGCGATTTTGGAAACCAGCGCGCTGCGGGCAGATCCGCCAACGGTACGCCGCCGGTTCCCATGATTTTCGGAGCATAGAAGAGAATCATTTTATCCACAATGCCAGCTTCGAGGGCAGCGCCGTTCAGTTCTGCGCCGGCTTCCAGAAGGACGTTCAGGATTTGGTGTTTGCCGAGATTGCGCAGGACGGCGTGAAGGTCCACGTGGCCACGTTTGGCCGGAACCCGGACGACGGCGACTCCGGCACGTTCAAGTGCGAGAGCTCTTGGTGAATCGAGCGGTAACGTGGTGAAGACTGCGACGTCGGCGTCAGCGGATTTGACGAGGTTCGATTTGAGCGGCAGCCGCAGGTGTGAATCGACAACCGCGCGAAGAAGTTTTTGGTGGCGAGGCTCGCCGGTGCGGTCGGTCATGCGCGGATTGTCGGCGAGGACCGTGCCGATGCCGGTGAGGAGGGCGTCGGCTGTGTGGCGCAGGCGCTGGACAGCTTCGCGCGAGTCTTCGCTTGTAATCCATGTGGTGCTTCCCGAACGCGCGGCGATTTGGCCGTCGAGGGTGAGCGCGGTTTTCAGCGTGACGAAGGGCAGGCCGGTGCGAATCCATTTAGCGAAATCTTCGTTGAGTTCGCGGGCGGCGGCTTCGTGAACGCCTTGCGCTACTTCGATTCCTGCGCGGCGGAGTTGCGCGAGGCCTCGGCCTGCGACGGCGGGGTTTGGATCGTGCATTGCGGTTACGACTCGTTTGATTCCTGCGGCGATGATTGCGTTTGTGCAAGGGCCGGTGCGGCCTGTGGTGCAGCAGGGTTCGAGGGTGAGGTAGAGTGTTGCGCCGCGCGCTTTTTTACCGGCTTTTTTCAAGGCGACGATTTCGGCGTGGTCGCGGCGATCGTAGGAGTGGAAGCCTTCGCCGATGACGCGGTTATTTTTGACGATGACGCAGCCGACGCGGGGGTTGGGGTGAGCGAGGGCTGTGCCGCGTCGCGCGAGGGCGAGTGCGCGGGTGATGTGTGATTCGTCGGTGTCGTGTTTGAGCATCGTGCTCAGTGGCTAAAGCCTCTCGTGTGGTGTTGCTTTGATGTCGCGGCTAAAGCCGCGACCTACAACGACGGCGCGATTCACAGCGTTGCTCCGGCGGAAATCAACAGAGCCGGCGAGACGCCGGCGTTACGGAAGGGCATTGAAGCCCTTTGGTGATGCGAGCTACGGTGGCGATGCTTGCCGCGGGCCGAAATCGCCTCGCGGCTACCCGGGCGCTAATCGAAGAGGGAGTTGACATAGGTTTGGGGGTCGAAGGGGACTAGGTCGTCGATTTGTTCGCCGGTGCCGACGAAGCGGATTGGGAGATTCAGTTCGTGGGCGATGGCGACGACGATGCCGCCCTTTGCGGTGCCGTCGAGTTTGGTGAGCACTATTCCTGTGACGCCGGAGTGGCTCCAGAATTCGCGGGCCTGGTTCAGGCCGTTCTGGCCGGTGGTGGCGTCGAGGACGAGGAGTACGTCGTGAGGCGCACCCGGGACGATTTTCGCGGCAGTGCGCTTCATTTTTTCGAGCTCGGCCATGAGATTTGATTTGGTGTGGAGGCGACCGGCGGTGTCGACGATAACGGCGTCGATTTTGCGCGCAGTGGCGGCTGAGAGCGCGTCGAAAATCACGGCGGAAGGATCGGAGCCAGACTTCTGTTTGATCACTTCGACGCCTGAGCGGCGGCCCCAGACTTCGAGCTGTTCGATTGCGGCGGCGCGGAAGGTGTCCGCAGCGACGAGCATCACGCTGGCGCCGCCTTTTTTCAGGCGATTGGAAAGCTTGCCGATGGTGGTGGTCTTTCCGGTTCCGTTGACTCCGACGACGAACAGGACGCGAGGGGGTGCGGAGTTGCCATTCCCGTCGGCGGCTGGCGGAGGAAATGTGAGAATTTTCGAGATTTGATTTTTTAGCTCGCGCTTCAGGTCTTTGGCTTCAACAAGCTTGTGCTCGTTGACCTGCTGGCGGAGGGCGGCGAGGACTTCTTTTGTGGTGCGAACGCCGATGTCGGCGCTGAGCAATGCGGACTCGAGCTGACGCAGAAGCTCAGGGTCGACGGGGCGATCGCCCGTAAGGATTTGCTCGACTTTCGCCGAGAGCTCCGTCTTCGTCTTGCTGACGGAATCCTTCAGGCGCTCGAGGAGCGTGGGTTCGGGTGGTCCGAAGAGAGTGATCATGTGTTGTCGCCGCGTGATGCGGAAACACACATTCTAGCAGAGGGAGCGATATAGGGTAGTTGAAGCGACAGACGTCTGACGGAATCCGTGCGTGAAATCACTCACGGGAGACCTATCAGCTCAGAACATTCACTCACCGCCGGGCGTACGGCAGTGAAGAAATCTTCCACAAATGTCTCGCCACAGTCTACAGACGTAGCATATCTACAAGTTAGGCAAGGTAAGCTGTTCATTGTAAGCCACTTAGCTCGATGTGGTTTGGCCATCCAGTTGCGATTAAGCGCCTTGTACTGGATCGCGAAGAGGTCAAGGTGGCGCGCACAGGATGATTAAGAATTCGCATTTCAAGTGGGAAGCGATCGCGGAGGACCACAGCGCGGATCGTCCTTTTTCGGTCCTGATCATTGGAGGCGGGTTCAGCGGGACGGTACTCGCACATCAGTTGCTGCGCCGCGACCCAAAGCTGGATATTGCGATCGTGGACAGTGGCGAGAAGTTGGGGCAGGGGATCGCGTATAGCACGACTCATCGATGCCATGTGCTGAACGTTCCTGCCAAGGGTATGAGTGCGTTAGCGGACGATCCCGAGCATTTTTTGAGATGGGCGCGGAGCAACTACGATTCGAACGTCCGTGCCGAAGCGTTTCTGCCTCGGAAGGAATATGCGCGCTATCTCGAGTCGCTACTCGAAGAAACTGCGTCGTTGAGCGGACGAAATCTACCATGGTTCCGCGACCAGGCTCTTACGCTGACAAGAGGCGACGGAGTTTTCTCCGCGCAGCTGAAGAGTGGCCGAAACGTACAGGCGAAGACGGTGGTGATTGCCACGGGCAACGTTCCTCCTGGTGATCCTTCGGTTCCGGGTCTCACGGATGAAGCGAAGAGATACACAGCGTTCTCGTGGTCTCAATCGGCGCTCGAAGGACTAGATGGAAAGGGCGACGTACTTCTGATTGGTATGGGTTTGACCAGCGTCGATCTGGCGATCCGGCTTCTGTCGGAGAGATTCGCGGGAACAATCCACATGCTTTCCCGGCGAGGACTCCTTCCGCAGACGCACAAGCCGGCAGGAAGCTGGCCACGGTTTTGGAATGAGGAAAGTCCACGAACGGTTCGCGGAATGTTGAGACTGATTCGGAATCAGGTGCGCGCCGCTGCCAAGGCAGGAATTGACTGGCGCAGCGTCATAGATGCGCTTCGTCCGGTGACGCCGGAGATATGGCGTTCGCTCCCCGAGCAGGAACGGAAGCGATTCATGCGCCACGCGCGGCCTTATTGGGACCTCCATCGCCATCGCGTCGCGCCGGAGATAAGCGAACAATTACATGGTGCGATTCGCGACGGACGTGTGCGCGTGCACGCGGGGCGAATCACGCATTATCGCGAGGACGAAGCCCAGGCCACTGTTACGCTTCGGAAACGACGAAACGAGCAAAGTGAGAAGTTGCACATCGATCGCGTGATCAATTGCACGGGGCCGGAAGCGGATTGGAGACGAATCGACAACACGCTGTTGAGCAGTTTGTTTGCGCAGGGCCTGGCGAGGCCCGATTCGCTCTTCGTGGGGCTCGATGTCGACCGTGACGGATGCATGCTGGATGAACAGGGCGCCGCCTCTCAGTCGCTTTTTGCGATTGGACCTGTGAGAAAGGGCGGACTGTGGGAGACGACTGCTGTGCCTGAGCTGCGCCAGCAGGCCTCTGACCTCGCTGATCAGGTTGTGCGGGCGATGAAGAGAGTGTATTCCGATGAGGAAGATCTGCTGAATGTGTAACCGGGAAATGTGAAGGAGCCGGTGGGGCAAACAACCCGGATGGCTTGATTATAGATTTTCCTTGAGCCAGAGGTTCAGGCGGCCCAGCGTGGGAATGTAGGAACGCAGGCCCATCACGAAGAAAAGTTCGGCGAGGATGATGGCTGCTACCGGAACGATCGTCAGGGAATAGCGCACCGCGGCGTCGTAGTGGAAGACTTTGTCGGTGACGAGGGCGACGGCGGTGGGGCCGATGCCGAGTCCGATGAGATTTACAACTAGCAGATAAAACGCAGTGGCTTGGCCGCGCATGGCGTTGGGGACGAGCTCGACAATCGCTGCGGGGATCAAGCAGGTGGGCATGCAGCCGAAGAACATCGCGACGTAGAGAAGCGGGATCATGGCGTTCGTCTGCGGCATGAGCGGGAAGAGAATCCCGGGAATGAGCCACGCGGCCGCCGCAAACACGGCGACGCGCATGTAGGCGTCGCGATAGCCGCGCTTCGCAAGCCACGCTACAGCTTTTCCCGCGGTGAGCATTCCAAGAGTGCCTGCCAAGATCTGCGCTGTGCCGAAGACTATACCTGCGTGCGAAGCCGTCATGTGATGATTGCGCACGAGGAACGTGATTCCCCAGGCTGAGGTTCCATAGGCAGCGAGCGCGGCGAGCCCCATTCCTACGTTGAGTGAAAGCAACGCCTTCTTATTCTGAACGAAGTATTTCCATACGGCCGATAGCGCGATCCGTTCGACTTTGATTTTTCCTTGGGCGTTCTCGAAGACTCGGGCGCCTTTGCGGGAGGGATCGCGAAGGGTGAGCAGCGCGAGGATGAAGAGGATGCCGGAGATTCCGAGGAAAATGAAGAGGGCTTGCCATGGACGGACGAGTCCGAGCACCGGAAGATCGAACATCTGCCTGCTTCCGAAGTAGCGGAGGAGCAGTCCGCCGAGAAGAAATGCAAAGCCGCCGCCGATGTAAGTGGCCATGGTGTAGACGCTGAATGGCACGGAGCGTTTGGCGGGAGGGAAGGAATCTGAAATCATCGAATAGGCTGCGGGAGAAAGAGTGGCTTCGCCGACGCCGACGCCCATGCGCAAGATGAAAAGCTGGGCATAGGAATTGATGAGGCCGCAACCGCCTGTCATCAGACTCCACGTGAACATTCCCACGATAATCAAGCGTGGACGGCTGATGGAATCCGCGAGGCGTCCGAATGGTAAGCCCAGCACGGAATAGAAAACGGCGAAGCTGAAACCGATCAGCAGACTCATCTCGGTGTCGGTGATTGCGAGGTCGCGGCGAACCGGGGCGACGAGCAGATTCAGAATCTGGCGGTCAATGAACGAGAAGATGTAAGCGCAGAGGAGAATCGCGACGGTGTACCAGGCCCAGGCGGTGGATGGGTAGGCCTGTTCTTTTTCCAAGGGTGCGTCTATAACATGGGCCTTCTCGTGAGAGTTCACTTCCACCACCTTGCGATACAAAAAGTTAGACGCAAGCTACCGATGCTTTATTGCATGCAATTGGGATTGACGGCAAGTTTTGTATTGCTGGTGTGCGTCGGCGCGCCAGCTGGAACGCGATTAGGCCGTGTGAGCGGGCGGATTTTTGATCCACAAGGCGCGCCGGTGGCGAATGTTCGCGTTTCGCTGGTGAAGGATTCCGGGGTTGTGGTGCGAGAGGCGAGCAGCGATTCGGAAGGACGATTTCAGTGGGCGGATGTTAAGCCAGGCCGGTACAAAGTGAAAGCCGAAATTTCCAGTTTCGCGCCGGTGAGTGCGGATGTGACGGTTGAGGAGGGGCAGGAAGCGACCGTGGAGTTGAAGTTCGTGCAGATTGCTTCGGTGCGGCAAGCCGTGACGGTGGTCGGCACGTCAGCGCCGTCTTCACTGACGCCCGATCCCTCGGAGCGATTTGTGATGCACGATCAAGTGCTCGATGCGAATCCAGGCAGGCCTGGCGCGCCCATTTCGATTCCGGGTTATCCGATTGAAACGGCGTGGGGCGGAATCAAGGCGCCGCAATATTTTGCGCCGGGAGTGGCGGGCGATCACGGGGAGCCGATCGCGCAGTTTTATCAAATTGGGGATTTTCTGTATCCCAACAATCTGCCGGCGAACGCGCACGGGAATGGTTACGCCGATCCGAATTTTCTTATTGCGCCGATGATTGAAGCGGTGGCGATTGACGGCGGCGCGTTTAATGTGCGCGAAGGAAATAATTCTGTGGATTTGGCGGCGACGTATGTGCCGCGGGAACGGCTGAATTCGTTCGTTGAGTTGACGGGCGACGATCGGGATATCGATCTTGTGGCGGGTTGGAGTCCGAAGAATCCTGCGACGCACGCTTTCGTCGCAGTGGAGGTGGCTTACGGGAATGGTTACCTGGCGCGGTTGGAACACCGGCAGCAGTACAAGGTGAACGCACTGCGGCAATTCAAATTCGGGCGGAACGAGCTGACGCTGTTTGGCGTTGGCTACTACGGAACTTCGTTTATTCCGGGGCTGATTCCGACGGACACCTTCGTGCCGGATGATACGGTGGATAACCGACAGTTCGATCGGACGAACACCGCGATTTTTGTTGCGAGCGATACCTGGCGAATAAACGACAAGCAGCAGTTGACGATGTCCGGATTTTTTCGCGAGTACGCGTTGACGTTGCGGTCGAATTTCGCGCCGGTGTACTCCGCAGAACCACCTTTTCAAGTGATCGGAGGATTGATCCAGCAGAGTGAGATGCGAACAGTGGCGGGAGGAGGGCCGCTTTACACGCAGAAGATCGCGCCGTGGCTTTCGGTGTTGGCAGGAGTTGACTTGAGGCGCGACGCGCCTCGCGATTTGGATTTGAAGGCGGCGAATGCGCAGGGAATTTTCGAGCCGGTGGCGAGCAATAATTTGACGCTCTCGTTCGTCGAGCCATATATCTCGTTCGATGGGGCGTTGAGCCGGTACGCTCATTACGACGTGGGAGTGAGGCGCGAAGAGGTTTGGATCGACAACGTGGATAAAATTGATGCGGCGAATTCTTTCGACAAGCAGGCCGGGCTGACGCTACCGAAGGCCACGCTGACGATTCTGCCGCCGCAGAGCACATTTCTTCCGACGGTCGCGTTCAGCTACGGCGAAGCATTTCATACGGAAGACCCGCGAATCGGGACGGGCACGATGGCACCGATGCTCTTGGCGCCTTCTCGGCTGTATCAGCTGGTGCTCGACAAGACCGTGCAGAAGTTTGATTTTCGGGTGACGCTGAAGCACGTAACGAACTCGCAGGAGCTTGCGAAGATCGATCCCGACACGGGATTGCAGGAAGATCTGGGGCCGTCGTTGAACCGGGTGATCATCGTGGCGCTACAGCGGAATTTTTCGCAGGGCTCGATTTCTATTTCGTACGCGCAGGCCGATGCGAGAGACCGGCTGACTGGCGAGCCAACGCCAGAGGCGCCGCGATTGATTTGGGATGCAGTGGCGACGGCGAATCATTTGCCGTTTGGCTTACGAGGGCGCTGCGAATTTGAGTACGTTCGCGGAGCGCCGCTTGGCGACGGATTCGTTGGTGTGGGCGTGCCGGAATTTCGCGGGGCGCTATTGAGGCCGTTCTTCGAGGGGCGGATCAGTTTGTCTACGGAGTTTCTAATTGCCAGCGGCCATACGGGGCAAACGACAGAGAGTTTTGCGTTTCCGACGGATCCTACTTTCCCGGCACCGTTCGAGCGAGTGGTGGGCGTGCCGCTGAAGTCGTACATCACGGTAAGCTGGACTTATCATTTTTCGAAATGAGGCTGGCTTCGCTTGTAGCGAAGTGCTTAGACTTCGACGAGGGTGGCGGTGAGGCGGAGGCGGCCGGCGCGGACGGCGGATTCGAGTGCGGCGACGACTTTGGGATCGAAGCGGGAGACGGCGAGCGAACGGATGCGATCCATGGCGAAGTCGAGATCCATCGCGGATTGGTAGGGGCGGTTCGTGGTGATGGCGTCGAGGGTGTCGGCGACGGCGATGATGCGCGCCATCAGCGGAATCTGGTCGGCGGCGAGGCCGTAGGGGTAGCCGGCACCGTCGAGGCGTTCGTGGTGCAATTCGATTCCGGGGAGCATTTCCTTCAGCTGCGCGACGGGGCGCATGATGTTGGCGCCTTTCACCGTGTGCTGCTTCATGAGGTCGAATTCTTCGTCGGTTAGCTTGCCGGGCTTTTTGAGGACGCGGTCGTCCACGCCGATTTTTCCCACGTCGTGCAGCAACGCGGAGATGCGCAGGCGGTCGAGATCTTCGGACGTGAGCTGCAAATATTCGCCGATGATCATTGAATATTTCGCCACGCGACCAGAGTGACCGCGTGTGTAGGGATCCTTTTCGTCGATGGCGGCGGCGAGCATGCGGATGGAGCCGAGGAAGAGGTCCCGATTTTCGGCGGCGGCTTGCTTCAGGCGTTCAACGTAGCGCTCGATATCGCCGGCCATGTGGTTGAAAGTTTCGGCGAGCTCGCGGATTTCAGCGGCGCCGCGCACTTCGACGCGTTCGTGGAATTCAGCGCGGCTGATCGCGCGGGTGGAGAATACGAGGCCGCGAATCGGGCGCGTGATTCCGACGGCGAAGAGATACCCGAACATCAGCGCGACGAACGTGACACCGAGAACGAACGTCAGCGCTTGCGTGGTTAACTCCTGCACGCCGGCGTCCGTGCGCGCTTCGTCGAGGCCACGCTCGGCGATCACGGCCCAGCGCAGCTCGGGAATCGTGCTGTAGGTGCCGATCATTTCGACTTTACGGTTCTTATTTTTCGCAGGCAGTGAGAAATGCATCGTCTCCGTGGCGCGCAGCTCTTGCGGCAAGTCTTTGAATTTTGTGACGAGCGGTGACGTGGCGGAAAGGTCGCGTCCGGGGACCATTTCGTTTGTGTTGGGGTGGGCGACGATGTGGCCGTGCACATCAACAATGAAAACGGTGCGGTCGCGAACGCTGGCGTCGCGCAGGCGGCCGAGCAGATGGTCGATGGAGACTACCGATGCGAACATTCCAGTGAATTGACCTTCAGAGAGCAGCGGGATGGAGACGACCAGCGCGGGGCGATTGTCCTGGCCTACGCCGAATGGTTCGCTGACGTAGTTGAGGCCTTGAATGCTGGCGGTGAATGCGCGCTTAAGCGCCACTTCGACGAAGGGATCGGCGTCGGCGCGGAAGCTGCCGGCGGACTCGCCTTTCGCCTGCGTGTTGACTGCGGTGACGTAGAGAACGTCGGGATTATTTTCGACGAAATTTTGCAGTAAGCGCGTCATCTGCGGGGCGTGCGAGGACTCGTCCACATTTTGAATCCAGCCGGTTAGGGCGAGAAGCTGGCGCTGGCTGAGGAGTTGTTCACGGAGGCTTGATTCGAACTGGACGGTTTCGCTGGCGAGCGAACGCGTGATTTCGTTTTGCTGCAGGCGCTCGGTGTCCTGGAGTTTCTCTTCGCTCAATCGAAGCACCTGCCGGTGGTAGAGCCAAAGCGGCATGACGCTGACGAGCAGAAGCGCGCCCATCACGATCCACAGGATGCGCAGGCGGCGCGTCGTCAGCTGATTGAGGGCGTTGATGGGCACAGGGATTCCCAGCCTTAATGCTATCGGCCAGAAGGGAACGCGCACAACAGGACGAAAGTACTAGAGTTGGCGGATAAGTCACATAGGTTCAGGAGGTTCCGGAGCTTCGGGGCTCGCGAGTTGGGCAGGCTTACTTGCGGAATTTCAGGCGCGGCTCTTCTCCTGCTATCAGGCGCTCGATGTTGGAGCGATGCTTAAAAAGTATCAACACCGCGATGAGAATCGTCCCCAGGTTTACGAATTCAGGGGGCGCATGGCCCGGAGCGTAAAGGACATAGACCAAAACCGGCATGGCAGCCGCGGCGGCGATCGAGCCGAGTGACGAGTAACGCCAGAAGACGACCACGAGGAACCATAGAACAACGGCAGCCACGACTGCCTGCCAGCAAATGGGAATGAAGACGCCGAGTCCGGTGGCGACGCCCTTGCCGCCTTGAAATTGGAGCCAGACCGGAAACACGTGGCCAATTACTGCGAAGATTGCGCCCAGCATGATCCAGCGGATGTTCCAGCCGGTCCAATGGCCGGCGATCCAGACGGCGAGGTAGCCTTTTCCGGCGTCGAGAAGCAACGTGAGCGCGCCCGCGATTGGACCGGCGTTACGAGTGACGTTGGCGGCGCCGATATTTCCGCTGCCAACGCTGCGAATATCAGCGCCGCCGAATGCCTTGACGACCAGCAAGCCGAAAGGAATTGAGCCGAGGATGTAGGCGACGACGGGAATCAGCGTCGTGACGTTCACAAAGGACAGGTCGAGAGAAGCGAACGGTGCGGCGGAAACGATCATTTTCCTTTGCTAGTGTGCTTGGGCGGTTGAGCCGCCGACGAATGAAAATGACGCAACGCGATTATATTGCGCGCCGGTTGATTTCAGTAGGCTTTCGTAGAGGTGAAAATTCGTCTCGATGGCGACGCCGAAATCGGTTGACTTCATGTCGGTCGCAGTTTGAACCACTTCGCGGATGCCTTCGTCCGATTTGAATCGCGCCAGGGTGAGATGAGGCGTGAAGGGGCGCGTCTCGGCCTCGACGCCGAGTGGCACGAGCGCTCGATCGATATCGGCGGCGAGTTCGCCGAGATTTGGCGAAGCGGCAATACCGCACCAGAAAGCGCGCGGGCGGTGCTCGTTGGGGAAGAAACCCATGCCGCGGAAATGGAGTTCGACGGGCTGCTCGGCATGGATCGAAGAGAGTGCGCTTTGGATCGGGCTTAACTTTTCATTGCCGACGTGACCGATAAATTTCAGGGTTATGTGGAGATTTTCGGGCTTTATCCAGCGCGCCGCTCGGGATTTTGGCTGAAGCTTTGCGATCAGTTCTGCGATTGAGTGGCGGACCTGATCCGGCAAGTCGAGCGCAACGAAGAGGCGCACGGGCCTACGTCCGGCCGCGCGGGAAGAGAAAATAGCGGCGCACTGAATCGAGAGCGGTTTGAGAGGCGTGCATGCGGATCCGTTCGCGGTCGCCGGGAAATTGGAAGCGGCGCTCGCGCGGGCCTCGTTCGTCCGCGATGCCGATGTGCACGAGGCCGACTGGTTTTTCGGGGGTGCCACCGCCAGGTCCCGCGATTCCCGTGACGCCCACACCTATCGTTGCGCCGGTTCTCTTGCGAATGCCGTCGGCGAGAGCCAGCGCCACTTCGGGGCTTACCGCACCTTTGGATTCGATCAGCTCCGCGGGAACGTCCACAAGGGAAGATTTCAGTTCATTGCTGTAGCAAACTACGCCGCCAAGAAAATAGACGGAGCTTCCGGGAATATTTGTGAGGCGTTCGGCGAGGAGGCCGCCCGTGCAGCTTTCGGCGACGGCGATCGTGGCGCGATTTTCCGTGAGAGCGCGGGCGACAACTTCCTCCATCGCTTCACCGTCGGTGGAATAGAGATGCTCGCCGAGCGCGAGGGCCATGCGCTTCACCATTTCGTCGAGAATCTGATTGGCTTGGGCGGGATCGCGGGACCAGACACGCGGATGGAGTTGAATTCCTGGTGGCGACGCCAGGATTGTGGTTTCAGTGTCGGGATAGAGCGCGTAGAGCGGCGAGACGCGCTGCTCGACTTCCGATTCGGGCAGGCCGGTGATGCGCAGGTCGCGCGTGAAGAGGCGCTCGTCGTGACCGAGCCTCGTGAGGCGCGGGCGGATTTCCTGCTCGAACATCGCGCGCAGCTCGGCCGGAACGCCAGGAAGCAGAATCACAATGTGGCCGCTCGTTTCGATCCAGAGGCCGGGCGCGCTGCCGCGCGGATTGGGAATCACCGTGGCGCCTTCGGGGACCATCGCCTGGCGACGATTGATTTCTGGCATCACGCGGCCCAAGCGGCGGAAGAGTTCCTGGATGTGGCGGAGGACGCCTTCGTTCAATTCGAGCTTGCGGCCGAGCAGATCGGCGACGGCTTCGCGAGTGCGGTCATCGTCGGTGGGGCCTAGGCCACCGCAAGCTACGACCAGGTCAGCGCGATCGAGGGCTTGGCGAAAGGACGCGCGCATGTCGTCGAGCGAATCACCCACGACTGCTTTGTGGACCACACGGATGCCGACTTGATTGAGGCCGTCAGTGAGGTACAGGGAATTCGTGTCGAGGCGGTAGGGCGTGAGCAGTTCTGAGCCGATGGCGATTATTTCTGCCCGCATCGGTGGGTGCTAACCGAAAAGCGGAAGACCCTCGACGTCCCAGTCGAGAGAGTAGATGGCGCTATTGGTGGTGATCATCGCGCGGCGGCTGGGCATCAGCGCGAGGCCGACGATGTTGCTGCCGCCCAGAACAACTTGCGGTTCCGCGTGAGGAGTGAGCCGGACGATGCCGCGACGGCCGCTGAAAGATGCCGCGACGTAAAGATTGCCGAAGCGATCGAAGGCGAGACCCTGGGGGCGTCCGAGGCCGCGGAAGAAAACGCTTACATCGCCGCCGGGAGTGATTTTGTAGACGCGGTCGAAACTCGACGTAGTCGGACCGGTGACGTACAGATCGCCGGTGGGACTGAACGCGAGATGATACGCGGCGAGCGAAGGCTCGAGCGTTGCGAAGACAAAGATTTCGCGGTCGGGGCCGATTTTGAAAATCGTGCCGCTGCGATCGCCTACGTAGAGGCTGCCGGATTTGTCGAAGGCGAGGCCGGTAGCGATGCCCATGCCTTCGATCCACTGCATGGCGCGGCCGTCGGGCGAGATGCGGTGAATTGTGCCATCGTTGCGGCAGGAAACGAAAAGGTAGCCGTCGTGGTCAATTGCGAGGCCGGTGGGGTTCATCAGTTCGGTGATGAACGGCTTCACGGTGTGGTTCGAGGTGATTTTATAGAGCGAGACGGGAACTTTTTGGCCGCGCTGGCCGCTGAAGGTGACGTAGACGTTTCCTTCGGAGTCGACTGCTGGGCTGGCGACCGGGTGCAGGTTGTCGGCGATTTGCACGCCTAGCGCCATTGGAAACGGGGCGCTTTCGACGCTGCCCATTTTCACGCGCACTGCGCCGCCTTCGGCGCCATCGGGGACGCGCGCGATCAGTATATTTTCCGCCGCCATTACGAGGCTGCCTTCTGCGGCGCCGAATTGAACCTGGGCGCGCGTGTGGTTGCGCGTGTCGAAGCCGCTGCCTTTGATCGAGACTTCACCGCCCGGCAGGGCTGCTGCGGGGGTGACGCTTTCGATTCGAGGTGTGCCGTTCGATTTCAATTTGATTGGTCTCGTTGCTGCCACGGTCTGTTTGCTGCGTAGAGTTGCACCTGCCGGTCTGCCCTTCGCGGGCTCAGGATAAAAAGACCGGCGCTGCAAAACTCAAAGAAAACCTGCCGGTCTGAAGACCGGCGCTACAGAACCCAAAGGCCACCCCTGCGAAATCTAAAGGCCGGCCGCTCGGGCTAGCCACAATCCGATTGCGGCGTAAATGCCTGCGACCCAGTCATCAGCCATGATACCCCAGCCGCCGGGAAGGGACTCGGCTTGTCGGGCCGGGAACGGCTTCCAGATATCGAAAACGCGAAAAAGTATAAAACCCAGGAGCAAATATTTCCAGTTGAGTGGCGAATCAAGCGAAACAGCTCCAAGCAGGTTATTCGGTGAGGCAGGCAGTATAGTCTTCCACCAAAGGGGAACTCCGCAGCCGAGCAACAGAGTGAGATGTTGGCCTGAGACCTCGTCAATCACGACCCGCTGAGGATCTTTCTGTTGCCACGATTTGGCGGCACAAGTGGCACTCCAAACCCCGAGAGCAGCCGTCACTAACGCTAGCCCGATCTGAGACCAGAGAAATGGGTCTAGACCATGTTGCAGATGAACGCCAGCGATGGCATCGCCACTTCCCAATAGGGCAACGGTGGTTATCGCCGAGATCGATAGGAATCCCCACCGTGGTAGTAGCGTCAGCACGATTCCGGCAGCAGAACCCCAGGTTCCTGGGGCTACGGGAATGTAGCCGAGGCCACAGGCGGTGGCGATGAAGAGGGCGAGACGAGGTTTACGCTGCGCAGTGGCCGGCGAGTGCGACGCGTCGGAGACGGTTGGTGCGACTGTGCCTGAGTCGGCGCTCATCCGTGAGCGTCCTTGTTGTCGTCATCGTCGTCACGGGCGCTCGGGCGTGAGTCTTCGTCTTCTGATTCGTCGAAGACTGGGTTGCTGATTACGTATTTTTCGCTGGACCAATTGCCGAGGTCGAGGAGGCGGCAGCGCTCGCTGCAGAACGGGAAGTCGGCGCTTGTTTCGGAGTCGGTTGGTTTGTGGCAGATGGGGCAGCGGTGCTTCATGGGCTCTATAGTAAGGCTAACATGAATAGTTTCGGTGGGAGTTTGATACGGCGCCAGTAATGGAGTCAAAAGAGCCGGCGGGACGCCGGCGTTACGGAAGGGCAGCGATGCCGTTTGGGGTGCTGAGGCTTGGATCGCTTGTGCCGAAATTGAGGGAAAGGCCCACGGCGAGGACAGCGACAGCGTCGTCGCTGCTACCGGAATAGGATTAACGGGAGGCTAGGATCGGAAACGGGTTTAGCGACGACGTGGGTGCTGCGATTTCTGCGCTGATCGTGCGGGCTCGCGGCGCGGCAAATTCTATTGCGCGGGCGATCAGGTCGTAGTCGTTTGATTCGATGATTTCTGCTGTGGCCATCGTGCCGGGTGCGGGCAGATTCTCGGCATCGTTGGCGCCTTCGAATTCGGTGATGTAGACCTTGCCGTCGATTTCGGGGGCCATGCCTTCGAGGCGTGCTTCCCAGATGAGATCGGTGTCCTTCGAGGGGCCTTCCAGCATCACCTGCAGGCGCTGACCTACGCTCTTGCGCAGCTTGCGGGCGGAAATTTTCTTCTGGATTGCCATCAGGGTGTCGCGGCGGCGGGCGATCGTTTCGTCGTCCACTTTGTTTTCGAGGGCGAAGCTTTTCGAGGTGTCCTCGTCGGAATAGGCGAAGACGCCCATCCAATCGAATTCGGCGGTGCGGACAAAATCGCAGAGCTCGCGGAAATCCTTTTCGGTTTCGCCGGGGAAGCCGACGATAAACGAGGTGCGAATCGAAACGCCGGGGATTGCTTTTCGGGCGCGCTCGAGCATTTTCAGGAATGCGTCACCGCTGGAGCCGCGCTTCATGCGCGCGAGGACGCTACGGCTGGCATGCTGCAGGGGCACGTCGAGATATTTCGCGAGACGCGGATGCGCTGCGATCGTGTCGAGCAGGCGCGGCGTGATGCGATTCGGGTAGCAATAGAGGAAGCGGATCCAATTCAGGTCTTCGATTTGCGCGAGGCGTTCGAGCAGGATGGGGAGGCCATCGCGCAGGCCGAGATCTTCGCCGTAGAAAGTGGTGTCTTGCCCGATCAGCGAAACTTCGCGGACGCCCGCGGCGGCGAGATTTTCTGCTTCGCGCACCACGGACTCGAAGCGGCGGCTGCGGAATTTGCCGCGCAGCTGCGGGATCACGCAGAAGGTGCAGGGATGGTCGCAGCCTTCGTTGATTTTGATGTAGGCGGTGTGGCGAGGCGTGGCGAGAATGCGCGGCGTCAAGTCGTGGTAGAGGTACGAAGGCAGGGAAGCATTGTTGCCATCGGAGCCTGTCGGTTGAAGCTGGCCTTCGCAGGCTTCGAGGATTTTGTCTACTTCACCTGTGCCGATGACGGCGTCGACTTCGGGAATCTGCTCGCGGATATCGTTGCGATAACGTTCGACCATGCAGCCCGCGACGATTAATTTTTGTGCGCGGCCGAATTTCTTGTACTCCGCCATCTCGAGGATCGACTGCACGGATTCCTGCTGCGCCGGGGCGATGAAGCTGCACGTGTTGACGACGAGCACGTCGGCATCGCCAGCGCGCGGCGTGATTTCGTAGCCTGCGCGCGTGAGAATGCCCATCATCACCTCGCTATCGACGAGGTTCTTCGGGCATCCCAGGCTCACAAATCCAACTTTAGGCATACTTGCGCGCTTCCTTGAGGTCGTCGCAAACACACAATTCTAACACGGCGGAGCTCAACCAATCTCATATTGGTGACGATCTGCGGACGAGAAATAAAACTACCGGGTTTCTTCGATACTCACGTTTGACGGCCTCGCAAAGACATCTGCTTTAAACGGGACCTCATCGTCCCAAAGCAA
>Ga0307479_10001018_pt1 | contig 25436 bp, 23 predicted proteins | sample atmos_gasesECM4C_FD_203743 | JGI IMG/M metagenome (GOLD analysis project Ga0307479, IMG submission 203743) | Hardwood forest soil microbial communities from Morgan-Monroe State Forest, Indiana, United States - atmos_gasesECM4C_515 | ecosystem: Environmental > Terrestrial > Soil > Temperate... | reverse complement strand
CGACCGGGATGGCGTGCTCGCCGAGGATCGTCTTCACGACGACGATGCCCTCGGCGAACCCGACGTGAGCGAGCTGGGGGGTGTTCACCAGGTCGCCCACCGCGTACACCCCGTCAACGTTCGTGCGCATGAGCTCGTCGACGACCACGAAGCCCCGCTCGTCGACGGCGACGCCCGTGTCGTCAGCCAGCAGCCCCTCGATGAGCGGGCGACGGCCCACCGAGAGGACGACGGCGTCGACGGCCACAGCCTGCCCGTCCCCGAAGGCGACGGTGGTGCCGCTGCCGTTCGGGGTGTGTCCCGTGACACTGACCCCCGTGTGGACGGTGATGCCCCGTTTGCGGAAGGAGCGGTTTACCACGGCGACCACTTCTTCATCGCAGCCGGCCAGCAACGTGGGCAGCACCTCGAGGATCGTGACCTGCGTGCCCAGGTCGGCGAACATCGACGCAAACTCGCAGCCGATGGCGCCGCCACCGATGACCGCCACCGACCGGGGCAGCTCGGTCAGATCGAGCACCTCGTCCGAGGTCATCACCAATCGTCCGTCGACTTCGAAGCCGGGGATGGTGCGCGGCACCGACCCCGATGCCAGTACCACGTCGGCGCCGGAGATCTCACTCGGTGCCTCGGCGCCCCCGTTGGCCTCGATGTGCACCTTCCGACCGGCGAGCAGCGTCCCGGTTCCCTCGTAGACGGTGATGCCCCGCCCCTTCATCAGGCCAGCCAGACCCCGAAACAGCTGGTCGACCACCTTTTGCTTGCGGCCCTGGCTGGTGGCGAAGTCGACCGTCGGCTGGCCGGCGTTGACGCCGAACTCCTTGGCGCCCGCCACGGTTCGGTAGATCTCGGCGGTCTCGAGGAACTCCTTGGCCGGGATGCAGCCGCGATGGAGGCAGGTCCCGCCCACCTTCGCCTTCTCGACAACGGCCACCGACAGGCCCGCCGACGCGGCGTAGAGGGCGGTGGCGTAGCCACCCGGCCCACCCCCGATCACCACGATGTCGAAGTCTGCGTCGTCGGGCGTCGAAATCACCTCCGTCGAAGCTCCCAGACCAGCCTAACGGCGGCAGCCTCCCCCACCAGCGTCCTGAAGACGCCCGAGCACCGGCCTCTTTGCCGGGTTCGGCGAACTCGACGGTTCAGATCTGCGGCGGGATGGGAAGAGGGCGGCGGCCGGCGAAACCGTCCTCGGGAAGGTGCCACCACGCCAAATCGGGTTCGCCCAGCTGCCAGCACAAGAGCACCTCTCGGCCACTCGCGTGGCGACTGGGGAAGTCCACGAGGCCTCGTTCCAGGTCTCGCAGAACGATGCCCCGCTCTTCCAGCTCGGCGAGCGCTTCGGCAGGGCCGACGCCGCGAAGGCCCACCGCATCTCCGGGCTCGGCCGGGGTCTCAGCCGAGCCGTCGACTTCCTCGGGCTCCTCTTCATCCGGGACTTCAGGAGCGCTTCCGTGGCCGTTGCTGCGGGCGCGGGCCGACACGGCAACACTGCGACGGAGGAGCCGGAGAAGGAGACGGAGCCGAGGCAGGTACGCCCGAGCCTCCTCCACCGTCCAGTCGGCCACCGTGCGCCCGAACTACTTGGGTGGCATCCGAATGCCGCCGTCGAGACGGATGACCTCCCCGTTCAGGTAGCTGTTACGGGCGATGTCGGCCACCAGTTCGCCGTATTGCTCCGGCTGGCCCAAGCGCTTCGGGAACAACACCGACTGGCCCAGGGCGTCGCGCTGCTCCTGCGGAAGCATGCCGAGAAGGGGCGTGTCGAAGAGCCCAGGAGCGATCGTCATCACCCGGATCCCGACCGAGGCCAGATCGCGGGCTGCAGGCAAGGTCATGCCCACCACCGCCCCCTTGGAGGCGGAATACGCCAGCTGGCCGATCTGGCCGTCGAAGGCTGCCACCGAGGCAGTGTTCACGATCACCCCGCGCTCGCCGTCGGGCCCGGGCTCGGTGCCCGCCATCACCGACGCCGCCCGGGTCATCACGTTGAACGTGCCGACGATGTTCAGCTCCATGATGAACTTGAAGGCGGAGAGGTCATGCGGCGAGTTGTCCCGGTTGATGACCCGGCCCACCCATCCGGTACCGGCGCAGTTGACGGCGATGCGGAGCGGCGCATTGCCGGCGGCCTGGTCCACGGCACGCTGGCAGTCGTCGGGGTTGGTCACGTCACCAGCCACGTAGTCGGCGCCGGTGCCGATCTCGTCGGCCAGCTGTTTGGCGCCGGCCTCGTTGCGGTCGAAGATCGTGCACCGAACACCCAGGCCACACAATTTCCGCACGGTGCCGGCACCGAGCCCGGATGCGCCACCAGTGATCAGAGCTGAGACACCCTCGAGTTCCATGCCGGCATGCTATGGGCGGCTTCTGTACGGCCGCCAAAGCGCGCCGCAGGGACGACGAGCATCAACGAGCTGGCGAGGCTCCCCCGGGTGATCAACCTTCGAAGTGCTCTCCCGCGGTGCCGCGTTGCGTGGAGGCGGCCGTGGTGGCGAGCAGGTCCACGCGGTCGTTCATGACGTCGCCAGAGTGACCCTTGACCCAGTCGAAGCGGACCGGTCGAGCCGGATCCAGAGCCAGTTGCAGCAGCCGCTCCCACAGGTCGCGGTTGGCAACCGGCTTGCCGGCGGCGTTTCGCCAGCCCCGACGCAACCAACCCTCCCACCAACGGTCGCGGAAGCAGTTGACCACGTACGTCGAGTCGCTCATGACGAGCATCGGCCCGGTCAACGCGTCAAGCGCCCGCACCACGGCCGTGATCTCCATGCGCTGATTGGTGGTGGCGGGGTCGGCGCCACTGGCGTACGGCCCGTCCGGCACGGCCCAGGCCCAACCGCCCGGCCCGGGGTTGCCCAGGCAGGCGCCATCGGTGAAGACGAGGGTCTCCCCTGCTTGGAGGGGCGCGGCGGGAACTCGGGCGGGCACGGCGACAGCATGCACCGCCGGCAGGGCGCGCCGGTGCGTCACTCAGGCGGCAACCACTCCCACTTCCCGGGACCACCCAGGAGGCGATAGCCGTCGTACGTCTTCATTCGATGGTGCATCCGGCAAAGCCGGCAGAGATTCCACAGCTCGGTGGGCCCGCCCCTGGCGAAGGGAATCTGCCAGTGGTCGATCTCGAGGGCCACCGACACCTCGCAATTGGGCACCACGCAGCTTCGGTCCCGGGCCTCGAGCTCCCTGCGGGTCTGGACAGGCACAGCCCGGCCCAAGTGGTGGACGACGGAGACGTCGGCTCCGTTGTCGGTGACATAGGTGATGTCGGAGTCTGCGACCACGCCGTCGAGCACCTGCAGCGGCACCGCTCCCACCCCCGACACCTCGCACAGCTCGCCGGGCCACAGCTTCCCCCGTGCCGCGGCTTCGGCCGACACGTGGAGGAAGGTGGCGATGCGTCGGCACGTGCCGGCCTCGGTGCCGAAGAAGGTGGCCCGCCGCTCGTCGCCGGAGACCAGGGCCACGAGGGCATCCACCTCATAGGCGGCCGGGGACTCGGTGTCGAGTCCGGCCCGGCGTGCCTCAGCGGCGACGAACTGGGCGCGAGAACGCACGGCCGACAGCATTTGCATCCCGTCTTCGGGAGGGGTCCCGCCGGCGAAGCGCAACATGCCGTCGGTGTCGGTCCAGAAGCGCAAGAAGCGCGCCGCATGCAAGCGTTTGTGGTGCTCGGGGTCGTTCTGATGGGCATCTCGGGCGCGGACCCTGGCGTAGCTGCAGAACTCGGACATGGGCAGGTCCCGAGCCGCCTCGAGCAGCTCCTCCTCTGCGTCCTGATCAGCGTCGGCGGCCGAGGCGAGGACCTTGGCCTCGGTGGCAGACAGCTGACCCGAAGAAAGCGCCCCGGTGAGCGCCGGGAGCTTCTCCATGCGCTTGGCGGTCTTGATGACCGACGCCGCTTCGGGCACCGAGCGGCGCGTCTGCTCGGCGAGCCAGGCCGCCTGGGAGTGGTATCCCTCCTGGGCCCAAGAGGCGCCGGCCAGTGCCGCCGGGGTGACGAGCAGCTCCAGGTCCGCCCCGAGCGAGCTGAGGGAGGCGGCGAAGGAGAGCACGTCACGGGCGTCGTCGCCGGCCAGCGCCGCCGGCTCGAGCGAGCCGACCCAGCTTTTGAGGGCCGCCAGGTAGGCCTCGGCTTCCTCCAACAACATGCCCCCATGGTGCAGGTGGGGTGTAACAGCCCCGGCCGACAGGCGCGGCCAGCCGGAGGGTGGCCCGTAGCATGGATGCGTGCTCTTCGACGGGATGTCACACCAGCTTCCCGACATCGACCCGCAGGAGACCGCCGAGTGGGTCGACTCCTTCGACGGCGTCCTCGACACCCACGGGCGGAGCCGGGCGCGCTTTCTCCTCATGAAGCTGCTGGAGCGGGCCCAGGCCAAGCAGGTCGACTTCCCGGCCACCGTGTCGACCCCGTACGTCAACACCATCCCTCCCGAGCAGGAGCCTTGGTTCCCGGGTGACGAGTACCTGGAGCGGCGGATCCGGGCGTACATCCGCTGGAACGCGGCCGTCATGGTCAGCCGGGCAAACCACCGGAGCGAGGGCATCGGCGGCCATCTCGCCACGTACGCCAGTTCGGCGTCGCTCTACGAAGTGGGCTTCAACCACTTCTTCCGGGGCAAGTCGGACGGCGGCTTCGGTGACCTCGTGTACTTCCAGGGCCACGCCTCGCCGGGCATCTACGCACGCGCCTTCGTGGAAGGGCGGCTGAGCGAGGACCAGCTCGACTTCTTCCGCCAGGAGGTGGGCGGCCACGGGCTCCCCAGCTATCCGCACCCCCGACTGCTCCCCGACTTCTGGGAGTACCCGACCGTGTCGATGGGACTCGGCCCGCTGTGCGCCATCTACCAGGCTCACGTGAACCGGTACCTGCTCAACAGGGAGCTGGTCGACACGAGCAACAGCCGGGTGTGGGCCTTCCTTGGCGACGGCGAGTTGGACGAGGTCGAGTCCATCGGCGCGCTGGGCGTGGCGGGGCGCGAGCACCTCCACAACTTGATCTTCGTGGTCAACTGCAACTTGCAGCGGCTCGACGGCCCCGTACGGGGAAACGGCAAGATCATCCAAGAAGCCGAGGCCACGTTCCGCGGCGCGGGCTGGAACGTCGTCAAGGTCATCTGGGGGTCGAAGTGGGACGAGCTGCTGGCCCGCGACGTCGACGGCGTGCTGCTCGACAAGATGAACAGCACACCCGACGGCGAGTTCCAGAAGTACGCAACCGAGAGCGGCGCCTACATCCGTGAGCACTTCTTCGGCCCCGACCCCCGTCTGCGCAGGCTCGTCGAGCACCTCTCGGACGAAGACCTGCAGGCCCTGCCCCGGGGAGGCCACGACTACCGGAAGCTGTACGCCGCCTACAAGCTGGCCACCGAGCAGAGCGACCAGCCCACGGTGATCCTGGCCAAGACCATCAAGGGCTGGACGTTGGGGCCGGAGATCGAGGCCCGCAACGCCACCCACCAGATCAAGAAGATGACGCGCGCCCAGCTCCTCACGCTGCGCAATCGGCTGTACCTGCAAGAGGAGATCCCCGACGAGGCACTCGACGCCGAGCACCCGCCCTACTACCGCCCCCCCGAGGGTTCGCCGGCACACGAGTACCTGGTGGCCAGGCGAAAGGTGCTCGCCGGCCCCGTGCCCGCCCGAATCGTCCGGCCCAACCCGTCGGCGGACCCGGAACCCAAGGTGTTCGCCGACCTGCTGGCCGGCTCGGGCACGCAGGCGGCGTCGACGACCATGGCCTTCGCCCGCCTGCTGCGGGCCATGGTGCGTGACAAGCACATCGGACCCCTGGTGGCGCCGATCGTTCCCGACGAGGCCCGGACCTTCGGGTTGGAGCCACTCATCGCCGAGACCAAGATCTACGCCCCTGAGGGTCAGCGCTACACACCGGTCGATGCCGAGCTCATCCTGCGCTACGCCGAGGACCGCAAGGGCCAGGTTCTCGAGGAGGGCATCACCGAAGCCGGTTCCATGGCCTCGTTCATCGCCCTGGGTACCGCCTACGCCACCTGGGGGCAGCCGATGCTCCCCATCTACCTCTTCTATTCGATGTTCGGCTTCCAGCGGACCGGAGATCTGGCGTGGCTGGCCGGGGACATGCGCGCCCGGGGCATCCTGGCCGGCTGCACGGCCGGTCGCACCACGCTGCAAGGGGAAGGCCTGCAACACGACGACGGCCACTCGCCTGTGCTGGCCGGGACCAACCCCGCCTGCCGTGTGTACGACCCCTCCTTCGCCTACGAGGTGGCGGTGCTCGTCGAGGAGGCGGTGCGCCGCACCCTCGGTCCGGAGCCCGAGGACCGGTTCTGGTACCTCACGTTGTACAACGAGAACTACGTCATGCCGCCCTTGCCGGAAGGGGACGCCGGCGAAGCGGTGCGCCGGGGCATCCTGCGCGGCATGTACCGCTTCGCCGAGGCCGCCAACGGGGGACAGCGGCGGGCGACGCTTCTGTTCTCCGGCCCCATGTGGCAGGCGGCCATGGAAGCCCGGGACGTGCTCCAGCGCGACTGGAACGTCGCCGCCGACGCCTGGTCGGTGACGTCGTACTCGGAGCTCCGAGCCGAGGCTTTGTCCGTGGAGCGGTGGAACCGCCTGCACCCCACCGAGGCGACCCGAACCGCCTACGTGCAGCAGGCCCTGGGCGAGGGCGAGGGCCCAGTGGTAGCGGTGACGGACTACGTGCGCTCCGTTCCCGACCAGATCGCCCGGTGGGTGCCGCGGCCGTTCATCTCACTGGGGACCGACGGCTTCGGCCGCTCCGACACCCGCGGCGCCCTGCGGCGCTTCTTCGAGATCGACGCCGCCCACCTGGTGGTGGCGGTCCTCTCGGCGCTGGCCTCGTCCGGTGAGGCCAAGACGGAGGACGTGGCCCAGGCCATCGAGCGCTACGACATCTCCCCTGACGCAGCCGACCCCTGGCTGACGGCGAACACCGGCGGCTGAGGCAGCGGGGCCGGTCCCCCGCTGCGACCCTCAGACAGGCGTCTTGTGCTTCCTCAGGAAGGAGACGAATTCCACGCCCTCACGGAGGCGCCTGGTGAACATGTCGCGGTCGCGGACCATCTCGGAGACCATCTCGGCGATCTTGCCGGCTCGGAAATAGAACTTCTTGTAGAACTCGTCGACTGACTCGAAGATCTCGGTGCGGCTGAGATCCGGGTAGCCGAGCACGGCCGATTGCACGCCGTGCTCGTCGACAAGGTGAGCGTCGTCCGGCAGCCACCCCCGCTCCTGCGCCTGCCGGTACAGGGCCGTCCCCGGATACGGCGCCGCGATCGAGACCTGCAAGGAATGCGGGTTGATCTCCTTGGCGAAGCGGATCGTCTCCTGAATCGTTTCCTTGGTCTCGCCAGGGAGCCCGAGGATGAAGGTGCCGTGAATGGTGATCCCGAGGTCCCGGCAGTCCTTGGCGAACTGCTTCGCCCGCTCGGCCTTCACGCCCTTCTTGATGTTCTTCAGGATCTGCTCGTCCCCCGTCTCGAACCCCACGAGAAGGAGGCGCAGGCCGTTCTCCCGCATGACCTTGAGCGTCTCGTAGGGGACGTTGGCCTTGGCGTTGCACGACCACGTCAAGCCCAGCCGGCCCAGCCCCCTGGCGATCTCCTCGGCACGGGGCCGGTCGTCGGTGAAGGTGTCGTCGTCGAAGAACACCTCCTTTACCTGGGGGAAGTACGTGGGGATGAGCTCCATCTCGCCCAGCACGTGCTGCACGCTGCGGGTCCGGTAGCGGTGCCCGCCCACGGTCTGGGGCCACAGGCAGAACGTGCACTGCGACCGGCATCCACGGCCGGTGTACAGCGAGACATAGGGGTGTTTCAGGTAGCCGATGAAGTAGTCGTCGATGTCGAGATCCCGCTTGTAGACGTCCACGACGTACGGCAGCCGGTCCATGTCCTCGAGCACGGCCCGGTCAGGCGTGCGCACCACCGAGCCCGTCTCGTCGCGGAACACCACCCCGTCGACGTCGGCCAGGGGCCGGCCCTCGGCGATTTCGAGCACGGTGAAGTCGAACTCTTCGCGACACACGAAGTCGATGGCCGGCGACGCCAACAACGACGCCTCGGGCTCGACGGCCACCTTGGCTCCGACGAAGCCGACCTTGAGCTCGGCGTTGGCGGCCTTGAACGCCTCGGCCACCTTGACGTCACCCGGGAAGGACGGGCTGCTCGTGTGCAGGACGACGAGCTCGTACTCCTTGGCGAGGGGCAGCACATCGTTGAGCGACAGGTCGGCGGCGGGGGCGTCCACCAGCTTGCTGCCGGGCACCAGTGCGGCGAGCTGCGCCAACCACGTCGGGTACCAGAAGGAGCGGATCTCCCGCTTGGCCTGGTAGCGGGACCCGGCCCCGCCGTCGAAACCCTCGTACGAGGGTGGGTGGAGGAACAGAGTGCGCATCATTGGCAGTGCCTCCTCGGGGCGTCGAACTCTCGAGCTTGCCGAATCTGTGCCACCGCCGTCTAGCCCGCCGCCTCGATCTGGGGCGACTGGGCCGGGATGCCGAGGGCTTGAAGGGCGCCGGCGAAGGCGACGGGCCACTCGTCGGACGGGCGGATGACGGTGGGCAACGGCCGGCTCATCCGTTCGAGGACGGCCTCCACCACAGGCTGGAGCTCGTGCAGCGCCGGGCCGCAGGCGTCCGCATCACCGAGCTCGAGCTCGTGTTGCAGGTTCTCCCTCCCGTGTCCGGGAAACACGTCGAGGATGACCAGATGACGCCCGATCACCCTCGCCTCGCTGCAGGTGGTGGCCCCGGGCGTGGTCATGACGACGTCCGACGCCGCCATCAGCTCCGGGATGCGATCAGTGAACCCGAAGGGGTGCACGTACGTGCTGTCGAGCTGCTCGAGACGACGGCGCAATGTCTCGTTCCGGCCGGCCACGGCAAGCACGTGTGTGCCCGAGGCCCCCAGGGCGGCAGCCAATTCGGCAACCGGCCCCAACCCCCATCCCCCACCCATGAGCAACACACATCCGGCGTCCTCGGGGATGCCCAGGGCGCGGCGCGCCGAGAACTGGTCGGGAGCTTCGTAGAAGGCGGGACGAACCGGCGGCGGGACGACCTGGATGCGGGCCTTGGGGACGAAGCGACGGACGGCGGCGGCAGCGGCCTGGGAGGTGACGAGGTAGAGGTCGATCTCGTCCCACACCCACAACCAGTACGGGTCGACGTCGGTGCACAACACGACCGATCGGACCCTGGGCAGATCAGTGTGGAGCTTGGCCGCCACCGACGCGCCCGTAGCGAAGGTGGCGAAGAGAAGCTCCGCCGGTTGCGCGTCGAGCTGGCGCTTCACCGCCGGCACCAGACGCTTGGTGGCCTCACGGTCGATGGCCCGCACGAGCCAGCTTCCGGTGCGGAAATGGGCGAAGTGCAGGCCGTCGTACAGGCCCGGCATGGCGGTGATGCGCCGAAAGACACGGTCGCCGACCTTGGCACCACGCGACCCGAGCATGGCCATGCAGTCGAGCGTGCGCACCTGCCAGTCGTGTGCCTCGAGGCTCTGGACGACCACCTCGGACACCACGTCGTGGCCGCTGCCCAGCGCGCCCGAGAGAATCACTGCACGGGGCACGAGCCACCTCCCGGTTTACCCCAGCTCTCCGGTCGCTGCTTTGCCAGGCTAACGCCCCGCACCCAGCCCTGCCACGGCCGACACGCTGATCACTACACTGCGCGATGGTGGGACTGCACTTGGCGCAGGACGAGGAAGCCGACGAGCTGCTGTCGCGCAACCCGTTTGCCCTTCTGATCGGGCTCGTGCTCGACCAACAGGTGACCATCGAATGGGCGTTCAGCGCCCCGCTGGAGCTGAGCCGGCGCATAGGGCCGGATCTCGACGCCGGGCGGCTGACGGCCATGGACCCCGACGAGCTGGCGTCGGTGTTCTCACAGCGGCCGGCGCTGCATCGCTATCCCGGTGCCATGGCCAAGCGAGTCCACGAGCTGAGCCGGCTGATCGTGGACGAGTACGGCGGGCTCCCCGAGGCGATTTGGGAGACGGCCGAGACGGGCGACGAGCTCATGGCTCGAGTGCGCGCCCTCCCCGGGTTCGGCGACCAGAAGGCCAAGATCTTTGTCGCCTTCCTCGGCAAGCAGATGGGAGTGCGCCCGCCAGGATGGGCCGAGGCGAGCGCACCGTTCAGCGATCCGGGCAGTCACCGCTCGGTCGCCAACATCGTGGACGAGTCGAGCTTGCGGCAAGTGCGCGATTTCAAGCAGCAGGCGAAAGCGGCAGCCAAGGAGAACAAGGCGGCAAAGACGCAGAGGCCGGCTGCCGCCAAGAGCACACGCAGTGCCAAGGCGACCAAAGCGGTGCGACCACCAGCCAGCGCGTCGCAGTGACGTCGCCACCGGCGGGCGCGCTCGCCGGCCGGCGCCTCTATCTGTGCACCGCCGACAGGCCCGACCTCGAGGCCTTCTTGGAAGCGTGCCTGCGCGGCGGCGTGGACCTCGTGCAAATGCGTGACAAACGCCTCGAGGCTCGCCCTCTCGTGCAGCGAGCGAAGCTGGCGGCTCGCTGCTGTGCTGCCCACGGGGTGCCTTTCATCGTCAACGACCGGCCAGACATCGCGCTGGAGGTGGGTGCCAACGGTGTGCACGTCGGTCAGGACGACGTCCCGCCGAGACTGGCACGCCGCCTGCTCGGATCGCGGGCCATCGTGGGGCTGTCGACCCACGCATCGGCGGAACTCGAAGCCAGCTGGGACGAGCCGGTGGACTACATCTCGGCCGGTCCGGTGGAACAGACGCCCACCAAGCCCGGACGCCCGGGGACGGGGGCAAGCTACGTCCGCCTGGCGGCGACGGCCTCGATTTGCCCGGTCTTCGTCACTGGCGGGGTACGGCCCGAGACTGTGCCGGCGCTCGTCGCCGCCGGGGCGCGCCGGTTCGTCGTGGTCCGCTACCTCACAGAATCCGCCGACGTGGAGAGCGACACCCGACGTCTTGCCGAGATGATCGACCAAGCCGTGGCCGAGCACTCCGACCCACCGTCCTGAACGGGCCTGAGCACCGGGAGCGACGTCAGGGCCCCTGGCGCTCCAGCCAACCGACCAGCAGCGCCAGGGCGCGGGGGTCTGCCTGCAGGCGATGGCCTGCACCCGCCAGCACGTGCAGCTCTGCCGAGGCCCCGGCGGCGTCAGCCAGCTGGCGGGCGTCGGAGAGAGGGACGTCGTCGTCCTCCGACCCGTGCACGACGAGGAGCGGCCTGGGCCCCATGGCCGTGGCTGCCGTCACCGGCTGCAGTACGCCGAATTCATTGGCCCACGCGGCGAGGCTCGAGGGGAACTCGGGGTTTCGGATGACCCCGACGTGGCGCGCCGCGTCCAACATGGCAGCCGGCTCGAGCCCCCAGTCGTCGAAAGTGGCCGGCGACCCGAAGCAGCCGACGCCCCGCACCAAGGCTTGGGAGGCGGCCAGGCACACGGCGATGCTCCCCCCCACCCCGAACCCCACCGTCCACACGCCGCCACCGGCGGCGAGGCCCACGGCGTGCTCGACGAGCACGGCCAGGTCTTCGAGCCAGCTGCACAAGGAGAAGTCGCCACTCGAGCCTCCGACCCCGCGCAGGCACCCGGCGACCACCCGCCACCCCGACTCCGCCGCCAACCGGTCGGCGAGCATCGGGAGCGAGCGGCCGGTGCGCTCGGCGCCGGCCTCCTCCAGGGGGAAATCGTGCACGAGCAGCGCCGTCGTAGCCGCCACCGGCACCGTGGAGGCCGAAGGCGATGCCGAGGTCATGACGGCTCCCGCTGCCACGTGCACCATCAATGCACCGGATGGTCCCTTGACCGACTCCCAGGTGCGGCCGGGCACGTACTAGCCCCGGCGCCAGCGCCGTCGCCGGGCCGACGGGGGGAGGGCCTGGTGGGGGATGTTCACGACGGGCAGGTCAGGCAGGTCGGCGGTGAGGGCGTACAGCTCGCTCAGTGACCGCGCCGCCAGGGCCCGATCGACGCGCTCAGCGAACTCCTCGGGCGTGAGCCGCCCGTCGGCGAAGTGCCGCTGCAAGGCGGCGACGAAACTCTCACGCTCGGCGTCCGAGGCACGTGGTCCCCCGTCCACCTGGCCAGTATCCCTCTCGCTGGCCCGGACCCGGGGACGGGGGGCCGGCCCGGACCCGGGGACGGGGGGCCGGCAGGTCAGATCCCGATGCGCTGGGCCAGCAGCTCGCGGTGGTAGGTGGGGTCGCCGAGAAGAAGCTCGGAGGACTTCGCCCGCTTGAAGTAGAGGTGCGCGTCGTGCTCCCAGGTGAAGCCGATCCCGCCGTGGATCTGGATGTTCTCGGCGGCAGCGTGGAAGTACGCCTCCGAGCAGTAGGACTTGGCCAGGCTGGCCACCACAGGGAGCTCTTCGGAGTCTTCGGCCGCAGCCCAGCCGGCGTAGTAGGCCGCCGACTTGGCCGATTCCACTTCGAGCAGCATGTCGGCGCACTTGTGCTTGATGGCTTGGAACGAGCCGATGGGGCGGCCGAACTGGATCCGGGTCTTGGCGTAGTCGACCGACATGTCGAGACAGCGCTGGGCGCCACCCACCTGCTCGGCGGCGAGCGCCACCGCGGCCAGATCCAGCGTCCTGGTGAGCACGGCCTCGGCGGCCCCTTCGTCGCCGATGAGCCGAGCCGGAGTGGATGCGAACTCGAGACGGGCTTGCTTGCGCGTCTGGTCCATGGTGGCGAGAGAAGTGCGCGTCAGACCGGAAGCGCCCCCGTCCACGGCGAAGAGGCTCACGCCCGCACCTGTTCGTGCCCCCACCAGGATCAGCTGGGCGCTGTGCCCGTCGATGACGAACATCTTGTGCCCCTCGAGCGACCAGCCCTCCCCGGCCTTTGTCGCCTGCATGGCGATCCCGTCCAGATCCCACCGCCCGCTGTCCTCGGTGAGGGCGAGCGTGGCAATGGTCTCGCCAGCGGCGATGCCCGGCAGGTAGTCCTTCTTCGCCGACTCATCACCTGACGAGAGCAGGCAGTTGGCGGCGAGACCCACCGTGGAGAAGTACGGTGCGCCGAGCAGCGCCGCTCCCATCTCCTCGAGGACGACGATGAGCTCCACGTAGCCGAAGCCGGCGCCCCCGTACTCCTCGGGGATGGTGATGGCCTGCAGTCCCAGCTGGTTGGCCATCTGCTCCCACACGGCCGGGTCGTAACCGTCCTCGGTCTCCATGAGCCGGCGCACCTCGGTCATCGGGGATTTGTCCTCGAGGAACCGGCGCACGGCGCGCCGCAGCTCCTCCTGTTCCTCGCTGAAGGCGAAGTTCATGGTCATCTCCCCCTGTCGCTCCGGAGGTGGCCCGGGCGGGCTCCGGCCGGTCCCGATGCCGCCGAGCTGCGGCTTCGTTGGTTGTCTACCAGACCCGAAGAGATGTTGACCAGACAGTCAATAAGCTGGCGCCGTGCCCCTCCACTACGAAGACAGCCTGGTCGAGATCCATCGCGTGGTGGTGGGGCCGGTCGACAACAACGTGTTCGTCGTCCGGTCCCGCAACACCGGCGACGCCGTGTTGGTGGACGCCGCCAACGAGCACGAGAAGCTGCTCGGCTTGTGCCGCGAGCTCGGCGTGCGGCGAGTGATCGAGACCCACGGCCACTGGGACCACATCCAGGCGGTGCCGGCGGTGCGCGACGCCGGCTATGACGTCGCCGTGACGGCCGCCGACGCCGAGATGCTGCCCTCCTATGACCAGATCCTCGAAGACCAGTCGGTCATCGAGATCGGGGACCTGCGCATCCACACCATCGCCACGCCCGGCCACACCCCCGGATCGATGTGCTTCTCCATCGAAGGCACGCCGGTGCTGCTCTCCGGCGACACCCTCTTCCCCGGTGGCCCCGGAGCAACGAAGTTCCCCGGTGGAGACTTCCCCACCATCATCCGCTCCATCGAGGAACGCATCTTCTCGGCATTCGACCCCGACACCCTGGTGCTGCCCGGTCATGGAGCCGACACCACCATCGGGGCGGAACGCCCACATCTTCAGGAGTGGATAGACCGGGGCTGGTGAGCGGCCCCTCGCCCGCGGCCTGAGGACGCACCTCAGCGAGTCGGCGCGGCACAAAAGCAGCTCAGGGAAAGAGGCCTCTGGCGGCGATGGCGTCAGCCACTCGCAGGACCGCCAGCGCGCCGGCCGCCCGGCGCATGGAGACTCCCAATGTTTCGGACTTGGCCCACACCGCCGCGAAGGCGTCGTCCATGGTGCGCCCGAGGCGAGTGGCGACGAGGTCCTCGTCCCAGGCGTAGCCCTGACGGCTCTGGGCCCACTCGAAGTACGACGCCGTCACCCCGCCCGCGTTGGCCAGGATGTCGGGCACCACCGTCACCCCCCGCTCGTCGAGGAGCCGATCGGCGGCAGGGGTCGTCGGGCCGTTGGCGGCCTCCACGACCACGCGCGCGTTGAGCTTCGACGCGTCGTCGGTGTCGATGGCGCCTTCGAGCGCGGCGGGCACGGCGAGCTCCGCCTCCACCGCCCACAGCTCCGAGGACGGAATCGGGTGTCCGCCGTCGAAGGATGCCACCGTCCCGGTGGCGGTCACATGATCCGAGAGCAGCCCGATGTCGAGGCCGCCGGGGTTGTGCACGGCGCCCCCCACGTCGGCCACGGCCACCACCCGCATTCCCGCCGACCACAACAGGAAGGCGAGGGGCGCCCCAACCTTGCCGAATCCCTGAAGCACCACCCGGGCTCGGGGCAGCTCCATGTCCAGGCCGGCGAACACCGCCCGCACACAACGCACCACACCCGAAGCGGTGGCGCCGGAGTGCAGGCGCATGCCTCCCACGGCGAGCGGCTTACCCGTGACCGTCCCCGGAAGCGAGCGCCCGTGCAACATGTCGACCGTGTCCAGCACCCAGGCCATCACACGCTCGTCCGTGTTCACGTCAGGCGCAGGGATGTCGGTGTCCGGCCCGAGCAACGAGGAGATCTCGAAGGTGTAGCGGCGGGTGAGCCGCTCGAGCTCGGCCAGCGACAGCGTGCGGGGATCACAGCGCACCCCACCTTTGCCACCGCCGAACGGGATGTCGACGACGGCGGCCTTGAGCGTCATGTCGGCGGCCAGCGCCGCCACTTCCCGGGCGCTGGTGGCGGAGTGGAAGCGGATGCCGCCTTTGGCGGGACCCCGAGTGGTGTCGTGATGAATGCGCCAACCCGTGAACACCTCGACGTGGCCGCTGTCCATCCTCACCGGGACAGAAACCTCGAGCACTCGCTTGGGGATACGCAGCATGCAGTGGATGTCGGGGTCGAGGCCCACGAGGGCAGCGGCGTCGTCGATGCGCTGGAGGACGGCCCCCCAGGGGTCGTAGAGGCCCTTCGACTCCTCCGAGGTCCCTCCAACATCGCCGTCGGCGTGGGGGGACATGGCCGTCATCGCTCGGTCACCGCGGCGGCCGGCTGGCTGTGGCGTCGCCGGGAGAGCATGTGCTGCTCCATGTCCTCTTCCGACTTCACGTTGGCCACGAGGGGCGAACGGGCCAGCCAGAAGGCACCGCCGAACAGCACAAGGAGGGCGAACGCTTCTCCGGGCCCGCGCACCCCGTTGGTGGCGAGGTGGTCGCCGAAGAGCGAGATGCCGATGGCGATGGAGACGAGCGGGTCGACGATCACCAGCGTGGACTGCGACGCCGTGATGGGCCCGGCATGAAAGGCGTTCTGCGACAGGAACACGCCGGCCAGCCCGGCGGCGGCCAGGGCGTAGGGGGCCCAGTGGACGAACACGGTCGACCACCCCTGCTGTATCTGGAGATTCATCTCCTTGATGAAAGCAGCGGACAAGGCGTAGGCGATGGCAGCCGACACACCGAACATGGCCGCTTTCCACGCCGGTGACCCGATCCGGGTGAGCAGGATGGCGGCGGCGCCGGCGGCAACGCATCCCCCCGAGACGAACAGCCAGTCGGCCACATCGGGAAGCTCGCTGCCGCCGCTCGGAGAGGCGAGAAAGAGGAAGGTGGCCAGGCCGGCTGCCGCGGTGACGGAGCCGGCCCACTCTCGCCATCCCAGCGGCTGGCGGAACCACAAGCCGAGGATGGCCACCAGGAAGGGCAGCTCCAGCGTCAGGATGGGTTGCACGTCGGTGAGCCTTCCGAAGTGCAGAGCGGTGAACTGGAGCAGGAAGCCGGCGATCAGCACCAGGAAGCCGAGCAGCCACACCTTGCGCCGCACGGCGTAGGTGATGAGGCTGAACTTGAGCGTCGTGTCAGCGGGCGCCGTCTCGACGCCGAGCCGCTGGAGGATCGTGGTCATGGCGTTGGAGAACGCGGCCATGACGGCCAGCACATAGGCCATCGCCACCTGTTTTAGCCGATGGCCCCCTGCCTGGCGGTGTTCTCCAGGGCCTCGGTACGCTCCCGGCGGTCGAGCCGACGGGCTTCGGCGACGAAAGGGCCACATGGTCGACGACATCTCGCTAGCGGATTTCGAGAAGGACGCACTCGCCTTCTTGGAGCACAACCTCGAGCCGCGAGTCGAGGTGCAACAGCGGTGGGGAGAGGGCTCGGACCAAGTGACGCTGCTGCCCGAGCGCACCCTGGAGGAGGAGCTCGAGGAGCTGGCCCGGGCCAGAGCCTGGGCACAGAAGCGCTTCGACGCCGGCTTCGGATGGGTTACGGGCCCGGTGCAATACGGGGGGCGCCACCTCAGCCGTGACCACCAGCGGGCGTACGAAGCCGCCGAAGCCCGGTTCGCGGCACCGCCCATGACGGCGTACGGCATCGGCCTGGGCATGGTGGCGCCCACGATCCTTGCCCACGCTACCGACGAACTGAAGGAGCGCTATCTGCGCTCGATGTGGCGCGGGGACATCGTCGCCTGTCAGCTCTTCAGCGAGCCGGCGGCGGGAAGCGACTTGGCCAGTCTGCAGACCAAGGCCGTGCGCGACGGCGACGAGTGGGTGGTCACGGGACAGAAGGTGTGGACCTCCGGCGCCCACCTGTCGGACATCGGCGAGATCCTGTGCCGCACCGATCCCGAGGCTCCCAAGCACAAGGGCCTGACCGGCTTCGTGGTCGACATGCACGCGCCGGGAGTCGACATTCGCCCGCTCAGGCAGCTGACCGGGGGTGCGTCCTTCAACGAGGTGTTCTTCACAGAGGTCCGCATCCCCGACAGCCACCGGCTCGGAGACGTGAACGGCGGCTGGACGGTGGCGCTCACGACGCTCATGAACGAGCGTGCCGCCATCGGCGGTGGGATGGCGGGGACGTCGAGCGGCAACATGAGCACGCAACGTTTGATCGACCTGGTCCGCCACCAAGGCAAGGAGCAGGACCCGCTCGTCCGCCAGCAGGTGGCGGACATCGTCATCAACGGCAAGGTGGCCTCGTACACCACCCTGCGGTCGATGGCCAAGGTCGCGGCCGGACAGCTCCCGGGCCCGGAGATGTCCATCGCCAAGCTCTCGCTCACCATGAACATGCGACGGATGGGGGACCTCCTCACCACCGTGCTCGGCCCGAAGTTGGTGGCGGACTCAGGCGAGTGGGGCACATACGCGTGGAGCCAATTCATCCTGGGCATTCCCGGCATGCGGGTGGCGGGGGGAACCGACGAGATTCTGCACAACATCATCGGCGAACGCGTGCTGGGGCTCCCGAAGGAGCCGGCGCCGACCAAGGCGCCGGCTGCCAGCTAGCCAGCAGTCAGTGCCAGGGAAGGTGCTCGGCGAAGATCCAGCTGCGCCGGTGAATGGCGGTCATCCCGTATCCGCACAGGGCCCGCTTGTGCGTGGGTGACGGGTACCCCTTGTTCCTGTCGAAGTCGAAGGGTGGGAACGACTCGGCCAGGTCGCGCATGACGCGGTCGCGCGTCACCTTGGCCAAGACCGAGGCGGCTGCCACGCTGGCGCAGCGGGCGTCGGCGCCGATCATGGTGCGCACCACCGGCACGCACACCGGCGGCTCGTCGTCGAACAGCGTCGGCGCCGCGAGCGGGCTCACGTAGTCGAAATTGCCGTCGAGGACCACGGCGTCAGGCCGCGCCTCAAGGGGCAAGGCAGCGAGGGCACGGCGGGTGGCCAACCGCAACGCCGCCGTCATGCCCAACCGATCGCACTCCTCCGGGTCCGAGTGCCCGACCGCCCACGCCGCGCACCACGAGCCGACCCGCTCGAAGATGGCTTCACGCCTTTCCTCGGGGAGCAGCTTGGAGTCCCGGAGACCGGCCGGAGCGCGCCGGCTGCGCAGTTTCATGACGGAGGACTCCATGACCGCGATCCCGACCGAGAGCGGACCGGCCCAGGCACCCCGGCCCACCTCGTCGACACCCGCCACGAGGTGATGGCCTTGGCGCCACAGGCGACGCTCGTCTACGAGCCGCGGCGGGGGGCCCGACAGCGAACGGGGGTTGCGTGACGTGCCGAGGTCGGCGTCGAGGGCGCCGGGCGGAGGGGCTTCGCCCGCTTCGGCAGGGACGTTGTCGGACCCCTCAGCGGCTCCCACCACGATGTTGCCCGGCGCAACCGTCTCGTCCACCGAGCGCGGCAAGGGGTCTTCGACCTTCCGCAGTGCCGGACGCCGTCCTGGTCCGGTAGATTTGTCCGGCAACCTCTTGAGCGGTGCGTCTCGGGGGCGCATCATGGACAGCGCACCCCCTCAGTCGCCGCCGGGTCTGACGGGTTCCCGATCGAGGTGTGGTGATTGCCGCGAGGACCGCTCAGTACTCCCAGGGGGGCGAGGGCGTCCAAGGAGGGTTGGGAGATGCCTGACGGAACGGTCATGACTTCGAAACGCTCGGACGAGGCGCTGCGCGCCGGCACGCCTGTCGACGTTCGCAGCCGGTTCGTCGGCGACTGGAGCCGAGGCTTCGAGGTCGCCGAGCGTGTCGATGACCACGGGTACCGGGTGCGCAGGCTCTCGGACGGCACCGTCCTTCCCGACGTGTTCGACGAGCAGGAGGTGCGGCCACAACGTCGCCGCCAGGACTTCTGGTGGTACTGAGCAGCTGCTAGCCGACGGGACATCCCGTCGCCCTCCCACTGATCACCTCAGCTGCCTTGTAGGGCCTCGAGGAATTCTTCGATCGGTACCGCTGTCATCGTCCTCGTCTTGAGCGTGCCACGCGCCCCCAAGGCGACGGCCACCCGCGTCACGGCGTGCTCGTCCTGCGCTTCCAGGACGGTGGCGAAGTCGTACGGCCCGAGCAGCGCCCACTGGGCCACCACCCGCACGCCCATGGCCTCGACCTCGGCGTTCACCTCCATGAGCCGCTCGGGGTGCTGGCGCAAGGTGGCCATGCCCTCGGGCCCGAGGGTGGACAGCATCAAGTAGGTCGACATGAGGGAAAGGTAGGCCACCGGCCTCTGCGCGTGCCGCCGTGCCCGGCCCACCTGGGACGCAGTCGGCTGACCCCGTCGTCCGCCGGCCGGCTCGGTGTCTCAGTCGGCTGACGCCGTCTCGGCGGTCACCCAGTGCAGGTAGGCGGCATCCCCGCCGGCGAGCTCGGTGACAACCAGCTCGGGCACCTCGTAGGGGTGGGCGTCCCGCAAGGCACCGAGCAGCTCGGGCACCCGGCGGGAGGTGGTCTTGAGCGTGCACACCCACTCCGCGGCGCTCGTGACCTCGCCCTCCCACCAGTAGGTCGAGGTGATCGGCCCCGCCACCTGGGCGCACGCCGCCAGGCGGGCTTCGACCACCATGCGCCCGAGGCGACCGGCCTCCTCAAGGCTCGGCGCCGTGAACTGCACCTGTACGTGCTCGGCCACGGTCTGCTCACGCTAGCGGTGGCCGGCCCCTAGCCTGCAGCCGGTGAGCCCACGACGCGTCAGCATCGTTCCCCACACCCACTGGGACCGCGAGTGGTACGAGCCCTACCAGAGCTTCCGGCTCATGCTGGTGCGAACCGTCGACGGGCTCTTGGACCTGCTCGAGAGCGACCCGTCCTATGCGCGCTTCCTCCTCGACGGCCAGATGGCCGTTGTGGACGACTACCTCGAGGTCCGGCCGGAGAACGAAGCGCGCCTGGCGGCCCTGGCCGCCTCGGGGCGGCTGACCATGGGCCCGTGGTACATCCTCATGGACGAGTTCCTGGCCACGGGCGAGACGATGGTGCGAGACCTGCAGCTCGGAGTGCGCCGGGCGGCGGCATTCGGCGGCGCCATGCCGGTCGGGTACCTGCCGGACATGTTCGGCCATATCGCTCAGATGCCGCAGCTGCTCAGCCAGGCCGGTCTGTCCCACGCCGTGGTGTGGCGGGGGGTGCCGTCGGCCGTCGACAAGAGCGCCTTCTGGTGGGAGGCGCTGGACGGCTCCACGGTGCGAGCCGAGTACCTCGTCGTCGGCTACAGCAACGGCTCGTCGATCCCCGACGACGCCAAAGCTCTGGTCCGGCGCATCGCCGACCACGAGAAGGAGATCGACAGCTTCCTCATCGGCGGCATGCTGTTCATGAACGGCACCGACCACCAGGCGCCGCAACCGTGGCTGGGGCGCGTGGTGGCCGAGGCCAACGACCTCCAGGACGACTTCGAGCTGGAGATCACCTCCCTGCCCGAGTACCTGGAGAGCGCCTCGACCGACGGCCTCCCCCGCTGGCGCGGCGAGCTCCGTTCCGGCGCCCGTGCCAACGTGCTCATGGGCGTGGCGTCGACGCGTGTCGACGTGAAGCAGGCCCTGTCCCGAGTGGCGCTCGAGTTGGAGCGCCGGGCTGAGCCGTACGCGGCGCTGTGGGGTCAGCCCTCGTCGTGGCCACAGCGGCTCTTCGACCTGGCGTGGCGCGAGGTGATCCGGAACTCGGCACACGACTCGGTGTGCGCCTGCTCGGTGGACGAGGTCACCGACGCCGTGTTGTCGCGCTACGCCGAGGCGCGGCGCATCGCCGAAGGAGCGAGCGAGCAGGTGCTCGGCGCCTTCTCGAGGTCGCTCAAGGAGGCGGGCCCCGTGGCCGTGAACGTGACGGCCCGGACTCGCCGGGGCATCGCCGAGATCGTGATCCCCGGAGACGAAGGGCGCGAAGGCGCTCAGGTGCTCCCGGACGAACCGGGCGCCTTCGGCATCCCCCGGGGATTGGGCCCGCTCACCCTGGACGCCGCCACGGTGCGGACCATCTTGGGCATGCTGCCCGGCGGCAGCCAGATCGACACCCACACCTGGATCCAGGACGTGCGGGTGGAGGAGGACGACAGCGGCATCGACATCACGATCGCCTTCGGCAGTGAAGAGCGCTTCGACGTCCCCATCGCCTCCATCAAGCAGGACCTGTACACGAAGTTGGGGGCTCGGCCCGATTCGTTGGTGCGGATCCGGATCGACCAGCCCCCGGTGCAGCGCGTCCTCGTGCGGAGCGAAGACGTGCCCGCCTTCGGGTGGCGACCGCTCGCTCCCCGCCCGCTCCAGCACCCGGTGACGGTGGCCCCCCGCGACGACGGCGGCGTCACGATGACGAACGGCGTGTGCACCGTGGAGGTGCACGCCGGAGACGGGACCTTCTCGCTGGAGGCAGTGGCCGGGCTGGGGCGGCTCGTAGACGGCGGCGACCACGGCGACTCGTACAACTACTCGCCCCCGGCTCAGGACCGGCTGGTGGACACACCGGAGTCGGTCGAGGTGGCGGTGGAGGAAGAAGGGCCGGTGCGCGGCCAGGTGCGCATCACGGCCCGGTACGTCTGGCCCTCCTACGTGGACGGCGCCTCTCGAGCCCGGACCGGCGAAGAGCACGTCACGGTCACGACCACCCTGCAGCTGTGTGCCGAGGAACGCCACGTGCTGGCCACCACGAGCTTCGTCAACCCGAGCCGGGACCACCGCCTGCGGGCGCACTTCCCGCTCCCCCGCCCAGCCGAGTTCTCGGAGGCGGAGTCGGCGTTCGCCGTCGTCCGGCGCCCGCTCGTGGCGGAGGGACGTCCCGACGAATTCGGCCTGCCGACGTACTCGAGCCAGCGGTTCGTGAGCGCTGGTGGGCTCACCGTCGTCCATCTCGGCTTGTGCGAGTACGAGCTCGTGGACGTCGCCGACGGTCCCGACGGCCATCGCGCCCACGCCCTGGCCCTCACCCTGCTGCGTTCCACGGGCATGCTGTCGAGACTGGGCATGGCCTACCGGCCCTTGCCGGCGGGGCCGCTCACGCCAGTGGAGGGGTTGCAGATGGTGGGGCGACCGGTGCAGTGCCGCTACGCATTAGCGGTCGACCATCCCGACCCCTACTCCCTGGCCGACGACGTCCTTTTGCCTCTCGACGTGGTGCACGCCTCGGGCGGAGGCACTCGCTCGGCGGAGGGGACGTTGTTCTCGCTGGAGGGCGCCGAGGTGTCTGCCGTGCGCAGGGTGGCCGGCATGCTCGAGGTGCGGGTGTTCAACCCCGCTCCCACCCCCACGACCGTGAACCTCGGCGATCGCTCAGGTTGGCTCGTCGACCTCCGGGGGCGGACGGTGGGGCCCGTCGACGGTTCCTTCGAGCTTCGACCCTTCGGCATCGCCACCGTGCGCCTCCCCGGCATCTGAGGGATCCGCGCCGGCATCGTCGTCGGCAACGGCGGCGCGCAAGCCGCTCGTGATGAGGCGCTCACCCCGCTCGCGCAGCTCCTCGATGTCGTGGAGCACCTCGGCCAGCCGCTCCCACCGGCGCCCAACGCGCTGCTCCAGCGTCGGCGGCGACGTGCCGGGACGCTGCAGGGCCCACACCTGCACCCGGCCCAGGTCCTTCACGAACCGGGGCCGCACGGGGTGAAAGGAGAACTCGCCGTCGTCGGCGCCGTCGGTGCCGCCCGAAGGGTGCATCTCGTGGAGCAGCGCGGTGTGGAAGTCGTCGGACAGCAGCACGCTTCCCGGGTCGGCCAGTCCCACCACGGCGTGGGCCAGGTTCACGACCGGTCCGTAGTAGTCGCCGTCTTGGACGAGCACTGGTCCTTGTGCCATTCCCACACGCACGTCGGACAGCATCTCGTCCTCGGCGTAGGCCTCGGCCAAACCCAGCGCAATGCGAGCGGCCGAGATGGCCGACTCGCTAACGAACATGGCCTCGTCGCCGATCATCTTCACGAGCCGGCCGCCGCAGCCGGTCACGGTGTAGTGGGCCACCTCCTCGAATCGGCTCACCACCATCGCCAGCTCGTCCTCGGAGAGCTGCTGACTGAGCACGGTGAAGCCGACCATGTCGGCGAAGCCCACGCACAGCGACGGCTGGGCGCCGGCCCGCCTCGCCCGTTGGGACATGGCGCGCCGGGTGGCTGCTTGTAGATGCCGTCGCCAGGCGAACTCGAGCAAGCCGCCCATGGCGGGGATCATCTGATCGGCCAACTGTGAGAAGAGCTCGGCGGCCTCCACACTGTCGCCGGCGTCGGCGGCGCCGGGAACGCCGCTGCCCAGCACCCCCGGCGACACCTCGGCGTCGGCGATCCTGGCCATGGACGAGCCGATCACCCTCGCCAGCTGCAAGGCACTGTCGAGGTCGGCCACCCCGAGCGAGATGATGCCGTGAATGGTCACGAGGGCTTGGACGTCCAAGTCGGTGAACATCGCCTCGTCCGGCGACGGGGCCGGGAACCCGAGCGCCCGCCAGAACCTCCGAGCCATCTCGACGGGCATGCCCGAGCGCTCCTCGACGTCTTGTTCGGTGTAGCGCCGTTCGGCGGGCACGAGGGCTCGGTCCGCCACGAGCAGGTCCAGCACACCGTCGCTCTCGGCGCGGTCGATCTCCTCCTGACTGGCCCCGTGCTCGAAGAGGTAGCGCCGGACCCGGGCCAGGGCCTCGTCGTGGGCGTCAGGCGTCATGGAGCGCCCCGCCATGCGCTGCTGCGGTCGCCGGTGGGGGCGGACATGGCCAGGACAATAACGGCGGGGGTGGCTCGTACACTGACCGCATGCGCGCGCAGCCGGGCCTGCCTCGCCTCGCCGGCCCAGCCGTGCTCGTGCCGGTGAAGGCGTTCTCCCGTGCCAAGGCGCGCCTGGCACCCACGCTCGACGCCCACCGGCGAGCGGTGCTGGCTCGTGCCATGGCCGAGCACGTCCTGGCTGCCGCTGCACCGCTTCCGGTGGCAGTGGTGTGCGACGACGACGAGGTGGCCACCTGGGCCGCCGACCACGGCGCCATGGTGCTGCCCGAACCAGGACGCGGCCTGAACGGCGCCGTGCAGACCGGCGTGCGCCGGCTGGCCGAGGCCGGCGCCACCGAGGTCCTCGTCGTGCACGGCGATCTTCCGCTCGCCGAAGGGCTGGCCACGTTGGCCGGGTTCGACGGGATCACGCTTGTCCCCGACCGAGCCGACGACGGCACCAACGTGGCGGGCGTCCCTGCGTACGCGGGCTTCCGGTTCTCGTACGGTGCCGGCTCGTTTCGCCGTCACGTGGAGGAGGCCCTGCGACTGCGGCTGGAACTGCGGGTGGTGCGCGACCCGGGCCTCACCACCGACGTCGACGTGCCCGACGACATTCCGGCGACGATCGGAGTATGGGAAGGCCGATGACCGGACGCATCGTGCCCGTGGGCGACCTCCCGGCCCACGGCAAGGTGAGCGTCGACCTGCCTCCGCCGTCCTCGGCGCTCGCCGTCGGCGCCCACCCCGACGACGTCGAGTTCGGCTGCGGGGCCACGCTGGCGAAATGGGCCGTCGCCGGGTGCCGCGTCCACCATCTGGTGCTCACCGACGGGTCCAAAGGCAGCTGGGACGCCGACGACGACCGGCACGGCGACTTGGTCACGACGCGCCGAGCCGAGCAGCGGGAGGCGGCCCGACGGCTGGGGGGAGACGACGTCGACTTCCTCGACTTCGTCGACGGCGAGCTCGAGTCAGGCCGGGCGCAGATGCTCGAGGTGTGTCGAGTGCTGCGGCGGGTGCGGCCCGCTGTGGTCCTCGGGCACGACCCCTGGCGCCGATACCGGATCCATCCCGACCACCGGCACGCCGGCTGGCTCGTCGTGGACGCCGTGGCAGCGGCGCGTGAGCCGCGCTTCCACCCGGATCTCGGCCCGGCGCAGCGGCCCGAGGCCTTGTTGCTGTGGGAGGCGGACGAACCCAACCACGTGGAGGAAGTCGGGGGGAGCGTCGAGGCCAAGGTGGCAGCCCTTCTCGCTCACGAAAGTCAGTATCGATCGACCTTCGGCGTCGAAAAAGCGGATCTCGGCAGCGCGCCGGAGGTGGTGCGGGCCTTCGTCGAAGGACAGCTCGCCGACCACGGGCGACTCTCCGGCGTGGACCGGGGCGAGGCCTTTCGGCTCATCACGGCGCTGTAGCCGGAGCCGTCGACACGTAAAGAAGCGGGGGGCCCGAAGGCCCCCCGCTCCACGAGCGATGCTCGCCGCCGGCCGCAGCCGGCGGCCGGGCTCAACTCTTCTTGGCCACCCGGCGGGTACGCCGGGCCCGCTTGCGTGCCGGAGTGGCAGCAGCGGCCTTCTTGGTGGTCCGCCGCTTCGCAGTGCGCTTGGCGGCTTTCCTGGCCGGAGCCCGCTTGGCAGCGGCCTTCTTGGTGGTCCGCCGCTTCGCAGTGCGCTTGGCGGCTTTCCTGGC
>Ga0307479_10001017_pt1 | contig 25436 bp, 20 predicted proteins | sample atmos_gasesECM4C_FD_203743 | JGI IMG/M metagenome (GOLD analysis project Ga0307479, IMG submission 203743) | Hardwood forest soil microbial communities from Morgan-Monroe State Forest, Indiana, United States - atmos_gasesECM4C_515 | ecosystem: Environmental > Terrestrial > Soil > Temperate... | reverse complement strand
ATTCCCGCATCTGGCGTGGCGATATGCCTCCCCAGCGGCTCGATGTGGATAGTCACCTCCGCCGAGCCGTCGCGAATTCTCAGAATCTCTTCTTCCAATTCTGTCGCCTGCCGGTGCGCCTCGCGCAGGCTCAGATTCTCGTCCACTTCCAGGTGCAGCTCGATGAACAGCTTTCCATCCTGCTGCAACGCGGTCACGTCATGGATCGCCAGGCCCTTGCGCTGCGCCACCGCCCGGATCGCCTCGAATAAATGTTCTCCCTGCGGCGCGCGTGGCTCCGCGTGCACCATCACGTCGGCGGGAACGATCTCGCCGATGCGCTTCTCGATCGCGTCGCTCAGCGCGTGCACCTGTTCGAGGCTCGCCGTCCTCGCCACGCTCACCGTCGCGTCTACGAAGTGGCGGTTCCCCGCGCGCCGCACGCGCACGCGGTCCACATCCAGCACGCCTTCCATCCGCCCCACCGCGCGCGCGATCTCCTGTTGCAGTCCCTCCGGCGCGGCATCCAGCAGCGCATCCAGAGTCCGCCGCCCGAGCCGCGACCCGACCCACAAAATCACCGCCGCGACCGCCAGCCCCGCCATCGCATCGGCGTACGCCAGCCACGGCACGTTCCAAGTCTCGCCCGCCCACACCAGCGCAATCCCCGCGATGACCACCGTCGTGCTCCAAACGTCGGTCGAGAAATGCAGCGCGTCCGCCTCCAGCGCTTCGCTCGAATGTTTCTTCCCCACGTTTGCCAGCGCCCGCGCCCGCGTCAGATCAATCCCCAGCGCGCAGAACAGCACGACAAATGCCGTCACGCTCGGCTGGATGTGCACCGTGCGGAAGAACAATCGGTCAAACGCTTCGTAAACGATATACACCGCGGTAAGAATCAAAAGCCCCGTCTCGACGAACGCCGAAAAATTTTCAACTTTCCCGTGCCCGTAGGGATGTTTCTCGTCCGCCGGCAGGTCCGACATGCGCACGGAGAGAAACGTGATCATCGCCGCCAGCAGGTCCAGCCCGGAATGCAGCGCCTCGGACAGCACGCCCAGGCTTCCCGTCCGGAACACCAGGAACGCTTTCAACGACACCAGCAGCGCCGCCGAGCCCACGCTCAGCAGCGCCGCCCTCTTCTTTTCCCGCACATCCTCGCCCGGCCGGATTGCCATCGTCGTCCGTTTAGACTACCTCATCTCCCGCGCTTTCCGCCTTAAGCACTAGCGGTCTGATCTGGATTATTTACATCATTTGGGCGGGTGGCGCAGGCGCGTTACCCTCAGCCGAACTTACGTGCTCCAACTTCGTTTTTCGCTCCTGGGTTCATTCCAGTAGTGCTATCCTCCCCCTGCCCCTAACCGTCAAGAAAGACAACGTGGCCGAAAAACTATGGATCACCCGCCAAAACCTGGTCCCAGAATCGTGCGATATTTTCTCGCCGCAGGATTCTTGATCCCTTGCATATTATTCATAGTGATTTCCCTGGGGGACGTGAAAGTTGAAGGAGTCTGGAACTGGATCCTGCTCATACCGTGGCCTACATCTATACTCTTAATGTCTGGAGAGGGCGGCGGCACGCTTGGCCAGATCATCGCATTCATAATCTCTGCGGGGGCGAACGTTTTAGTTTATGGCTTACTCGGTGTTGTAGTTTCATTTTGTTATCGCGGATATAGGAAGCTGCGTGTGCCGACGGAATCAATCCGTTGAATCCGTTGGCGGCTGACCCGGGGTCCCGCAGAAACACCAGGCGGCGTGCGAACGCCAGTAAGAAGTTATAGAAGGAGGCCGAAATGGTCTTGGGTATTAAACGAGTATTATTTGCAGTTCTGTTGCTTGTGTTGAGCCCTTTCATCCTGCCGTCCAACGCGCAACAACCCGCGGCGCCCATCAAGGTTGACCAGATCACCGGCCTGGCGGGCGTAAAGAACAAGACGAAAGGTAGCGTTACCATCGACAACGGGAACCTGCGGTTTGCCCATGGCAAGACTAACGTGGATTTGCCCGCGGCCTCCATGCAGGATGTCGTCACGGGCAATGATAGTCAGCGCATGATTCATGGGACTTTGGGTACGCTCACCATGGTTGCTCCCTACGGATCAGGCCGCTTCCTGAGTCTCTTCCGCACAAAACTGGAGACACTTACGATCAAGTATCGGGATGCGGATGGAGGCCTGCATGGCGCCATCTTTACGATGGGGGTCGGCAAAGCGGAGTCGCTCAAAAAGGAGCTGGTCGCGCACGGCGCGCACACCAGCATTCCGATTCAGGAAGACGCGGACAAAACATCCACCAAAACGCCGGATGCCAAGGAGCCGAAGCCATGACGCGAATCTTTGAGCGCGGAGTTTTATTCTTCCTGCTGAGTCTCACACTCTTCGCAGTACCCGGCTTGCGCGCGCAGGGCAAGCCGCCCGTGAAAATGAAGGCATCCTCCATCAGCGTCGCCATGATTCAATCCGACGAAATCAAGCTGCCGGCTGATTTTCAAGTGGCACTGTATGAATACCTCATACAACAACTCCAGAAGAAAGGCGGCTTCGAGCACGTTTACCGCGAAGGCGACCGCAACGCCGCCAATGCTCCCGATCTCGTGGTCTTGCACAGCACCGTCCGCGGCTTCAAGAAGGGAAGTGAGCAGTTACGTCAGGTAACCACGGTCGCGGGCGCGACCTCCATCGATATCCACTGCCAATTTACGGACAAGGATGGCAAGTCCTTGCTCGAGCGCGATATTCAGGGCAAAGTGAGGTTCTTCGGCGCAAATCTCCGGGCCACCTATAACTTTGCAAAGAAGGCCGCTCAAGTCGCCCACGACAACTTTTCCCCCAATCCGGGAACCTGACACTCACTCATGGACCGCCGCCTGAGCCAGGATTTTTGCTGGGTGCCGGTCAGCGCAGGAGGCGCGCCACACGTTAGCCCAGCCCGTCAGGGCTGGGAAATCAAGGGCCAATCTTCATCAGCGCCGGCTTGCCCCGACCCCGTCGGGGAGGTGCGGCACATATTTGTTGTACAACTCTTGCGCCGGCTCCCATCCGAAACCGAACCCCGCGCTTTTATCACTACACGCTTATTCCCAGCAGCGCTATCCTCTGACTCTCCGTTGCCGTCAACGGGGAATCAAACAGGGAATGGGTCCCCGCTCGTCTGTTGTCGAGGTAGTGTGCTCGAAGGCTGCCTTGCCATACATGTACTGTGGAAAACAACTCTCGCCTCTTCTCCGCCCTCGTCGTGTGTGATAAGTTAAAGTAACTGGGCGTGTTCTCATCTTGGCCTGGTAAAGGAGATAGTGTGGCTGGAATTACACAAGTAGCTGTGGAAAAAGCCGGAAAATTTGCCTGGGAATCCATTCGAAAGTTCTTATCAAGGAACAAGGAACTCAGAAAAGAAAACGAAGCTCTGAGAGATCAAGTCGACCAGAAGCTAGCTTTCGAGCGGCTCAGAGAACAGATGGTGTATTCCAAAGAAGATGACGGAGTGTATTGGCACAAGAATGGGAGTGGACCGTATTGTGCCACGTGTTTGAACGCAGATCACAGGGACATTTTGTTGGTTCCGGGAGCATCCCAAGGCGTATATTCCTGCCCGTTCCACAATACGACTCACTGGATGCGTGCATATCGCGAGAGAGTCCACCCAATCCCACTGCCGAGACGGCGCAGAAGCGGAGCTTACTGAGCCACGAGATTGGGCTGAACGTCATCACGTTTCCCCACGTCTAGAGGCCCCATTCTTTAAGCAGCCTCCAGATGCAGCGTCATCTCCAAAGAGTGAATCAGCCACTCAGAATCGACCGACGCTAAAGAAATAAACTCTCAAAGTAGGCAAGAACGATTTTCTGGCAGGCATCAAAGCAAGCCCTTATATCTTCATCAGTCCACTTCTGGATTACATCCGCGGGCTTTGGAGCGTGTCGGATATCTGCGTAACTTGCGTTGGCTACCTTTTTCAAGAACTTCAATTCTGCACCGACTCCAAACTTTCTGATCGCTCCGCTCTCTCCGCCATGATTGTTCTCGATCAATTCGATTGCCTTATACAAATAAAACAGGGCGACGTCGTCCTGTCTCAAAGCAGTGTCGAAGTAAATCAATATTTGCTGCGCAGTCGGATCCTGACGGATTATGTTCTCTTTTTCTTGTTTTGCCGCAGCCAGCATCACTCGCCTCTGTTCCAAACCCTCCTCAATCTTCGCGAGTTCAGCCTCGAATTGAGCCACTTGCGCATGTGCGTCTCTCTCGTTCGGGGAAACGTACTTGTCGACCAGACCGATTCGAGACTCAGATTCGTACATTTTCGGCAAAACGCGTTGTATGAAAGTCGAGATGGTCTCTTCGTTAGATTTGAATCGGGGAAGCACCACAAGTGACCCCCTCCCCTTAACTATGAGTACGCCCAATTTTTCACCATTAGCGTTTCCAAAAAGAGTGAATATATCGCGAGGGTAATCCCGAGGCGCCTGGGTCACGAGTTTTTGTAGGACAGGAATCTCAAGTTGATTCGCATCAACAACAGGGGCAAGAAAGCGACACTGGTTGTCGGGGTAATTGTTAAAGTCGTTTGAACCCACCTGCTTATCCTTCGTAAATCTAATCCCAGGCATCGAAGGTATCCAGCTATAGAGCAAGTTTTGACCTCTTGCATCGTCAACAACACGATTCACGAAAATCACAAAAGTTGCTCCGCCAATAAGCGTATCAGACAGATGTTCAAGGCTGTATTCCGGAGAGCAGTCCTCAATCTCCTTTCCTTCGATTGGCCTCCCCGCGCGTATCGCCAGTTTGGTCGGGCTATAGAAAAAAACGTCCTTTTCGTAAACTTGTGACGGTAAGATTCTCTTTCCAGTGGCAAAGCCGACACTTCCTGCCTCAACGTCATAACCCTGCTTCATTAATTTTTCGGTTAGACTCGGCGGGCAGTCCAGCAGAAGTATTCTTATCATACGCACGTTGCTTTCGGAGCACTCTTCTACAGGCTAGCTCTTCACTGATTTTCCAATGATCTCAGTAAACTAAGCAACTATCCAACGGCCGCAGCCGCGGGTGGCGGATCCTAACTGAACAAGGAGCATCCGAGTTGCCTACCCTTCGCGGTTTCTGCAAAGGGTAGGAGAATCTCCCCGAAGGGGTTCATTTTCATCCGTTTCCGCAATTTCCACAGCTCGTTCGAACGGTACCATTAAAGTAATTGACACGCAGGGTACTTTTCTGGTATTCTTATCTGTGTTTGCCGAAGCTCATCCTCGCCGAAGTACGGGTTTTGTATCCCGAATGAATCTACGGGACGCTGCCCATCCGGCCTCCTGTAGTTCTTCTATTTCCTCTAAATCCTTTCGTTCCTATTTCTTGCGCACACTTGCCTCATACTTGAAAACAAATGTTTCTTCCAACTCTTTTGAAATCAAGTGCTTCCGCACACTTTGCAAAATACCCGGGATAGGGTACCCCCCTCGCCTCATCATCATCGAGCGTCGTGTCGTTCTCTTCTTTTCAGAAAGCAGTAAGATACTGACGATTCGGCACAGTCAAACCTTTCCTCGGTCATTTTTCACAGTCTACGGATCACGCGTCACTTACTCTTTTAGAATCAACACTTGTAAAAGTGCATCAAAACAAATGACTTTAACTCCCTTTAGAATGAACACTTATGAAAAAACAGGGGGAGGGGGTCCCCTCACCATCCATCCAGAATTTCATACCAGAGGCTAAAGCTGTGCTAGGCTGCCCCACAAAAGTCGCACTCAGTTATAGTTCTCCCTCGGTACGGGGAGGCCGCTCATGACCACCTCCAGTTCTCCTGCTAATCTGCGGAGCACAAGCGCGAGCGGAGCGCCCGCTGGGGGCCAACCGCGCAAGGCGGGGAAGACCGCCATCCTGGTGATTCACGGAATCGGCGAGCAGAATCCCTATGAAACGCTGGACAGTTTTGCCCGGGGATTCGCGCTCTATTTCAATAAGCTGAACCCCAACAACAAAGCGCAGCTTCATCCGGAGCGCATCCGGCACAAGAACTGGACGCAGGCGGCGGTCCATCTGAAATTCAGGCAGGATGCAACGCCCAATGGCCTGCGCCATCTCAGTCTCTTCGAATTTTATTGGGCGCCCTACACCGAAGGCAAAATGACCTACCGGTCGGTGCTCGGATGGCTGGCGCGCACGTCGCTCACCCCGCTGCGCTATTTGACCGACAACCTGCAGATGATGCTCGAACTGGAGAAACGCAACCGTCGCGGCGGCGAAACGCAAGGGGAACCGAAAATTCCGGTATCGCGCGTGGTGTACTTATTTTTGCGCGAAGCCTTTCGCATCTTTTTTGTCTACCTGCCCATTCCGATTGGAGTTGGCGGGCTCACCTATTTTCTAGGAAAAAGTCCCGCGGCGTTGATCGGAATTTTCCCTTCCTTATGGAAGGCCTTTGCCGCCGAAAACCACAAGGTCGCCGTGATCGTTTCGGCGATGTGCGCCGTCATGGTCGTGGTGATGCTGTGTTTCTTTCTCGTGGAGTTGTGGAGCTGGGCACGCCGCATGGGAGACACCATCGAACGAACCGCGGAAAATATCTGGGCGGTGCTAGCCTTCTTTACCGCGGCAGGCTTCGCGGCAGTGGCATGGCTCATCATACGCTGGACAAAATTTGACTTTCACCCATACTCCACTGCGTTGCTGAAACCTTCCACTTTGTATCCCGTTGCCGCCGTCCTCCTGGGGTTATTGTTGCGTCGCGTCCTCGTGGATTACGTCGCGGACATCGCGGTCTACTGCACCGCGGACGCGAAATCGGCGTATTACGTCACCCGCGAAGCAATTCTGAAGTCTTCCACGCGGGCACTCGGCGAGCTGCTCATGAATATGAGCTGGAATTTTGATCAAGTGATTGTGGCCGGGCATTCTCTGGGCAGCGTGATTGCCTACGACACGATCAACAAGATGCTCTCGAAAGTCTGGGCCACGCCCGATCCGATTGGCCAAGCGCCGCAGCCTCCTCTGGAATTGAACCAACTTGATAAGTTGAAGGGACTCGTGACCTTCGGTTCCCCGCTCGATAAGATCTACTACTTTTTCCGCGAGCATGTCACCTCCAGCCAGGCCATTCGCGCACAGATACTTTCTTTCCTTTATTCCTACAAGCGCAGGCGTTCGGGCCGCCTTTATGGCGATATGAAATTCTCCTATGGCCCTCCCCCGCCGCGTCTGGATACCGAGCCGTTTGAGTTTCCGCTGCTGGGCAGCGACTTTCGTTGGTTGAACGTGTGGTCCAGGATGGATCCTGTCAGCGGGCCTCTCAATTTCTATGAGCTAAAAGACGCCGACAGGCTCCATCGCTGGTATCCATTCTGGGGAGTGGCCCACTTGCGCTACTGGAGCGACTTGAAGTTCTACGCATTTATCGCGCGCAATTTGCTGTGAACGAAAAAGTTTTTTCGCGCTTCAGGGCCGCGCGTTTGGAGAGAAAAAGCCGATCGGCAAATCGCGTGAGGTGCGCAGGCCCGCCGGCGCATCGAGTATCACGGGAATCGAATTCACGACCACCGACGCGGTGGCGATGTCGCCGTGCGAGCCGCCGGGAATTACCAGGCTGATGGTGGGGTGCCCGGTGAGCGAGATGGTATCCGCGGGATCTTTCGCCCCGACGTACATTTGGAGCTCGAGATAAACAAGTTCCTTGCCGTCATTCGAGATGCCGCGGGCAATCTGATGGACGCCGGCCGCTTGTCCCGGAACAACAGTGAGGTATTCCGTTTGTATGCGCTCTTTAGCCACGACCGGCTCGATCGACTCCGTGATTTCGCCAACCGGAAGATTCAAGCTGTCCGCCACCATCGCGACGGACTCCGGCAGGCCGACGTGCTTGATTACGCCCGCGGATACTTGCGCGCGAAATTCTTCGACGGTCATTCCCGCGCCGATTTTTTTCTGCAGCGGGAGCCGGCGTTTTGACGCGTCAACGATGCGCAGCGCTTTGGCGTGTTCGATGCGCTGCGCAACCGCCGCCAGCGTTACGACAAGCTTGTCCATGACGAACCCGGGATTCACGCCCGTGCCCACCAGCGCAACGCCCCAGTCTTTCGCTGCCGCATCGAGTTTCGCTGCAAGTTCCGGATGCGTGCGGAAGGGATACGCCAGCTCCTCGCAAGTCGAAACGATGCACGATTCCGCTTCGAGGCACGCGAGCAACTGGTCCATAACTTTCGGCAGCGATGACGAAGTGGAGTGGATAACCACGTCCGCGGCTTGCTCCAGAACTTCGCGGGCATCGGAGAATATTTTCACGCCCCACGGCGCGTCCGCGGCGCCGACCACTTCACCAAGATCCCGGCCGGCCTTCGCCGGGTCGGTGTCAATCGCGCCGGTAATTTCAATGGCCTGTTTTTCGCGCATGAGGCGCGCGATGGAAGCGCCGATGGGGCCGACACCATACTGGATGGCGCGAATTTTCTTTTTCACGTCGTTCTCCGTTTTCTGGTTGCGCATCGGCCGCTTCGCGGCCGCCAAGACACCGGCGCACATCGCGCATTTTGGCTGCGAAGGAAACCCCTACGATAAAGGAATTCCTGCGCGCATACAACGACGAAGCAAGGTTGTGGAAAAAGACGGCGTGGAGGATGCGGCGTGGTTGCTGGCGCGCCGCTTGCGCCGCATAATGTTGCCTGCCGCGCGTTGCAAGATCAGGAGGATGCCGTCATGCCCGCAAAAAAATTGAACAGCGCTGAAATTCAGGCCCTGCTGCCCAAGGCAAAAGGATGGAGCGTGGTGAACGGCAAGCTGCACCGCGAATTTGCGTGCAAGGATTTTGTCACCGCGTTCGGCAACATGACGCGCGTTGCGCTGGTCGCCGAAGCGATGAACCATCATCCCGAATGGTTCAACGTCTGGAACAAAGTGGTCATCGACCTCAACACGCACAGCGTCGGCGGCATCAGCGATTACGATTTTGCGCTCGCGGAAAAAATCAACGGAATCTTCGGCGGCTGACCCGGATTGAAAAAAAAATCTAAATGATCGGCGCCCATCACTCCTCCGCTGCCTCCCGCGGCTGGCTTGTAATCCTTGCGCGCTGGGCCGCAGCGTTCCTCGTTCTGGGCTTGCTGCTGCACTTCTTTCCGGTTGCGCCGTTGCGCGCGGCGCTGGCGCGAGTGCCGCTCACGCGCTTCCTTGCCGTGCTGATCGGCTATCTTCTAGCCCACGCGATCGGGGTTGCCAAGTGGCGCATGGTGGTGAACACCGCGGGCGCCCAGCTCGATCTGACTACCAGCGCACAGTGCTACACGGGTGGACTCTTCGGCACGCTTTTTCTCCCGTCCATTATTGGCGGCGACGTGGTGCGGCTCGCGGTCGGCCTGCGACGCAGCCCGCGCCCCGCCGCGGTTCTTACCGGCAACGTCGCCGACCGCTTTCTCGACGTGGCGGCTCAAGCCGGTCTTGTGTTGTTGGGCTTGTTTTTGCTATCGGGCTCTTTGCCTCCACAACTGCAGTTTCCCTCGCGCGGAACGTGGCTCGTGCTCGGTGGAGTTATCCTCGCCGTTCTGGCTCTAGCTTACTTCTTGCAACGTCCGCTACTGGGGGGACGTTCTATTCATTTTCGGCGGCGACTGGCGCGGCTGCGCCACGCATTGCGCAGCGTTTCCCGGCGTCCGCAAATTTTGATTTTGGGCTGGCTGCTTGGCACTTTAATTCAAGGCACTTTTTTGATTTTGACCGCGCTGCTGGCGGTTTCCTGCGGTTTGGTCCTGCCGCTGCGGGTCTGGCTTTTTGCGTGGCCGCTCGCCAAGCTGGCCGCGGTATTGCCGCTCACGCAGGGCGGCATCGGGGTGCGTGAAGCTGCGCTCGTGGCGCTCCTCGCGCCGTTCGGCGCCGCGGCTCCACTTGTTCTTGCGGCGGGCCTTGCGTGGGAAGGCGTCATCATTGCGGGCGGGCTGATTGCGGGGGCCATTGCCTTCTTCCTGGGACGTTCCGAATCACGCCCAGTTCCTAACTAGCCCCTCCTTAACCACTTCGCGCCACCTGTCTTGACTCTTGGGCCCCCTGCGGGAGAATAGAGAAACCCCCTTCCTATTCATTTGTGTCTAGAAGACTGCCCTCTCCAGTCTCGCAAACTGGAAGTCTCGCGATGAAAGTTCGCAACGGGTGGATTGTCGCCGAAATCAGCCTATACGTTTTTCTTCCAGCCACTTTCGGCTGGTTTTTCCGGAAAGCCACACTCCGGCCCTTGCTCGGAGAAGTGGAGGCCCAAGCATGAGCGCAAAAAAACTTCGCGTGCTGATGGCCGAAGGAAGCCCTAGCGGGACGGCCCAAACGCTGTACGAGATTTTTCCTGAGCCCGAGAACGCCCTTGAGCTGACCGTCGTTTCCACTGTGACTGCCCTGCTTTCGACGATCAAGGCCGCCAACCCCGAAGTCATTCTCCTCGACCTGTCGCTCAGTCTTCGTGAGCCCTACGACGCTTTGCGCCTCGTGCTTCGAACCGCGCCCGGCGTGCCGGTGATTGTTATTGCGGATCCAACAGATAAGCAGCATGCCGCGCAAAGTTTGACGGAGGGCGCCATAGATTATCTTCTGAAGGGGTTCATCGATCAACGCAACCTGGGCCGCTCCCTGCGCGCCGCGCTGGAGCGCAATACCCTCGAAGGGCTGGCCGACCTGTTGCGCGATTCCCTGACCGGACTTTATACGCGCGACGGTTTTCTAACGATGGGAGCGCGTTGTCAGCAGGAGGCGCACCGAACCGGCGGAACGCTAGTCTTGCTTTGCGCGCTCATCAGAAATCTGGGAACACTTTGCGCAGAATTGGGTCCCAGCGAGGGCGACAGAGCCCTGTGCGACGTTGCAAAGACTCTTGCCAAATGCTGCCGCCGCACCGACATCGTGGCAAGAATTGGCGAAGCGCAATTCGCGATGCTGGCGATCGATGCGATTGCGCCAACCGCCTCCGTGTTGCGCCAGCGGGTCGAAAGACATCTCGAAATAGTCAATCAGACGCGCTTTCCCAGAGGTCCCATCAAATTAGGGATGAGCGCCGGAATTTGGGCGGCCCAAGACAAGAGGTCCTTCCCGGAATTTCTCGATAGCGTCGAAGCGGATTTGCGACGAACGCCCGCGGCGCATGTCGAGCTTACGGCGGAGGTCGGCGATTCCGCTGTCCGCGGGTGAAACCCTATGATCCGAACCTTGCGATTCCGACGCAGACTGACCGTGGCGGGGATCGTTATTCTCTGCATCCTTTTCCTCGCCTTTTATTTTGCATTCCGGGGCGCCATGCAACCTGAAGGGATAAATCAATGGGTGTCGCGCACTCAGGAGGTCCTCGGAGCGATCGCGCAAGCGCAACTCAATCGCGCCTGGCTGGAAAACAAGGTGTGGGGATACCGGGAGACCCACGATCCTGGATTTCAGGGGCAATTTCAAGGTGATCGACGCGGACTCGACGATGCCATGAAACATCTGCAGCAGCTCACTGAGGATAATCCCTCCCAACAGCGGCTTCTTGCCGAGCTGACCCCGGCAATTTCCGTTTACGAATCTTCGCTCGAAGAATCGATGCAAAGAAGCGCGCTGGCGAGAGCAGTCGATTCTGGATTGACCGCTGAGTCACTCATTGACGGCCGCGTCGATGCGCAAATCCGCCAGCTTTTTGACAGCCTGGAAAGCAGTGAACGGGCGCTGGTGGCATCCAGGTCTCAGGCTGTCAGCGTCAGCGCTCGCCGGACGCGTTACGTGATTCTGCTTGCCGGCCTCCTATCCTTTTCCATCTTGATCGCGGCCGGCCAACTCATCCAGCGGGAAATCATGACGCGCGGAAGAATCGAAGACGGATTACACACCGCCCAGGAGCTCCTGGGCGTGAAGTACGAGGAGCAGCACGCCGAACTCGACAACGTTATGGAAGGCCTGCACGAGCAGATTCGCGCGCGGCAGAAAGCAGAACACGTCATCCGCCGCCTCAACGAGGAACTCGAAGACCGTGTCCGTTTAAGGACAGCCGAGCTTCAGGAAATTAACGGAGAGCTCGAAACCTTCACGTATTCCGTCTCGCACGACCTGCGCGCGCCGCTTCGCCATATGGAGGGCTTTTCCCGCCTCCTGCAGAAGGACCAGGGCGACAAGTTAAGCACCGACGCACGGCACTACCTCGATCGCATTCGGAGCGCAGCTACACACATGTCCTCGCTTGTCGAAGGCCTGCTGCATCTATCCCGCATTGGCCGGCAGGTTCCGGAACGCAGCGCAATCTCGTTGCAGACCCTCGCGGAAGATGTCCGCGCGGAGTTGACACAGGAAACCGCAGGACGCTCGATCGATTGGAAGATATCACCATTGCCAGAGGTCCAAGGGGATCCCGTCCTTGTGCGGCAGGTGCTGTTCAATCTTTTCTCCAATTCCGTGAAATTCACCCGCAAGAAGGACCGCGCGATCATTGAAATCGGCAGTATGGAAAAAAACGGCGAAACCGTAATTCACGTGCGGGACAACGGTGCGGGTTTCGACCCGCTCTATGCCGACATACTCTTCGGCGTGTTTCAACGATTGCACCGCGAGGATGAATTCGAGGGTACGGGGATCGGCCTGGCGATCGTCCAGCGCATCATTCACAAACATGGGGGGCGTGTATGGGCCGAATCACGGCCCGGGCACGGCGCCACCTTCTACTTCACTCTTCCTTCCCAAACAAGAAACGCCCGGTTCCCAGAAACATTGATCGGAGTCACCGCATGAGGCCTCAGGAGTTCGATATCTTGCTCGTCGAAGACGATCCCGCCGACGCCGAGCTCACCGTGCTTTTGTTGCGTGAGGCACGACTCGCCAACCACATCGAGGTCGCCCGCGACGGAGCGGAAGCCCTTGATTATCTTTTCTGCCGTGGAGCATTCGCCTCGCGAAGATTCGATCGGCCCCCGCGGCTGGTCCTTCTGGACCTGAAACTCCCACGCGTCAGCGGCCGCGAAGTCTTACGAGCCGTCAAGGCGGATGTGCGCACCCGCTCGATTCCCGTCGTTGTCCTCACGTCCTCGAACCAGGACCGCGATCTCGTGGAGTGCTACCAGCTCGGCGTCAACAGTTACATCCAAAAACCTGTTGACCTGCAAAAATTCCAAGAGACAGTGCGCAACTTTGGTTTGTACTGGCTGGTAGTCAATCACCCCGCGCCCGCAGCCGCGTTCAACGTGAAAGACTCCGGGAGAGACGCATGAAGACCCAGACACGGGAAGAAGCGCGCGCTCCAAAGACAACTGCGCCGCTGCGCGTGCTGATCCTGGAACACTCTCCCAATGATGTGGAACTCATATTGTCCGAGCTGAAGGGGGCCGAGATCTTGATAGAGCAGATGGTGGTTGAGAACGCGGAACAATTCCGCCGCGCCATCCGGGAGCAAACGTTTGACGCGGTGCTGGCCGATCACCGGTTGCCAAACTGGACGGGTCTAGACGCGCTCAAGGTGCTTCGGGCAACCGGCAACGAAATCCCGTTTCTGCTCGTGACCGGGACGCTTGGCGAGGAAGCGGCGGTCGAATGCATCAAGCAAGGGGTGAGCGACTACATCCTCAAGGATCATATTTCTCGCCTGCCAAACGCCTTGAAGCGCGCGATCCAGGAGAGCAGACTGCGAACCGAGAACATTCAGGTCCACGCGGCACTCGCGGAGAGTGAATCCCGGATGCGGCAGCAATTCGCGGAGCTCGAACTGATCTATCGAACCGCGCCGATCGGGCTTGGAGTTTATGGTCCCGATCTGCGCTACCTGAGAGTGAACGAAGAGCTGGCGCGCATGAATGGCTTGCCGGCGGAGCAGCACGCCGGGCATATGACCCGCGACTTTAATCCTGACATTGCCGAGGTCACGGAACACTACCTGAGAACTGTTCTGAAAAGCGGGGAATCGATTTCCAACGTTGAGATGGAAGGCACGATGAACGCACAACCGGGGGTCCGCCGTAATTGGCTGGCCAGTTTTCATCCGCTGCGCGGCAGCGACGGCGGCATTTTTGGAGTCACCGTGGTGGTGCAGGAGATCACCGAACAAAAAAAGACCGAGAAAAAGCTACAGCTCACCGAACTTCGCAACCTCGACCTGGTTGAAAATTCCGTCTACGGTATCTTCCGGGCCTCCATGGACGGGGTTTTCCTAGATGCCAACCCGGCTCTTTTGCGGATCCTCGGATGTTCCACCGAGGAAGAGTTGCAAGACCTCAATCTGGTGAGCGATATCTTCCGTTACCCCGAGCATTATGCGCAGTTTCTAGCCACCTGCCGGGAACGCGGCCAGGTCCACGGCGCGGAAACGGAGTGGCGCCGGCGTGACGGCGGGATCGTCACCGTTCGGATGCATCTCCGGCGCGTCTCCGTTGTGGGTCATCCCGACTCGCTGGAAGTCATGGCCGAGGACGTCACCGAGTTTCGTGCCATGGAGAAACAGTTGCGGCAGGCGCAGAAATTCGAGGCCATCGGCCAGCTTGCCGGCGGCATCGCGCATGACTTCAACAACGTGGTGGGCGCCATCCTCGGCTGGGCGGAGCTGGGCTACGAGCAGAACAAAAGCAGCCCGCAACTGGCGGAGCGATTTACGCGCATCCGCGAACAGGCGGAGCGCGCCGCCGCACTGACACGCGAACTGCTTGCGTTTGCGCGCCGGCAAGTCCTGCAGCCGCGAGCCATCGATCTAAACGAGGTGAGCAGCGGCCTGTTGAGCTTTCTGGAAAAAGTCATTCCCAGGGACATCGAAATCAAGGTGACCACCGCGAAGCTCGATACGATCAAGGCCGATCCGACGCAGATCGAACAAGTACTCATGAACCTGTGCCTCAACGCGCGCGACGCAATGCCCACTGGGGGCAGGCTGCACATAGAAACAGAGATGGTGGAGCTGGATGAAGCGTATTGCCGTTTTTATCCTCAAGTGAGTCCGGGACCTTATGCCGTGCTCTCCGTCTCGGATACCGGAATGGGCATGGACGCGGAAACACGCGAGCACATGTTCGAGCCCTTTTTCACGACTAAAGCCCCGGGCAAGGGCACGGGGATGGGCCTGGCGACGGTGTACGGCATCGTCAAACAGCACGGGGGTTTTATCCATGCGTACAGTGAACCGGGGCAGGGCACGCTGTTTCGCGTGTACCTCCCGGCGACAAACGGAGAGGTTGCCGACAGCCCGGCAGCGCGCACGCCGAAAATCTCGCTTGCCGAAATGCGCGGGACAGAAACTATCCTGATCGCCGAGGACCACGAATCCATTCGCGAAATGGCGCGACAGACCCTGCTCAGCCTGGGTTACCGGGTACTCTCCGCGTGCGACGGCGAGGAGGCATTGCTACTCTGCGAAAATGAAACGCCGGCACTGGCGATTCTCGACATGGTGATGCCAAAACTCGGCGGCCCCGCCACCGCCGTAAAACTCGGGGAGTGCATTGCGAATCTGCCGGTCCTCTTCACCAGCGGCTACTCTCAGGACGCGGACGGGGTTGCCACCGCCACGAAGAACACGCACTACTTGCAAAAGCCATACAGTCCCATAATGCTCAGCCGCCTGGTGCGCGAAATCCTCGACGAGGCGAAGAAGAAAAAAGCGGCGGGCTAGCTCGAAGGCGGAAATAACCAGGCGCAAACTGCTTCGGTAGAGCGTAGAGCAATCCTATACCGCGGATCCCATTTTCTCTTGTGATTATCGGACGCGCCAAGCCGGAACGCCGGGCCCCGGTGGCGCGACCACAGACTGCTAGGGAGTGGGAACGGGATCCTTCCAAGCCTGCTTTTCCGGGAGGAGCGACTTGACGATATCTTCGAGCTCGTGGGCGCTTTTCACGTGTTCCGGACAGTTGTGGACGCTAATGTCAAAGACCGCGCCATGATTGGCGCGCACCGCTTGAAGCTCCTCCTGCAAGCGCACGGCAACGCGTTTGGCGTTGAGTGTGTCCGTTTCCGGAAGAACGACGCCGAACAGGTCGGGAGCGAGGCGGTAAATCGAATCCGTGGGCCGGAGCTTGCGCGAAATGGCTTTCGCGGCATCGCTCCAGGCGTCGGTCTGGCCATCCGGTTTGGAGGAGGCGGCGGAGGCCTTTGCTTTAACGAGCAGAAGAGAGATGGTTTTTTGCATGGTCATGGCGCGGCGGTACTCCATTGTCAGGCGATCCCAGAAATGGTTCAGGTCAGGCATGGATTGCAGCAAGTCGACGCCAGCTTGATGGCGCAGCTCGACGTTGCGTTCCAGTTCGGAGAGCAAGTGTTGCTTCAATTTGCGCACGGTGTGCTGATGATCGAGGAGATAGGCGACAAAAAGCAGCGTCAAAACGCAGAAGCCAAAAAACGCGACGCGCAGCATCCACTTATTGGCTTCATCCGGGTGGACAAAAACAAGCGGGTACATGAATAAAGCGAGGCCGCTGGCGAGCACGAGGACGAACACGACGGCCAAAATGGTGAGGTGTAACTCGCGCCGCTCAAGCTGATCCAATTCTCTGCGATTCAGCGTTGCCATGAGGCTCCATCTCTTTTTCGCAACCGCGATGCGGTCAACGTGATGCGTTCCAGCGCGAGCGTGAATCGGCGGACGTCGCGGGACCTTCCGCCGGCTGATCTCGAACAAAGAAGGTAGCGGAGCGGTTAACGTAAATGGTGTGCCAGCAAGCCGCGCGAGACAATAGTGCTGAGGATTTAGTGTGACGCAAGGATTAATGTCTTTTTCCGATAATGGCGGTTTGCGGCCGGCCGGGTCAAGCCGGCATCCAAGGACAACGGAAACAGGCACTGAAAAACAAGAACGGGCGGGGCGCCAAAGCGCACCGCCCGTTCCGTATACTTGAGAAGTGGATTAGAGGGGCTGGACGTTGGAGGCCTGGAGGCCCTTGGGTCCCTTGGTGACTTCAAATTCAACCGCCTGGCCATCATTGAGAGACTTATAGCCATCAGCCACAATCGCGGAGAAATGGACGAAAACGTCCTCACCGCTCTGGCGCTGGATGAACCCGAAGCCCTTGCTGGCATTGAACCACTTCACTGTTCCTTGTTCTTTACTCACTGCTTTACTCTTTTCTGTCAGCCGTTTTGCGGCTGAACATTTCTAAATTGAGCTATCTGGTGCTTCTAGTTCCGAGCCCCTCTAAAGAGCATCGGCCGTCTTCGGCCTCGTTTTGTGAAACCGCAAAGCGGTACACAAAATAAAAAAGGCCGCAAGTTTGACCTTGCGACCGCTTTACGAATCCAAAGGCGATACAAGAGCAACAAACGCAAAAACAGAATAGCACAAACCTCCCGGGCGTTCAAGTGGTTTGTTTCGGTGTGTCCACTGCGGCAGCGTCCAGGCGTGGCCCGCGATGCGTGACGTGCGGAAGAGAGGTCAAGCCCACGGTATTAGCCGAGATGAGCGGGATTGACGTTACACATCCATTTGTGGAGGTGCCCACTTTGGGGCGTACGCTGCGAGGACGCGGTCGCGAGGCGCCGTACGGCTGTGCGGAGTGGGTCAACAGGGAATTCAGGGAAAGCGTTGACCGTGGGGTGAGCCGGTCATTACCATGGACGGATGATGCGAAGAGCCTGGTTCCCGGGAAGTGCAGCCTTGCTGGTGGCCAGCATGTGTGGCTGCGAAGATGCGGGGAAGAAGCCTGTGCAGGCGCACGTTCCGGCGATGACGGCAGCGCCGACAAAGACTGCCACTGCCAAGGCGCAAGCGGAAGCGGCGTTGCCGCAGCTCCCACTGAGGAATTCTTCGGCGAAGCCGACGGCTTCGCTGCTGCGGCCCTTGCCGGGCGGCAGAGAGTATCTGATTGCACGGGTCGAGGAAAAATTCGCGTCGGGCGAACAGAATTACAAAGCAGGACACCTGGAAGCGGCGCGTCGGGATTTTGACGATGCCGTGGACTGGATGCTGGAGAGCGGCTACGACCCGAACAGCGACCCCCAGCTGAGCGAGCTGTTCCACCGCGTGGTGGATACGGTCTATACCTATGAGCTGCAGGCCTTCCGGGCGGGGGATGGTTTTCAGGAAGCGCCGGCGGTGCCCGCGCCGATCGACGAAGTCGCAGAGATGACTTTTCCGGTGGATCCGCGGCTGAAGGAACGCGCCGAGGAAGCGGCCAAGAATGTTTCCCACGATTTGCCGCTGACGGTGAACGACCAAGTGCTGTCGTTTTTGAATTTTTTCCAGACGCCGCGGGGGCGCGCGATCGTGGAGACGGGCCTGAACCGCGCGGGGCGTTATCGCGAGATGATTTCACGCGTGCTGCATGAGGAAGGCATGCCTCAGGATTTGATTTACCTGGCGCAGGCAGAGAGCGCCTTTCAGCCGCTGGCGCTTTCGCGGGCCGGGGCGCGGGGCATCTGGCAATTCGTCAGCTATCGCGGGCAGGAGTACGGGCTGCGGCGCACCTGGTGGGTGGACGAACGCCAGGACCCGGAGAAAGCCACGCGCGCCGCGGCACAGCATCTGCGCGACCTGTACAAGATGTTCGGCGACTGGTACCTGGCGATGGCGGCTTACAACTGCGGGCCGGGAAACGTGCAGAAGGGCATCGAGCGCACGGGCTACGCGGATTTCTGGGAGTTGTACAAGCGCAACGTGCTCCCGCGCGAGACACGCAATTACGTGCCGATTATCGTGGCGTTGACGCTGATCGCCAAGGACGCCGCGCATTACGGCATTCAGGCCGAACCTGAGACGCCGGTTCCCACCGACGTGGTGAAGCCGGGCCGCGCTATCGATCTGCGGCTGGTGGCGGAGACCATCGAGGTGGATGTGGAGACGCTGCGCGGGCTGAATCCTTCGCTGCTGCGACTGGCGACTCCCAACGATCCTTCCTTCGAGCTGCATTTGCCGCAAGGCACGGCGGAGAAATTTTCAGCGGAGATTGCAGACATCCCGCCGGACAAATGGGTCAGCTGGCGGCGGCACCGCGTGGCGGCAGGCGAGACGCTGACGGCGATCGCGAAGAAGTACCGCGTGACGCCGGTGGCGATCGCGGAGGCGAATAATCTGGAGCGCGGCGCGCCGCTTGATCCAGGGGAAAAGCTGATTATTCCTGCGACGCAGCCGCAATCGGAAACCAAGAGACGCCTGGTGAGCTACCGGGTGCGCAAGGGGGACACGCTCGGCGGGATTGCCGACCGCTTCAGCGTGGATAGCGAGGACGTGCGCAAGTGGAACCACATGAAGAGCAACCACGTGAAGCGGGGGATGGTGCTGCGCATCTATACCCTCGGCGGGGCCCCGGAAGCGGTTTCTGCACGGCATAAGACGAAGTCCAAGAAGAAGAGTCAGGTTCCTTCCGCGGCCACGGGAGGGAGCGGGCAAACAGTCGCGGCCCATAACTAACTTATTTATTTGTAATGGGATACCCGGCGCTTCGGGCATAGTGCGATCCTTGCGAGCGGGCTGCCGCGGGCAACTTCCGTCCGGGCATCCCACGATTTTCCTCGCGCGCCACCAGAAGGCTTGACAACGCATCGCGAGTACGATAACAACGGCGGACGGTCGGGAGGGAGTTTACTGCGGCCGGTCGAGCGTCCCGCGGGCGGGCGGGCCGAAGATTCCCCTTGGGGAGGATGGAATGGAAATCGAGAAAGACAATTTTGAAGACGACAATGAGCTATCCCGGCTGGAAGAGGACGAAGAACTGGGCGGCGACGAGATTGTCGAGACGGAAGAAGAAGAGTTGGTGGTGATCAGCGAGGAGCCGGAGGAACCGGCAACGGCGGCTCCCAAGCCGGCGGCGAAGAAGCCCAGGAAGCCGGCCAAAAAAGCTTCCAAGAAAAAGCCGCCGAAGAAGGCCAAGAAGAAGTCCAAGAAGAAAAAGCCGGCGAAGAAATCCGGCAAAAAAAAGAAGAAGAAAGCGGCCAAGCGGAGAAGGTAATCCGTATACGGTGGCATGTTTTCGGAATAGCGGGGAAAGGGCCTGGGCCGTAGTCCGGGCCTTTTTCGTTTTTTGAACAAGCGTATGCCAATTCGGACTTGAGTTATGGAGAAACGGTTTCCCATTCTGCGCGAGATCCATTTCGATTCGGGAAACGACGGACTCGCGGCGCTACCGGAGCTTGCCGGGAAGACTAAGCGCCGATAGCATAAATCCTTATGTTACGCGCGGTCGAAGAGATACGCCGGATGCGCGGGGGCGCGCAATCGCACCTGATGCGCTGCTCAGACGGACACTACTACGTCGTAAAGTTCCAAAATAACCCGCAGCACCGGAGAATCCTGGTAAATGAAATGCTGGGAACAAGACTGGCGGCGCGGCTGGGGCTGCCAACGACGCCGGCGGCGATTGTCGAAGTGCCGGAAGAACTGATCCGGCTCACGCCGGGGCTGGCCATGGAGATGCCGCGCGCGAGCGTCCCGTGCCAGCCAGGCCTGCAATTTGGCTCGCGGTATCCGGGAGATCCGCGGCGACTGACGCTGCACGATTTTTTGCCGGACGAGCAGTTGCGCGAGGTGGAAAATCTCTACGATTTTGCCGGGATGCTGGTTTTTGACAAGTGGACCTGCAACACGAACGGAAGACAAACGCTGTTTTTTCGCGAGCAGGCGAATGGAGGGGACACTCCCGGCAGGCCGTACCGCGCCGTGATGATTGACCAAGGGTTTTGTTTCAATGCGGGGGAGTGGAGTTTTCCGGATGCTCCGTTGCGCGGACTCTACGCGCGCAACCGCGTATACGAAGGAGTCAGGGGCCGGGAATCGTTTGCTCCGTGGCTCGACCGGCTTGAAAAGCGGATCACGGATCGAGCGCTCGACGAGATCTTGCGCGAGATTCCGCCCGAGTGGTACGAAGACGGCCTCGATCCACTGTTGCGCTTAGTCGAAAAATTATCCCGCCGGCGATCCTACGTTCCGGAACTGCTCTTGGCGGCACGGAGCTCCAGCCGGCAACCCTTTCCGAACTGGATGTGAACCATGCCTGAAATTACGACCATTTCCACGGAACGCATCTGTGTTTACATGATTCTGCGCTACAGCCCCAATCTCGTCAGAGATGAGTGGGTAAATATCGGCGTCCTGCTCTTCGACCCCGCAAGCGGCGAGCGCCGGTTGCGCCTGATCGAGGACCAGGAGGAATTTGCGCGCGTGCGCCGGCTGCATCCTGCAGCAGATGAGGGCCTGCTGCGCGGGTTGCGCGATGACCTCGAGGACCGGCTTCGAGACGCCCGGCATATAGTCGAGGGCGGCGACTGGCAGAAACTGCTGGCAAAGTGGGAAGACACGCTGGCGAACGCGCTGCAGCTCGCGCCCCGGAAAGGCGTCTACGCGGAGGATCTCGACGCGGAGCTGGAGCGGCTGTACGCCGACCACGTGGCGCCGCAGCGCGCCGCTTCGCGCGTGGGTGCATCGGGAAGCCGCGCTTTTGTCCGGAATTACTGCGCGCAAGTCTGGAAGCTGGCAAACCTGTGGGGCCGGCTGGAAAAAGCAGTCCCCGTCAGGGAGTTTACGTTTCCAGGGGATCCGATGCGGATCGATTATGGCTACCGGCGGAACGGAACGCGCGGCTTTGTGCAGACACTCAGCGTGTCTCGCGCGCCTGCCGACTGCAAGCTTTTGGCGTACACGGCCGCGCGGATGGCCGCGCGAGCGCCGTTTGCCACCGAGTTTGCCGCCGTGACCGACGTGCCGCTGGTTGCAGGCAATGAACGCCACGTATTCGTCCGGGAGACGCTGCGCGACGCGGGGATCGAGCCCGTGCCGATGGAAGGGTTCGCGGTGTGGGTAGCCAAGCTGCGGCCGATGTTGCAGTGAAGGGTGACTGGCGAGTCGTGACTGATGTTTCGTGCGAGCTGTAAGATGAGTTGCCACCGGGGAAAGCGGCGGGCTCCCGGAGTAAATTCGCCCAACTCGCTCAAGAAACGGCGAGGATCACGAGCGTGGCGTCGTCGCGCCAGTGGCCGCCGCTGAAGTCTGCGGCAGCACCCAGAATATTTTTCTGCAACTCTCCCGCCGACAGCGAGCGATGCTCCGCCAGAAGTCCGAGCAAACGCGCCTCGCCGAACTCCTCGCCTTCAGGACTATTCGCTTCGGTCACGCCGTCGGTGAAAAAAACCACGCGATCGCCGGGCGCCAGTTGCGCGGTGCCCAGGCCGAAAGTCTGATCCGGGAAAACGCCCAGCACGCCGCCGCCTTCCGTCAATCTCTCGTGGGAGCCGTCGCGACGCTGGATGACCGGAGGATTGTGTCCCGCGCTGGCATAACGCAGGCGCCGCGAGGGGCCATCGAGTTGGGCGTAAAAGAAAGTGATAAAACGGTCGCGCGTGATGTTGCGGCAGAGCAGGGCGTTGAGCCGCGCGCACAGCGCATCCGGAGAGATGGCAGGCGAAGCCAGGCCGCGAACCGCAGCTTGCAGGTTGGACATCAGGAACGCCGCGGGAAGACCTTTCCCCGCGACATCGGCGATGCATAGTCCGAGTTCCGTTTCGCTGAAGGGAAGAATGTCGTAATAATCCCCGCCAACGGTGAGAGCCGATTGCCAAGCCGCGGCGATCTGGTAGCCCGGAAGCTGCGGAATCTCCTTGGGCAAGAGCCCTTGCTGGATAGCCCGCGCTTCGGCGATCTCCTGTTCCTGGTGGCGAAGCTGGACGAGCATTTCCCCTCGCGCGCGCGTCTCCTCCGCGGCGCGGCGGCGCGACTCGCGGCGTTCGCGTCCCAGAGCGATCTGTTTTTGCAGGATCTCCAGCAGCCGCGTGTTGGTCCAGGGCTTCTCCACGAGATCGGCCACGCCGCGCTGCATGGCCTCGACCGCCAGGCCAACGGTGGCCCAGCCGGTCATCACCACGACCGGAGGCAGGTTTTCGTTTTCGCGCAGCAGCGAGAGCAGGTCCAGGCCTTCCTGGCCGGAGGTGGTATCGCGCGCGTAGTTTAAATCCACCAAGAGAAGATCGAATTGGCCGCGAGCGAGCGCTTCGAGCAAATCAGCCGGCGAGGCCACGCCCTGGGTAGCGTAGCCGTGACCTTTCAGCAGGAGGCGCAGGGCGTCCAGGATGTCCGGCTGGTCATCGGCGATGAGGATTCTCGGCTGCATGGCATTGCTTTCCGCGGGAATGTTGCTTTTCCGAGTTCCGAGCGATGCGGTAATTTCGGCGTCGCAATTTAGTGAGGCGCGCATCCCATAGTCATGGGGCAGACGGGTTTCCACAAGCAACGCGCTCTAATCCGCTGATTGTTTGAGGTTTACGGGCACCTGATGTGATATGCGAAGTCTCCTTTGACCAGTTGCGGGAATATCCGTCCCAATATCGGACACGGCCTTGGATTCGCGGCGGAAATCGAATTAAGTGTTCGCTTGGGTGGCCCGGCGGGCTACAATCTTCGTCAATTCCCGGGCTAGCGGCGAGGGAGCAAAGAGTGGTTCATCGCCGCCGGACGGAGGTGAAATTGAGATTTCCTCCCTGGCGTTTCTCGCCCCGCGCATTTCTATTTACGCTCACATTGTCGGTCTTAATTGCACTGCCGGCATCCGCCAACCCTCAGGAAAAGCAGTGGTCTGTGGAATCCGTCCCTGGGACAGAATTTGGTGGAAAAAAGTTGAAAATCGATCTTCGCATTTCTCACCAAGTTGTCGTCGCAAGACACAAGAAATTGGCGAGCACGGAAATCCCCGTAGCGGCTATCGTTAGTGTCAACTATGACGAAACAGGCCACAGCAAAGGCCGAGGAATGTGGAATGCGTCGACCGATCCCGTTCTGAACGATAAAGACCTTGACTTTATCGGAATGCCACTTCTATTCGGGGCAGCACTCGCCGCTCCATTCAAAACGCGGGAACACTACATCCATATCCTATGGCAGAAAGACGCTGAGTCACAGGAAATCTCTTTCCAAGCCGGCAAGGGAGACTACAAAAACATACTCGCCGAGCTTCAGACCGTCACTGGAAAACTGTGGCACGATCTGCCCTCGGAGAGGCAAAAACTCCGGGAAGAACTCGACAAGGCCAAGGAGCACAAAGTGGGATTGGAGGTCGACCGCCCCGCCCTGGTCAACGGGGCAGAGCTGAAACCCGGCCCCTATCAGTTGGTGCTGCTGGAGCGCGAGGAATCGCAGGGCGAAGCGTATTTTTTCGCCGGGAGCCAGGTACACTTGGACCACGTTGCTGCGCAAGCTCTCGTGCAAGTTGAGCACTCCGTGGTCACCCCGGATGACGGGCCAAAACCAAGCGGAACCGTTCAGCCTGAAATGGTATTCGGCAACCCGGCTAACAAGATCACACTGACCGACCTGCACCTGCCGGACAAGACGCTACATTTCACATCGCCGGCGGTTCCTGGGATCGCCGGGAGCGCGGCCAGACTTTTCTCCTTGGGAGGAAATCGCCTAGCCGTGGTGCGAAACACGACGTACAATGGCGAACCTGCTCTCAGCTTTCGCGTCTTGCATAGCGCCTTTCGGCCATGCGCCGAGATCTTGTATGTCACGCGAACGAAGGTAGCGGTAGAACCTGCCTCACTATCGGATGCCCAGTGTACGGCCCTGTCCGCCCCCCGCGAGGAGGTGAAGGCCCAAGCGCCAACGGGAACGTGGGCCACTTCTTCTCTTGAGTTCAAGTGGAACGAAAAACCGTACCGATTCCAACCGCTGTTCGAATCCGGCAACGGCAATAACAAGATGGCCGGCATCGGTCGCGAATCGCGAGCCGTCGCACATGAATTTGGCGAATTCTTTGTTCGCGCGGTTGAAGATTTTGATGCCGTGGAACGTGAAGTACAACCCGCCGCCGCGCCGAAGACAGAACCTTAGATTCGTTGCGCGTTCTATGAAAACACACGCCCCCTGTGTTGTCCGAGGTGCGCCTTCAGCAAAGAAACCGCAGAAAAGCGCGTTTTCAGAGAACCGCCTCGCTCCAGTTCTCGAGCGTTTCCTTGACCTTGTGGAGGAACTGGTGGGCGATGGCGCCGTCCACCACGCGGTGGTCGTAGGAAAGCGTGACGTAGCACATCGAGCGGATGGCGATGGCGTCTTCCACCACCACGGGGCGCTTTTCGATAGCCCCGAGACCCAGAATGCCGACGTTCGGCTGGCTGATGACCGGCAGGCCGAAGAGTCCGCCAAAGACGCCGGGGTTGGTGATGGAGAAGGTGCCTTCCTGCACTTCCTCGGGCTTGAGCTTTTTCGAGCGGGCGCGCTCGGCCAGGTCGTTCAGGTTGCGCTGGATGCCGAGAAGGTTTTTCTCATCGGCGTTTTTCACGACCGGCACGATCAGCCCCCAGTCGAGAGCTACGGCAATGCCGATATTGATCTCCTTGTGCAGGACCACGTTGGTGCCGTCGAGCGAGGCGTTGAGCGTGGGGTAGGCGCGGAGGCCCGCGACGGCCGCCTTCACGAAAAAGGGCATAAAGGTTAGCTTGGTCTCATAGCGCTTTTCGAATTCGTCCTTGGACTTGGCGCGCAGCGTTGCCACCTTGGTCATGTCGATTTCATCGACGGAATAGACGTGCGCCGAAACGCGCTTCGAGGCGACCATGTGCTCGGCGATGCGCTGGCGCATG